>Ga0075026_100001269_pt1 | contig 10632 bp, 6 predicted proteins | sample Str012_2_FD_71392 | JGI IMG/M metagenome (GOLD analysis project Ga0075026, IMG submission 71392) | Freshwater sediment microbial communities in response to fracking from Pennsylvania, USA - Straight Creek_MetaG_SC_2012 | ecosystem: Environmental > Aquatic > Freshwater > Creek > Sediment...
CATCACTATGAAGCGGAAGCGACTCGGGGAACTGCTGCAGGAACGGGGGAAGATCTCCGCGGAAAGCCTGGCAGAGCTGTTCGCTGAAAAGCGGGACATCGCCGTGCGCCTCGGTGAACTTATACTTCAGCGCGGGCTGGTCGAGAAATCTGCGCTGGCGAAGGCACTGGAGGATGTATCCGGGGTTCCCTATTTCGATTGCACTAGCACCCAGTGTGATCCCCAAGCGCTTCAAGCGATACCCCACGAAATCGCCCGGCGTCTTGGCGTGCTGCCCGTTCGCACGGAACATAATTTTTTAATCGTAGCCATGGCCGAACCGCAAAATCTGGCGGTTATCGACGAACTGGGGTTCATCTCCGGCAAGAAAATCTCGCCGCGGATTTCCTTTCAGGCGGAAATAGCCGCGGGAATCTCTCTTAACTATGGAATTGCCGAAGCCTGCGCCGCAGATCCCGATGAACTGAAGTCCGATGCAGGACACACCAGTGAAATCCTGCCGGAAATGGAATTCGTATCCACCAGTTCACGGCAAGCGAACCGGGAGGCGTTTCAGGAAATACAAACCGAGCTGAATCAAAAAAGCACGCCCGCGGTCCTGCTGGTCACGGAAATTATCCGCGACGCAATCACCAAACAGGCCAGCGACATCCATATTGAGCCGCAATCGGCGGCGACAGTGGTGCGGATTCGCGTGGATGGAGTGCTGCGGGAATTGACGAGCGTTCCGCGCTCAATTCAGAACTCCCTGATTTCACGCATCAAGATTATTTCCGATATGGACATAGGCGAGAGGCGCGCGCCGCAGGACGGGCGATTCATGGTGGCGGTCGGGGGGCACAAAGTTGATATGCGTGTTTCTTCGCTGCCAACGCAATACGGCGAAAAAATCGTCATGCGCCTTTTAGAGACTTCGGCGCCACTGCTGAATTTTGAAAATCTGGGATTCCCCGGCGGCATCTCCGCACACATCTCCAACCTGCTGGCCTTGCCGCAGGGAATGCTGCTGGTCACCGGACCAACCGGCTCTGGCAAGAGCACCACTTTATATTCAGCGCTCAACCTGTTGCGAAAACCAGCGGTCAATATCGTAACGGTCGAAGACCCAATTGAATATGAATTGCCCGGAATCAACCAAGTGCACGTGAACAGCAAGGCGGGACTGACGTTTGCGAGTTGCTTGCGGTCGATCCTGAGACAGGACCCGAACGTTATCATGGTTGGAGAAATTCGCGATCTGGAAACGGCGGAAATCGCGTTAAAGGCGGCCCAAACCGGGCATCTGGTTCTCTCGACATTGCATACCAACGACAGCATTTCGGCCGTCGCTCGCCTGCTGGACCTGGGAATTCCTGAATACCTGATTGCCTCGTCTCTTTCGGGAGTCATGGGGCAGCGGCTTGTCCGAAAACTTTGTTCGTGCAGGACCTACGAAGCGCCGACGACCGAATATGCCGAACGCCTAAAAGCAGCCGGCTGGATGCACGTGCCGGATCGAATCGCACGGCCGGCGGGATGTTCGATTTGCGATATGACCGGGTACAAAGGGCGCGTCGGAATCTATGAATTGCTCGTTGTGGATCAATCCGTGCGTTCGGTTCTGCGCGGAGGGTTCAAGCCCGAACTGATACGCAATGCTGCAATGGCCTCGGGATTGGGACGCATGCAGGATGACGCATTTGAAAAACTTCATATGGGCGTCACCACGCTGGAGGAAATTCTTCGCGTGGTTCCCATGGAAAATATTGCCTCCGCGGAATGCACGGGATGCGGGCACGAACTGCTTCCCGCATTCCATTTCTGCCCATTTTGCGGACACCGGCGAGATGCCGGCGCGCCGGGCCGCAAATCGAAATCACGCATGCCTGCCGCGGAAGGCGTGCTTTCCCGATGAACCGATTCACCGCAAGAAGAATGACAGGAAAAATTTTCCAGCGAAAGAGGATCAAGGAATGAATACTTTGGCCGTCCAACCGCCCAAGCCTTCGGTAACATCCGCGGAGCCGCCGGCGGCCCTCCCTCCGGCAGCCCTCCCACAGGCAGCCAGGATCTCCACGGCTTCCATTGTGGCGACCATGCTTCATGTGTCCAAGCAAGTAAGCGACTTGATTTTCTCGCCCAGCCGCGCTCCCCAGGTCGAGATTTCCGGAGAATTAAAAGAGGTAAACATTTCCGGCGTGGGCAGACTGACTCCTGAAACGACTCGACGCATCGCCATTGACCTGATCGGGAAAAATGAACTTGTCTCCGGGAAGCTGGAAAAAGAAGGGTCGGCTGACCTATCCTATAGCCTTCCGGGAATCTCGCGCTTCCGCGTGAACATTTTCCGCCAGCGCGGAACCTACGCCATTGTGATGCGCGTAATTCCCCAGAGCGTTCCGGATTTCAAATCTCTTCACCTGCCTGTACAACTGGGAGAGATCGCGGATTTGCGCAATGGAATTGTCCTGGTGACCGGCCCGACGGGCTCGGGAAAATCATCCACACTGGCCGCCATCATAAACAGAATCAACGAGGAAAAGGCGTATCACATTCTCACAATCGAAGACCCCATCGAATTTCTGCATGTCCATAAAAAATCGACGATCCACCAGCGGGAACTGCACAGCGATACGCCAAGTTTTGCGCTGGCGCTGCGTGCGGCGTTGCGACAAGCGCCCAAGGTAATCCTGGTGGGCGAAATGCGCGACAAGGAAACCATCGAGATTGCCCTGGAAGCCGCCGAAACCGGCCACCTGGTTTTCTCGACCCTCCACACCATCGATGCTTCCAAGACAATCGAGCGAATTATCGGCGTGTTCCCCGTCGCGGACCAACTGGCCATGCGCAGCCGCATCTCAAAAGCATTTCGCTTCATTATTTCCCAACGATTGATTCCTCGAAAAGACGGCGCCGGGCGCGTCGCCGCCATCGAAATACTAAAATCCACCATGCGAACACGCGACTATGTGGAAAAGGGCGAGGGCGACGGCAAGACTCTGGTTGACGCCATGCGTGACGGCACCACCGAAGGAATGCAGCATTTCGATGGCGAGCTGGATCGCATGATCCGGGCTGGAATTCTGGACCTGGAAACCGGCCTCGGATACGCCACAAATTCCGGAAACCTGCGGCTGGAGCTTGCCGATCTGGACGGAGGTTTTCCGGCTGAATCCTAAGACTCTTGCTTCGCGGGTTTCTCATCTTTGCGGCATCTCTAGTCCATTATCTATCGGAACATCCTAGAACATCTGAGCAGGCAGGTCACACTTTCAACTAGGAGCTATATTAGGCTCCTCAAATCCCCCCCAACTCTTCATTGCGCTATAATTACCTTATATTCAAATAGATACGAGACATTCATGTCGCCCTCCCGCCAAGGCTGCCGCATAAGCCTGTACTGGTACGCCCACGACCCTGCTCCCAGCAGATCACATCCATCGAACTATCGGCCCAGAAAGATCGGTATTCAACAATGAATCATGACAACGCAGACGCGACGGAACAGAATTCATCAGACGATCCGAATGGCATTTCTTCTGTTGACCGTATCCGCCGGCGCTCTGGCCAACGAATCCCTGGCACCACTGACGAGCGCGAAATCGCCGTTGTGCTACTGCCATTGCGAAAAGATGAATGGAGGCAAGCAGTGCACGAAAATGTGCGAGCTGCCGCAATATGAAAATCGCTGGTGGGCAAACTCATGCCACAAAAAGAGCGCGTCCGCGAAGGGCGCGGTTGCGCCGACTCCCGATTCCGGTTCGCGAAAGACGAATCGCACGGAAGAAGCCCGGCTCTGGTTTTAGCCTACATTCCGAAAGTGAACGTGGCACCGCCTATCGTTAACGATCCCGCACATTTCTCGTCCGATTCGATTCCCCTGGGAACGCCAATCTCCCGATTGACGTTCGCGGCAGGGTGAAAATCGCCAATTGGGAGATTGGCGTTCCCAGGTAGGTCACCCCGTTAGGACGGCATTTTCCGGCAAAGCTGCGACTCCATTTTAATCACCAAAACCATCCGCACGGGTCAATAGATTGAATGAGATTGAATGGCCTCGTGCGGCATTCCCCCGGAAACTGCGCTAGAATGCATTTTCCGGCGCGGCGCAACGGCTGCGCGCAGGCAATTTTCTTCCTGGGGGAAAGTTCATTGTCGAAGAATCACGCAAATGCACCGGCGAACGGGACGGCCCTGCGACATGACTGGACGCGGGAAGAAATTACAAACATTTACCGGCAACCGCTGCCCGATCTTCTTTATTCGGCTCAGACATTGCATCGCGAATTTCACGACCCCAAGCGCGTGCAGTTTTGCCAGTTGCTTTCGGTGAAGACCGGCGGTTGCCCGGAAGATTGCGCCTACTGCCCGCAAAGCGCGCACTACACAACCGAAGTCACCCGGGGCGGCCTGCTGCCCATCGGAGAAGTGGTCGAGTTTGCGGAGCGCGCGCGAAGCGAAGGGGCCACGCGTTTCTGCATGGGCGCGGCGTGGCGGCAAGTGCAGGAGGGTGAGGATTTCGAGGCCGTACTCGAAATGGTTCGCAGCGTGGCCAAACTCGGCATGGAAGTTTGCTGCTCGCTGGGAATGCTTGATGAAACGCAGGCCGCGCGCCTCGCCGACGCTGGACTGACCGCCTACAATCACAATCTCGATACGTCGCCGGAATTTTACGGCAAGATTATTACCACTCGAAATTACGAAGATCGCCTGCGCACGCTCGGCTATGTGCGGAAAGCGGGAGTGACGGTCTGCTGCGGCGGCATTATTGGTTTGGGAGAATCGGAGAGCGATCGCGTGGGCCTGCTGCATCAGCTTTCCACGCTAAGTCCTCATCCGGAGAGCGTGCCGATTAACGCGCTGGTGCGGGTTGCGGGGACGCCGATGGAAAATCTGGAAGCGCTGGACCCGCTGGTATTCGTGCGCACGATTGCCACGGCGCGAATTCTAATGCCCGCTTCGATGGTTCGACTGAGCGCGGGGCGGCGATCGCTTTCGCGCGAAGCCGTGGCGCTTTGTTTTGTAGCAGGGGCAAATTCGCTCTTCATCGGCGAAAAATTGCTGACAACTGCAAACCCTGCCCCCGAGGATGACGCGGCCATGCTCCAAGCGCTCGGCCTTGAACCACTGCAACTGCAATAAACAAATTCTCGTGCGGATGAATCGCGGCATCGTGAATAGACTTATCGCCAACGGAACAATAGCCACGCGGCGAATTCAGGCCGAGCTTGCCGACCTGGCATTTCGGGCGCAATTGCGGGATCTTGCGCCACCCGAGGGGATTGACCTCAATTCAAACGACTACCTGGGCCTGGCGACCGACCCAAGGATGAAACAGGCCATTCTGGAAGCAGTGGAATCCGCGCCGCGCGTGGCCTCCACGGGATCCCGGCTGCTTTCGGGGCATGACCAAGCGTGGGCTGCGGTCGAAATGGAATTCGCCAGTGGGGTTGGAACGGAAGCAGCGCTTTATTTCACTTCCGGGTACGCCGCAAATATCGGGCTACTGAGCGCGCTTCTCCGTGAAGAGGACGTGGTTTTCTCGGACAGCTCCAATCATGCGAGCATTGTTGATGGCATACGGCTGTCGAAATGCCGGCGAGTGATTTTTCCGCATCTCGATTTGAATTTTCTGGAAGAGGAACTTCGACGCAACGCCTCTGCCGGGGGAATGCGCGCGATCGTCGTTGAAAGCGTTTTCAGCATGAATGGAGACTGCGCGCCTCTGCTGGAATTAATGGCGCTGGCGGAGCGGCACGGCGCTGAACTGATCGTTGATGAGGCCCATGCCGTCGGCGTCCGCGGGCCTGCGGGCCGGGGATGCGTTGCGGAGGCGGGACTTGACGGCCGCGTGCTTGCCACGGTTCACACCTGCGGCAAAGCGCTGGCTGCCGCGGGAGCGTTTGTCTGCGGATCGGAAAAGCTTTGCCAATTTTTAATTAATCGCGCGCGCACATTTATTTTCAGCACGGCCCTGCCGCCTTATTTTGCCGCGCAGGTGGCCGCGGGAATGCGATTCGCGGCGGCCGCCGAAGCCGAACGCGCGCATCTCGACAAAACCTCCGCGTTTCTGAGAACTGAATTGATGCGAAACGGCTTTGACATTGCCCGCAGCGATTCTCACATCGTGCCCGTGATTCTTGGCGCGAACGAAACGGCGATGAATTTTGCCGCACATCTTCGAGCTCGAGGGTTTGGCGTGCGAGCGATCCGCCCTCCCACGGTCCCGGCCGGTTCGGCCCGGCTACGCTTGTCGTTGACGGCCAAACTGACCGAAGAAATCCTGGCCGAGCTTGTTGCGTGCATGATTCAGGCACGCGAACAGAACACATTGGAGCGCTCCGCCTCCGTTCCCCGATGAGCGGCTATTTCGTAACCGGCACCGATACGAACATTGGCAAGACGGTTCTCTCCGCGCTGCTGGTCGCAGCGCTGGATGGCGCGTACTGGAAACCCGTGCAAACAGGCGCGGCGGAAGGCACGGACCGCGATGCAGTTCGGGCATGGGCCGGAGTTTCAGAAGAGCGGCTCTTGCCGGAGCGGTATTGTTTCGATCCGCCAGTCTCGCCACACTTGGCGGCACGTGAAGCCGGAGTGCGAATGGCACTTGATTCATTTGTACTTCCGAAGACGACCGCCGGCATGCCCTTAATCGTGGAAGGCGCGGGAGGCGCGATGGCGCCCATCAACGAACGCGCCGTGATGCTGGATCTGATGCGGCGCCTTGGATTGCCCGTGATCGTTGCCGCGCGCACGGCGCTGGGCACGATCAATCACACGTTGCTTACTTTAGCCGCGCTGCGCATAGCGCAATTGCATATTTGCGGCGTGGTACTAATCGGCGAGGAACACAGGGAAAATCGGCGCGCGATCGAACAGTACGGCGAGATTCGAGTGGTCGGGCATATTCCCGTGCTGGAGAAAATTCACCGGGCCGCGCTGATTGAGGTGTTTCACAAACAATTTGATCGCGAGTCTTTTATTGACGCACGATAAGGAGTTGAGCGTTTAGTAGCGCAGACTGAAGCCTGCGCTACTGAGTCGCAATCGATTCAGGTTAAATATTTTAGAAATATCATGAGCGAATCCAAACTTCATTTGTGGCATCCATTCACGCGCGAAGGCGCGGACCCTTTGCCACTGCAAATTCGTCGCGGCGCGGGCGTATTTCTGGAAACGCAGGACGGGCGCAAAATCCTGGACGCGATATCGTCCTGGTGGGTGAACATACACGGGCATTCGCACCCGGCCATCGCGGCGGCGATTGGCGAGCAGGCCGCGCGGCTGGAGCACGTCTTATTCGCTGGATTTTCGCACGAACCGGCGGAAGAACTGGCCGCGCGGCTTGGAAAAATCGTTCCTGCGGCGCTTCGGCACATTTTTTTCTCCGACGATGGATCCACCGCGGTGGAAGTGGCACTGAAAATGGCGCTGCAATACTGGAGCAATTGCGGACGTCCCGAGAAAAATAAAATCGTCGCGCTTGAACACGGCTACCACGGCGATACGGTTGGCGCGATGTCGGTGAGCGACGATTCCCCGTTCACCGCGGCGTTCGCGCCGCTGCGAATTCCCGTGCTGCGGACACATTCCGCGTATTGCGCGCACTGCCCGGTTGGCCTCACGCGCGCAACTTGCCGGATTGAGTGCCTGAACAAACTGGAGCAACTGCTGATTGAAAGCGGGCACGAAATCGCCGCCGTGATTGTCGAGCCGCTGCTGCAAGGCGCGGGCGGAATGATCGTGCATCCCGAGGAGTTTCTTGCCGGAGTCCGCCGCCTCACGGCCGCCCATGATGTTTTGCTGATTGCCGATGAAGTGCTCACCGGATTTGGCCGCACGGGAAAAATGTTTGCCTGCGAACGCGCGGGAATTGCGCCCGATTTCATGTGCGTTGCCAAAGGGCTGACGGGAGGATTTCTTTCGCTCGCCGCCACGCTCACCACCGATCGCGTGCATGACGCGTTTACCGGGAACGACCAGGCGCGCGCCTTTTTTCATGGACATTCCTATACGGCCAACCCCATCGCCTGCGCCGCGGCCAATGCCACGTTGCGGATTTTTGACAGTGAGCCGGTGTTTGAACGGATTGCCGCAATCGAAAGCGTCCATCGCGCGCAGCTGCCGGCGTTTGCCTTGCATCCCTGCGTTGCCGACGCCCGCCACATTGGTACCGTGGCCGCAATTGAATTAAAAGTTCCGGACGCGGGATATCTTTCCTCGCTTCGCCCGAAACTATATGAATTTTATTTGGATCGGGGAGTTTTGCTGCGGCCGCTGGGAAATATCGTTTATATCCTGCCGCCCTACGTGATTACGCCAGAGCAACTAAAAGGGGTGTATGACACGATTCGGGATTCGCTTGCGTTGGCGGCGAATTAACAGGAAGCTGTCTTATGAATGCGTCGTGAGGCTGGACATGAAATCTTCAGCGGCTAAATTTTCCATCGCTCATCCTCGTTGATATCTTTCGGCGCTGAAAGCGCCGAAGCTGACCAGCCCGGGGCACCGCCCCGGGTTTCGGCCTCCCTCGGTTGCAGCACGCCCTGAAAGGGCGCAGGGACCCTCCGCCCCTTCAGGGCGTGCGAACCGAGTTTGGCATAATACCCGGGGCGGTGCCCCGGGCTAGTTACCTTCGCGCCTTTGGCGCGACGCAGCGACGCATTGGGAACGAAGAAAACCGCCACCAAACGATTTGTGAATTACCTTGACGTAGTTCCTGGGGGTCGGCGAAGTTTTTCCTGGCCCGTGGCTTTCAGGAACGTTCAAACACCAACTCCAACTGGTTGTCGCCGGCCAGGCAATCGCTTACCGAGGCGGGAATCAATTCACTGTTTTCAATTCTATAAATCATTTTGAATTGGGCGCAAAGCATTTGCAGCACTGCAGCGGGATCGACTCCCGACTTTTTCAGCAATTCCGGCGAGAACTCCATGACGAGGGTCTGAACCAGTGGAAGAGTTTCCCGGGCCCCTTGCACTACGAATCCTTCGTAGCCTTCGACGTCGATTTTGACGAGTGACCAGCCAGCATTGTTGTTTGCGGCGGATTTCACGAGACTGTCCAGCGTCCGAACTCGAACTTCAATCTTGGGCCTGGCTTCCGCGTCCACCATCGAATGGCGGCCGCGATTTGCAGGCTTGTACAGTCCCAGCTTCGCGGAGCCTTCACTCGCACCGAGGGCGCACGAATGCACCTTAACGTTTTCCAGCCGATTGCTTAATAAATTCCGTTCCAGGAGTTCAAGATTTCGGGGCTCCGGCTCAATTGCCAAAACAATTCCTGACGGTCCGGCGAGCCTGGCCATGAGGCAGGAAAAATATCCGATATTGGCGCCCGCATCGATAAAGTTTCGCGATCCAGGTCCCGCAAAACGCGTCAGCAGCAAATTGGTCAGGGCCGGTTCGTGAATCTTGCGGCGGTACAGGCCGCGCCCAACCGCATCCCGCTTATAGGCTCGCAGTTTCAACCCAAGAGGCAAATCGCTAATCGTGATGGCGCTGGTAAGTGGATTCAGGCATTCGGCCGTGTAGCCCCACCCGCGGATTTTGTACAACAAGCGTTCGTTCATAGGCTTCACTGCTTTTTTCAACAAAAATCATTATAGCAAGCGTGGAATGTCCTTAGCCGAATTCCTGCGCGGTTTTACGCCACTTTCCGGCCAGCCATTTTCAGGATTTCCTTCTTGTGATTGCGTGAGGATGGCGTCCAAACGAAGTCGCCCGGGAACGCCAATCTCCCGATTGGCGGTTTTCGAGACGCCAATCGGGAGATTGGCGTTCCCGGGTATGAATCAAGACACCACATGCCAGTTGTGCGAAGCCCGCACCCAACCCGGAATTTGACCGCCTGCGGACCGGAGTGCTATCGTTGGGGCTGACTTGGTAGAGGTGCGGAAGCAATTAGTAGCCGGGCAGCGGTACCGAGGAATTTCGGGGGCCTGAGCGAAAGGTGCAAGTAGATTTTCCGCCGAAGTCGCCGACGGCAGTCCCGCCAAGGCGGCTGGGGGGTCTGGCTAATACCAGCCCACTGTCATTCGAGGAACGGGTGAGGGCTGTGCTTGGAGCCCACCGGGAACCGGATGGAGCGCTATCGAGGAGCGAAACGCCTGCTATTTCTCCGTGCGTCGCTCCTTCCTGTGCGCGCCGTTCATTCCCGCGGAATAAGATCGATTTTTGGTAAGACAGGCTTCAGTCTGCCTGCTCTTGAGTTGACGAAAACCAGACAGGCTGAAGCCTGTCCTACTTACGGCGGAGCGAATGCATCCATTTGAAATGACGCGGGCGCTGATTGACATGGAGTCAATCACGGAGAATGAGAAGCAGGTGGGAGAATACCTGCTTCACTACCTTTCTGCTCTGGCGTCGCGCTCGAACGGCAAAGTAGAAGCCATGAGCGTCACTCCGGAGCGCTTCAACGTGTACGCCGAGTGGGGCCAACCCGTGGTGGTGCTCTCGACGCACATGGATACCGTGCCGCCGTTCATCAAGTCACGCGAAGATGAGGACTATATTTACGGGCGCGGCGCGTGCGATGCCAAGGGAATCATCGCCGCGATGATTGCCGCGGCGGAAAAGTTGATCGATGGCGGCACGCGGAATTTTGGCCTGCTGTTTGTGGTTGGCGAGGAACGAAATAGCGCGGGCGCGGAAG
>Ga0075026_100001270_pt1 | contig 10628 bp, 8 predicted proteins | sample Str012_2_FD_71392 | JGI IMG/M metagenome (GOLD analysis project Ga0075026, IMG submission 71392) | Freshwater sediment microbial communities in response to fracking from Pennsylvania, USA - Straight Creek_MetaG_SC_2012 | ecosystem: Environmental > Aquatic > Freshwater > Creek > Sediment...
ACGATGTCGGAGGGCAGGTACACCAACGTCTGGGAGGCCACGTTGGGCAGGATGTGGAAGGCAAGTATCCGCCGGTGGGGCACGCCGGCCAGCTTCGCTGCTTGCACATAGCCGGACCCCCGTACCCGTTGCACCTCGGTGCGGATGATGCGCGCGTAGACCAGCCATCCAAGCAGGGTGAAGGCCACGAGAATCGACTTCGTGCCCGGCCCGAGGGCGAAGACGAGGGCGATCACGAGGATGTACATGGGGAACGCCTGAAAGAGGTCGGCGATTCGCATGACGAGCCCGTCGAGCCATCCGCCGGTGTAGCCGATGATCAACCCGATGACCGTGCCGAGCAACGCCGGGAGAAGCGCAGCAAGCACCCCGACAGGGAGATCGGTGCGCGCCGCGTACAACAGCCTCGAAAAGACGTCACGCCCCAGTTCATCGGTGCCGAGCAGGTGGGCCCACGTCGGTGACGCGAGCCGGTCAGCGGTGTTCTGAGCGAGCGGGTCGGCGGGAGCAAGGAGCGGTGCCAACGCGGCGATCAGCACATAGACGGCCACGATCGCGGTGCCCACGCCGAGACCCGTCACTCGCAGGCCCCGCCGTCGCCGGGGCTCGGCTGCGACGGCGCTCACGAACTGATCTCCACGCGTGGATCGAGCATCGCGGTCACGACGTCTGAGAGGAGAAAGATCGCCACGACGGCGACGGCGAACACCAGTGTGTATCCCTGGACTGCGGTGAGGTCGCGGCTGCGGGCGGCGAGAACCAGTCCCTGGCCGAGCCCGGGGAGGGCAAAGGTCGTCTCGATGACGACGGCCCCGAAGAGTAGGTATCCGGCTTCGAGGGCCAGGATCGTCACCGAGGGTGCGCATGCGTTGCGCAGAACGAACTTCCGCATGATGCGCCCTTCCGACAGACCCATCGACCGAGCTGTGGCCACCTGCTCCGACTTGAGCACATCACCGATTGCGACCCGGAGGCTGCGAATGAGCACCGGCGCCATGCCGATGGCCAAGGCGACCGCCGGCAGGAAGATCGAGCGCAGCTTCTCGACCGGGGTGTTGCCGAAGCCACCGGCTGGGAACCATCCGGTCGGCAGAGCGACGACCAGCAGCAGCATGACGCCGACCCAGAACGCGGGCATCGCCAAGCCGACCGTGCCGACGATCCTCACGGTGTGATCGGCGAGTCTCCCAGGTCGGCGGGCCGATCGGATGGCGAGGGGAACCGCTATGGCTACGGCGAATATCGAGCTGACGGTGAGCAGCCACAACGTGACCTCGAGACGCTCCCCGATCATGTCAGTCACCCGCTGGCGCGACTTGTACGAGTAGCCCAGGTCGCCGGTGGCGACCTGACCCAGGTAGCGCCCGTACTGCACCGCGACATTGTCATTGAGTCCGAGATGGGCCCGGGCCTCGGCCAGGTCTGATTCTGACGCGCGGAGTCCCACGATCTGCCTGACCGGGTCTCCCGGTGTCACCTGCAGGAGGAGAAACACCGCCAAGACGACGCCCGCCATGAGCGGGATGGTCGCCGCGAGCCTCTTGCCGATGAACGCGAATCGATTCATGTCGTGGTCCGTTGAGAGTCGGCGTCAACCGTCGATTGCCAGTTCGTCGTAGTAGTACAGGCCCCACGGTGCGAATGTGCCGTGCACCGAGCTGGCCAGCGCGTGCTGGACGCTGAAGTGAGCGAGCGCGACCGCGGGGACGTCGGTGATGGCCTGGTCCTGGATCCGGGTGATGGCGGCTTTGGCCTCGTCGGAATTGGCGGGGGCGACCGAGTAGGCGGTCGAGAGATCGATGAGAGCTGCGGTGTCGAAACCGCTGAACAACCAGCCCGTGCCGGAGATCCAGTTGACCGGGTCGGCGATATCGGGAGATACCGCCCCGAACGTCCATAGGACCATTGGGGCGGCAGTGCCGAACGCGCGGTCGAGGAAGGCGGCGGTCTCGAGACCGGTCGTGGTCACGTCGATTCCGAGCGGGGCGAGGTTCGCCTTGATGATCTGCGCCGCGAGTGCGTCGGACGCGACGCCGGCGTCGTAGATGACCTCGGTCTTAAATCCGCCCGCGCCGGACGAAGCCGCCAGCAGAGCCTTCGCCTTGTCGAGATCGGTGGTGAAGTAGTTCTTGGAGGGCGGTGCCCAGCCCGGCAGGTTCGGCGGGAGGATCCCCGACGGCTTCTCTGCGTTCCCCGCATACGCGCCGTCGATGATCTGCTGGTCGTCGACGGCGTTCGCCACCGCGGTCCGGACCTTGGTGTCGCTGAACGGCCCGCTGGCCACGTTCATCGACAGGTGCAGAACCTGCGACACCGGGAGCTTGGCCAGGTCGCTGTCGGAGTACAGCTTCACGGCTGGGGCCGGCACGTACTCCACGATCTGGGCGTCGCCCGACTGGAACAGGATCGATCGTTCGTTCTCATCGGTGACGACGTCGATATTCAACTTGGCGGGTCCGCCGTCAGCGGAGTTGTAGAAGTGTTCGTTTCGTGACAGTTCGATTCGAGCACCGGCCGACCACTTGTCGATCTTGTACGCGCCGGCGCCGATCGGATTCGCGTAATAGTTCTGCTCAGTTTGCCCCCCGAAGTTATTGGGCATCACGCCTGAGACCGAGGCCGAAAGAAGAGCCTCGAAGTTGTTGTCGGGCTTGGACAGATGGAAGACAACCGTGTGAGGGTCTGGCGCGTCGACGCTGGTGATCCGAGCGTAGGAGGAGCCGAAGTTCTTGCCGGCGCTCCAGATCTTCTCCGAAAACACCACGTCGGCCGATGTCACCGGCTTCCCATCGCTGAAAGCGGCGTTGTCACGGATGTGGAACGTCCAGCTCGTCGACGCGGGGTCGAAGCTCCACGTGTCAGCCAGCCCCGCCGCGGTTCCCGACCCGTCGGGCTTGATTCGCAGGAGGCCCTCGAAGACGGCGGCATCAGTCTGATAGCTCGCATAGGTCGCGGCCGAGTCGAGGACCCACCCGTCTATGCCCTCGGTGCGAACGACTCGAAGTGTCGCGTTCGCGCTCGAGGTACCCGGAGGTTGGGACGATCCGCTGCTGGTCCCGCTGCCGCTTCCGCAACCGGCCGCAACGAGAACCAGGACGACGAGCACAGCGATGGCGCCGCGGGGCCGGATCGATCGGGGCTTGGTCATGATGAAACCTCCAGGGAGCTGTGGGTATCGAGCGGTTGCGTGAGCTGGCCGTACTGATCAGGTCGCCGGGTTTCGAACAGCCCGAACGTCAACCAGTCCCGGCGATGATTCAGATCCAGGTCGGCGACCAGGACCGCCGGTTGGTCACGAGGGGCTTCGACGAGCACGCGGCCGTAGGGATCGGAGATGAACGACGAGCCGTAGAACCGGATGTCGCCCTCGTCGCCGATGCGGTTCACCGCCACCATGAAGGTGGCGTTGGCGAGCCCGTTCGCCGCGATCATCTGACGCCACATGGGTTGGGTGTCGAAGTCTTCGACGTGGGTCTCGCTCCCGATCGCAGTCGGGTAGACGAGAATTTGGGCGCCCTCGAGCGAGTAGATGCGGGCCAGTTCGGGAAACCACTGATCCCAACAGGTCGGGAACGCGAACGCTGCACCCGCGATCGAGCGGACCGGGAACCCGGAGTCACCCGGCTCGAAGTAGCAGTCCTCGTGGTAGCCGGGGAACGCCGGAATGTGGATCTTGCGGGTATTCGCCACGAGCTCGCCCGCGGGGCTCACGCAGACCGCGGTGTTGTACCCGCGGCCTTCTTCGGTGGCCTCATACAGCGACCCGTGCACGTACACGCCGTGGTCGGCTGCCAACCTTGACAACAGCGTGACGGTTGGGCCGGCGGCGAGAGGTTCACGCCACCTCCGACGTTCGGCCTCGGCGTCGGGGGTCACGGCGAAGTACGGGGCGAGCGTCAACTCCTGCAGGCACACCACCGCCGCGCCCGCATCGGCTGCGATGGCCACCCCGGCGGCCAGGTTGGAGACGTGGCGCTCCGGGTCCTCGCTCCAGGCACACTGCACAGCGCCGACGCGAATCGTCGGCAGAACGGGCGGGTCTATTGCCGCAGGTGACGGGAGTGGATCGTCGACGCGCATGCAGCGAACGAACTCCATCAGCGAAGCGTCCCCGTCGCAGGAACCTGCTGCGTGATGCAGTGGGTGCCTCCCCCGCCGAATGCGATAACCCGGCTCACCACGCCGACCACTTCGCGACCCGGGAATGCTCCGGCGATGACGCCAAGCGCCTCGGCATCCATCGGGTGATCAGCAATCGGGACTACGACCCCGCCGTTAGCCACGTAGAAGTTCGCGTAGCTGCACAGGATCTCCTGTCCGTCGAGGTCGCCATAAGGCAGGAATGGCAGCTCGATGATCTCGAGCGAGCGGCCTTTGGCATCGCGCGAACTGCCGAGGGCGGCGACGTTCTCCGCCATCAGCCCATAGTTGGGGTTCGACGGGTCCTCGCAGGTTTGCACGATGACTCTGCCCGCATCGACGTAGGTGCACACGCCGTCGATGTGGCCGTCGGTGTGTGAATCTTCATAGTGCCCCCAGGGCAGCCAGATGATCTGACTGACCCCGAGGGTGGATCGGAGTTCGGCCTCGATGTCCTCACGGGTCATCGCCGGGTTTCGATTCGGATTCAAGAGGCACTGCTCGGTGGTGATGAGCGTGCCCTCTCCGTCGACCGTGAGCGACCCACCCTCGAGCACCATGGGCGACGCAACCCGATCAACGTTGAGATGGCGAAGGATTCCTGCCGTCACCGCCGCGTCGCGGTCGAACGGCACGAAGCGCTCACCCCACGAATTGAAGACGAAGTCGATCCCTCGTCGATGCCCGCGGTCGTCGACAACGAATATTGGCCCCGAATCCCTCAACCACGAATCGTCGATCGGGATCTCCACCACATCCACATCACCCGGGCATGCCCGGCGCGCTTCGGCGCCCGAACCCGGCAGGGCGACGAGCGTCACCGGTTCGAACTGGGCGATCGCCTCGACCGTGGCGGCGTACTCGCGCTTGGCCGCCTCGAAATGGCCCTCCCACAACTCGGCCCGACTGGGCCACGCCAGCAGGCACCGCTCATGCGGCTCCCACTCAGCCGGCATCCGCCACAGTTCATCGGAGGAGCCGAAGGGAATGGCTGGCGCGTCTGAAGTCACCTCGCCACCCTAAGGCTGACTAAATGTTTAGTCAAGACTCTATGATGTGACACCACCCGGCGATGCGTCAGAATGCGCCAGCCGATTCACCTGCCCCCGGAGCGACCCATGACGAAGGATCGACGCACCGCACTTCTCGACGCGGCAATCGAGCAAATCGCGGCCAAAGGGGTTCGAGGCATGCGCGTCGGAGAGGTCGCCCGTTCGGCAGGAGTTTCGCCAGCCCTCATCTATCACCACTTCGGCGACCGGGCGACGCTCCTGCAATCGGCGCTCATCCATATCGGCGAGCGGGCCGACGAGTACACCGGATCGAACGGCGCGAACGCCCGAGCCAGACTCATCGCCATGCTCTCCGACGAGTTCCAGGACGATGCCGACATCCGCGCCAACTCGACCGCCTGGGGCGAGCTGCGCGACACAGCGATCTTCAACGAATCGCTCCGCCCCACGATCAAGGATCTGACCCAACGATGGATCGACGACATCGCCGAGCTCATCAACCTCGGGGCCCAGGACGGATCCATCGCCCCCAACCTCGACGGCCAGGACCTCGGCGCCCAACTAACCGCGCTCGCTGAAGGGCTCAGCTCTCGCTGGCTCGCCGACATGATCACCACCGACCAAGCACGACAACACCTCGCCGCCGCGGTTGAGGCACTGGTCCGCGATATGCCGGGCGAGGGCCCCAGGCCGAAGTCGTAGCAGGGGATCCCCGATCCGCAGCCGATGGGGAACACCCAGGATCCCCACAAGACGCCGATTGATTCAGGAGCCTCGCCCTCAGCGCTGCCAGGGGGTCGGTGGGGTCCTTTCTGGCTGGGCTCACCCGGTCATCGCTTCGAGTCGAGTGAACTTCTCCCATGGCGTGATCAATCCGAGAGTGCGTCGTGGCCGACCGTTGAGGCTCGTTTGGCGACCTCGCCGAGGTCGGCCTCGTCTGTCATCGCCTCGTCCACCGCCTGCGCCCCTACGTGCCCGCAAGAAGCGCGAGCAACACCAGCAGCTCTCTGACACGGCGACGCTGCTCTTCCTCGAGCGTGGGTTCGACGGGGTCCGGGTCGCCGAGATCGCTCAGGAATGCGATGTCTCTGAGTCGACCGTGTTCAACTACTTCCCGACCAAGGAGTCACTCATCCTCGATCGGCTCGAACCAACCGCGGTGGCGCTCGTAACTGCGATCGGCGACGTCGCTCTGGACCCGGTCACCGCGGTCGCGGACACGCTGGATCGGGAGGTCCGCCGTCTCCTCGAATCAGCCGCGGCGCACGGCGACGAGTCCGCAGCCATCGAGACCCTCCACCGATTTGGCAAGCTGATTCGCACGACGCGGTCCCTCGGGGCGCACCTCAGCGAGCGCAAAGATACCTACACCGCTACCGCCGCTACGGCCCTCGCCGCCCGCTACGGGCTCGATGAGAGCGACCCGTGGGCTGCGATCGCGGCCATTGCTCTCGTCGGCCTCTGGCAGATCCAGTTCGATTCGCTGTTTCGGGCCACGGAACGCGAGAGGTCGCTGGCGAAGGTGATGGGCCGGGTCGACGCCGAGCTACGAGCAGCCGCCGATGTCATAGCACCGGGTTTGCGGCTCCGTGGTTCAACTGAGCAGCGGCAGGCCTCTCTAGCCGCCCGATTGTGGGTCACTCTCACTGGGCATCGGCGTAGGAGGCGAGTCTGCCGGGCGAGGCGGTGCACCTCGTCCCGTAGAGCGTCTGGGGTGCACCATCAGACGGTACCTATCGACCAGGTTGTTCTTCGCGTAGCGCGTTCACGAGGGTGGGGCTCCCAGCGACGAGGATGTCGCGACAAGGGCACTCGACAGAACCTGCGCGCAGATTGCTGGTGGGCCTGTTTCATCCACGGCGCGTTGGGTGAGCACGACCACTGTCATGTCACGAGTGGGGACGTTCGACCACGTCGTTCCGAAGCCGCCGTCCCAGCCGTAGCGGCCGTCGTCGCTGACTGCGACCCCGTAACCCCACCCGCGATCGTCAAGAAAGCTGAAGCCGGGCCAGGCGTTGGTCCGTTGCTCTCTACTGAGTTGGTCGCGGGTCATAGCTGCCACGGTCGCGGGTTTCAAGAGGCCGCTGCCACCACTCAGCAACATTCTTCCGAACGCGACGAAGTCGTCGACGGTTGAGAGCAGTCCGCTGCCACCATCAGCGAAGGCGGGTGGATGCGACCACTGACCATCGGGTGGATCACTAACGACAAAGCCGCTGTCGTCGCGTCCATACGCAGTGGCGAGCCGTCCGGTAGCGGTCGTGAAGAACGACGTGTCGCTCATACCTAGTGGATCGAAGAGTCGTTGCTGCAAGAGGTCTTCGAACGGCGTTCCCGCCGCGCGTGACGCCAGGACTCCCAGTACTTGCGATCCCGACTGGTAGAGCCATCGCTCACCAGGCTGCGCGAGGAGTGGCAGTTCACCGAGACGAGCCATCCACCTGTCGGGATCCGGTGTCACGTCGGGTTTGGGAGGCCCGAAAGTCGAGAGGTCTCGTTCGATCGTCGCGGTGACGATGGGCCACGGTTCCGCAGCCATGAACATCGCGCCTTGCATCCCGAACCCCCACGTGAAGGTGAGCAGGTCACGGGTTGTGATCGCCCGGTTCGCGGGCACCGTGTCGTCAAGTGCAGCGTCCGGCGTGCGCAACACCTGGCGGTTCGCGAGTTCCGGCAGAAGTTCATCGACAGGTTCGTCAAGCCCCACGACACCCTCATCGACAAGCGCGAGCACGACTGCTGCGGTCATCGGCTTCGTCATCGACGTGATACGAAACAACGTGTCGCGACGCATCGCAGGACCGTTGACCGCCATGACACCGCTGGTCGACACGAGAACCGAGTCGCCGTACGCGACCGCTGCCACAACTCCCGGCGCGTCACCACTGAGCACCGCCCGCTCGACGACCTCGTTGAGCGTGTGCTGGAGCGATTGCGGGTCACGATGCACATCTAGTGGCTGCGACGAACGACTCATACGATTCATTGTCTCATGTCGAGACTGAAACCAGAACAGTTGAGATGGTGAGCGCAACTCTCTTACCGGTCTTCATGGGACCACGGCGACGTAACGAGCAGCTGCTGCTGCGACACGCGGAGTCGTCGGCGCCCGACGTCGCAAGCGAGGCATCGCGACCCGGAAACTCGCGGTGCCGCTTGGGATTCGCTGGCCAGTCGAACGGACCAACAGCTGGCTGTCGAACTTCGGGCAGCTCAGCCGCAACACCGACCGGTTCACGCATCAGCGTCCCGCCCAAATCGATCTCGCAGTCAGGACTGATCCTCACCGTCAAACTCACCAAATGGGCCAACCGATGGGCCCCCACCCGTGACCTACTGGCGCGGGCTATGAACCGTCATTTTGCCGCGATTTCTTCTCGTTCGATCGTTTGGTAGACGTGAATGACTGTCCCATCAGGGAAGCGCTTGGCGTCTACAAGATCTAGCCGGAGCGGCCAGGGCAAGTCCTTGAACAGCGGTAGCCCGTTCCCGAGGGCGACCGGGAGGATGACGAGGCGGTATTGGTCGATCAGGCCGAGCCTGGAGAGTGCCTGGACGAATGCGGCACCGCCGTGGCCTTGAGGCGACACCTTTCTGACAATCTCTCAGACCTGGAGAAGCTGACCGCCGCCAGACAGGACCCGAACAACAATCGCGTCGAGGCGAAACCGACTGTACGAACGCCAGTCCAGCGACGACTGAAGACCGCCAGGCCCGCAGCGAGAGACCAACCACGGCGTCGAGGTCATCTGGGTTGAACGCTCGCAGCTCGATCTCCATCACCCCATCTCAGCCGTGGGACGAACCCGGCCACAACTGACTTCGCCTCCCGCGAGGGTCGCTAGTTCGAGCGCTCCCGGCATCAACCCACCAGGCCGCAAGAACAGCCGATGAAGGAGCCGAGAGCTCAATCGTCCTAGGTCCACCTACGGCGAGCCGCTATGGGTTCGCCAGGACCGGCCTAGCCTCCGCGACTTCAAGGTTTGCGTGACAGCGGCCACGAAGAACACGAAGCACCCACCGTAGAGAGGCACCGCCACGTCGTAATGCCCAGTAGCGGCAAACGGTGTCATGACGACGATCAGAACGAACAAATAGGGAGCGTTTGCTCGGCTGCAGCAGCGCGCCACCGTTCCATCTGGACCGTACTTCGTATACTCCGCATCGATATTTCGATGCGTCTGAAGCTGGCGCAGGACCATCGCTCCATAGAGTCGCTGTTCTATCGAGGTCATTCGGGAGACGGCGCGGAGGAGCAACTCGCGCTTGCCTCGATCCCGCCAGGACGAGGTGTCACCCATCGCTGCACAGCGCCGACGTTTGGATGGGGACCGACACGGCCGCCGGAGCCTGAAATGGTCGAGTCCCCGCGAGCTTCGATCCGATACCCGCGCCTGTCCCCAACTCCCCGAGAAGCACTCCCAGGCCGGTCAGATTCCCGATCGCCCCCAACCCCGCGAGCTCAGGGACGGCGAGGAGGACGGAAGCACCTCCGAGGGCCATGCCCGCACACGCCGGGTTGAGTCCACCCTGAGGGTCGTCCAGGCAGGCTCGGGTGTCCAACAGCAGAGCACCACTACCAGCGAACAAGGAAACGATGCCGAGCACGGCGCCACCACCTGTGACGAGCACGGCACCTCCCGCAACGAAGGAAACGACGCCGAGCCCGATGCCAATCCACACTTTGTTCTTCGAGAACCATGACGTGGTGCTCCCCCAGGGGTCTTGGAGAAACAAGCCGCTCGAGTCGGTGTAGTTAAGGGGGTTGTTGTTGGTGTAGTTGTAGGGCTGGCGGGTGATTGGGGCGAGGGGGTCGCGGGTAAGGAAGGTTCCTGTGGCGGGGTCGTAGTAGCGGTTGAGGAGGTAGACGAATCCGGTTTCGCTGTCGGTGTAGGCGCCTGCGTAGCCGAATGGCACGGTGATGCCGGTGTGACCACCGGCCAGAACCCGTCCATAAGGATCGTAGGTGACGGTCTCGACGGTGGCCCCGGCGGCGTTGGTGACGGTGCGGATTGAGCCGAGTTGGTCATGGTGGTAGTAGAGGGTGCCCGGTGATGCGCCGCCGGTGGTGATCTGTTCGAACGGGATGCCGCCGGGCCCGTAGAGGTAGTAGTTGTTGGTGGTGCCGGCTGTCTCCGCGAGGAGTTGTGGGATCCGCTCGGATCGGTCCCAGCTGAAGCTGGTGGTGCCGGTAGGCCCGGTCTTGGTTGACCGCAGGCTGTCGGCGTCGTAGCCATATGACCAGGTGGTTTGGTTGGAGTACCAGCCTTCGATGTCGACGATGACGTCGGTGAGTTGGCCGCTGTTGATGGAGATCTTGCCGTCGGCGCCTAGGGCGACGATGGCGCTGTTTGCGACCGGTTGTCCGACGATCTCGGTGAGCATGGTCGCGGTGGGCAGGGTGGTCCCGTGGGGGTAGGCGACGAGGCTCCCGGGTGCGGCGCTATTGACCGCGGTGAGGTTGACCACGACGGC
>Ga0075026_100001272_pt1 | contig 10618 bp, 10 predicted proteins | sample Str012_2_FD_71392 | JGI IMG/M metagenome (GOLD analysis project Ga0075026, IMG submission 71392) | Freshwater sediment microbial communities in response to fracking from Pennsylvania, USA - Straight Creek_MetaG_SC_2012 | ecosystem: Environmental > Aquatic > Freshwater > Creek > Sediment...
AGCCGTTGTATTACGAGCGCGCGGTCTGACGAGCCGCGCGCGCAACGGCGCCCGACTCCGGGTCGAGCAGCAGGCCGATTGCGTCCGCGAGGTCGTCGGAGACGGTGGCGATCGTGATGCGTCCGGCGAGCCATGAGCGCAGGCGCGATGCCAGCACGGCGTCCACCACGGTGACGACGCGTTGCGCGGTCTCACGGTCGACGTCCTGCATCGCCTCCACGTAGATGTCGTTCGTGGTTTGCGCGAGGCGCTCGAGGATCTCGGCCGCGAACGGGTCGGACGACGTTTCGAGCGTGGCCACCAGTCGGGCGAGTGACGGCTGACGCTGGAACGCGCGGACCGACCGGTTGATGACCTGCGTCAGGCGTTGCGCGTCGGTCGGGCCACGCAGCGGATTGCGGGAGATGTTCGTGCGCAGGGTTCCCGCCCAACGCACCAGCACCTCGGCGAAGAGGTGCTCTTTCGACGAGAAGTAGTGGTACAGCGTGCCGAGCGCGACGGCCGCCTCCTCGGCGACGTCCTTGACCTGAATCTTGTCGAAGTCGCGTTCGCCGAGGAGCGTGAGTCCCGCGTCGATGATGCGGTCGCGCCGGGCCTGTTGCGCGAGCGTCAGCCCCGACTTCGACAGCGTCGACTTGGACATGGTCGACTTGGCGGTCGTCATCGGCCGGCACTATACTAGAACCTCGTTCTAGTTCCGGCGTCCTGCAGGAGGAATCGTGTCGTCAGCGACCGATCAGCGGTACACGATCATCTCGTCCGACACGCACGCGGGTGGCAGCCACGCGCAGTACCGCGAGTTCCTCGAGAAGAAGTACCTCGACGACTTCGACGCGTGGCGCAACAAGTACAAGAACCCGTTCAAGGACCTCGGTGACGATCGTCGTCTGCGCAACTGGGACAACGAGATGCGCAACGGGCAACAGGACAAGGACGGCATCGTCGGCGAGGTCATCTTCCCGAACACCGTCCCACCGTTCTTCCCGAGCTTCGTGCTCTTCGCGGCGCCGCCGAAGCCCGACGAGTACGAACACCGGTTGGCAGGCGTGCGCGCGCACAACCGTTGGCTCGAAGACTTCTGCGGTCAGTTCCCGGAGCGCCGCGCCGGCATCGGTCAGTTCTTCGTCAACGACATCGACGACGCGATCGAAGACGTGAAGTGGATCAAGGAACACGGTCTGCGCGGCGGCGCGTTGCTGCCGTCGGTGCCGCCGGACGCAACGTGGTTGAAACCGCTGAACCACCCCGACTACGACCGCCTCTGGAAGGTGTGCGAAGACCTCGAGGTGCCGCTCAACTGTCACGGCGGTGTCGGTGGGCCCTCGTACTACCCGCACCCGTCGTCGGCGCTCATCCAGATCACCGAGCTCGGCAACTACTCGCGTCGTCCGCTCATCTTCATGTTGCTGTCCGGCGTGTTCGAGCGCTTCCCGAAGCTCAAGTTCGTGATGACCGAGCAGGGCTGCGCGTGGATCCCGTCGTTCCTCGCGCAGATGGACGACGTGTTGGCCCGCGTGAAGAAGCACGGCGCGATCGGTGAGTTGCGCTTCAAGCCCGAGCACATCCTCCCGAAGTCCGCGACCGAGTATTTCCAGCAGAACGTGTGGCTCGGTGTGAGCTTCCCCGGACCCGCCGACGCGCGGGCCGCGAAGCAGACCGTTGGTCTCGACAAGTTCATGTGGGGCTCCGACTACCCGCACGACGAGGGCACGTACCCGTTCTCGCGCGAGGCGTTGCGGCAGGTCTTCTCCGACTGGAGCCCGGCCGACATGCAGCGGATCCTCACCGACAACGTCGCGAAGCTCTACGACTTCGACGTCAAGGCGTTGAAGTCGCTCGCCGATCAGTTCGGCCCCACTCAGGCCGAACTCGCGCAGCCCCTGGTCGAGCTGCCCGAGAACCCGAACGAGGCTTTGCTCCGGGCGCGCGCGTCGGCGGCGTAGGCACTCGGCATCGGCCGAGTCGCGGTCCCTTCCGTCGAATTCGGGGTCAGGACTAGCGGTCCGGCCGACGTCCAATACACTGACTCGCGAGCGAGCCGGTCGAATTGGTCGGTCGGTCGCGGATCAAGAAACGAGTATTTCGTGGCACAAGGCACGGTTAAGTTCTTCAATGCCGAAAAGGGTTACGGCTTCATCTCCCGCGAGCAAGGTGACGACGTGTTCGTTCACTTCTCCGCAATCCAGGGTGACGGATACAAGACCCTCGACGAGGGCCAGCGCGTCGAGTTCGACGTCGCCCAGGGCCGCAAGGGTCAAGAGGCGCAGAACGTTCGCGTCATCTGAGTCGAATCACTTCGCGGGAGCCGCCGGCGCAATGTGCCGGCGGCTTCTTCGCGTCTCGGGACGAGCGCGAGCGATCAACAGCGCTGGTACGCCGCGGTGCCGAGGAGCGTGTCGAGTCGCACCGGCGTGAGCCCTTTGGCGCGCAGGCCGTCCAGGATGATCGGCAGCGCCTGCACGAGAACCGTGCGGTTCGCGGTCGGGATTCCGTCGAGGCCGTCGTGCAGGAGGAGAATCGCACCGGGTTTCGCCCGGGCGAGGATGCGCCGCGCGACGAGTTGCGCGTTGTCGGTGGCCCAGTCACCCGCCGATGCGCTCCACAGCACCATGTGCATGTTGTGATCGCGCACGACGCGCGCGAGGAACGGTGTGCGGTCGCCGTGCGGCGGCCGGTAGAGCACGGGACACGTGCCGATCGCGCGCCGGAACGCGGCCTGCGTGCGTTGCAGTTCCGGGTAGCGCGGATCGAGCCAACGCCACTGGTCGTGGTTGTACGAATGGTTTCCGAGGAGTTGGCCGTCGTCGTAGAGCGCGCGTGTGATCTCGGGCTGCGCATCGATCGCCTTGCCGACCTCGAAGAAGGTGCCCTTGGCGCCGTGCGTGTCGAGGATCTGCATGATCTTGCGGGTCGCGCCGATGTTGGGTCCGTCGTCGAACGTGAGCGCGACCTTGCCCGAGTTCACCGGCCCGTGCACCGCGCCGCCGCCGAACCAGGTCGAGTCCGGAGTCTCCGCGCCGATGTACGCGGTGAAGATCAGCGTCGTCGCGACGAGCGCGCCTCCGTACGCGATCGCGCGCCCCCGCTTTGGTTTTCCGGCTGGGCGGGATGGCCACGGAAGGCGCCACAGGTCGACGACGGCGCCCAACCCGAGCGCGCACAGGAAGACGAGGATCGTCCGCGCCGCGACGTCGTCGCGCTGGGGGAGGAGCCAAGCGGACGTGGCGGCGACGAAGCCGCCGATGACGGCGAGAGTGCGGTTCCTCGGGAGGACGTGGGCCGCGAGGAGACCGAGAGCGGCCGCCGGCAGGAGGACGAGGAACACCATCGGCGCCATCATGCCGGTCGGGACTGGGATCGTCGGGTCGACTTGACTTTGAGAGTGAGAACCGTTCTCATAATGGAGTGCGCCCGGCCCGGATGATCGCCCTCGTCGCGCTCCTCGCCGTCGTCGGGGCCGCATGCAGTTCCTCGGCCTCCAAGCCGGGCGCGGCGGGCCCGGTGAAGGTGGTCGCGGCCGAGAACTTCTGGGGCGACATCGCGCGCCAGATCGGCGGGAGCCACGTCGAGGTCAACTCGATCATCAACGACCCCTCCGCCGATCCGCACCAGTACGAGTCGGATGCCCGCACGGCCGCGCATGTGGCCGACGCGCAGTTGGTCATCGTCAACGGCCTCGGTTACGACGACTTCGTGAACAAGTTGTTGTCGAACACGTCGCACCAGGGCCGGGCGGTGTTGTCGGTTGCGGACACGTTGGGCGTCAACGGCCACGACGCCAACCCCCACCTCTGGTACGACGTGCAGAAGGCCGATGGAGTCGCACGGGCGATCGCGCTGGCCCTCGCCGCGGTCGATCCCGCCCACGCCGCCTCGTTTGCTGCGAACGTCGAACCGTTTCGGAAATCGCTCCTCCCGTTGACCCGGCTCCTGGTCACGATCAGGCGCGAGTATCCGGGCGCTTCCGTCGCGTATACCGAGCGCGTCCCGCAGTATCTCCTCGATGCAGCCGGGTTGCGCGATGTGACGCCGTCGGGATTCGCGCGGGCGATCGAGGACGGCAACGAACCGAGCGCGGGCGACACGCAGGCGATGAACACACTGATCACGCAACACCGCATAAAGGCGTTGCTCTACAACGCGCAGGCGACCAGCGCCGTTACCCAACACGTGCAGGACCTCGCGCGCGAGAACGGGATCCCGGTCGTGCCCGTGACCGAGACGATGCCGAAGAACGAGTCGAGCTACCAGGCCTGGCAGCAGCATCAACTCGAGGCGCTGTTGCGCGCGTTGGCGCGTTGACGGTGGCCGTCGTCCGCCTGCACGACGCGTCGATGCGGTTCGGTGCGCGCACCTTGTTCGAGCACCTCGATCTCGACCTGGAGGCGGGTGAGTTCCTGGCGGTCCTCGGCCCGAACGGCGCCGGGAAGACGACGTTGCTGCAGATCCTCCTCGGACTCACGCGCCTGTCGGAGGGCGTGGTCGAGATCGACGGCCGGCCACCGCGGCGCGGGAGCCACGACGTCGGCTACGTGCCCCAACAGCGCGCCTTCGATCGTGATCTCCCGATTCGCGGCCGTGATCTCGTGCGGTTCGGGCTCGACGGACACCGTCGCGGGCTCCCGTTCGGCAGCGCCGCGACCCGCGTCCGCGTCGACGCGGCGATCCGTTCGGTGGGCGCCGAGCGCTACGCGGACGCTCCGGTCGGGCTTCTGTCGGGTGGCGAGCAGCAGCGGCTCCGCATCGCCCAGGCGTTGATCGGTGATCCGACGGTGCTGTTGTGCGACGAGCCGTTGCTCTCCCTCGACCTCTCGCACCAGCAAGAAGTCAGCGAGTTGATCGACGCTCGCCGGCGCGACACCGGATGCAGCGTGGTGTTCGTCACGCACGAGATCAATCCGATCCTTCCGTACGTCGACCGCGTGCTCTACCTCGCGGGCGGCAAGTGTGCGGTCGGCGCGCCCGACGAAGTCCTGACGAGCGAAGGGTTGAGCGCGCTCTACGGGACCGAGATCGACGTGCTGAACGTGCGCGGGCGCATCATCGTGGTCGGCTCCGACGACGCCGCGCCCACGGAACCGGGTGGCCATCACCATCACCATCACGATCATCACGGGGCCGGTTCGCATTGACGGCGACAGTGCTCTACCTGAACCAGCCGTTTGCCCAGCACGCACTGATCGCCGGCGCGCTCGTCGCGATCTCGTGCGGCTTGATCGGCCCGTTCGTCGTGACGCGCGGGATGGCGTTCGCGGTGCACGGCACGAGCGAGCTCGCGTTCACGGGCGCGGCCGCCGGACTCCTGATCGACGGGAACCCGATCGGCGGCGCGTTGGTCGGCTCGCTGATCGTCGCGATTGCCATCGGTGTCCTCGGTACGCGTGAGCGTGAGCGGGATTCCGCGATCGGCGTGATCCTCGCGTTCGGCCTCGGGGTCGGCGTGTTGCTGCTCGGCTACTACCACGGCTTTTCCACGGCCGCGACGAACATCTTGTTCGGCAACATCTTCGGTGTGAGCTACAACCAACTCGGCGCGCTCGTCGCGATCGGGGTCGTCGTCATGATCGTCATGGCGTTCGCGTTTCGGCCGTTGTTGTTCGCGTCGGTCGACGCCGACGTCGCGACCGCGCGCGGCGTTCCCGTTCGGCGGCTCGGGTTCGTGTTCCTGATCGTGCTCGCGCTCACGGTTACCGCTGCCGCTCAGGTCGTCGGCACGCTCCTGGTCCTCAGCCTCGCGATCACGCCCGCCGCCGCGGCCCAGCGTTGGTCGCCGAATCCGATCACTGTCACGGTTCTGTCGATCGCCTTCGCGCTCGTCGCGGCCGACGGTGGCATCCTCGCGGGTCTCGGGAGCACCACGATCAAGCCCAGCGTCTTCGTGACCTCGATCAGCTTCGCGCTCTACGTCGGGTCGAGGATCGTCGGCCCGCGCTTCGCCCGTCGTCGCCGGCGGGCGGTTCCCGACATGCGGACTGCCGATATGCCGATAACCGATATGGTCGCGCCTGCTTGAGTAACGACGAAGAACGCATCGCACTGTTTCTCGACTACGAGAACCTCGCGATCGGCGCGCAGGAACAACTGCATCTGGCCCAGTTCGACTTCCGACCGGTCGCGGACGCGCTCGCCGAACGCGGGCGGGTCGTGGTGCGGCGCGCGTACGCGGACTGGTCGCGCTTCGACGAAGACCGGCGCATGTTGACCCGTCACCACGTCGAGCTCATCGAGATCCCGCAGCGGATGGGGTCGGTGCGCAAGAACGCGGCCGACATCAAGATGGCCGTCGACGCGATCGAGTTGTGCTTCGAGCGCGACTACATCACCACGTTCGTTCTCGGTACGGGCGACAGCGATTTCACGCCCTTGGTGCACAAGCTGCGCGAGCTCAATCGGCGCGTCATCGGCATCGGGGTCGAGGCCTCGACCTCGGCGCTCCTTCCGCCCGCGTGCGACGAGTTCCTGTTCTACGAACGGCTCGAGGGCGTGGAGCCGGTCGAGGCGCGGCGCGCACCGAGCCGCTCGACGCGTACGAAGCGAGCACCTGCGGTCGAGAAGGAGCCGGTTGTAGAAGAGGAGCATCCGACGGCGCGCGCCGAGGAAGCCGATCTCGGCGTACTCGTCACGCAGACGCTGTCCGGTCTCTCACGCAGCGCGGGCGGCCCCGTGCTCGCGTCGATGTTGAAGCGGGCGATCCTCCGCAAGGACCCGACGTTCAGTGAGACGACCTACGGGTTCCGGGGCTTCTCGGAGCTCCTGCGCCATCTCGAGGAGCGCGGGCTCGTCGCGCTGACCCCCGGGCCGGGCCAGGGCGACCCCGAGGTGAGCTTCCCGGCCGAGGTCGGCGACGAGCAGGCGGCGTTCGCGTTGTTGCGCAAAGTCGTCGATCAGCTCACGGCGAAGTCGGGACCGCCGCACTTGTCGGGTCTGAAGACCCAGTTGCGCAAGGTCGAACCCGACTTCAGTGAGAAGCAGTTCGGGTACGGCGGGTTCTTGCAGTTCTGCAAGGCGGCCCGCGCCCGCGACCTGATCGAGATGGACTGGGACGACGGCGCCGACGACTACATCGTCCGGTCCGGCGCGGGCGAGATCTAGAACTCGACCACCGCGGCGGTGGTCACCCGGGCGTCAGCCCTTGCCACCCCGTGCGGGACCGCTCTTGCGGGGGTGCTCGTCTTCGCCCGCCCGCTCGCGGGCCCGCTGACGGGCGGCCGCGGCTTCGGCCTCGGTCGGAGGCTTCGGTTGCGCTGCGGCGGTACGCGCCGGCTTGCGGGTAGCTGCCATTCCGGAAACATAGAGGGCCCGGGCGCTCCGGAGCGAAACCCTCCCGAGATTTCGCAGGTCCGCCGGAGGCGACCCGCCTTACGCGGAGCGTTCTTGTTGGTCGCGTTCCAGCTGGCGGTGGCGTTCGCGGTCCTGGTCGAGCTCGCGATTCTCGTCGCGCTGGACGTCGGCGAAGACGGGCGGGACCCCGCCGAGGCCCATTGCCGCGACCTCTTCGAGCGCTTCGGTCGGGCCGTGCAGCGCGCCGGACTGGGTGAGGGAGTGGGGGAGCTTGCGGTACACGATCACCGCGCTGATGAGGGCGAGGATGGCGCCCACGACTACCGCGAGGTGGATGCCCACGACGAACGCCTCCTGCGCGGCCGAAGTGAGCGCGGCGCCCGCGGCGGCGGGCAGCGTCGACGCAACGTGTAGCGCGCCGGCGATGGACGTGCTCGCGCTCTGCTGGTTGGCCGGGCTGAGGCCGTGCAGCGCGGGTGCGATCGAGCTCGCGTAGCGCGACGCGGCGATGCTGCCCAGAACCGCGATGCCGAGCGCGGCTCCCAGTTCGCGCGTCGCGTCGTTCATCGCGGAGCCCGCGCCGGCGCGGCGCGGTGGTACCGCGGACATGATCGACGCGGTCATCGGCGACATCGACAACGCAATGCCGGTCGTCAACGGGATGACACACAACACGACGTACGCGTACGCGGTTGTCACCGACAGCCCGGTGAACAACAACAAGCCGGTCGCGATGCTGAGCATGCCGAACGACACGACGCGGTGCGCGCCGAAGCGCGCGCTCAATCGTGGCGTCATCGGCGCGACGATGATCATGATCAACGCGATCGGGAGGAGTCGGAGCGCGGCCGTCAGCGGGCTGTACCCGAGTACGAGCTGGAAATACTGCGTGATGAGGAACATCACCCCGTACATCGCGACGAAGACGAGGATCATGCCGCCCGTGCCGGTGCTGAACGCCGGTCGGCGGAAGTAGCGCATGTCGAGCATCGGCTCGGGCGTGTGCAATTCCCAGGCGACAAAGAGCGCGAGCACGACGACCGCGACGGCGAACGCGGCCATGGTCTCCGCGCTGAACCAGCCCTTGGACGGCGCCTCGATGAGGCCGTAGACCAACGAGACGATGCCGACGAACGACAGGACTGCGCCCATCGGGTCGAACTGTGATTCCTCGGGATCGCGCGACTTGGGTACGAGGAACTTTCCGGCGATGAGGGCGATGATGATGATCGGGATGTTGACGAGGAACACCGAACCGAACCAGAAGTGGCCGAGCAGGAAGCCACTCGCGACGGGTCCGAGCGCGCCGGCCGCGCCGGTGACGCTCGCCCAGATCGCGATTGCCTTCGGTCGCTCGTTGCCGGGAAAGACGTTGATGATGATCGAAAGCGTCGACGGCATGATGAGCGCGCCGGCGATACCCATGATCGCTCGGCACGCGATCAACTGCCCCATGCCGGTTGCTTCCGACGCGAGTGCGGCGCCGATGAGGAACAGCACCAGCCCGAGTTGCAACACGCCCTTGCGCCCGAACCGGTCGCCGAGGGCGCCGGTCGAGAACAGCAGGCCCGCGAACACCAGGGAGTAGATCGCGACGACCCACTGCAGCTGCGACTCCGTGGCGTTCAACTCGCGCGACAAGGTGGGGATCGCGACGTTCAGGCTCGAGTTGCCGACGAACACGATGAGGAGGCTCAGGCACAGGACCGCGAGCGTCCACCAACGCCGATCGAACGCGAGATCGGCCGGGCTCTTGGTCGGGGTATCCATGATTCTCCGGGGCGACTGCAGATCGGGGGGACGGACCCGGAGTCCAGAAGTGGAAGACCGGTTCCGGATCCTCACTATAATCGGAATCATGGTTCCGCTTGAAACGCAGGCCCCGAAGACCCAGGAATCACCGCCTTCGCCCGGGGACGGACCTCGGCGCGCCGATGCCCGCCGGAACCGGGAGCGGGTGCTGGCCGCGGCCGAGGCGGTCTTTGCGGAATCGGGGTTGAAGGCCCCCGTCGAGGAGGTCGCCCGCCGCGCGGGCGTGGGCGTTGGGACTGTGTGCCGCAACTTCCCGACCAAGCAGGCGCTGGTCGAAGCGGTCGTCGGCGCGATGTACGAGACGTTGCTCGTCGACGCGGAGGCCGCCCTCGCCGATCCGGATCCGGCGCATGCGTTCGAACGGTTCGTCATGGCGCTCCCCGAGTTCCAGGCCCGCCACCGCGCGCTCGCCGATCAGATGGCGAACGAGAACACGTTCCCGACAGCCGATGGGCCGCGTGAGAAGTTGTTGCGCGCCGTGTCCGAGCTCGTCGCGCGCGCGCAGGCCGCGGGCGCGATCCGTTCCGACATCGGCCCCGGTGACGTTTCGATGTTGTTCTCCGGCGTTGCGCATGCGACCGCGGTCGCGGGTGATCTCCAACCCGTGCTGCGCGAGCGGTACGTGCGGATCATCCTCGACGGTCTGCGGGCGCACGATCCCACCGAGCTGCCCGGCCGCCCGCTCGACTTCGCGCAGGTCCGTCGGATGAAGCAACGCCGCGCCAAGTGATCGTCGCCGAAACGTGATCGTCGACGATGCGCCGGTAGCCCAACCCGAACCCCCGGAACAACTCGATCCCCGGCGTTGGGTGGCGCTGTTCGTCGTCCTGTTGGCGGCGTTCATCGTCGTGCTCGACAACACCGTGCTCAACGTCGCGATCCCGACGATCCGGGCCGACTTCCACACGACCCTGCCGTCGTTGTTGTGGGTCGTGACCGGGTACGCGCTCACGTTCGCGACGCTGCTGATCATCGGCGGCCGGCTGGGCGACATCTACGGGCACCGGCGAATCTTCATCATCGGCGCGGCCCTGTTCGGCATCGGGTCGTTCGTCGCGTCCGTGTCGACCTCGGTCGCGCAGCTCGTCGTCGGCGAAGCGATCATCGAAGGCATCGGTGCGTCGTTGATGCTGCCGTCGACGCTCGCGATCCTGTCGACCACGTTTCGCGGCCGCGAGCGCGGGACCGCGTTCGCGGCGTGGGGCGCGACGGCAGGTGTCGCCGCCGCGTTCGGGCCTGTTGTCGGGGGCTTCTTGACCTCGAACTACTCGTGGCGTTGGGCGTTCCGCATCAACGTGATCGTTGCCCCGCTGGCGATCATCGGCGCGTTGCTGTTCATGGCGAAAGGGAAGCGCGCCGAGAAACGCATTCCGCTCGACGCCGTCGGCGCCATGCTCATCGCGGCCGGGATGTTCGGTCTGGTGTTCGCGCTGAGCGAGGGCAGTACGTACGGCTGGTGGAAGCCACTGAAGGACTTCTCGGTGTTCGGGCACGTCGTGTGGCCGACGACCAAGCCCATCTCGAT
>Ga0075026_100001273_pt1 | contig 10606 bp, 12 predicted proteins | sample Str012_2_FD_71392 | JGI IMG/M metagenome (GOLD analysis project Ga0075026, IMG submission 71392) | Freshwater sediment microbial communities in response to fracking from Pennsylvania, USA - Straight Creek_MetaG_SC_2012 | ecosystem: Environmental > Aquatic > Freshwater > Creek > Sediment...
TTCTCAGAGACGACTTCGTGAATCGAAAGCCCGGTTTTCATGCACCAATGCAGCAGGTCGTTGGCCTTGTCGATCGGGAAAGGCAATTGAATCGATGAAGTGCCGCCGATGCCATCCCTTTCCTGTTGGACAAAACCACCTCCGACACTATAGTATGTTTCAGCGATCGCTTCACCATTTTCGAGGGTCGCAGCGAAAGTCAAAGCGTTGGGATGAAACGGAAGCGACTCGGTGATGAGGAATTCAATGTCTTCTCGGGGGTCGAAGCGAATTTCATGAAGTCCGTGCAGCACGATGCGTCCCATGGCACGTATATCTTCCATGCGGTGGCCGATCGCGGCCGTGTCAAACGTGACAGGATCCTCTCCGCAAAGTCCCAACTGCACAGCGATATCCGTTCCGTGCCCCTTCCCGGTCTTGGCCAATGAGCCGTACAGCATCACACGCAGGGAGCGGACGGACTGCAATGTGCCGGCGGTGACCAGGGACTGAGTGAATCGTTGTGCCGCACGCCATGGCCCGAGGGTATGGGAACTGGAGGGGCCCACGCCGATCTTGAACATGTCGAAGGCTGAAATGGATTCCTGTGGCAAGCGAATAGTTTGACCAAAAATAAAGGCTTTACCACTTCATCGCGGTAAAGCCTTCATCAATTATGTGGAGCTTCTCACTTCTTCACCGCGGTGAGCGAGACTTCGAAGTCCAGGATCGAATTCTTAGGAATGACGACATTGCCCTGGCCGTCCTTACGGTCAATATTGCCGTAGCCCAAGCTGGGCGGCAGGAACAGGCGGATCTTACCACCTTGACCGATCAACGGAAGGCTCCATTGCCATCCCAGGATCAGCTGCCCCAGAGCGTAGGTGACGGGGGTGGAACTCTGGTCGAATACGGTGCCATTGGTCAATTTGCCCTCGTAGGTGAAAGAAATGTTGTCGCAAAGGGCAGGTTTCACGGCATCCCCGGCATTGTCGATGATATAGTAGAACCCGCGGGGATCCTTGACCGGGTTGAGTCCAAGGGTGTTCACATAGGCGGTGAGTGCGGTCATTTCCGAGTCGGCCACGGTGAACGAGATCGTACTATAGCTGCATTTAATCCCTTTGGAACAGGAGGCAAGAAGGGTAACAGAAACTATGGCCATGAAAGCGAGCGAGACGATAAGCACTGATTTGATCTTCATGATGTTGTTGGATTCTGGTTTTCGAGCCGCAAATATCCCGAATAATGACGGGCGGAACAAGTCCCGAAGCCTCTTGCGGCAGATTTAACAATTCAGGCGGGGTCCTCCTTTCCGGCGGTCTCCCTGGCTTTGAGACCTAGATAATACTGTTCCCGCTGCTCCCATTTCAATTTTTTATGGAAAATGGCCACGAAAGCAGCGATCGCGAGGACGGCCAGCACCAGCACGGAAGGACTGAACTGGCTGTTTCCAACCATTTCGGCACGCTTGTACCAGTATCGGCTGGAAAAGAAACTCAGGATGATGGGAAAGGCAAATATCAGACCCAGTGGAAGGCCCAGGATCAGTTGCCGGAAGGTCTTTTTTTCCCGGTCACGGACCTGTTCCCACCAGTCCATGAATTCCTTTTCCCGGGGAGATAGTGCCATGTTGCAAATGTAAGCCCGTTCAGGAAACCTTATGACACATTGTAATATCATGATTCATATCGGTTTATACAATATTTCGTACTGGATTTCGTTAATTTCGGGACGTGCAGCGGGGACGGCTCCCCCGCGGACCTTTGTAGCCCTTAAAAACCAATCACTTGAAAGTCCCACAACTGCTGCTGCAGTATCTGCTTGACCAACATGCTTTCCGGCTTGAGGGCTTGGGTACGGTACGACTCGATGTGCCGCCTGCTGGTTTCCTCTCGGAAAAGGGCGAGATCAGCGTCCCTCCTGGCTGCATTACTTTCGAATCTGATCCACATGCCAGGGCGGATGAGGCTTTCATCGGATACATCGTTCAACAGACCAGTAAAATGCGCTCGCTCGCCACTTCCGACATGGAATCCTTCACGGAAACCGGGAAGCAACTGTTGAATATTTCGAAACCCTTCGTGCTTGACCAGGTCGGGGTGCTCCAGAAAGATGCCCATGGCCTGCTTCAATTCACGCAAGGCGAGATCGTACTTGAAAAAGAAGAGCAGGTTCGCAAACGCCACAAGGTGTCGGATGGCGAGGAAAGCGTCCACTTCGACGACAACTACCGTAAACCAGCCGTACGCGCCGGTGGAAGGCCTCAAATGGCGGGCATCGTCCTGATGGTGATACTCGCCATCGTCCTCCTCGGATGGGTCACACGATATTTTTATCTTAAAAGCGCCCATGACTCCGAGGGGCAGCTTGAGTTACAATCCCCCCCCGCTGTTGAGGTGAAAGACCCGGTTCATGAACCGGTCTCGAAGCCAACGGCTGATACGACCACTCACCAGGCATCCAGTCCCACAGTCCAGCCGACCCAGAATGCGGACAGTGTGAAACCCTCGCCACTAGTGACGACACCCGCTGAACAACCCTCTGGGGATTTCAAAGTGGTGATATTCGTGGCCAGCCATGAAAAGGCACAAAGACGCTACGATTCCCTGGTGAAATGGGGACACCAGGTGGTGATGTCGCCCTTGGATTCCGACCGATTTCAACTTGCCATCCCGATACACGCCCCCCTGGCTGACAGCGTTCACCATCGTGATTCACTCAGCCGGTTTTTCGGTCGCAAGGTTTGGATAGAAACCAGATGATATGAAGCCTGGAGCCCGTGTGGCGTTTGCAGCTTTTTTCCTGGCCGCCGCAGCGGACATCTGGTTCTCCGCCACGGGAGACAATGCCAGCGGTCATTTCACCAAGCCCCTGCTGATGCCTCTGCTCATGGTCGGCTACTGGATCGCCGCACCGCGGCCTTTCGGCCTGTTCCAGAAACTCATGGTGGGGGGCCTTGTCTTTTCATGGCTGGGCGACATCCTGCTCATGTTCGATGATGCGGCCGGCCTGTTCTTCATCGGCGGGTTGCTGAGTTTCCTGACCACCCACGTACTGTACATAAGGTACTTCACAGCCACCCGGTCAAAAACGGACTCATTCTTCCGCAAGCGTCCGCTGCTCTTCCTGGCCGTTCTTGCCTACACCATCGAATTGCTGTATGTGCTTTGGTCCCACCTGGGCCCTATGAAGATCCCGGTGATCATCTATGGCATTATCATTAGCCTCATGCTGGCGATGGCGTTATGGCAGTATGGTAAGTTGTCCTCTTTGACCGCCTGGCTGTTCATCATAGGTGCTTCATTCTTCGTCATGTCCGACTCCATGCTGGCCATCGACAAGTTCAAACAACATTTTGCGCTTGCGCCGGTAATGGTGATGTCCACGTACATCCTTGCACAATTCCTCATCGTTCGGGGGAGTTTACGACATCTGGAACCGGTGAAATAACGGTAACTATGCCACAACCTTGTGGCATTACCCTATGGCATCACCCTATGCCATCGCTAGGCGTGGGTGCCGGGACGGCCATCCAGGAACTCTGCCAACAATCTGTGGAAATGGTGCGTCCCCTGCTCGCGATTGACGGAATACCGCCCATGTTTGTAATACCTTGATCGAATGCCCGTTTGCACGGCTTCGACGATCTCCTCGTCCTCCAGCTCCACCACATCCAGATTCGAACCGGCTCCGAGATTGAACAAGTCCTCCTTCCAGACATAGGTCAGAAAGCGAACGATGGTCCTGTCCAGTCCCACGGGTTCGACAATGTTGAGTGATAGCCCCCAGGGGTAGAAGTTGAACATCATATTCGGGAACACCCAGAAATAGTATGCGGCGACACGCTTCCCGAATTCCGGACTGTCCTTCGGCAAGTCGAAGATCTGTTCATCCCCTTTGGCGATGCCGATCTGCACGTTCGAATAGCGGAAGAGCTGAGTGGTGTATTTGCCAAAGTCGATGACGGCATTGAGTCCTGCGTGCACGAAAGGTATGTGGAAACCTTCCAGGTAGTTCTCGCAATACAGGGCCCAGTTGGATTTCACGGTGAAGGTCCGCGAAAGGTCAGGTCGCGGCTTGAACTCCTTCAGCGGAAGGAAAGCCATGCGCTCCTGCATCTCCTTGAAAAAGAGTTGGTGATGCAGTTCATTCTCCAGGCTGGTGAACAGAAGATTTCCCCACTGTAATTGTCCCAGGCTGCGCAGGTCATCATCCTTGGTCGGGAAGTCCTTCACCTCCGTGAACTCGGGCATGGACTTGAACCGTCCATCCAGGTGGAAGAGTCGGCCATGATACCTGCATCGCAGGTTGTTCGACTTGCAGGGCGTCTCAATGAGCAGGTTTCCCCGATGGGTGCATACGTTGGACATAACATGCACGATGCCCTGTTCGTCCTTGGACAACAGCAGTGGCTCGTTCAGATAGCCCTGCAGCAAGATCAGTGGATGGGTCTGCCCTTTCTCCTCGACCACAGAAGCGTCCGTGAGGAATTGCCAGCACCGGGCGAAGATCTTCTCCCTGGACTCCTGATAGACCCCTGCATCGAGATACACGTCTTTGCTGATCGTTTTGGCAAGGGAAATGTCGGGATCGACGTGGAAGCGGGCCATGGGTCTGAATTTGGCGCAAGATAGGGAATTCGCGAATTGGCGAATTAGCGAATTGGCGAATGGAACAGCCGGTGGCAGCGATATCTGGCCTCAAGGAGACATGCAAGTCGGGTTCACGATAGCGCCGGGGTGGGCCGCGAGTTGCATCTTGCAGGTGGGCTCGAACTGGTGAATTCGCGAATTCACCCCATAAAAAAACCCCGCGTATGCGGGGTCTTTTTTATGGGGTGCTCCCTTGCGGGGCCTTTTCTTAGTATCCCATTCCGCCCATATCCGGAGCGCCGCCGTGGTTGTGCACAGCTTCTTCCTTCTTGGGCTTGTCAGCCACCACACACTCGGTGGTCAGCAGCATGCCAGCGATGGAAGCAGCGTGTTCGAGGGCCACACGGCTCACCTTGGTCGGATCGATGACACCGGCTGCGAGCAGGTTCTCATACTTGTCCGTACGGGCGTTGTAGCCATAGTCAGCCTTCCCTTCCTTCACTTTCTGGACCACGATGGATCCTTCGACACCGGCGTTGGCGACGATCTGGCGCAGGGGCTCTTCCAGAGCGCGACGGACGATGGCGATGCCAGTAGTCTCGTCGTCATTGGAACCCTTCTTCTTGTCCAGGGCCTCGATGGCGCGGATGTAGGCGATGCCACCGCCAGGCACGATGCCCTCTTCAACGGCTGCACGCGTGGCGTGCAGGGCGTCGTCGACGCGGTCCTTCTTCTCCTTCATCTCGACCTCGGTGGCGGCACCGATATTGAGGACGGCTACGCCGCCGCTCAGCTTGGCCAGACGCTCCTGGAGCTTCTCCTTGTCATATTCTGAAGTGGTGGATTCGATCTGGGACTTGATCTGGGCGATGCGCGCCTGGATCTCATCCTTCTTGCCTTTACCGCCCACGACGGTGGTGTTATCCTTGTCGATGGTGACCCTTTCGGCACGGCCGAGGTAGGTCAGGTCAGCAGCTTCAAGCTTGTAGCCCTGCTCTTCGCTGATCACGATGCCCTTGGTGAGGATCGCGATGTCCTGCAACATCTCCTTGCGGCGATCACCAAAGCCAGGGGCTTTGACAGCGGCCACTTTCAGGGTGCCACGGAGCTTGTTCACCACGAGGGTCGCCATGGCTTCGCCTTCCAGGTCTTCGGAGATGATCAGGAGCGGTGCGCTCTGCTGGGCGATCTTCTCGAGTATGTGTAGGATGTCCTTCATGGCGCTGATCTTCTTGTCGTAGATCAGGATATAAGGGTTCTGGAGTTCAACCTCCATCTTGTCGGGGTTGGTCACGAAGTAAGGGCTGATGTAGCCGCGGTCGAACTGCATGCCTTCCACCAGTTCGATGCTGGTTTCAGTACCACGGGCCTCTTCCACGGTGATGACACCGTCTTTGCCCACTTTCTGCATGGCACTGGCGATCAGCTTGCCGATCTCGGCGTCGTTGTTGGCAGAGATGCTGGCGACCTGCTCGATCTTCTTGGTGTCGTTGCCGACGGCCTTGGACTGGCTGTTCAGGTTGTCCACGACGATGGCAACAGCCTTGTCGATGCCACGCTTAAGGTCCATCGGATTTGCACCGGCGGCCACGTTCTTGAGGCCTTCAGTGATGATGGCCTGTGCCAGCACGGTAGCCGTGGTGGTGCCGTCACCGGCAACATCGGCAGTCTTGGAGGCGACTTCCTTCACCATCTGGGCACCCATGTTCTCGATCGGGTCTTCCAATTCAATCTCCTTGGCAACGGTCACACCGTCCTTGGTGATGCTGGGAGCACCGAATTTCTTCTCGAGGACAACATTGCGTCCCTTGGGGCCGAGTGTCACTTTGACCGCGTTGGCCAGGACGTCAACACCCTTCTTCATCTTATTACGGGCCTCAAGGCTGAAAAAAAGTTGCTTAGACATATTGTAGTATTTTTTTGTGTGGGTTAATGAATGGTCTCGGTCTTCATCACACGACGGCGAGGATGTCCGACTCGCGCATGATCAGGTAATCCAGTCCTTCGATGGAGATCTCGGTACCGGAGTACTTGCCGTAGAGGACGGTGTCTCCTGCCTTTACGGACATGGGCTCATCCTTCTTGCCGGGACCCGCGGCCACCACTGTGCCACGCTGGGGTTTCTCCTTGGCAGTGTCGGGGATGATGATACCGCCTGCGGTCTTCTCTTCGGCAGGTGCAGGTTTCACGATGACCCTGTCGTGCAGAGGGGTGATGCTTAACTTCTTGGCCATAGCAATTTGATTTTTGATTTACAAAGTTTAAAGTTGGTCCGACTGACTCACACCCAATTGGGCGAATTGTCAGGCGTGCGAAGGTATGCTAATTTCGTACCACCCTGCAAAGCCTTGAAAACTTGGCAGAAAAGGGACAAATCAGCCGTTTTCCCTGCAAAAGCTGTCAGGAAGTTGAGTATCCGGGCGTGTCATTTTTACATGCAGGCCTCTTTCCTACTTCCATTGCCGCCCTTTGACGTATATTTGCGCCCCATACACAGTTCTTTACGATGATCAGCAGAAGAAACATCCGGGTCAAGGTGATGCAGGAGCTCTACACCGTCGAGACCGCGGAAGAGGCCATCACCCCCGAAAAGGCCGTCCGCCAGCTCGAACAGCATCTTGACCAGTCCCGGCAACTGTTCACGCACCTGGCCCGCTTCGTCACCGAAGTGGCCCGTTACGCTGAGACAGACGCCCGGGTGCGCGCCGCCAAACACCTGCCCAGCGCCGCAGACCTCGCTGTGAATACCAAGATCTCCGGCAATGAACTGCTCTGGCGCATCCTGGAGACCAAGGGCTACCAGGCCGCCGTGGAGACCTACCACGTGACAAAATTCGACGACGACGATCTGGTCCGCAAGACCTATGGCAAACTCACCGAAAGTCCCCTTTACCAGGAATACATCACCGTTCAGGGCAGGGATAAGAAAGAGGAAAAGCGGATCCTGGAATTCATCTTCACTGACCTCATGCTGCCCTCCGATGATTTCATCGGGCACCTCGAGGAACATTTCATCCATTGGGATGACGATGCCGAGATGATGAACCTCATGATGCTCAACTTCCTGGCGAAACCGGCTTCCTACGATTTCATGACCCTCATCAGCGACGAGAAGATGCGCTTTGCGCGAGAACTTCTCCGCTCCGCGCTGGAACGCAAGGAATATTGCATGGACCTGATCAAGCCCCGTCTCAAGAACTGGGATGCGGACCGCATCGCCGCCCTCGATATGATCATCATGCGCCTGGGCATCTGCGAGTTCCTGTATTTCGAGACGATCCCCACCAAAGTGACGATCAACGAATACATCGACCTCGCCAAGGACTACAGCACCCCCCAGAGCGGTCAATTCGTGAACGGCATCCTGGACAGCATCCACAAGGACCTGCTGCAGGAAGAACGCATCCACAAGGTGGAGTACAAAAAACAATAGCGAATCCCCTAATTTTGTCCGCCATGACCTTTTCCTCCCGTCATAGCCTCTCCATACTTTTCGCCTTAATGGTGGGCCTGTTCGCTTGTGGTGGCCATGACAAGGGCAATGGCATCCTGAAACCCGATGGCCAACGCATCGACGACCCGACGGCCGGAAGCGCCAACCGGCCCCTCACGTCCATCCAATGGATCGACAGCTCCAAAAATATCGGGCGCATCAGCGAAGGCGAGAAAGTGGAGATCACTTACCGGTTCCTGAACGATGGGAATGCCCCTCTTGTGATTTCCAGTGTGGCACCTTCCTGCGGTTGCACCGTGGCTGAGAAACCCGAAGAACCCGTGCTCCCAGGCAAAGAAGGCATGATCAAGGCCTCCTTCAACAGCATGGGCCGCGTGGGCATCAACCACAAGACCCTCACGGTCTACGCCAACATACCGGACGCAACCTACCTGCTCACTTTTGAAGTGGAAGTGATCAAGGTCGGCACTTGAAACAAAAGATCGAACCCATAACCAACAACTCATAACCTACAACCTTTCAAAATGAACTTTTCCAACGTTCTCCTTCAGTCCTCCATGAATCCCGCTACGATGCAGATGCTGCTCCTCGGCGGTATGATCCTCGTATTCTACTTCTTTATGATCCGCCCGCAGGCCCAGAAAGCCAAGAAGGCCAAATCCTTCCAGGAAAGCATGCAAAAGGGCGAAAAGATCGTCACCATCGCTGGCATCCACGGTACCGTGAACAAGGTGAATGACGACAACACGATCGAGCTCCAGGTCAGCCCCGGCAGCTATATCAAGATCGAGAAGAGTGCCATCAGCATGGAATGGACCGAGCAGCTGAAAAAGGCAGACGCCAACGCCACCAAGTAAGCTCAACCTACTCATTGCGGTCCGGGTTCGGCTTCAGGTCGGCCCGGACCGTCATATTTAAGCCATGTTGAAAGTCGGCATCACCGGAGGCATCGGATCAGGGAAGACCACCGTCACGCGGATCTTCTCGCTGCTCGGTGTGCCCATATACGATGCGGACAGCGCTGCGAAACGCCTGATGAATGAGGACGCCGCACTCAAGGCCTCGATAGCCGCAACCTTTGGTCCGCTGGCATACACTCATGGGTCACTTGACCGGGCCTGGCTGGCGTCTCAGGTATTTAATGACCCCTCCAAGCTTGCACAGCTCAACGCCATGGTGCACCCTGCCACCATCGTCGATGCGAAAGCCTGGATGGATCAACAATCCGCCCCGTATATCATCAAGGAAGCGGCCCTGCTCTTCGAGAGCGGGTCTCATAAAGGATTGGACAAGGTCATCGGTGTTTCTGCCCCGGAAAGCCTACGCATCCAACGCGTGATCGAACGGGAGCATACCCACGAAACCGAGGTGCGCAAACGCATCGACAAACAAATGCCGGAGGCGGAAAAGATGGGTCGATGCGACTTCATCCTTTACAACGACGGCAAGGAGATGCTGATCCCGCAGGTGAACGCCCTGCACGAAAAACTCCTGGCCCTGGCCGCCTCCCATGCATGAATCCCCCAACCTGTTCGACGACATCCTGATCTTCGTGCTGGGCATAGTGCTGCCTTTCATCAGTGGTGTAAAAAGCCGTGAGGGCTTGAAGGAGATCGTCTTCACACGCTCCACGCGGCGCAGGTTCTACATTTCGAACAGCCTCGTACTTTGGGCCGCAGCTGCATTCATCGTCGGGTACTGGGTTCTCTTGGATCGCCCGCTGGCATCCCTGGGGTTGCTTGGCTCCCCCGGCCCCAAAATGCAACTCGCCTGGAGGCTATCCCTTTTGCTCGCCATTTTGTATGTCGTTGATATCCTGTTCTCCCTACGCAACCAGGAGGCGCTGGAGGAGACCCTGGCAGAGCAGGATGACACCACTCCTTTCCTGCCTGTTTCCTTTCATGAATTCCCTGCTTATGGTTTCATGTGCCTCACCGCCGGGGTCTGTGAGGAATTGCTTTATAGAGGTTATATGGTCACGTATTTCATGCCTTCCACGCCCGGTACCTTTCCCTGGATGGCGCTCTTCTTCCCTGCCCTGCTCTTCAGCCTGGCGCATTACTACCAGGGCTGGCACGCGGTCGTGAAGATCTATATCCTGTCCTTATTATTTGCAGGGATATACCTGGCCAGCGGCTCGCTCTGGATCGGCATGGGCATACATTTCCTGATCGACCTCACGGGAGGTATACTCGCTGTGATGCTGAAGGATCGAGGATCGAGAATCGATGATGAATGATCAGTGCACAGTTGGCTGTGGGCTGTTTTCAATAGCGTTTGGTGTCAGCAGCCTGCAGTAGGTGCAGCGGGGTCAATTTGGCGAATTCGGAATCTGTTTGGCAATGCCGCACAAAAAAAGACGCCGGGTTTCCCCGACGCCTTCCATATTTCAAAACCGAGTTTATTTCAATTTCGCGAGGGCTGCGCTGATGCGTGACATGGCCGCCTCGATCTTCTCCATGCTGTTGGCGAAGGAGATGCGGATGCAGTTGGGCTCGCCGAAGGCGCGACCGGTGACGGTGCTCACATGCGCATTGTTCAGGAGATACATGCAGATATCGTCCGCGTCGTTCAGGAC
>Ga0075026_100001274_pt1 | contig 10600 bp, 8 predicted proteins | sample Str012_2_FD_71392 | JGI IMG/M metagenome (GOLD analysis project Ga0075026, IMG submission 71392) | Freshwater sediment microbial communities in response to fracking from Pennsylvania, USA - Straight Creek_MetaG_SC_2012 | ecosystem: Environmental > Aquatic > Freshwater > Creek > Sediment...
GGCAAGAACCCCACCACCGGTGTGCTGTGGGCGATGGCCACTGCCACCGCGTATTCGATGTCGTCGGTGCTCGGCAAGGACCTGCTCGGCGTGCTGGCGCCCTCGTCGCTGCTCTTCTGGCGGTTCGGCATCTCGGTGCTCGTGCTGTGGTCGGCGCTCGCGATCTGGCGTCGCCGTGGTGGACCGGACCCGCTCGACGTGCCTCGCGGCAAGGCACTCGCCGTGGGAATGATGTTCGGCTACATGGTGATCACCGGTTTCTTCGCCCTGCAGCACCTCGACGCCAGCGTGTACATCGTGGTGGTGTACCTCTACCCGGTGCTGGTGGTGGTGGGTTCGTCGCTGCTCGGTCACCGGGTCACCGCCGGGATGTGGCTGGCGCTCGCGGTGGTGATGATCGGCGTGGTCCTCACCGTGCCCGAACTGTTCGGTGGCGTCGGCACCATCAGCGGGGTGGGCATCGCGCTCACGCTGCTGCAGGCGGTGCTGATGGCCGCCTTCATGATGGTGAGCAGTCATCTGCTGCCCGGGCTCGATGGAGTGGTGAACTCGGGATGGACGATGCTGGGCGCCCTCGTGGCGATGGTGCCGTTGGTCGTCGTCAACGGCCTCCAGGCCCCCCACGGGCCCAAGCGGATCGGCGAGGTGATCCTGTTCGCACTGGTCACCGGTGTGGTGAGCACCGTGTGCTTCTTCCGTGCGATGCGTCACATCGCTCCGGGTGTCGTCGCGATGATCATGACCCTCGAGGTCGCGCTCGCGATCCTGTGGTCGGTGCTGTTCCTGGGCGAGTCGGTGAGCGCGGTCAAGCTCGTCGGCGCCGGCGTGGTGATGGTGGGCGTGCTCATCGCTCAGTGGGCCAACCTCCGCGAGGCGAAGGCCGAACGTGAGGTCGATCCCTTCATCGCCGACCTCGCCGTGTGATGACGTCGCGTCAGCGATCCTCGAGCAGGTCCCAGGTGGTGCCGTAGAGGTCGCGCCACACCACCACCTTGCCGTAGATCTCGTGGCGCACCTCCTCGAGGAACTCGACACCGTGTGCACGCATGTGTTCGTACTGCGCATCGAAGTCGGCCGCGCGCAGGAAGAACGCCACGCGGCCGCCGGTCTGGTTGCCCACGGCCGCCTCCTGAGTGGGGCCGTCGGCCTTCGCCAGCAGCAGCCCGGTGCCACCGTCGGGCGGGGCCACGACCACCCAGCGCTTGGTAGGTGTCATCACGTCGTCGCTGACGAGCGTGAACCCCACCCTGCGCACGTAGAAGTCGATGGCATCGTCGTAGTCGCGCACCACCAGCGTGACCAGACCGATGCGATTGCCGCCGGCACTCATGAAAGGTGGGGGACGACCGACGATGCCACGGCGACGAACACGAGCGACGCGGCCACGACGGTGAACGCGTGGAACACCTCGTGGAAGCCGAACACCTTGGGCCACGGATCCGGCCAGCGGGCCGCCAGCGCGATGGCGCCGAGCGTGTAGCAGATGCCGCCGGCGAGGATGAGCCAGAATCCGGTGGCGCCGAGGCTGCGGTACAACTGGGGGAAGGTGAACACGGCCACCCAGCTCACCACGATGTAGCTGGCGCCGCGGAGCGCGCGATGCACCGTGGGCATCCACTGCAGCGCCATGCCGATGCCGGCACCGATCCACACGGCGGCCAGGACGGCCCACCGTTGCCAACCGTCGAGGGCGGCGGCCGCGATGGGGGTGTAACCGCCGGCGATGGCGAGGAAGATGGCCGTGCGGTCGAGCTTCTGCATGCGCAGCTTCACCTCGGGCGTCCAGCGGCCTCGGTGGTACATGGCTGACGTGAGGAACATCGCCCCCGTGCCCACGACGTAGACCGCCAGCAGGATGCGGCCCGTGGCGCTGGCGTGAGCGAACAGCAGCAGCGACACACCCACCAGCACCCAGACGGGGAACGACACCGCATGTGCCCAGCCGCGCAACAGGGGCTTGACGGGGGCGGTGTCGACGGCGGTCTGCACCTGCGTCAGGGTACTCAGTGCTCGACGGGCATGGTGATCGCCTCGATCTTCGATCGAAGGTAGTCGCCCGCTCGCACCGGTGGATCGTCGCCTTCGAGCGGCCTCACCATCGTGTCGGGGTCGGGATCGCAGAAGTACACCACCGACAGCAGCTCGCGAGCGTCGTGTGCGGGCGGGAGCACGCGGTGGATGGCCGACCGCCAGCGCCGACCCGACCAGTGGGCCAACACGTCACCACAGTTGACGGTGAAGGCGTCGTCGTGCACGGGGGCATCGACCCACTCGCCGCCGGGCAGTTGCACCTGCAGGTCGGAGGAACCGGGCTCGCGGTGGAGCACGGTGAGTGTGCCGAAATCGGTGTGCGGCCCGATGCGGTACTGGCCAGGGGCAGGTGCGCCGACCCGCTCGACCGGTGGATACCAGTTGACGTTGAGCGTGTTGTCGTTGCGACGTGATCGATCGGCGAAGTAGCCGAGATCGGCCAGGCCGAGCGCGGCGGCGCAGACGCGCAGCAACGCCATGTGCACACGATCGACCTCGGCGAGATACCGCTCGACGAGCGAACGGAACTCGGCAGGCTGCTGTGGCCACACGTTGTCGCCGCGCTGGGCCATTCGACCGGGGAGCACATGGGCGCCGAGCCGGTAGCTCTCCTTCATGTCGGGCGGTGTCTCGTGCCCGAACGAGTAGCCGTTGGCCTCCATGCCCATCGGTGCCCACCCGGCCTGGCCCAACCGTGCCATGCGCACGGCCGCCTTCTGCTCGGCGGGCAAGTGGAAGAAGTCGTGGAACGCGCGTCGCGTGTCGTCGATGAGTGCTCGCGGCACGCCGTGACCGGTGAGCATGAAGAAGCCCACGTCGCGCAGCGCCGCATCGACCGCCGCAGCCACGCCGGCGGGATCGCTGCCGTCGAGCCAGCGATCGAGGTGCACGAGGGGCACGCCCGTGCTCATGCCTCGGTGGCCTTCTCGCCGTGCCGTCCGGCACCGGCCGCGAACCTCGCCGCACCGTCGAGCGTCTCGCCGCTCGCGATGGTGTCGAGGCCCAGGCGGGTCTCGTTGGCGAGCGCATCGGTGAGCGAGTGGTCCCACTGCTCGTAGCTGCTCTGGCGATCCCGGCGCATGCAGCCCTGGGGGAGCGCGGCGATCTCGCGGGCGAGCGCGATGGCTTCGGGCAGTGCGGTACCCGGCGCCACGGAACGGTTCACGAGCCCCATGCGCACCGCTTCGTCACCCGAGACACCGCGGCCGGTGAGGATGAGATCGAGCGCCTGGCTGTGGCCGATGAGCCGCGGGAGACGCACTGTGCCTCCGTCGACGAGGGGCACGCCCCAGCGCCGGCAGTACACACCGAACACGGCATCGGTGGCGGCGACCCGCAGGTCGCACCACACCGCCAGTTCGAGCCCTCCGGCCACGGCGAATCCCTCGACGGCGGCGATGACCGGCTTCGACAGCACCATGCGGGTGGGGCCCATCGGGCCGTCGAGCGTCACGTCGCGATCGACCCGGTTGCCGCGCCCGTCGCTGATGGCCTTGAGATCGGCGCCGGCGCAGAACGTGCCGTGTGCCCCGGTGAGCACGGCCACGGAGAGCGCCGGATCGGCGTCGAACGCTCGGAACGCGTCGGCGAGCACTGCGGCCGTGGGCCCGTCGACAGCGTTGCGCACGTCGGGCCGGTCGATGGCAACGATGCACACGGCGCCGTCGTGGGTGACGACGACGCTCATCGGCTCGTGTCCGTGTTGCCGGCGTCGGGGGCGTCGACCGCGTGCGCCACCAGGTCGGCCAGCGAGCTGTATTCGAGTGCCGACACGTGCGTGCTCGCCAGTCGCACGCGGGGGGCCTTGCCCGCCTCGAAGGCCTCCTGCCAACGCGCGGCGCACAGGCACCATTGATCGCCCGCCTTCAGGCCGGCGAAGCCGTAGTGCGGCATCGGCGTGGCCAGATCGTTGCCGACCGTGGCGGAGTACGTGAGGAAGTCGTCGGTGCACACGACGCACACGACGTGCAGGCCCGGATCGTCGCCGTGGTTCTCGCAGCACCCGGTGCGGTAGTAGCCGGTGAGCGGGTCGAACGAACAGGATTCGAGTTCGCCCCCGAGAACGTTGGTCTGCGCCATGCATCGACTGTACCGGAGCGTGTCGGATGGGGCCCGGCCTCGCCATGGCTGTGGCACACTGAGATCACCTGCAACGTCGACAGCGTGGTCGGCAACGCAGCGAAAGGATCGATCCCTGTGAGCATCAGAGTTGCTCCCGGTGAGGTGGCCGACGACTGGTGGGCGGCCACCCGAGAGGCCGTGCGTGACGCGTTCGGGCCCGGCAACGAGACCGCTGCCGACGCCGTGCTCGACCGAGTTCGTCCGGTCATCCCGGCCGGCTACGACGAGCTGTGCTGGCCCAACAGCGCAGCCATCGACCTGCCCATCATCGACCGGCTTGCCGCCGATGGCGACCCCGACGGTATCGACACAGCGATGATGCACTTCGTCGAGGCCGGTCCCCACGAGTGGCGGTTCCGGGTGTACCACAGCACCAGCGCCGTGCCCATCGCCGATCTGCTGCCGCTGCTCGACCAGTTGGGCCTGCGGGCACTCGACGAGCGCGCATTCCGCTTCCAGCTCGGCCCACACGGTGTGTGGTTGCACGACGTGGGTGTGCAGGTGCCCGACGGCGTCGCTCTGGGCGACGAGCAACGTGCCGAGCTGCAGAAGGCGTTCGTGGCCGAGTTCCGCGGCGTCATCGAGGTCGATGGCCTCAACCGGCTGGTGCTGTTCGCCGCGCTGTCCACCCGCGAGGTGGAGGTGTTGCGCGCCTACTCCCGCTATCTCCGTCAGATCGGGTTCCCGTTCAGTCAGCAGTACATCGAGGCCACACTCGCTCGCCACGCAGGGGTCGCCGGGCGGCTCGTGCGCCTGTTCGCTGCCCGCTTCGACCCCACGCTCGACACGGATGGTCGCGCGCAGGTCGACTCACTCCACGCCGACATCCTCGATGCGCTCGATGCCGTGCCGAGTCTCGACGACGACCGCACGTTGCGTGCGTTGCTCGCGCTCCTCGACGCAACCGTGCGCACCAACGCCTTCCGGTCCGGTCCCAACGACGGCCACCGCGACGTGCTGGCGTTCAAGTTCGACACCTCGAAGGTGCCCGACCTCCCGTTGCCGCGCCCCATGTTCGAGATCTGGGTGTGCTCGCCACGGGTCGAGGGCGTGCACCTGCGCAACGGCCGCATCGCTCGCGGCGGTCTGCGCTGGAGCGACCGACGCGAAGACTTTCGCACCGAAGTCCTCGGCCTGGTGAAGGCGCAGATCGTGAAGAACGCCGTCATCGTGCCCACCGGCGCGAAGGGTGGATTCGTGCTCAAGCAACCGCCGGCGGGTCCCGAGGAGTACCGCGCCGAGGGGGTTGCGTGTTACCGCCAGTTCGTGGCGGGCCTGCTCGACCTCACCGACAACATCGTCGGCGACGACGTGGTGCCCCCGCCGCAGACGGTGCGCTACGACGACGACGATCCGTATCTGGTGGTGGCGGCCGACAAGGGCACGGCAACATTCAGTGACATCGCCAACGGCATCGCCCGCGACTACGGCTTCTGGCTCGACGACGCGTTCGCATCGGGTGGCAGCGCCGGCTACGACCACAAGGTGATGGGCATCACCGCCCGCGGCGCGTGGGAGAGCGTTCGTCGCCATACTGCCGCCATCGGCAAGGACGTCGAACGCGACGAACTCACCGTGGTGGGCATCGGCGACATGAGCGGCGACGTGTTCGGCAACGGCATGCTGCGGTCACCGCACATCAAGTTGGTCGCGGCGTTCGACCATCGCCACATCTTCATCGACCCCGACCCCGATCCGTCGATGTCGTTCGCCGAGCGACAGCGCCTGTTCGGGCTCGCTCGGTCGAGCTGGGGCGATTACGACACGTCGCTCATCTCGGCCGGCGGTGGGGTGTTCCCGCGGTCGCTGAAGACCATCGACCTCAGCGAGGCCGCCCGACGCCGGCTGGGCACCGATCGGTCGTCGTTCACGCCGCTCGAGCTCATCGCTGCCATCTTGTGCGCGCCGGTGGATCTGCTGTGGAACGGCGGCATCGGCACCTACGTGAAGGCATCCACCGAGACACACACCGACGTGGGCGACCGCGCCAACGACGGGCTCCGTGTGAACGGGGCCGATCTGCGGTGTCGGATGGTGGGGGAGGGTGGCAACCTCGGTCTCACGCAACGCGGCCGAGTCGAGTACGCGCTCAACGGCGGTCTGATCAACACCGACGCCATCGACAACTCGGCGGGCGTCGACTGCAGCGACCACGAGGTCAACATCAAGATCCTCCTGGGTGCGTCGGTCACGCGCGGTGAACTCACGCTCGATCAACGCAACGCGCTGTTGGCCACGATGACCGACGAGGTGGGCGAGCTGGTGCTCGACGACAATCGCGCGCAGACGCTGGCGTTGGCCATCGCCCGCCGGCAGGCGCTGCCGATGGTCAACGTGCACAGCCGGTATCTCAACCTGCTCGAGGCCGAGGGCTGGCTCAACCGTTCGCTCGAATTCCTGCCCACCGATCGTCAGATCGCCGAGCGTCAGGCGTCGGGGCAGGCGCTCACCACACCCGAGTTCTCGGTGTTGCTGGCCTACACGAAGAGCTCCGACATCAGCGAGATCGTGCACAGCGATCTGCCCGACGATCCCTACTTCGAACCAGAACTCGTCGACTACTTCCCGCACCAGCTGCGCACCACCTATCGCGACGACATCCTGCGTCACCGACTTCGTCGCGAGATCATCGCCACGCAGATCGGCAACGAGATGGTGAACCTGTCGGGCATCTCCTTCGACCACCGCGTGTCGGAGGAGACGGGCATGCCCGTGGTGGAGACCACGCGTGCGTGGGTGGCCGCTCGCGACATCCTCGACCTCCCCACGCTGTGGAACGGTGTCGACGCGCTCACCGGTCAGGTGAAGCTCGACGCACAGTTGGAACTGTTCCTCGAGCTGCGGTCGATGGCCGAGCGCGGCACGCTGTGGCTGATGCGTCACCGTGCGCTGCCGCTCGACATCGCGGCTTCCGTCGCCGAGTTCAAGGACGGTCTTGCCGAGCTGTCGGTGGCGATGGAGGCCCACCTGCGCGGTCGCATGCGCGACCAGGCCTTCGCGCTCGAGGCAGGCCGGCTGGCGGCTGGAGTGCCCGAAGCGCTCGCCCAGCGCAGCGTGTCGTGGCGACTCCTGCACACCGGGCTCGACATCGTCGATCTGTCACACCGGTCCGGACGATCGGTGTCGGAGGTGGCGGCCGCCTACTGGCAGGTGTTCGAGCTGCTCGACCTGTCGTGGCTGTGGGAGGCCGTGGGCGGACTGCCGCGCAGCACGCGCTGGCAGACCCAGGCGCGCGCCGCGCTCCGCGACGATCTGGTGGCCGGTCTGGCCGATCTCGCGGCCGATGTCCTGCGCGTCGGTTCCGCCGACGACTGGTTCGCCGCCAACGAACGCCTCATCGGCACCTCGGTGGCCATCTTCACCGACCTCCGTCGGGTCGATGCCCACGACCTCACCACCCTCACGGTGGCGGTGCGTCAGTTGCGCACCCTCGCACTCCTCGCCTGACGCACAGCCCGTCCCACCGCGAGCGGGCGGATAGCCTCGATGCGGCATGACTGGTCCTCGTTTTCGCATCGCCCCGTCGCCCACCGGCTATTTCCACGTGGGGGGTGCGCGCACCGCGCTGTTCAACTGGGCGCTCGCCCGGCGTCTGGGTGGCACGTTCGTGCTGCGCATCGAAGACACCGACGCCGAGCGCAACCGGCCCGAATGGACCGAGGGCATCATCGACGCGCTCGCCTGGATCGGCATCCAGCGCGACGATCCGCACTTCGAGGGCCCCTACTTCCAGAGCGAGTACGCCCAGCAACACATCGGTGCGGCGCAGCGACTGTTCGACGCCGGACACGCGTACTACTGCGACATGACCGCCGCCGACATCGAGGCACGCAACAAGGAAGAGGGCACGCAGGGCTACCGGGGCTGGTCGCGCGACCGTGGGCTCGGTCCGGGTCCGGGTCGCGCGCTGCGGTTCCGTGTGCCCGAGGGCACCACGTTGGTGCGCGACCTCGTGCGGGGCGACGTCGAGTTCGACAACGCACTCATCGAAGACTTCGTGCTGCTGCGCGGCAACGGCAGCCCGATGTTCCTGCTCGCCAACGTCGTCGACGACATGCAGATGGACATCACCCACGTGCTGCGCGCCGAGGAACACCTGCCCAACACCCCCAAGCAGCAGTTGATGTGGCAGGCGCTGGGTCACGAGCCGCCGGTGTGGGCGCACCTGCCGTTGCTGGTGAACGAGCAGCGCAAGAAGATCTCGAAGCGCCGCGACAAGGTGGCGCTCGAGCAGTACCGCGACGAGGGGTATCTGCCCGAGGCGATGGTGAACTACCTGATGACCCTCGGGTGGGCACCCAAGGGCGAGGAGATCCAGCCCTGGCCGCAGATGGAGGCCGACTTCCGCCTGGAGGACGTCAACCATTCGCCGGCGTTCTTCGATCTCAAGAAGTTGGCAGCGTTCAACGGCGAGTACATCCGCGCCATGTCACCTCAACAGTTCCTCGACGCCTGTCGGCCGTGGCTGTTCGCACCCGATGCGCCGTTCCCGGCCGAGCGATTCGACGAGGCCGTGTTCCTCTCCATGGCGACGGTCATCCAGCCTCGGTGCACCACGCTCGCCGACGCCCCCGGTGTGATCGATTTCATCTTCCTGGCCGACCCGCAGGTCGACGCCGAGGCATGGGCCAAGGCCACCAGTACCGCCGAGTCGGTGTCGGTGTTCCGCGCCACGTTGGCCGCGTACGAGGCCCTCGAGGAGTGGACGCCCGAGGCGCTGAAGTCGGCACTCGACACCATCGCCGATGCCCACGGGCTCAAGGCGGGCAAGGCACAGGCGCCGGTGCGCGTGGCGGTCACCGGCCGCACCGTGGGCCCGCCGCTGTTCGAGTCGCTCGAGCACCTGGGCCGGGCCGAGACGCTGCGCCGGTTGCACGCCGCCGACGCCGTGCTGGGCTGAACCGGCTGGGCTGGGCTGACCTGGTCGAGCTGCCCGGGGCTGGAAGAATCTGGGCATGACCGACGACAGCGCCGAGGCGGCGGACGACTCCACCGACTCGCCGGCCCCGGACATGCCGCGTCGTCGCTGGCGCACCGTGCTGTTCGTGGTGCTCGGTCTCGTCGGCCTGCTGCTGTGCTACTTCCTCGTCAACCTGTGGCTCGTCCATCGCACCGGGGCCGGCGACCAGGCGCGTCCGGTCGATGCCATCGTGGTGATGGGCGCGGCGCAGTACGACGGTCGGCCGTCGCCGGAGCTGGCGGCCCGACTCGACCACGTGGTGCTGCTCTGGAACCGCAACCTGGCGCCGCTGGTGGTCACCACCGGCAGCAACCGACCGGGCGATCGTTTCACCGAGGCGCAGGCGTCGGCGACGTACCTCGAACAACGGGGCGTGCCGGCCGATGCCATCGTGCAGGTCGGCGGCACCACGTCGTACGACTCGCTGCAGGCCGCCAGCGGGCTCCTGAAGGCTCGTGGGCTGCACCGAGTGCTGCTGGTGAGCGATCCGTACCACTCGTTGCGGATCCGGCTCGTGAGCGAGGAACTGGGCCTCGTTGCGTACGTCTCGCCCACTCGCACCAGTCCGGTGAAGGGAATGGCCGCGTTCCGGCGGGAGCTGAAGGAGGCGGCGGGCATCTCGGTGGGCCGCATCATCGGGTTCGATCGGTTGCTGCGCATCACCGGCTGAATGGCGGTGGGAGTTTTGGCACCTCGTTGCTAGAGTTGCTCCGCCTTCGGGGAAACTCGATGGGGAGTGGTGTAACAGGCAACACAGCAGATTCTGGTTCTGTTATTCAGGGTTCGATTCCTTGCTCCCCAACCAACCACCGGCTCGCCGGTGGCGAACTGCACACATCAGCAGCCTGGCCCCATCGTCTAGTGGCCTAGGACACCACCCTCTCAAGGTGGCGGCACGGGTTCGAATCCCGTTGGGGCTGCGACACTGAGAACCTCTGGTCCACCGGCCCAGGGGTTCTTGTGCTTTTCGGCCCGGCGGCGAGTGCACGATGGGGGAGGATGGGGTATGACGTTCCGCCCCGCAGACTTCGACGCCGCACTCGACCGAGCATCAGCCCACGCCCGCTCTTGGCTCGCCGTGGAACCCGACCGAGCCGTGCGACCCACCCGCGACATCGAGTCGGTTCTCGCCCAGTTGCCCGCGCAGCTGCAGGAGGCCCGCATCGATGCAGCCGCGGTCGTCGACGAGCTCGCCGCCGCGGTGGAGCCCGGCCTGATGTCGATGGGATCGGGCCGCTTCTTCGGCTGGGTGATCGGGGGCACGTTGCCCTCGGCGCTGGCTGCCGACTGGTTGGTGAGCGCGTGGGACCAGAACTCCGCCATTCGGTATGCCACACCTGGCGTCGTGGCGGTCGAGGAGGTCGCCGCCACGTGGATCCTCGACCTGCTCGGGTTCCCGGCCGACGCTGCGGTGGGCTTCGTCACTGGCGCGCAGATGGCCAATTTCTCCGGCCTCGCGGCAGGTCGACAGCACGTGCTCACCCAGGC
>Ga0075026_100001277_pt1 | contig 10589 bp, 7 predicted proteins | sample Str012_2_FD_71392 | JGI IMG/M metagenome (GOLD analysis project Ga0075026, IMG submission 71392) | Freshwater sediment microbial communities in response to fracking from Pennsylvania, USA - Straight Creek_MetaG_SC_2012 | ecosystem: Environmental > Aquatic > Freshwater > Creek > Sediment...
TTCTGTGGATACGATCAACCAGCTTTCTGCTTCTATTTGGGAATTTACCGATGAGTGGTTCGAGGGCAAAAGATTGAAAGAACAGGGGATGAATCCTAATGACAAGCTCCTGAAAAAAGTATTGCAGCTAACCCGGGAGTTCATGGGATTTCCCCGTCAGCTTGGACAGCATACAGGAGGATTTGTACTGACAAATGGAAAGCTTTCGGATCTCTGTCCGATACTGAATGCGCGCATGGAAAACCGCACCTGCATTGAGTGGAACAAAGACGATATTGACGCCATCGGATTTTTAAAAATTGATGTATTGGCACTGGGTATGCTCACCTGTATTCGCAAAGCTTTTGATCTGATAAAAGAGAAATATTATAAGGATTATACTTTGGCAAATATTCCGCAGGATGATTCAAAGGTTTATGATATGATTTGTCATGCCGATACGATCGGTGTTTTTCAAATCGAAAGCCGGGCACAGCAGGCGATGTTGCCAAGATTAAAACCCAGGACTTTCTATGATCTCGTAATAGAAGTAGCCATCGTGAGGCCAGGTCCGATACAAGGTGACATGGTGCACCCTTATTTGAAACGCCGCAATGGAATTGAAAAAGTAGAATACCCATCAAAGGAACTGGAAGAAATATTAGGAAAGACTTTAGGCGTTCCTTTATTCCAGGAACAGGCCATGAAAATTGCGATTGTTGCAGGGGGATTCACTGCAGCAGAAGCAGATGAACTCCGTCGCAGCATGGCTACTTTTAAAGCACAGGGCCAGGTAACCAAATTTGAAAAAAAACTTATTGACGGAATGATGACAAATGGGTATTCGGAAGAATATGCCAAACGTGTTTTCAGGCAATTGGAAGGATTTGGCAGTTATGGGTTCCCGGAAAGTCATGCTGCGAGTTTTGCGTTGCTGGTTTATGTTTCCTCCTGGATCAAATTCTATTATCCCGAAGTCTTTACCTGTGCATTGCTCAATAGTATGCCGATGGGATTTTATCAACCTGCGCAGATCATTATCGATGCGCAGAAACATGAAGTGGAAGTAAAGCCTGCTGATGTTAACTTCTCCAACTGGGATAATATCCTGGAAGAAAAATCCGGAAATTATTTTGTTCTCAGGCTGGGATTTCGCCAGGTAAAAGGTTTACGCGAAGAAGATATCAACACCCTGCTGGCAAACCGGGTAAAGAGATATGATTCCATCCATGCATTGAGAGATGCGGGCATTTCACAATCAACGCTGGAAAAATTGGCCGACGCTGATGCTTTCCGTTCTATGGGTCTCGACAGGAGACAAGCCCTATGGGAAATATCCACCCGCGATGATCGGCCCATAGCCATGTATGCTGGTCAATCACCCGATCATCCATTCGAAGAAACCATTGCTCTTCCCCTCATGCGGCTATCGGAACATGTGGTGCAGGATTATGCCGCGACATCTCTTTCTTTAAAGGCACACCCGGTAAGTTTTGTCAGGGAAAAACTGGAGCTGATTCGCATCACGCCAACCGGTGAACTTAAAAATGGCAAGGATGGCGATCCCATCAAAGTAGCCGGACTTGTCCTCGTTCGTCAGCGACCCGGAACAGCCGAAGGCATTTGCTTTATTACGATTGAAGATGAAACCGGCGTGGCTAACCTTGTAATTTGGGAAAGTTTATTCGAGCAATACCGTAAAGAGATCCTTCAATCCCGATTATTGATGGTGGAAGGGAAACTTCAAATAGAAGGAGAAGTCATTCATGTGATTGTACAACGTTGTTTTAATCTTACCAAAATGCTTAAAGTGCTTACGGATACGGAGGATGAGAACCTGCCTTTGCTGACTTTATCGAGGGCGGATGAAAAGACGATTCCGGTGGAGGAGGCCAAAAAAAGGAAAGAATCCAATGGGAAAACACAGGAACAGAAAGTGTTTTATGGGGGGAGGAATTTTAGATAAAAGGATTTTTCTTATTGAATACTTGACTTATCAGTTTCCATGAAGGGTTTCCACTTGCGTCTTTGCGCTTCTTTGCGCCTTTGCGTGAAACAAAGCCAAGGTACAGAATAAACAAAATCATTGGCAATAGACTGATATTTGTCTGAACCATGATTAAAGGATTTAGGGATTGACATGATTGTCTCAATTGTTCATCGGCTAACTAATAGAAATAAGATCTTCAACAAAAGCTCAGCCAATCCTCCAATCCATCAATCCCACAAATCCCAATTCAGACAATTCAAATTTTCAAGTTTACTTCCTATCTTCAACAGTATATTTTAAAATGAATATTTGCAGTGATTGATTTTTCTATTTTTCCCCCTGCCAAAATAAATAATTTAAGAATAATTGAATTATAAAAATCAATGAAAACATCTAAATCGACCTTAATCGTTTGCCTACTATTATTAAGCACAAATCTGTTTGCACAGTTTTCTTCCAAACAGATAGATTCACTGGTGCAAAGTGCCATGGGAAAATTCAATGTAGCCGGTGTGGCGGTTGCCATTGTGAAAGACGGAAAGATTTATTATGAAAAAGGCTACGGAGTACGATCGATTACAACCAAATTGCCTGTTGATGAACATACCAATTTCCAGATCGCTTCCAACAGCAAGGCTTTTACCACGGCCGCTTTATCTATTTTAATTGATGAAGGCAAACTCAGTTGGAAAGATAAAGTAAGAACCTACCTGCCGGAATTTAAAATGTACAATGAGTATGTTACAGAGAACTTTTTGGTGGAGGACCTCCTGTGTCACAGAAGCGGACTTGGCTTGGGAGCTGGTGATCTGATGGATTTTCCCGATGGCACTGACTTTACCATTCAGGACAAACTGAAAGTTTTTCAATATTTTAAACCAACCTCAAATTTCAGAACTCAGTTTGATTATGATAACCAACTCTACGTTATAGCGGGAGAACTTATTGCAAGAATAAGTGGCATGACCTGGGAAAAATTTATCCAGACAAGGATTCTTGATCCATTGCAGATGACCAATTCTTTTTCTTCCCTCGAAGCGTTAAAAGACAAAAGCAATCTTGCTACACCGCATTCAACGGAAACTGGAACGATTAGAACCATTCCCGCATTCAAAGATCAGATCAATGGTGCAGCAGGCGGCATTGTATCCAATGTAGATGACCTGAGCAAATGGATGATTGCCCAGATCAACAAGGGAAAATATGGAACCAACTTAGAGAAACATCTATTTAGCGAAGCGAGGCAAAAAGAAATGTGGACCATTCACACGGTTACCGGTATAAATCCCGATCCGCGCTACAATCAACATTTTGGCGGCTATGGTTTGGGATGGGGTCTTGGAGATCTCAAGGGTAATCTCCGGGTATCTCATACGGGAGGATTACCCGGTATGCTGACAAGTGTTACCATCATTCCCGATCTGAAATTAGGAATCGTTATTTTAACCAATACCGCTGATGACGGCGGTGCTTTATTCACTGCTGTAAACAAAACCCTTCTTGATGGATATCTGGGTCTTGATGAAGTAAACTGGGTGGATAAATACAGCAGGGACTTGCAATCAAGAAACAACGGTGCGGATTCTGTGGTAGCCAAAGTTTGGGAAATAGTTGCGGCAGGTAAAAACACAAAAATCAATGCAGCTGATTATACAGGCAAATATGAAGATAAATGGTTTGGCAGGATTGAAATTTTCCTGAAGGGAAATCAACTATGGTTTAAATCGTTTCGTTCTCCAAAGCTAACTGGAGAAATGAGTTATTATAAGGCCAATACATTCGCTATAAAGTGGCAATACCAGGATATGAACTGCGATGCTTTTGCGATGTTTAGCCTGGATGAAAATGGCAAGGCGCAAACCATAAAGATGAAAGGCATTTCACCAAGCATAGATTTCAGTTTCGATTTTCAGGATTTGGATCTTCAAAGGGTAAAGGAATAAATTCCAGCAGGTATTCCCAGTCATTCATCCTGGTTTTTGAAATTCGTAGATTACTAAATTCTACGACTGATATTTGTCTGAACCTTGATTAGATGGATTTTTAGATTGCCATGATTGTTTGTATTCGTGAAATGGTTAACTGAAATATAAGATCTTCAACAACAATGTAACCAATCCTGGAATCCTCCAATCCACCTAGTCAGGGTTCAGACTTATTTCACCACAATCTGATACGCAAATTGTGCTTGAGGAAGTGCGGTAAAAACTCCATTCTTCCAATAGCCCGTCCCTTGACCAATAGCATTTCCGGCAACATAGATATCCGAACCATTTCCGGTTACGCAGAAAGCCGATTCAAAAATGCCATTACCTGTTGTAGTGGTTGTAAGATCAATCATAGTTCCGTTTTTCCAAAGTTTGGCAAGGTTCTGATATTCCCCGGAGATATAAACATCTCCATTGTTTGCTACATATACACTTCGCCCGATGAAACTAAGATTGTTAGTGGGTGTGTTCAATGGTACCGCAGTTCCATTTTTCCAATAGACTCTTTGACCCGTTCCCTGAATATAGCCGCTTAAATAAACATCACTCCCGGAAACCAATACACTTGTAGTTTCAGCCACCGTGCTTCCATCGGTTAGTGGAACCGGATTGCCGTTTTTCCAATAAGTGGCTACCTGGTTTCCTGTGAAGGGTGATTGCGAACCTGCCAGGTAAACATCTGTACCGGAAACGAAAACAGAATAGACATCGCCATCATTAATCGGCAATCCTGCACTAATATTACCCGTGCTCAACAAAACGGTCATCGCCGTTCCATTCTTCCAGCAACGTGGAATAGAATTGGCGCCATTGATAAGATCAAATCCTCCTACATAAACATCTGTACCGCTAACAAAAATAGAAGTTGCCTGACCCTCATTATGGCCTGAAAACATGGGCAAGCTTACACCCACACCATTTTTCCAGTATTTTGGCGCACCAGCCACATCAGCTCCGGCAATATAGACATCTGTTCCATCAATAAAAATTGCCTTAGAAAGTATGCAGTCGGAAGGCATCGGCATGAGTACTCCATTTTTCCAGTATGCAGGTCCGTTGTTTGACCTTCCCACCACATAAATATCCTGAGTTGTATAAGTAAATGTGGGTCCGGTGGCGGTTCCATCAACCGTTGTAACCGTAACAGCACCCGTCGTACCTGCTGCAGGTGTCAGCACTGTGAGTGCAGTGGCAGTCGCAGTTTGCACTGTCGCAGCAGTTCCATTGAACTTAACAGTATTGTCAGTAGGGGTTGTTTTGAAATTGGTTCCATTGATGGTAACCAAAATTCCTGCTCCACCACTTACAGGGCTGATCGAACTGATGGCGGGAGGAGGCAGGGGTGCGCTATAGGTGAATGTTGGTCCGGCTTTAGATCCACCTGCAGTAGTTACACTTACCGGGCCTGTGCTACCTGCTACTGGTGCGGTAACAACCAGCGATCCTGCGGAAGCACTCGTCACAACCGCTACCGTACCATTGAATTTCACAGTATTATCAGCAGCGGTACTGCTGAAATTAGTGCCACTGATGGTTACTGAAGTACCTGCGGGACCGGTTACCGGGCTGATATTCGAAATCGTTGGCGGAATAGGAATGGTAATGGGAGGGGCGGGTGAACTACTCTTACTGCATCCCATTAGCAGGACCAGCAATATAACGGAGAGGAACAGTAGAAGATGTGCAGTTTTTTTCATGTGTCATTTTTTTTCAACGATGACAAACCTACTCTTTACGACAGCAGGGAGAAACGGAAATGGGTAAACGACGAAAAAAATTGGTTAACAACATATCTGGACTGAATAGAATATATTTGAAAGAAACTTTTTAAGGCCGCTAACCGGCTATGCTGCACCCGATGACAAAAAAAACTACCTGTATAGTAGTGGATGACGATGAGGTGGATATACTCACGCTGATGGCTTTTCTGGAGGGCTATGCGTTTATCGAAGTAGTGGGCAGGTACAATTCTCCTCTCGAGGCGCTTGCCGCTTCGCAAAAGTCAGCCCCCGATCTATTGTTCCTGGACATTGACATGCCAGAAATGAACGGTCTGCAATTGCGCCGACAGTTACAGCATATACCTGCCTGTATTTTCATAACTTCTTATCCTGATTATGCAGTGGAAAGCTTTGAAATGGAAGCGCTGGATTTCCTGGTAAAGCCTTTTTCACATGACCGCTTTTCCAGGACCATGGATCGCCTGGAAACTTATACGACACTCCTCAAAAAGGCGGAATTGTTAAACCATACATTAGGTGCCGATACCATCTTCATCAAAGATGGAGTAAAGGAGGTAAAACTTCAGCTGCATGAAATCATTTACCTCGAAGCCTTAAATAACTACACCAGCATCGTCACCAACAACCGGAAATACACTGTACTTTCTCCGATAAGTGGTTTATTAAAAGAAAAACCATTCAAAAATTTCATTCGGATACATAGGAGCTTTGCAGTGCAAAAGAATTTCATTAAAAAAATAAGTTCTGGTGAAGTCTGGCTTGAAAATATTGTGCTGCCTGTTGGAAGAAATTATAAAGACTCACTGGAATTACTAAAATCATAACCCTTAAGCATGCGCCTGACGCTTGTTGTTTTCCTAATGTTCTCCTGCTTGTTAGTGAATGCCCAGAAACAAAGACAAGCATGGGTCGACTCGTTGTTGTCTGAAATGCCCATCACTTCTAATGATTCAACAAAGGCCAAAATTCTAAATAAAGTGGCGCTCTATTATGCTGATGCAAATACCGACTCAGCCATCAAATACGCAACCATGGGACTGGAATTGACCGGTAAGATGAGATGGACCAAGGGGATTTCCGTGTTTTGCACTTGCTTTGGAAATCTTTATGTAGTAAAAAGCAAACTGGATTCCGCACTATACTGGCATTCCAAGGCGCTCGCTAATTTTCAAAAATTAAATGATAGTGTAAACATGTCGAGTTCCTACAATAATCTCGGCACGGTGGCGCAGGCAAAAAGTGATTTTGCAGCAGCAGCAGAATATTATACACACTCACTGGAATTGGGAAAAGCTTCCAAAAATAATTATGACATCGGAGTCGCTTATTCAAACCTTTCATTGGTGTACGAACAGCAACATGACTATAAACAAGGACTTGACTATGCAAGAAAATCTCTGGCAGCGTTTGAATTAAATAACGATCCGGCTGATTTAGCCGGTCCAATGGAACTAATCGGGAGCTGCTTTCTTGGATTACAACAGAAGGACTCTGCAATATTCTATTACCAAAAATCATTGATTAACGCTCAAAAAGCGGGGGATAAGATCAAAGAGGGTGCAGTCTTAAATTCCATGGCAGATTTTTATGCGATGCAAAAAGACTATTCCCGTGCTATTCAATATGGTTTGCGAGGCAAAAAAATATGGGATACTGTTGGACTCGAGTCTGAAGATGCAATCAATAATGCTGGTCTACTGGGTGACTATTACCTGCAAATCGCAAAACAGGAAAAAAAGCAAAATGCTATCAGCACGCCATTAATACCGACAGATAGAGCACAACTGCTTCAACTGGCAACCCAATATCTCAACTATGCAGTTATCAAATCTCGCGCAAATGGTAATAGAAATTCGCAATCCCAGTTCCAAAGCTATTTGGCAGAGGTTGATGCTTTAACAGGAAACTACAAAGATGCTTATGACAATTATAAAAGTTACCAGGAAATAAGAGATTCCGTTTTCTCCCAGGAAAATAAGAACAGGATTGCGGCTGCGGTAAGTAAAGCCGAGTTGGACAAAAGAAATAGCGAAATCGCCCTTGACAAGCTTACTATTGAAGACCAAAGAAAAAAAAGGGTATTTTTTATAAGTGCCTTATTTTCTTTGGCTATTATGGGAGGCCTGATTTATTGGCAAAGTCTGACGCGAAAAAAGACCAATACAACTTTGTTACAATTAAACAATGGCCTGGATGAAGCCAACAAAACAAAGGCACGTTTTTTCGCTATTCTCAGTCATGATTTAAGAAGTCCTGTAGCGAACCTCATTAATTTTCTTCGCCTTCAAAAAATGAAGCCGGATTTACTTTCTAATCAACAAGTGCTGGAACATGAACAAAAAATCGCCTTGTCTGCCGAAACCCTATTGGAAACAATGGAAACGATGTTGCTGTGGAGTAAGGGCCAGATGGAAAATTTTAAACCACTCATCAAATCAGTTCCGGTAAATAGTTTGTTTGACTATTTAGAGAAAACCTTTTCTCCCATGGACCGGGTAAAATTATCTTTTATCAATCCATTGGATTTATCCGTGGACACGGATGAAAACTATTTGCAAACGATCATGCACAATCTCACTTCTAATGCGATCAAAGCATTGAAAAATACCAATCAAGCCACGATCACCTGGAAGGCGTTTCGACAGGACGGAAAGAATATGCTCACCATCACTGACAATGGGCCAGGCGTCACACAGGAATTGCTCCACAATTTGTACAATGAAACCACGGTGGTGAACAGCAAAACAGGTTTGGGTATGCATTTAATCAGGGATCTGGCCAAAGCAATTCATTGCAAAATATCTGTAGAATCGACCCCGGGGCAGGGAACAGTTTTTAGTTTATTTGCCTGATCATTTGCGTAATCTTTTATTAATATCAGGTCGATATAAATAGGGTACTGGTTTAACTAAATCAAATACATATATTCATATAAATTATTCGTCGATGTCAACATCAGCGTTTCGCAGCATCAGCTTCAGTTTTTTCTCACTGATAATTTTTTCCTGTTTTGTATCTGGCCAAACCGGTCCCAATGTCCTGGTTGTCCAGGCGCATCCGGATGATGAGACCAGTTTCCCGATCATCCTGTATAAAATCACACATGACCTCAAAGGCACTGTCGATCTCGCGCAAATCACCGACGGCCAGGGCGGATTTCATGGTTCTGAACTGGGATCGGTTTACTATGGATACAATCTTACCGATTCAAATATTGGCCGATCAGAGCTGCCACGTATTCGCAAAAAAGAGGTTATGGAGGCTGGGGATATCATGGGCATCCGTCAATATTATTTTATGGATCAGAAAGACGACTATTATAACCTGAATCCTGTTCCTTATGTAACCGGGCAAAGATGGGATATTCCCTTTGTTGAAAAAAGGTTGGATCAAATACTCGCAGCAAAACATTATGATTTCATCATTACCATGTTTCCTTTTAAAGAACAGCATGGTCATCACAAGACAGCCATTATCGTGGCCCTGCGTGCCCTTCAACGTTACAAAGGAGCCGATAAACCCATCATCATCGCGGGTAGTACTTATAAAGATGAGAAGCCGGATGAATTTGTCATGCTGGATGGTTTTCCAGAGACGACGATGAAGAGAAATGCTCCTTCATTTTCAATTGATGTTGCGGCTCGATTCGGTCCCTACAAACAGGTGTCCTATAAAACAGTTGCTCAATGGGTAATCGCAGCCTATAAATCGCAGGGAGATATGCAGGAGAACGATATCTATAAAGGAGACAAAGAAACTTTCCGCCTGTTTGACTTGAATGATGCTGATGCAGTATCAAAAACCGCACAGTTCTTTGATAAACTGAAAAACAGTGGATACTCTGCGCCGGGGAAATAACATTTCATTTTATCTTTCCCAAACAGGTTCCGGAAACGCTTTTGCCATCAATTAACCTTTCGCTAAGAAAAGAACTATTAAATTGGCGCAACTTCAAATGCCCCGATGAAATTTTATTTTAGATTGCAGCTCAAACGTTTTTACCGAAAATCAAGTGAATGGGGTATAAATCCATACTGGGGTGCCTCATTTATAGTATTGGCATTTTGCGGGTTGTCCTACCTTTTCTTTTCGAAAGTTCCATACCCTCCATATTTCTATTCTTTCACAGGCTTCGCTTTGATCTTTCAACTGGGAACTGTCAATCGAAACGAATTTTTAAAGAATATTTTTTCCCAAAGAGACTATCAAAGTTTGAGGCTGACAGAGAATATTTTACTCGGATTACCTTTTGCCCTTTTTCTAACCACTCGTCGACAGTATTCTCTTGCATTGCTGATTCTTCTTATAGGTTGGCTTTGTTCATTTTTTAACAGGGTCAATCGCTCCAGCCGGGTAATACCTTCCCCTTTTTCGCGGAGACCTTTTGAATTCACTATTGGTTTCAGAAATACTTTTTGGATAGCAGGACTTCTTTATATACTCGTATTTATCTCCATAAGGGTAGCAAATTTCAATCTTGGCATTGCGGCTATGGCTGGTTTATTTCTTGTGTGCATGAATTTCTATTCTAATCCCGAACCGCTTTTCTATGTTTGGGTCTTTTCCACACCGGCGCCTATTTTCATTAGAAAAAAAATTGTCACTGCATTAGTTTACAGTTTTTTCTTTTGCCTGCCGATGGTATCCGCATTGTTGATATGTTATCCTTTGAAACTATTAATTATCCTGACTATTTTCAACATTGGACATTTGTACGTGATATTGTTTGTCCTGGCTAAGTACACTAACTATCCGCATGAAATGGAACTTTCAAAAATGCTTGAACTAAGCATCTGCTTTGTTGCACCGCCAGCTTTGGTATTGGTGATACCCCATTTTTATACCGAGTCCTTAAAAAAGCTTAAAACCTACCTGAAATGATCTCCCTGC
>Ga0075026_100001278_pt1 | contig 10579 bp, 9 predicted proteins | sample Str012_2_FD_71392 | JGI IMG/M metagenome (GOLD analysis project Ga0075026, IMG submission 71392) | Freshwater sediment microbial communities in response to fracking from Pennsylvania, USA - Straight Creek_MetaG_SC_2012 | ecosystem: Environmental > Aquatic > Freshwater > Creek > Sediment...
GTAGTCCCGACAGGAATCGAACCTGTATCAAAAGTTTAGGAAACTTCTATTCTATCCATTGAACTACGGGACCATTGATTTGAGAAACTCTTTCCCTATTCCTGATTTGAAATATTTTTCTCTTTTTCTTGCCAATTCCCAATCAGGTTGAATTTCTCTATAAATTAACTTCCATGGCTTCAATCCTTTTGTGTATTTGCTTTTACCGGCATTATGTTGATTCAATCGCTTATCTACATCTTTCGACATACCCACATAAATATCTCCATTTATTTCACTCACTATCGCATAAACAGTTATCATCCACAAAATTTCTTTTTTACTCCCGACAGGAATCGAACCTGTATCAAAAGTTTAGGAAACTTCCCTGCCTACCGGCAGGCAGGTATTCTATCCATTGAACTACGGGACCAGCGATTTTGGCATAGGACTCCAAAACGGACGGCAAAAATAACGGTTTTCACCCTTATATGTAATATCAAAGGCCATATTCCTGATTATCCTTATCTTTCTTTCCCTAAAATCTTCAGCATGAAAAAATGGTCGCTTGTAATTATAGTGTTAATGGCTCTTTCCTTCTTGTTACCGCCTCAACCACTGGCTGCGCAAAAACCTCATTTCAACCACCTTACCGTATATGTAACAGATCTCAACCGCAGCGCGGATTTTTATGAAAAAGTACTCCAGCTCGACCGTATACCCGAGCCTTTTCATGATAACCGTCACGTGTGGTTTAAAATTATCGAACACGGTGAATTACATGTGGTGAGCGGCGCAAAAGAAATGGTGACCCATGACATCAATATTCACCTGGCATTCACGGTTAGCGATATTCAGGCATTTATGAAAAGACTCGACGGATTGAACGTCAAATATGGCAACTGGGCAGGCGACACTAAGCAAGTGCAGGTTAGGCCCGACAAGATCAACCAGATCTATCTCCAGGATCCCGACGGTTATTGGATCGAGGTAAACGATGATAAATTCTGATTGGAGTTTCGGGATAGATTGAATTTCAGGATTGTTACATCACGATCCGAGACCGATTCAGGCATAGTGCAACCTGTTAACTATCCACTGTCCACTGTCCACTTCTATCCTATCTTTGCAGTCCTTAAACAGGAGCTATGAAGTTTTATAATGTTGTTATTAAGTACCGCCTCTATATTGGAGTGGCTTTGCTCGCGCTGGGTGTATTCACCAATGTGTACAGTGGCTTCTGGCCTGCCTTTCCGCTTTACCTGATTGGTGTTGTATTGATCTTCGGTCATTTCTTTTTCGGCCCGCTTCGTTTAATACAGGAACATATGGAAAGCGGTGATGTTGAAGCTGCGGAAAAAGTACTTGGCACCATTCAATTTCCTAACCTCCTCTACAAACCGATCCGTTCAGTTTACTATACGCTCAAAGGAAACCTGGCGATGATGAGACAGGATTTTACTATGGCAGAAGTAAATATGAAAAAAGGGCTTGATCTCGGTATGCCGATGAAAGAGGCAGAAGGCGCCAGCTTACTGCAGATGGGTATGCTGCAGATGCAAAAAAATGATCTCAAAAAAGCAGAAAGTTATATCCGGCAGGCATTGAGTAAAGGACTGCCCGACAAAGAAAACCAGGCAGCAGCTTACCTGCAGCTTTGTTCGATCATGATGACCAAAAGGGAATTCCGCGCTTCGAAGGATTTCTTTCGCAAGGCCAAAGCATTGAAGCCTACCACGCCGCAAATCGCGGATCAGATCAAACAAATTGAGAAGTATATTTCGAGAATGCCGGGATAGTCAATCAATGCCCCGGCTGAAATTAAAAAAAATTATTCCGCATATGCGAATGATCCGGAGTGGATCATTTCTTTCAGCTTACCAAACGAGTGACGCTTTTTTTCGAGGAAATCAAAAGACCCATAGCGAAGCAAATTCTCGCGGTTATAAATATTTTTCTGACTTGAGAAAAGAATGATCTGTATGGTATCGTTTAATTTGCGGATCTCTTTCAAAGTATCAAGTCCATTGATCTCTCCTTCCAGGTTATAATCCAAAATGATAATCTCAGGATTCCTATAAAGTTCTTTCAGGCAAAGTTCGCCTTTAGTGAAAAAATAAATATCATCGGATAGGGTCTCTAATTCCTTCGCGATAAGTTGCTGGTAAAGCAAATTATCTTCCACTATAAAAATCGTCGGCCTGTCATACTGTTTCATATAGAATGGGTTAGTACCAGGTTATATAATCAAAATTATGCCGAAGCCACAACATCCATAATAAATTGAATATCAACCAATATTAATAGATCCCCTTTTTCATTCAGTCTCAATTTGGGAAACAATTATTTCTGATGGGAAATTTACGAGGAGCAGCAATGCCGGGATTAGGAGGCTGACAGTGGCAATAGTTTATGCCAATTCTTCCTTAAGCTGCTCTATACAGTCCGCGATGGTCTTTTCAATTTTACCAATGATGGCCGGGACTTCGATGAGGTTCATTTGTTGTTTGGCATTTGTTTCTACCGCGCGGATGTCGTCATGAATTGATTTGATGCCCATGGAATCGACGGTAGATTTTAGTTTGTGGGCCATCTTCCCAACCTGTTCCCAATTCCCGACCTCCAATGCACTACTCAGTTCCGCAACGTTAGCCGGTACGGTTTCCATAAAGAGAAGGATCATTTTTTTGATGAAGGCTTTATCGCCGCCCGATACCGATTGTACAATGGACAGATCATACAAACGGTCAGGACTACCCGAAGTCTGAGATGAAGCTGTTTTTTTTGGTGACATAGGTTCTGCTAGCTGATTTCTGGAGATGACAAGTAAAAGTGCGGATTCGTCGAATGGCTTGGCCAGGAAATCATTCATCCCCGCTGCCTTATATTTTTCGATGTCTTCGCTGAGTACATTTGCCGTAAGCGCAATGATCGGGATCGTCGATTTCACGGGGTCAATCAGCTGCCGGATCCGCCGCGCGGTTTGAATCCCATCCAGCTCAGGCATCTGTATATCCATCAATATACAATCATAAGTATCCTGTTCCAGCAACGCCAGCGCCTCAAATCCATTGTTTGCAATGGCCACTTCCAATCCACCCGATTCCAGAAAATGTTTCGCCAGGTATTGATTTAGTTCAACATCTTCTGCCAATAAGATTCGTTTACCCCTCAATGGCGTAAAATCTGTTCCGTTGCTCTGCATAGTTCATAAGATATTGGCTAACCCGGGGCTCGCCGGCCATCCGGTTGAAGCAGTAAGCTATTTGTTCTTCAATTCGCCATTTTGGATCATCCGGTAAATCGTGGACTTACCAACATCCAGTTTTTTGGCTACCAGCAAAACATCTTTGTTGTATTTGTCAAGATAGTGCTGTATGATCTGGTTTTCGAATTCCTTAAGGCTGGTTTCTTTATTGAACAGATCATTAATACTAGTGGAGCTGTTCAGGGTAATATGTTCCGGGAGGATGGTATCTGAGTCTGTCATCACTACGGATAGTTCCATAACAGACTTCAGCTCGCGTACATTGCCCGGAAACGAATACCCTAGCAGCTTTTGCTGTGCTTCAGATGATAGCGCTTTCTTTTCAATTTTATTTTCTTTGCAAAAACCATCGGCAAAGGTTTTGGCGAGGATCACTATATCATTACCTCTTTCCCTCAATGGAGGCAGGAAAATGGGCAATCCGATCAGTCGGTAGTAAAGATCTTCCCTGAAATTTTTGTTCTTTACTTCCTCGAGCAGATTCTTGTGAGTCGCCACGATGATGCGGACATTAATGGCTGTCACGGCATTGCTTCCAACACGTGTAATTTCCCGTTCCTGCAACACCCTCAATAATTTAGCCTGCTGGTTAATATCCAACTCTGCAATTTCATCGAGGAATAGAGTGCCTTTATCAGCTTCTTCAAATTTCCCGATCCGGCGGGTAACCGCGCCTGTGAAAGCGCCTTTTTCATGACCAAATAACTCACTTTCTATAAGGTCCCTGGGAATCGCGGCCACATTCACAGCGATGAAAGGCTGCTTATGCCGGTCAGAATTATAATGAATAGCCTTGGCCACCATTTCCTTTCCAGAACCGGTTTCACCTGTAATAGAAACGGTAATATTTGTTTTAGATGCTTTTTCTATGAGTGCAAAGACTTTCTCGATCGCTTCGCTTTTACCGATGATGATCTGGGAAAAATCGTATTTACGACCGACCTGTGTTTTCAGACTTTCAACTTCTTCCTTTAAATTCCTGATTTCGCGCAAATGCAGGATACTATTCCAAACCCGGTCCTTGGTGTCGTCGTCTTTTACGATATAGTCGAATGCCCCATTCTTTAACAGGTTAATCGCCGTGGCAACATCTTCCTGCCCGGAGATAATCAACACCCTGATATCCGGGTTATGCTCCTTGATCTTTTTCAATACTTCAGCCCCGTCGCAATCCGGTAACGAATAGTCGAGCGTAACTACATCAGGGTTTTCATGAAGCTGTGCAAAGAAATCGGTGGGGGACTCAAAACGTTTTACTTCATATTCAGGATTCAATGAAAGATAGTGTTCCAGCATGGAGCCATACCAGACATCATCTTCCACTACAAAAATTTTAAAGGACTGGGGGTTCTTCATATTTCGGATTGTGTTCTTAATAACGAAAAAACGTTCATTATAATATTCCAGAAATAAGAAAGTTTCCAATTTACAAAGGGATTTTCTCCCCGTTTAAGGCTGGATAAGGATTACAGCTAGTTGTTTCTTTGTATCGATTCCTTCTAAACCGGCAAAATCCTTTGTTTTTATCCTGCTTATCTTTGAAGCTCCCGACCCATCCAATTAAGATCCGGAAGTATTCATGAATCAAAAAGAAGTTTTTCAAAAGGTATACCAGGGCCTGAATGATGGCCAGCGAAAAGCCGTTGATAGCCTCGAAGGGCCGGTGATGGTGATCGCTGGACCCGGCACCGGTAAAACACAAATACTTGGTGCACGCATAGGCAAGATCCTTATCGAAACAGACTCAAAGCCGGACAATATTCTCTGCCTTACTTACACCGAAGCCGGGGTCGTGGCTATGCGAAAAAGACTCTTGTCGTTTATCGGACCGGAGGCGTACAAGGTCAATATCTACACTTTCCATGCATTCTGTAATGAGATCATCCAGGAAAACCTGGGCCATTTTGAAAAGAAAGCCCTCGACCCGGTTTCCGAACTCGAGCGTATTGTTTACTTCAGGGAACTGATCGATTCATTTCCAAAAAATCATCCTTTAAAAAGATACCGGGGCGATGTGTATTACGAAATGAATCCGCTCAGATCACTCTTCAGCACCATGAAGCGTGAGGGATGGACGCCGGAATTCCTGAACAAAAAAATTGATGAGTATATTCGATCACTTGCCGACCACCCCGACTTCATTGCCAAAAGAGCCGTTAGGAATTTCAAGAAAGGCGACATAAGAACTGATAAGATTGCAGAAGAAACTGAAAAACTCGGGAAGTTCCGGGCCGCTGTAAACGAATTTGAACGTTTCCAGCAAATCATGCGCCGGCATGAACGCTATGATTTCGATGATATGATCAACTGGGTCATTGAAGCATTCGAGAAAAATGAAAACCTGCTTCGCCGTTACCAGGAGCAGTTTTTATATATACTGGTTGATGAATACCAGGATACAAGCGGCACCCAAAACCGCCTCGTGGAACTTCTGATAAACTATTGGGATAAGCCGAATATTTTCGTTGTGGGTGATGACGACCAAAGCATCTTTCGTTTCCAGGGCGCTAACGTAGAAAATATGCTCGCGCTGGCAAAGAAATATAAAAATGATCTGATCAAAGTTGTGTTGACAGACAATTACCGTTCGGTTCAGCCAATCCTAAACATCTCCAAAAGCCTGATTGAACGTAACCAGGACCGTTTGGTGAACCTGGACCTGATGAAAGGATTGACAAAAACCCTGGTAACGGCTAAGCCTGCTCTTAAAAACCTGAATTATGTTCCTCATATCCTGCAATACGAAACACAGCGACAGGAAATGGCCGGCATAACGATTGAAGTTGGAAAGCTTTTGAGCCAGGGTATTTCACCAGCGGATATCGGCATCATCTATAAAGAAAACAGGTGGGGTCTTGACCTTGCCCAATATCTAAAACTACGCAACATACCGGTGTTCAGTAAACGAAGTGAGAATGTACTGGAGATTCCCGTCATTCAAAAAATCATCACGGTGCTGAGCTGGTTGTCTTCCGAAATGGAAATTCCCTATAGTGGCGACGAGCTCCTGTTCGAAATGCTCCACTACGACTGGTTTGGAATTCCCCCGATAGAAATTGCACAACTAAGTGTTGATGTGGCAGAAAAACAGTTCTCGGAAGCAAAAACTTCTCTTCGCAAACGACTGTTTGATAAAAGCACAGAAGCACCCCGTGATCTCTTTTCAAAACCTGTAAACCCCAACCTGAAACAGGCTTCCGAAATCCTGGAAAGCCTAATTGCAGATTCTTCGAATGTGACCTTGCAGATGTTGCTGGACAATATCATTCGTCATACCGGCCTTCTTAAACAGATCATGAAAAGCGACGATAAGATCCGGCTATTGCAGGTATTGACGGCCTTCGTTGATTTTATCAAAGAAGAAACACACCGGGATCCTGCGCTATCTCTCAGGCAGCTGGTGAGTATTATTGAGCTGATGATCAAAGAGGCAATCGCGCTACCCCTGGTAGAGGTGAGTGGGAGTGAAAAAGGTGTTAACCTGATGACGGTTCATGGCTCCAAGGGTCTTGAATTTGATTATATTTTTTTTGCCGGATGCAATAGCGCTGTCTGGGAACGGAAGCGCAAGCCTTCAGGAAATTATAAAATGCCTACCAACCTTTACGATGTTACACTAAATAAACAGGAGCAGGGCGAGGAAGAAGAAATGCGTCGGCTATTTTATGTGGCCATCACAAGGGCTGCATTACATCTATCGATTTCGTACAGCCGCTTTCGGAATGATGGAAGGGAAATAGAGCCTTCCATGTTTATTGCAGAAATACAGGACGCACATGCCATTGAAACAGAGTCAATTTCGCTGGAACCGCCTACCATGGCCGAGTTCCAGCACCTTGCCCTGGAAGGCGAGCAGGCCCCCGAGATCGAAAAAATAGAAGATGAATTCGTAACCCGTCTCCTGGCCAAATTCGTGATGAATGTGACGGCGCTGAATAATTATCTCCATTGCCCCCTCGAGTTTTACTACCGAACACTCCTGCGTATCCCTTCTCCAAAAAATGAATCTACAGAATTTGGTTCAGCAGTTCACTATGCACTGGAGCAACTGTTTCGCGCTATGCAAACGAACCAGGACCGATTTCCGCCAAAAGAAGATTTTTTAACCGCTTTCAACTGGTACATGCGACGTCACCGCGAAAGTTTTACCCGCGAACAATTCGAAAGGAGAATGGAATATGGTTACACCGTACTGCCTGAGTACTATGATAAATATGTGAACAGTTGGAATAAAATCGTAGCCATCGAGAGAACAATCAGAAATGTAGTATTAAACGGAGTGCCGTTGAAAGGAAAACTCGACAAGCTTGAATTTGACGGAAAAGCAGTGAATGTGGTCGATTATAAGACCGGCGATCCCGACAAGGCCAGAACTAAACTTGCCCCTCCCAACGATAAAGATCCCCATGGTGGTGATTATTGGCGACAGGCGGTTTTTTACAAAATTCTTATTGACCATTACGAACAAAAACAGTGGCAGGCCCTCAGCACAGAATTTGATTTCATTGAACCTGACGCAAAAAAAAATTACCGCAAGGTGAAGCTGGTGATCACCGCAGCCGATATCACAACGGTGACTCAGCAGATCTCCGAGACATGGGAAAAAATCCAGCGTCATGAATTTTATACCGGCTGTGGGAAACCAGATTGTCACTGGTGTAATTTTGTTAAAACGAACGAGCTGGCTATCGCGTTGCATGAATCGAATGAAGAAAGCGAAGATTTGCAGGATTTAAGGGATAATTAGGGATCGAATTCTCCGAATAAACCCGAAAGCATATAAGTTTGCAGTCATTTGAAGCGGCGCCACACATGAAGTATTTGCTTTTTATTGCTCTCGTTTTTTTTCTGTTTTCTAAGTTGGTTATCCTTACGGGCTGTGCCAATATCATTCCGCCCACAGGAGGCCCAAGAGATTCTATTCCGCCGAAAGTGATCCTGCAAACACCCGTCAATAATTCCACCCATTTCACAGGCAATAAGATCGTGCTGGGATTCAATGAATTTATCGAAGTCAAGGACCTTCGCCAGAACGTTGTGATCTCGCCCGTACCCAAAAATGACCCATTCTTCGACACCAAATTGAAAACAATCACGATAAAGTGGAAAGACACGCTGCAACCCAATACCACCTATTCCGTGGCATTCGGCAAAGCCATTCGAGATATCAATGAAGGAAATATCCTGAAGGATTTTACTTATACATTTTCAACCGGGGCCTACCTTGATTCACTTCATTTTTTTGGAAAAATCGTTTTGGCAGCAACCGGTAAAACAGATAGCACAATGATCGCGATGCTTTACACCAATATGGACGACTCGGCCGTTATTAAAGACAAGCCGCGTTATATTACTCATTGCGATTCAGGTGGTAATTTTATGTTCAATCATTTACCGGCAGGAACTTATGCATTGTACGGACTGAAGGATGAATCCGGCACCAAAAAATACCTTTCCAAATCACAGCTATTTGCATTCGCCAGCGGACCTGTTACCGTAAGCTTGCAAAGCAAACCAGCTTTACTGTATGCTTATGCTGATACGAGTGCGGCTGCCAATGGAAACAGAGCTCCGGTAAAAAAAACAGTTCCGAAACCCGCAGCTACACAACCTAAAGCTGGTGAAAAAGTAGTCAAGAGACTCCAATTTTCACTTAACCTTTCCGGTAGCGGTCTCGATCTCAAAACAAACCTGATTTTACAATTTACCAACCCACTGAAAAATTTTGACTCCACCAAAATCAGGTTGACAGATGATAAATTCACCGATATTAAAGGAGTGAGTTTTATGGAAGACAGTTCCAGAAAAAAAATAACCGTCTTGACTGCATGGAGCATCGACAAACATTATAACCTCATTGCTACGAAGGATTTTGCCGAGGACACGCTGGGAAATAAATTGCTGAAGATTGATACCCTTTCTTTTAAAACAAAAAGCGAATCCGACTACGGTTCTCTGCGCATACGCTTTACAAACCTTGACCTTAGCAGGCATCCTGTAATACAATTTATGCAGGGTGATGCCATCATTTTTTCGCATGCTCTCAACAATAAGTTATTCAGTGAGAAATTATTTCTTCCCGGTGAATATGATCTGCGGATTTTGTACGATGACAATCAAAACGGCGTCTGGGATCCAGGTCAATTCTTCAAAATACATCAGCAACCCGAAAAGGTCCAATTGCTTACTAACAAGAAAAAAATCACTGTAAAAGCTAACTGGGATAATGAACAGGATTTTATATTGTAAAAGAGTCTGAATCGCCGATTTCGCAGATTACCACTTTGAATAATGGAAGATGATTCCATTATTTGAGATGTAATCTGTGAAATCCCCCAATCCGCTTAATCGGCGATCCAGATAACTTACTACCTTTACAACATGCAATTTTCTTCTTCCTTATTGGAAAATGCGGTAAATGAATTTGCCAAATTGCCGGGTATTGGAAAAAAAACGGCACTGCGACTTGTACTGCATCTATTAAAACAGGATCCGGAATTAGTTAAAGGTTTTGGTGAATCTATTGTCAAAATGCGGCAGGAAGTAAAATTTTGTCAGCGTTGTTATAATGTTGCTGATGCCGATATCTGCTCCATCTGCGCCAATTCGATGCGCAAACAGGAAATGGTTTGCGTAGTCGAAAACATTCGGGATGTGATAGCCATCGAAAGTACACAGCAATTTAACGGTACTTACCATGTTCTTGGAGGAATCATTTCTCCACTTGATGGGATCGGACCAGAACAGCTCAATATCGAGTCCCTGGTTAGCAGGGTTCAAAAAGAGTCCATAAGGGAGCTGATTTTTGCGCTGAATCCAACGATCCAGGGAGATACAACCATCTACTATATCCAGAAAAAACTGCAGTCACATCCCATTACCATCACTACCATCGCCCGCGGTATTGCCTTCGGTGGAGAACTCGAGTATGCCGACGAAATGACCCTGGCACGCTCCATCAGCAACCGTCTTCCGGTAGAAAATTATGTGTCCAGGCGCTAGTTCTGCCCCCATCTTAATCTGGCCAACCCATTTGGATTTTACCCCCCAATTCATTAATTTTGCAGCTCCAACAGGCAGATTTGTTTATTGTTCGGCCGTTGGGGCGCACACGGTGGTGAGCGAAGTCGAACCAGCGTAGAAGGTGGATTCGAGCGCAGTCGAGAAGCCACCTTGCAGAGATCTACTGAACTAATAAACGCTGGAAGCCACTCATTCATTCTTTCTCCCAACGTTTATGGTTCATTGGTTAATGCCCGACCGGGCAAACAGAGCCACGTGTAATTGCTGAAACGTTTAAAACAAAGCACATGAAAGATATCAGGCAGGAAC
>Ga0075026_100001279_pt1 | contig 10574 bp, 11 predicted proteins | sample Str012_2_FD_71392 | JGI IMG/M metagenome (GOLD analysis project Ga0075026, IMG submission 71392) | Freshwater sediment microbial communities in response to fracking from Pennsylvania, USA - Straight Creek_MetaG_SC_2012 | ecosystem: Environmental > Aquatic > Freshwater > Creek > Sediment...
TCGTTCGGCCCGTGGACACGGATCTGCTTCATCGTCGGGTGACCTTCCGGTGCGGGGCCGCCGCGCGGCGACGAACAGGGTGGGGCCGAGCACCCGCGAGAACGACATCGACCAGGTCTGCGATCCACGCGTCGTCGATTTCGTGCGCAGCACCGCGGAGCGCGACCTCGAGCACCGGACCGGAGACCAACGCGACCAGCACTCCGGTATCGACATCCGCACGAATCTCGCCATCGGCCTTCGCCCGAACGAACCGCTCCGCGGTCCGCCGGGACGCCATCGCGGCATCGCCGGCGCGAGCGGACCGTTCCGGGCCGGACTCAGCGAGCAGCCCGACCAGCGCGGCCAACGCCGCCGGCCGGCAGATCTTCTCGACCGACCAGCCCACCATCGTCGCGAGGTCGGCGGCGAGATCTCCCGTATCGGCGACCACGTCGTCACCGCCGGTGCGGAACACCGCATGCATGACGAGATCGGATTTCGAGCCCCACCGGCGATAGATCGCTGCGGTCGTCGTGCCCGCCCGCTCGGCGACCGCGGTCAGGGCAAGTCCGCCGTACCCGCATTCTTCGAGGAGGGCGACCGTCGCATCGACGATCGCCGCATCCAGACGGACGTCCCGCGGACGCCCCGCAGACCGGTGGTCGATCGCAACATCCATTACGATGCAGCGTACGTCGTATCGCGGACGTGCGCCAGGGGCTCCCTCACCCACCGGCCTCCGACGCGGCGGCGGTCAGTCGAGGCGGAAGGCCTTCTCCCGGCTGCCGGCACCGCGCACAAGCGTGAGCCGTGACTTCGGTACGCCGAGCGCCCGAGCCAGCAGCACCTGGGCCGCGGCGGTCGCCCGACCGTCCTCGGGCTTCTCGCGCACCCGGATCCGGATCGAACCGTCGCCGGCGACGCTCAGCGCGTCGGCCGCGGCCCCCGGCGTCACCCGCACCGCGATCGTCGAATCGGACACTGCGAGTTCGGAGAGATCCGGAACGGCCACGCGCATCCCGTCATGCAACCACAGCCCGCCGGCAGGGATGCGACTGCGGCGGCCGACGAAGTGGGGAAGTCGCGCTTGACTTCCTATTACCGATAGGTAGAATCCCTATCGGTAATAGGACCTACCGAGGACACGGACGATGGGGACGGTCACCGAGCGCCGCGAGGCCAAGGTCAACACGATCGTCGACGCGGCCTGGAACCTGGCTCGGGAGCACGGCATCGCGGGGGTCTCGCTGCACGCCCTCGCCCGCGATGTCGGCATGCGCCAACCGTCGCTCTACGAGTACTTCGCCTCGAAGCACGCGCTCTACGACGCAATGTTCGCCGACGGCAACCGGCAGCTCATCGTCCGCCTGGCCGCGCTCACGCTCCCCCGCGACCCGCGCGCCGCCTTGAAGAAGTTCATGGCCGCGTTCGTCGCGTTCGGGCTCGAGGACCCGGCACGGTACGAACTGCTCTTCGAGCGCCACATCCGCGACTTCGTCCCCTCCGCGGCGTCGTACGCACTCGCGGAGGACGTCCTGGGCCGCGCTCGCGCCGCAATGCACGCCGCGGGCGTGACCCGCCAGGCCGACGTCGACTGCATCATCGCGATGGTCGCCGGTCTCCTGGCGGCGCAACTGAGCAACGAGCCCAACGGCCACCGTTGGACCCGCCACCTGAACCGTCTCGTCGACCTCTACGTCGACGACGTCATCACCAGGAGTGTGCGCTGATGCTGCCCAACCGGATCGCGCGTCCCGAAGCCCGAGTCCTCGCTCAAGAGGAGTTCGTGCGCTTCGCCGACCTCGTCGCCACGCTCACGCCTGACGAATGGACCCGACCCACCGATTGCACCGAGTGGGACGTGCGCAAGCTGGTGATGCACGTGCTCGGGTCGGGCGATGCCCAGGCATCGTTCCCCACGTTCCTGCACCAACTCCGGCGCGGCGTACCGCTGAACAAGGAGATCGACTCGCATCACTGGGTCGACGGGATGAACGAGTTGCAGATCCGCGAGCGCGAGCACCTGTCGAACGAGGAGCTCGTCGCGCAACTCCGAACCGTCGGACCCAAAGCGGTCAGGGGTCGCTGGGGGACTCCGCTCCCCGCCCGCTACCTCCCGATTCCGTTCGGCCCGCCGATCGGTTGGACGTCGCTCAAGTACCTGCTCGACGTCGGCTTCACCCGCGATGTGTGGGCGCACCGCATCGACATCCACGCGGCCATCGATCGACCGATGCCCCTGACGGCCGAGCACGACGGGCGCCTCGTGGCCGACATCGTCGGCGAATGGGCCGACATCCACGGCGAGCCGTTCGAGCTCGTGTTGGAAGGCCCGGCCGGCGGCAAGTTCAGCCAGGGCGTCGACGGAGAACGCGTCGAGATCGACGCCCTCGAGTTCATCCGCATCCTCTCCGGTCGCCGGCCCGGCGCCGGCGTGCTCACTCACCCACTCCCACTCTGAAAGCGGTACCGCCATGGAGACCCACGTCGACGAGATCGCCGACCGCATCTACCGACTGTCCACCTTCGTCCCCGACATCGGGCCGACCGGGTTCACGTTCAACCAGTTCCTCATCGACGCCGACGAGCCGGCCCTCGTCCACACCGGTCCCCGCGCCATGTTCCCGGCGGTCTCGGCCGCGGTGACGAAGGTTCTGCCCCTCGAACGGCTGCGCTGGGTCATGTTCGGTCACCTCGAAGCGGACGAGTGCGGGGCGATGAACGAGTTCCTCGCCGCCGCGCCGAACGCCCAGGTGGCCCACACCGCGCTCGGTTGCATGGTGTCGATCGACGACCTCGCCGACCGCCCACCGGTGCCGATCGGTCCCGACGAGCGCTACGACCTCGGCGGACACCTGCTCCGCAACATCGACACTCCTCACGTGCCCCACGGTTGGGATGCGCACGTGGTCTACGACGAGACCACCGGCACCCTGTTCTGCGGTGACCTGTTCACCCAGGTAGGTGCGGGACCGGCGATCACCGACACCGATCTGCTCGACGCCGCCGCGCAGGCCGAGGACATCTTCGGCGCGACGTGTCTCACGCCCCAGACGGCACCCACGATTCGCCGGCTCGCCGAACTCGAACCCACCACGCTGGCGATCATGCACGGCTCGTCGTACCGCGGCGACGCGAGCAAGGCGCTCCTCGCCCTGGCGGACGATTACGACCGCCGCCTGGCGAACGCGGGCTGACGATTCAGTCGGGCAGCGTGTACGTGTTCTCGAACTCGTCCTGCACGACCGTCGCGACATGACCCGAAGTGTCGACCACCAGTTCCTCCGCGAGGACGCGGGTGCGGTAGCTCCACCCCGCCGGTAGCGCGAGGCGCGAACCCAACGCGGGAAGCGACTCCTCCGACATGCCCGGGTCGACGCCCACACAGCGCGCCTGCATCACGTACGCGCGCCCGTCGGCGTCGACGAGTTCGTACACCGGCGCGCCGGCATCGAAGAAGAAGATGGCGCGACGGTCCACGTGACGTAGCTCGTACGGGCCCGGCGCGAAGTCGGTGCCGAGCTCCACGACCGCGATGCGGCGCATCAGGATGCCGCCGAACTCCCGCATGACCGGCTCGACCGGTTGGGCCTTGGCGCCGAGGCCGTCGAGCATCCAGTAGCGCGGCCCGTTGAGCTTGACCATCACCGCGCCCATTTCGGCCTGGATGGCCGCAGGGTCGAGCTGCTCCCACTGCTCCTGGGGGCAGTCGTTGATCAGCTGCGTGCCGTAGACGTGCGCCTGGATGCCGTCGTCGGTGAGAAAGGCGACGAGGACTTCGCCGTACCGGACACCACGCTGGTCGCCGATGAGTCGTTCGGGTGCTGCGCTGCTCATGCCCGGGATCCTCTCACGCACAGGGACGGGGCCGCTCCCCCGCAAGCGGTGCCCCATCGAGCGCGACGCGCTCCACCACTACCGAGACCGCAGCGACGCGGCCGCGGAACGCAGGTACGTCTCGCATTCGGCGATCGTCTCGCGGATGATGTCGGCGACCGGACGGACCGCATCGATGCGACCGGTGACCTGGCCGCCGAGCGCGAGCATCGCCTCGAAGTCGCCACCGAAGTACATGTCCTCGGGGCGGCCGTGGGCGAGTGCGACGGTGCCGTCGTGGCGGGAACGTTCCGAGAGCGGGGTCTTCAGCGCGCGGAACGCGGGCGCGGACTGGGTGTTGAGCAGGTAGGTGTCGGTCTCGGCGAGATCGCAGATCAACTGCTTCCAGTTGTCGTGCACGGGCGACTCCGCCGCGCTCACCATGCGCGTACCCATCTGCACGCCTTCGGCGCCGAGCACCATTGCCGCGGCCATCGAGCGGCCGTCGCAGATCCCACCGGCGGCGATGAGGGGCACGTCGACCTTGGACGCGACGAGCGGCAACAACACCATCGTGCTCGCGCCCGTTGCTGCCTTGAATCCGCCGCCTTCGTTGCCTTCCACCACCAGGCCGTCGACCCCGGCGTCGACGGCTTTCAACGCGGCCCGCAGCGACGGCACCACGTGGAACACGGTGATGCCGAGATTCTTGAGGCGGGCGGTGAGCTTGGTGGGGTCACCGGCCGAGGTCGTCACGAACCGCACGCCCTGTTCCGCGACGAAGTCGACGATCTCGTTCGGGTCGCGCACGAACATCTGGGCGATGTTCACCCCCCACGGCGCGTCGGTGAGCTCGCGCATCGCGGTGATCTCGCCTCGGATCGCGTCGAGCTGCCCGGACGACGTTTCGATGATGCCCATCGCGCCGGCGTTCGAGACGGCCGACGCGAGCTGCGCCCGCGCGATCCAACCCATCGGAGCCTGCACGATCGGATGCTCGACGCCGAGCATCTCGGTGACCCGGTTGCTGATCATGCGCCACCTTCCCCGATCGCGAGCACGCTCGGCAACCAGGGCGCGGTGCTGCGACTACGGAGTCGCGCCCGGGATGGTGAGGTTGCAGTGGTCCTTCAGGTACGCCGTCCATCGACCCGCGGCCGCGGTGAACTGCGGCGTGCGGGAGGCCGCCGTGGCCGTTGCGATCTTGGCGCCGATGGCCGTGATGTTGCCGTTCGAGTCGCGGATGACCTTGATGATCGCGGCCGGCGTCTGCGCGAGGACCGAGTAGTCGGCCTTGATCTCCGACGGCGCGAGGCGACCGATCAACGCGTTGTTCTTCTCCGCGGCATCGGCGTACGCCAACCAGCCGGCCCCCTGGCCGCGGGTCTGGATCAGACTCTGGAACTGCTTGGGTAGCGCATCGAGTTGTTCCTTCGCGGCTGCGCAGAATGCGCTCGAGTCGTTGCCGCCGGAACTGGCGGGCGCCGACGAACTCGACGATGACGACGAGCCCCCGGCCGACTGCTTGGTGTCCTTCGACGAGGAGCTGCTGGACCCGCTGGACGAGCCGCACGCCGCGAGCAGTGCCACTGCGAACGACACCACGACCACGGTGCCCCAGCGACGCTTCGACTTCGGTTGAACACGCGACGGGCTCGACATCACGACACACTCCATGATCGCTTCACGAACGGGTCGCACCGTAGGTGGCCGACGCGGCCTCGTCGCGGATCACCTTCGCAGGCACCAGGTCCACGACGATGCCCGAAAGGTGCGACATCCCCGAAAGCGGCTCGGTGTTCGCCGCCCCGTCACCCGCCAGCAGGTTCGAGTTCACGCCGGGGTGCCGGACCGCGTGTCCGAGACCATCGGCATTCTCGTGGCCCCAACACTGCGGGATCGCGACGGTCCCGGGCATCATCTCCTCGGTGACCTTCACGGGGATCGTGATCGACCCGAACGCGGAGCTGACTCGAGCCGACTCACCGTCGGTGAGGCCGTAGCGCGCGGCGTCGTCGGGATGCACGGACGCGACGTTGCTCAAGGCCTTGACCAACCCGGGCGCATTCGACGAGGTCGTGTTGATCCGATTCATCTCGCGCTTGCCGATCAACTTGATCCGGTCCCGGTCGCGCCACTCCGCCTGGTAGGCGGCCTCGGCGCGCGCCACGAACTCGGCCACCAACGGCCCCGGAGCGAGATCGACTCGCCCGTCGTCGGTGAGCACGCGTTCAGTGCCGAGGAAGTCGTGACCGGGATGCTGGGCCAGCAGCAGACCGTGCGGGTGGTCGCGCAGGAACGCCTTGCGGCCGGGCAGCTTGCCCTGCTGCAACATCCGGTCGAGCAGCACGCGCGGGCCGACGGTCAGGTTTCGCGTTCGCGGCGCGCCGGCGAGTCGCGCGTTGAGCTTCGCGGCCGCACTCGCGGCGCGGTTGCCGAACAGCGTCACGCCCATCGCATCGGCGATCCGCGTGTAGATCCACCACTCGTGGCGCACTCCCGGTGCCGGTTCCACCGCGGCGTCGACGTAGGTGATGTACGGCGTCGGCGTGCAGCCCGCGAAGCTCTGCAACGCGTACGGGATCTCGTCACGCTCGAGCCACGTGGGCGCCGGCAACACGTAGTCGGCGAGGTTGCCGGTTTCGTTGCGGAACAGGTCGATGCACACGAGCAGATCGAGTTGACCCAGCGCGCGGGTGAGTCGTCCGTCGGGGTTCGGGCACGCGAGGAGCGGATTGCTCGCTTCGACGATCAGCGCGCGCACCCGACCGGATTCGATGTCGTCGGCGAGGAGCCCCGCCGGCTGCTGGCCCGACACGGTCGGGAAACCGTCGTCCCGGTCGAAGGTGGTGCCGAGCTGGTTCTTCATCTTCGCGGCCATGTCCATGAGCCCCGAGCCCATGAGGGTGCCGCCGACCCGATCGAGGTTGCCCGTGACGGCGTTGATCACCTCCAGCAGCCAGAAGCACAGCGAACCGTTCCGCCCCTGGTTCACCCCGGTCGCCATGTAGAGCGCGGCCCCGTTCGCGGCGATGTGGGCGTCGACCAGTGCGGTCAAGGTCCGCGCCGGTACGCCCGTCACCGCGGCCTGACGCTCGGGCGTCCAGGTCGCGACGGCCGCCGCGACTTCGACGAACCCACGCATGTGCCGGTCGACGTGCGCGCGGTCGACGGCGCCGCGTTGGATGAGCTCGTTGACGAACGTCGCGAGGAAGAAGAGATCGGTGTCCGGGCGGATGAAGATGTGTTCACCGGTCTTGGCGCTCTCGATCCGCCGCGGGTTCACGAACACCACGCGCCCGCCGCGTTCGCCGATGGCCTTGAACTGCCGGGCCGCCGCGGGGAGGTGGTAGAGCGTGTTGCCCGACACGACCGGGTTCGCGCCGAGAACGATCAGTAGCTCGGTGCGAGTCACGTCCGGGTACGCCAGGCGCATGGGCGAGCCGTACATCTCGTCGTTGACCCGGAACTTGTTCATGGTGTCGCAGGTGCCCGTGCCGTACATCCGACGCGATCCGATCGCGGCCCAGAGCGCGCCGCGGAACATCGGGGCCAGCACGTTGGCGCCGCCCGGCGATCCGACGAAGTGTCCAACCGCGTCCGGCCCGTGCTGATCGACGATGCGCCGGAGCCGCGCGCCGATGTCGGCGATCGCCCCGTCCCAGGGGGTGGTCTCCCACCGGTCGCCGTCGCGCCGGATGGGTTCGAGCAGCCGGTCAGGGCTGTGATGGATCTCGTCGAAGTGCAGTCCCTTCATACACGAGTACCCGCGGCTGACCACGTGGTCCTTGTCCGGACGGATCTTCACCACCCGGTTGTCCTCGACGTCGACGAGCACGCCGCACATGGCCTCGCATGTGCGGCAGAACGACACCTTCGTCTCGGTCGCTCCCGTCATGCCACCACTCCTTCCGCGCGGAGTCGCGCGATCTCGTGGCCGAGACCGAGCTCGGTCAACACCGCATCGGTGTGTTCGCCCAGCGCCGGCGAGCGGTCGGTGAGCTGGGCGGGCGTCCCGGCGAAGCGGGTCGGATGGCGCGGCATCCGGACCGGACCCACCACCGGATGATCCTGATACTCGAACAGACCGACGGCCAAGGCGTGCGGATCCTCGACGAGCTCCGCGGCCGATCGGATCATGGCGAAGGGCACACGCGCGATCTCGAAGTTCGTGGTGGCCTCCGCCATCGTGAAGTCGAGCGCGGCGGTGTAACACCGCTCGACGATCTCGGTGGTGAGTTCGGGGTGATTGACCCGCTCGCCGATCGTCGCCACCCGCGGATCTTCGTGGCCGGTGACGCCGAGGGCCGTGCACATGCCCGCGAAGTCGTGATCGGAGGTCGGCGTCACGATCCCCCACCCGTCGACGAAGCGCATCGGTCGGAAGTTCGCGACGAAGCTCGACGGCTGGGATCCGTCGGACGCCATCAACACTTCGTTCGCCGCGGAGTCGGCCCAGAGGAACGACACGACGGCGTCCATCATCGAGAGTTCGAGGTGTTGTCCGCCCCGGCCGCGCTCGCGCGCGTAGAGCGCGGCCGAGATCGCCTGCGCGGCATACAGAGACGTGACCTTGTCGGCGGCGGTCTGTCGCAGGAACACCGGCTGGCCGTCGGCCGGGTCGGCCTGGTTCGCCGCGAGTCCGCCGTAGGCCTGGATCACCGTGTCGTACGCGCTGCGATCGCGAGCAGGGCCTTCCGCACCGAAGCCGGAGAGCGACGCGTACACGAGCGCGGGGTTCACCGCACGGAGGTCCTCGTACCCGAGCCCGAGCCGGTCCATGACTCCGGGACGGAAGTTCTGGATCAACACATCCGCGTCCGCCGCGAGTCGGCGCACGATGTCCGCGCCCTCCGGGGTCGCCAGGTCCACTGCGATCGACCGCTTCCCGCGATTGCACACGAGATAGAGCGAACTCATGCCGTTCACGGCGACGCCGACCCAACGCGCGATGTCGCCGATTCCGGGCCGCTCGATCTTGATCACCGACGCGCCCTGATCGGCCATGAGGGCGGCGGCGTAGGGACCGGTGAGCGCGATCGAGAAGTCGAGGACGTGTACGCCATCGAGTGGTCCGCTCATTCGACGAACTCCGCGTGCGTGCGCGGCCGACCCGCGGGCCCGCTATAGGCGAGTCCGTACGCCGGCGGGGTCGCGAACCCGGGCACGCCCACCGCGGCACGTGCCGTCGACCAGGAATCCATCAGCGCGTCCTCCGCGGGATAGTCGAACGGATCGGTGAGGACCTGCTCCTCGAGTCCGCCCGACGCGGGCGGATGCTCGACGAGCCAGCGAGCGGTCCGACCGACCGCCGTACGCGCCTCGACTTCGTCCCGATGGCCGAGCCGCTCCCGCACCAGCGTGGTGTCGAGGACACGATGGGTCGGCAACGGTTGTGCGAGCAGCGGGCGGGCGGGCACGGCAAGGTCGTACGGCATCGACACCAGCTCCAACTCCACCCCGAGCTCCGCGGCGCACAACTCGACCACTTGGCGGACGGTGAGCACCTCCGCATCGCCGATGTTGAACGCGTACCCGGCGCTCGCTTCGGGTGCCTCGATCGCCCGCACCAGCGCAGCAGAGCAGTTGAACGTGTAGCAGTGATGGTGCAGCGTGAGGCCGTCATCGGCGACGACCATCCGGCGCCGGCCATCGAGAATGCGGCGGACGATCGACCATTCGCGCGGGACCGGTTGGTAGGGACCGTAGAGATACGGATAGCGGAAGTGCGCGGCGCCGGGATGCGCGGCGAACACCGCCGCCTCCGTCCGGGCGATGCGATAGCCCTTGCCGTCGAGCGCCGGATCGTCGACGACCGGATGGTCTTCGCGCACCGGCACGGGCAGGCCGGGCGGGTCGAACAGCCACGCATTGGTCCAGCCTCGGTAGACCGGCACGCCGCCGACCGACACGAAGTGACCACAGCGACCGACCGTCGCGCGCGCCACCATCCGCAGGCGGCCGTACATCCCGACGATCACGTCCCACGTCGTGTCTCCGAGCGCCGCAGTGAAGCTCGCCTCGTCGTAGGGGTCGGCGTGGAGGTGGGTCACCGCGGCCGGGGTCTCCGGCCGTTCGTGCAGGCCCCGGTGCAGGATCGTGACCGCATGACCGTGCTCGACGAGGCGCGCCACCGCGGGGATGCCGGTCGGTCCGGTCCCGCCGACGACGAGCACCTTCATGCGAAGCCTTCGCCGGTGAGTCGGTACATCGCCTCGTCGTCCGAGCCGCGCCACATCTCGAGCATGCCGGTGCCGAGCGGATCACAGCTGGAACGCATCGGCCCGTCGTCGTCCGCGATCGCATCACAGATCGCGGCCGCAGCCCGATCGACGGGCTCGAGCATCGGATCGGCGTGTTGGGTCTTGAGCTCCATCGACCGCAGTGCCATGGCGCGGTAGTCGTCGAACTCCGCCGCGGCGAGGGGCGTGCGGCTCCCCGCGAACATGTCGGTGTCGATCGGCCCCGGCAGGATCTCGATCGAGCGCACCCCGAAGCCGGCGAGTTCCACCCGCAAGGTTTCCGCGATCGACGACGCGGCAGCCTTCGACGCGCGGTACTCGCCGTAGAACGGCACGATGCCGAAGATCGAACTCGACGTGACGGTCGCGATCGCGCTCGGCGCGTTCCGCTTCAGTGCCGGGATGGCAGCCCGCGCCACCGCGACCACGCCGAACACGTTCACCTCGAACATCGCACGCCACCGATCGAGGTCGGCGTGCTCGATCGGCACGTGGATGTCCTCGGCGCCGGCATTGTTCACCAGCACGGTGAGA
>Ga0075026_100001280_pt1 | contig 10565 bp, 10 predicted proteins | sample Str012_2_FD_71392 | JGI IMG/M metagenome (GOLD analysis project Ga0075026, IMG submission 71392) | Freshwater sediment microbial communities in response to fracking from Pennsylvania, USA - Straight Creek_MetaG_SC_2012 | ecosystem: Environmental > Aquatic > Freshwater > Creek > Sediment...
ACGTCGCGGCTCGAGAGCACGAGCAGGTCGTCGCCGTCGACGGTGACCTCGGTGCCGCCGTACTTCGAGTAGAGCACGATGTCGCCCACGGCGACGTCGACGGGGATCAGCTCGCCGTTGTGCTCGGAGCGGCGGCCGGGGCCGACGGCGAGCACCTCGCCCTGCTGGGGCTTCTCCTTGGCGGTGTCGGGGATGACGAGGCCGCTCACGGTCATCTCCTCGGCGTCGCCGGGCTTGACGACGATCCGGTCTTCGAGCGGTTGCAGACTCATGGATGTGCCTCCTGCGGCATGCAGATCGGTGGAATGTTGCTGGCGATCGTTAGCACTCACCGAGTGCGAGTGCTAACGCTACCAGGGGGCGGTCACCTCCGACAAGTTGCGGTCCGGAGTCGGGTGCGGTCCGGAGTCGGGTGCGGTCCGGAGTCGGGTGCGGTCGGGAGTCGGGTGCGGTCGGGAGTCAGGCGAGCTCAGGTCAGGTCAGGCGCAGGTTCGGGTCGGCGCCGGCGTTGAGCGGCGTGGGGCCGTCGGCGGCCAGGCGCCACCAGGCCGTCGCCGCGATCATCGCCCCGTTGTCGGTGCACAGGGCGGGTGGGGGGAGGAAGGCGCGCCGTCCGGTCGCCACCGCCGCCTCGGCCACCTTCGCCCGCAACCGCGAGTTCGCGGCCACGCCGCCGCCGATGGCCAGCACCGGGGCGCCGGCCGAGTCGGCTGCGGCCACCAGCTTGTCGACGAGCTGGTCGACGACGGCTTCCTGAAACGCGGCGGCGACGTCGGCCACCGCGGTGTCGGGCGACCGTCGGGTGTGGTTCACCACCGCGGTCTTCAACCCGGCGAAGGAGAAGTCGGCGACGCCGGGCATCGCGCGCGGGAACCGCACCGCCGCCGGATTGCCCTCGACCGCCAGACGGTCGATCGCCGGGCCGCCCGGGTACCCGAGCCCGAGGTGGCGCGCCACCTTGTCGAACGCCTCACCGGCGGCGTCGTCGACGGTCTGGCCGACGATGCGGTAGCGGCCGTGGGCCTCCATCACCACGGTCATGGTGTGTCCACCCGACACGATGAGCACCGCCAGCGGAGGCTCGAGGTCGGGCTCCTCGAGCCACGCCGCGTGGAGGTGGGCCTCGAGGTGGTTGACGCCGACGTAGGGCAGATCGCACGTGAGCGCGAGGGCCTTCGCCGCGCTCACCCCGACCAGGAGTGCACCGGCCAGTCCCGGGCCGTGACACGCAGCCACCGCGTCGAGATCGGAGAGCTCGACTCCGGCCTCGACCAACGCCTCCGCGATCACCGGCGTGATGAGCTCCACGTGAGCGCGGCTGGCGACCTCCGGGACCACGCCGCCGAAGCGCGCGTGCAGATCCACCTGGCTCGACACAACCGACGAGACGATGACGCGCCCGTCCTCCACGACCGCGGCTGCCGTCTCGTCACACGACGTCTCGATGCCGAGGATGAGCGTCACCAGCGCTTCACCTCCTCCACGATCGTTTCTCCCGGCACCGTGCGCTCGATGGAGTCGAGCAGCTCGGCGTACGCGGGTTGGTCCACTTCATGGACCCACATCACGAGCGCGTCCTCGTTGACCTCCTGGTAGTAGTTCTTGCGGACCCCGACCGGTCCGAACCCGAATCGTCGGTACAGGTCTTGGGCCCCCGTGTTCGACATGCGGACTTCGAGGGTGAGTGCAGTCGCGCCGCGCGCGATCGCTTCCCGCGCGAGCACGAGCATCAGGCGGGTACCGATCTTCGCGCGATGTCGGCTCGGGTTGACGGCGACGGTGGTGACGTGGCCTTCGTCGAGCGTCATCATCAACCCGACGTAGCCGACCAGCTCGCGTCCGACACGCGCCACGTAGTACGCGCGCGTCGCTCGTAGCGTGAGCTCCGACATGAACAGCGACGAGCTCCATGGCCGCGGGTACACCTGCTGCTCGATACGCAGCACCGCGCGGATGTGGCGACGACGCATCGGCACGATGTGCACCTCCATCTCTGGCTCACTCACTGCTCGCCGGGATACCCGGCTCGCGGTCGTTCGCTCGCGTGTCCCAGGCGATCTGCGCGTCGCTCTGGCGCAGGTACAACGGCCGGAGATCGCTCGGCGATTCGAACTCCTCGCGTTCGGCGCGCGCCGTCGCCAGCTCCACGAGCGCGGCGACGCTCGGCGCCGAGAAGCTGCTCCCCGCGAACTCCGCGTGTTCGAGCGCGGCGAACTCGGCGGGGAACCGCTCGACGCCGTCGCCGGCGAGCAACAACCCCTGGGGCAGGACCGCGAGGTCGGCCACGAGCTCGGCGGGAGTGTGGACCGCGTAGTCGGACACCCGCTGCACGCCGCCCGGCACCGGCTGGTACCGCGCCGCGAACACCTCACGCCGGCGGGCGTCGAGCACCGCGACGATCGGACGGCCGGCGTGGCGCAACGGATAGGCGACGAGGTCGAGGCTCGGAATGCCCACCACCGGGATGCGCAACGCCTGCGCCATCACCTTGGCGGTGGTGACCCCGACCCGGAGCCCGGTGAACAATCCCGGGCCGGTGCCGACGGCGATCGTGGCGAGGCGGCCGACGTCGATGTCGAGCTCGCGGCGGAGGTAGTCGATCGCCGGTGCGAGCTGCTCGGCGTGGCGTCGACCGCCGGCGAGCTGCACCGAGCCGAGCACCACCCCCCGGTCACCGAACGCTACGGAGACCTGCGCGGTCGACGTGTCGAGCGCGAGTACGAGCACGTCACCCGCCCCCAATCGCGTCGACCAACGCATCGCGCCGCTCGGCCCACGACATGCCGGCCGCCTCGATCGACACCGCGCGGTCGTCGTCGGCGTCGCCTGCTTCGAGCACCACCGCGAGCCGATCGGCCGGCAGCAGCGCGCTCACCCGGTCACCCCATTCGACGACCGTCACCGCCTCGCCACCGAGCAGGTCGTCGATGCCCAGGTCGTGCAGCTCCTGCAGGTGATCGAGCCGGTACACGTCGATGTGCACGAGCGGGATCTCGGCCTCGTACTCGCGCACGACCGTGAACGTCGGGCTCACCACCGGCTCCGAGATTCCGAGCCCGATGGCGATGCCCTTCGCCAGGACGGTCTTGCCGGTGCCGAGCTCGCCTTCGAGCACCACGACGTCGCCGGCGCGCAGCACCGCGCCCAAACGCTGGCCGAGCGCATGCGTCTCGTCGGCGTGCCGGGTGATGGTGTGCAACTTCACGGTGCACCCGTCGACTGCGCGAGCGCGCGCTTGATCGTGACGAAGTCGGCGCGCGCCTGCGCCAGGGCCGGCCCCCCGTTGCGCAACACTGCCGACGGGTGGAACGTCGGGATGAGCACCGCGCGATCGCGGAACGGGAACTCTCGACCGCGCAGCTTCGTGATGCCGTCCTTGGTCGCGAGCAACAACTTGGTGGCGAAATTGCCGAGGGTCACCACCACCCGCGGCTCGATGAACTCGACCTGCGCTTCGAGGTAGGGGCGGCAGGTCTCGATCTCGATCGGGAGCGGGTCGCGGTTGCCCGGCGGACGGCACTTCACCACGTTGGCGATGTAGACGTGTTCGCGGGTGAGTCCGATGCCCTCGATGAGCCCGGTGAGGAGCCGGCCGGCGCGGCCGACGAAGGGCTCGCCGGTGAGGTCTTCCTGCTCGCCCGGACCCTCGCCCACGAACAGCAGATCGGCGTGCGGGTCGCCCACTCCGAACACGACCTGGGTGCGGGTGGCCGCGAGCGGGCACCGCGTACAGGCCCGCGCGTCGAGTTCGAGAGCGGTGAACGATGCGAACGAGGGTGGTTCGATCAGCGACACGGCGACACCCGATCGTCAAGGAGTCGCGCGATGGTACGCGACCGCGTCACGGACCGCGGCGGCCGTCACCTCCGTCGCCATCACGCGCAAGCGGTCGAACTGCGCGTCGACCGCGCCGACGGCGACGGCAAATGCGAGATCGCCGTCGTGACGCGTGTGGGATGGGTGGATCGCACGCGCCAGCCCGTGGTGGGCACTGCGCGCGAGGAGATGGCACTCGACTTTGGTGCAGCGCGCGTTCGTCGCCACGACCACCAGGGTTGTGTTGGCGCCCGCCTCGAACGGAGCCGGGTCGGGAAACCCGAGTACGCCCTCGGGCGCAGACGAGCCGAGCAGGATCCCACCGTCGTCGCCCACGATGTCACCGACCGCGTTGACCACCGCCAACGCGCCGACGACGACTTCGCCAACGCGGGCCGACGCGCTGCCGAGCCCACCCGTCGTCCCGTGCTCGGCCCCACGCCATTTCGCGACGCGCGCGCCGCGGCCGGCGCCGACCCGGCCGGTGACGAACGGGTGCGACCCCGGATCCTGGGCGGCCGCCAGCGCGGCCCGACCCTCCTCGGGTCCGGGACGCTCACCCCCCGACGCCACGAGGTCGAACACTGCGGCGGCGGGCACGATCGGCACCGGGCCGCCGAGGGTCGGGAACCCTCGACCCTGCTCGGCGAGCGCCTGCATCACGCCGTCGGCAGTGGCGAGCCCGAAGGCGGACCCGCCGGAGAGCACGATCGCGTCGACGTGCTCGACCGTCGCCAGTGGGTCGAGCACGGCCGTCTCGCGCGTGGCGGGGGCGCCGCCGCGGATCTCGACCGAACCGACGGTGTCGGGAGGGAACACCACGACCGTGACCCCGGTCGCGTGCCCTGTCCAATGCCCGGCCTGGACGCCGGGGACGTCGGTGATCACGTCAGCGCCCCGAGGCGGAGGCGCGCTCGTCGAACGCGCCGAGGCATTCCCGAGCGAAGTCCATGATGAGCGCGTCGACAGCATCGGCGCGTTCGTACATGAGCATGTGGCCGGCGCCCGGGAACTCGACCAGCCGAGCACCGGGGATCAGCTCGGCGATGCGACGGGCGTCGCGCGGCGGCGTGAGGGCGTCGGCCGTTCCCACGAGCACCAGCGTCGGCACGCGCAGCGACGGGAGCCCGGCGGTGAGGTCGAGGCTCAGCAGCGCGGCGACGGCTTCGCGGGTGGTCTCGCTGCTGCACTCGGCCAGCATCTGCCGCGTGGCCTCGACGTGGCTCGGGATCGGATCGTTGCCGAATCCGATGCGTGCGAGCAGGAATCCGAGGTTGCGTTGCCCCATCACGGTTCCGATGCTGGGACCCGCTCCGATGATCTGGCCGATCCCGGCGCGGACCCGCCGCGCGCTGCTCACGAGGTTGTGCGCGGCCGTCGACTGCAACACGAGGCCACGGACCCGGGCGCGCAACACGTCGGGATGGCGAATCGCGAACGCCTGGACGGTCATGCCCCCCATCGAGTGACCGACGAGGATCGCGTCGTGCACGTCAAGACCTTCGAGCACGTTGCGCAGGTCGTCGGCCAGGTTGTCGAGTGAGTGACCAGTGTCGCCGGTACGACTCTCGCCGTGACCGCGAGCGTCGTAGGCGATGGTCCGGAAGCCGGCAGCCGGGAACGCATCGAACTGCTTGGCCCACACGCGCGACGACAGCGTGACGCCGTGACAGAACACCACGGTCGGTCCGTCGCCGCGCGTGATGGTGTAGATCGTGCCGCCGTCGTGACTGTCGAGCACGCGCGCGTGGTCGAACGTCGGGACGAGCGGGTGCTCGGCATCGGGATCGTCGTGGTGACGGATGCGGGCAACGAGCGCGCGCTCGCTCGCGTACAACAACCCGGCGGCACCGGCCGCCACCCCGGTGACAACTCCGGTGCGCTTCAGCACGCGCCCGCCCGTTGCCATCTAGAAGGGTCGATTCCCCGTATACGTGCGCGGCACGCGCGCGCCGATACCCGTGACGATCTCGTAGGAGATCGTGCCGAGGAGCTCGCCCCACTCCGTCGCGGTGATCTCGTCGTCACCCTGATGGCCGAGCAGCACGACCTCGTCGTCGACCGCAGCCTCGGAGTCGCCGAGATCGACGAGCAATTGATCCATGGTGACGATCCCCAGGATCGGGCGGCGCTGCCCGTCGACGAGCACTGCACCTCCCGCGAGCCCGAGGTTGCGGGGGACGCCGTCGGCGTAGCCCGCCGCGACCGTGGCGACGCGGCCTGCGGGCCCGGCCTCGCCCCGCAGTCCGTACGAGACCCGCGCTCCCGGCGCGAGCTCCTTCACCATCGTGATCCGGGCCTTGAGCGCCAACGCAGGCCGCAGCGCAGGCAGCGACGGGCCGGCGAGCGCCGGCGACGGCGGGAGCCCGTAACAGGCGATGCCGATCCGCACGAGGTCGTAGCGCGCCCGGGCCGACCCCAGGAGACCGGCCGAGTTGGCCACGTGCGCGAGCGGGGGCCGGAGTCCGGCCCCGTCGAGCGCGGTCAGAACGGCGTCGAAGCGAGCGAGCTGCTCGCCCGTGTAGGGGTTGTCGGGTTCGTCGGCGACCGCCAGGTGGGTGCAGACCCCGGCGAGCTCGAGCTCGTCGCGCGACGCGATGAGTCGCGCCAGCCTCGACGCGTCTTCGGGGGCGCAACCAACGCGGTGCATCCCCGTGTCGACCTTCAGGTGCACCGGCAGTGGTGACGCAACGCCGGTGTCGACCACCGCCTTGGCCAGCGCATCGAGACCCACCTCGGTGTAGACGACCGGGGTCAGTGTGTGGGCGACGACGCGCGCGCAGTCGCGCGGGTGCGGTTCGGAGAGGAGCATGATCGGCGCGTCGATCCCGTCGGCGCGTAGTTGCACGCCTTCGTCGACTCGCGCCACACCCAACCAATGTGCACCCGCGTCGAGCGCCGCGCGCGCGACGGGAATCGCGCCGTGGCCGTAGCCGTTCGCCTTGACCACCGCGAGCATCTGCGCGGGTGCGGCCAGCTCGCGCAGCGCGGCGACGTTGGCGCGGATCGCATCGAGGTCGACTTCGCTCCAGACCGACATCATTGGTCGCTCGCGCTCGCTCACGACAGGATTCCCAAGGCCGCCAGAGTATGGCCCAGTCCCTCGATCAGATCACCCGCCACCAACCCGGGCCCGGCGTCGACCGCGAGCTGGTCGGCGGTCTGCCCGTGCACCCACGCGGCCGCGGCGGCGGCCCCGAACGCATCGCTCCCCCGGGCCAGGAAGCCGGCGATGACACCGGTGAGCACGTCGCCGCTGCCGGCCGTCGCGAGCTCGGCGCCGCCGGTGGGGTTGAGCGCCACCGCAGCTCCGGGCTCGGCGATCACGGTGCCGGGTCCCTTCAGCACGACGACGGCGCGGGCGCGTTCGGCGAGCGCACGCGCTGCTTCGAGGCGGTCGTCGCCGACCGGGCGACCCATGAGACGCTCGTACTCGCCGGCGTGGGGCGTGAGCACCGCGGGCGCGCCGCGAGTCGCGCGGGCGTGCAGCGACGTGAAGTCGCCGGCCAGGGCGTTGAGACCGTCGGCGTCGAGCACGAGCGGCGCCCGCGCCTCCGCGACCAGCGTGCGTACCACGAACTGCAGGTCGGGATGGCCGAGCCCGCCCAACCCGGGCCCCACCGCGATCGCGCGGAAGCGCCCGGCGTCGGCGAGCACCGATTCCACTGCACCGCGCGCGAGCTCCCCCGATACGCGCGCGGGCAGCGCGCGCGTGATCACTTCGCCCCCCGATGCCGCGCGCGCGGCGTCGTCACCGGGCAACGCACACCACACGATGCCCGCGCCGGCGCGCATCGCCGCGCGGCTCACCATCATGGGCGCGCCGGTCATCCCGCCGGAGCCGCCGACCACCAGCACTGCTGACTGCCACTTGTGCGCGTCGGGTGGGCGCGCGGGAACCCACGCGCGCACGTCGTCGGCGGTCACGAGGCCCAGCTCGGTTTCGCCGCGCACGTCGATGCCGATGTCGGCGACCACCACATGACCAGCGAGCGAACGCCCCGGCTCGAAGAGCAGACCAGGTTTGCGCGCCGCGAACGTCACCGTACGCGTGGCGTGCACGACCGGCCCGGACGCGCCGCCGCGCAAGCCGTCGACCCCGGAGGGGATGTCGACCGACACGACCGCGCCCGACCACTGGATGACCTCGTCGACGATCCACGCCGCGTCACCGTCGAGCGCGCCGCGGAATCCGGTGCCGTAGAGCGCGTCGATCAGCACATCGGACGATGCCAGCGCGCGCGAGAAGCGCTTCCGGTCGATCGCACCGGTCAATTCGAACACCGCAGTTCGCACACCCCAACCGCGTAGGACGCGCGCCGCCACAAGCCCGTCGCCGCCGTTGTTGCCCTTCCCGCACACCACGACCGCGCGTCGCCCGTAGGTTCCGCCGAGCAGTCGCCGCACTTCCCACGCGACGGCCCGCCCGGCTCGATCCATCAGCACCTCCACCGGAGTGCCGGCCGCGATCGTGCGCTGGTCGGCGAGGCCCATGGCTTCCGGAGTGAGGACTGGTTCCACTTGCAGGTCCCTCGCCTCAGCCGAGCGCGAGCACGACAGCCATGGCGGTGACGTCGGTGTGCGTGAGCGAGAGCTGCCAGGCCTGCACCCCGCGTTCCTCGGCTCGGGCGGCCGCTGCGCCGTGCAACGCCAGCGAGGGCTCGCCGCTGTCGGCCCGCACGACCTCGACGTCGCGGAACGCGAACGCCCCCAACCCGGCGCCGAGTGCCTTCATCACTGCTTCCTTGGCGCCGAAGCGCGCCGCGAGACTGTGCACCGGATCGTGCTGGCCGAACGCGTACTCCTGCTCACCGGCGGTGAACAGACGGTCGGAAAGGTGTACGCGTCGACTCAACGCGAGGCGGAACCGGGCGATCTCCACGAGGTCGGTGCCCAGCCCGCGGATGCCGAGCGCGTCGGCCATCTCAACGCCAGCGATCGGCGAGGACGTACACCGGCTCGGTGAGGAGGTCGACGACGTCAACGTTCGCGAGCCGCGCGTCGTCGAACGTCGGCGCGGTCTCGGTGACCGCGTCGCGCAGGGCGTCGTACCGGCCCTGGTAACCCTGGAGTAGCGCGCGCGCGACCTCGGCGGGTAGGTGGGTGACGAACAGCACGTGAAGCAGCGTGAGCCCCACGGTCACGTTGTCCTTCACTTCGGGCACGATCACCATCGTCCGCTGGTCACGCCGACCGCGTGCGACGGTCACCTCGCGCTGTGTGGCGACCCGGTGCTTGGTGCCGAGCAACCGGGAGTCGTCGTCGGTGCGCGAGCGGAGGTCGAGCGAGATCCCGCCGCGGTCGACGACCTGGATGGTCGCGCCGTCGGCATCGAGATCGCCTTCGATGCGGTAGCGGGTGAACCCGACGACCTGCTCCACGGCCGGGTCGAGCGCGACCAACGTACGGAGCGCGCGGTAGCTCAGGGCGTCGCGGGTCGCGCCGGCCGCGAGCACCTCGCGGGCGAGGCGAACCTGCAACAATTCCTCGTCGGAGCGGGAGATGCCGACGGTGACGGTCTTGGCCTGGTGCTTGATCGCGTCGACTGGTCGCGTGAGTTGTTCGATCCCCGCGGTCAATGCCGCAGTGAGGTCTTCGACGACCCGACTGGGCGTACCCACGGCGCCGTGCTCCACCTGGTAGACGTCGAGCGGCACGATGCCGGTCGCGTAACGCAGCAACGAAGCGATACGCACCGCGGTGCCGGCTTCGAGATTGCCGTCGTATCCGCCGACGCGCAGGCCGTCGACGAACGCGGCGGCCGGTCCGTCGATCTCGGGTGCGAGGCGCGCCAGCAGCTCCTCGCCCGCGTTTGCGCCCGACACCGCAGCTTGCACCGCCGCACGCGCCTCGCGAAGCGGGCGAGCCGACGCGTCGATCGCGAGCGCGGCCTCATAACCGAACAGGTGACCAGCCATCGCCGAGAGCACGAACGCCACGTCGGCGTGCACGACCGGCACCGGGATCACCTCGAGCGCACCGTCGAACCTCCGCTCGCCTTCGTTGGCGATCACGATCGCGGCGGCGCGGTGCGCGCCGTAGATCGCGATCTCCTTCGCCACGTCGTCGGCGTTCGATCCCTGGAGCCCCGCCGCGCACACCACCACGAGCGGTTCGGCCGAGAGGTCGATGTGCTTCTTGTCTTCGGTGGAGTCGAACGAAATCGACTTGTAGCAGAGCTCCGAGGCCTTCACCCGCACTTCGGCCGCCGCGATCCGATTGCGCCCGTTCCCGACGACTGCCCAGTAGCGGCGCGACACCGCGTGGCGCTGTGCGATGCCGGCGATGGCACCTTGCTGATCAAGCACCCGCGCCATCGCGCCCGGCAATGAGCGCAGCGCTTCGAGCAGGTCGTTCACCACCGCAGGATCGGGCGTCGTCACCTCGTCCGCAATGGCGACGGCCAACAGGCATCCGGCGGCGATCTGCGCGTAGAACGCTTTGGTCGACGGGACCGCCATCTCCACGTCGCGGCCGTCCGATGTGTAGAGCACGCCGTCGGACTTGTCGACGAGATCGCTGTTGCGCCGGTTCACGATCGCCACGACCGCGGCGCCGCGGGCGCGGGCGAGGTCGGCCGTGCGGTTGGTGTCGGTGGTGGTGCCGCTCTGGCTGATGGCGACGACGAGCGTGTCGGTCATGTCGTCACGCAATTGGAAGCCGGAGAACTCGGTGGCGACCACCGCTTCGGTGCGCAGTTCGGCGTCGGTCAGCGCGCCGAGCACCGCGGCGAGGCTCTGCCCCGCGAT
>Ga0075026_100001281_pt1 | contig 10554 bp, 11 predicted proteins | sample Str012_2_FD_71392 | JGI IMG/M metagenome (GOLD analysis project Ga0075026, IMG submission 71392) | Freshwater sediment microbial communities in response to fracking from Pennsylvania, USA - Straight Creek_MetaG_SC_2012 | ecosystem: Environmental > Aquatic > Freshwater > Creek > Sediment...
ATATTTAAGTATAAGATACCGTCATCGAGCCTTCTATGCAAGAACAGAGCAAGCCCAAAGGCCGGCCAAAGCCAGGCAACCAGGACACGCCCGATAGGGTTCATGTCTTTGCTGAGAGGAATTGGAAGGAATACCTCGGAGAATCATTGCTGATCGTGTTCAGTGTCATGCTGGCATTGTTCACCACGGAATACATCAATGCCCGACACACACGGGAAAATACCCGGGCCATGTTGGCCGACATCACTGCCGAGTTGGAGCACAACCGCCGTTCGATCGTTGAGATGCAGCAATATGACAAGGACGTGCTGAACCGGATAGACACTTTGCTGGTGAGTAAAGACCTTTCCACCCGGCTGATCAGCGGGGATGATTTCCACCTTCAGATCATCGCCCCGAGCGGAGTGTTGTACCGATACCTGGATGATGAGGCCTGGACGGTCGCAAAGAATGCCGACATACTTTCCCGCATCGAGGTAGGCACGGCAACGACCCTTTCCAAGGTATATGGGGATCAGCAACGGATCGGCAAAGTGGAGGATGAAGTGGCTCGGGTCATATTGTCCCGCGATGCACGCGATCCCCAGAAGGCCCACCAGACGCTTGTGCTGATCAGGGACATCTATCACGGCTGGGCGGTGGACAGGATGCCCGGGCTCCTGCCCCGGATCGATTCCGCCATCAGCCTGGTCAGGAAAGAGTTTCACTGATCCGGGACATTGGGTCAAAGGATGACCACCTCCTCCGGTACCACGAAAAGCAGGATGGCACCACTGTCTGACCGAACCGAATGCTTGAAACCGGGCGGAGTATAGAGGTAGTCCCCTTTTCCGAGAGTCACATCCTCCAATGTTGCATTGCCTTGCAAGACAAAGATCTCTTCGCCACCCGGGTGATCATGATAGGGATAGCTTGCGCCGGGTTCGAATTTGAGCAGGATGGTGGTGGAGCGGCCCTTCGCTTCATCATAGTGAAGGGAGATCACGGAGACCCCTTCGTAGTGTTTGCCCTTCTCGACAAGGGGCTGCCAGTCTTTCTGGGCATTTCGGACGATGTGGTCCAGGATGTTTGTGCTTTGGATCGTATTCATATCATTTGCTTTTTTCGATTCAGGAGTCCATCCATATGCCATCGGTCAGATGGAATTGTCGATAGCAGGAAGGCACCGGCGCTGAAGGCCGGTACGGAATAGTCCAGCGGGTCCTTGATGCCGTTGGACAATGACATCGCGATCGTGAACAGGAGGGATAGTATGGCTGCTCCGCGTGCAGCCAGCCTGGTGTGAAGACCCATCACGAGAAGGGTGCCCAGAAGGGATTCCAGGATCGTGCTGACCAGGGCGGTACCCGGGGCCAGGCTCCGGGGCAGGAAAGCATTCACCTGCGCTGTATACTCAACGAATCCTTTCCATCCCGACGATCGACTTCCCCAGAGCCCGAGGCGACTGGCCACGGCGGAGAGGAATCCCGCGGCGAGGGCCAGGCGGAGCAGGAGGGCAGCGATCTCTTGTTGTTTTTTCATACCCCACAAAGATGGCTTGCCGCGATATGCCGGGGAATGGAGAAAGTTCAGAAAAGCATGTAGAATTCAGGACCTGTGTTCTTCCTGGTACTGCTTGGGTGACCGCTTCACATGCTTCTTGAAGAAGTTGGAGAAGTAGAAAGGGTCCTGGAACCCGAGCCGGTATGCGACCTCCTTCACGGTCAGGTCTTCGTAAGTGAGCAGGCGTTTGGCTTCCGAGGCGATGAGGCCATGAATAACATTCTGGGCGGTCTTGCCAGCATGCAATTTGGCGAGTTCATTGAGCTTGAGCTCCGTGGTACCCAGGGTACCTGCGAATTGTTTCAATGACCAGTTCTTCTCGAAGTTGTCCCGTACGGCTTCGAGGAATTTGAGGAAGAGGGCATCGGGCTTCCAGATCTCATCCCCACGGGCCACCTTGGCGCGGTTGATGTTCACCAGGATCAATTCAATGCGGCTGTGGATGGAAATGAAGTATTGATAAGGCTTGCCGGTTATTTCATCACGGATAAGGTCCAGCTGGTGCTCGATGACACTGGCATCCACCGGTATCACCTCATTCATATCAAAGTGGCAGAAAAGCCCGTTGTGGAAAATGAGCTCGATGTCCTTGTCATCCTTGCAGAAGAAGTCCAATGTGAATTCCAGCACCAGCCCGCTGGCCTTGCCCACAGGTTTGAGCGCATGGTATTGTCCGGAAGTGATCGTGATGACCTCGCCCTTGCGCAGGGTCAGGTCCTTGTCGTCGACCATGACGTTGATGCGTCCGGTACGGCAGTACACCAGCAAATAGCGCATGACCCGGCGGGGTGCCGACTGTGTGGAGGGTGTGATATCGGAGAGAGAGACCATGTGCGTATTAAGCTTCCGCCCAGCTCAGCCACCCGGCACTTTTGCCCGTCAACTCACGGATGCGCTGGTTCAATTGCCCGACATGTTGCGCCACATGACGCATGTTGTAGAACAGGATTTCGAGTTGGGAAAAATCGCGGTCCACCTGGCCGTTCCAGTATTCGATCCAGCGACCGTTGACGGTCTCTTCGGTGAGTCCTTCGATCAAGGTCTTTGCCTTGTTCCGGCAGTAGGCACAGTAGTCCAGCAGCTCCTGCTTAGAATAGTTGCGGGAAGGGATGACGTCGTCCAGGGCTTCCGGCGGCAGTTTGTCCTTATCCGTCAGGGTGAAAGGCAGCCATCCCTGGAAGTCGGCCGGCGGGTTGGTGAGGTAGTAGTCGAGGAAGGACAGGGTGTGAAAAGCGGTGTAATAAAATCGACGCTCCTCCACCCACTTGTCTTCCGGCATGGCTTCGATGGCGCGGCGGAGCATGTCGATGGTGGCGCCGAATTGGGTCCAGAGGCTTGATTTGAGGTTGGCGAGCATGAGGCGAGTTTGTGTAAATGTAAGATATGAATGCGACCGCGGAGAACCCGCCTTCGCTGCGCTACGGACGGGCAGGCGTGAGCGCACAGAGTTACGCGGAGGCCATACAACCCATAACTCATAACCCATAACTCTTTTCTATCTTCGCGCTTCTTCCATGGAAAAGGTCAACAAGAATAGGATCATCCTCATCCTCGGTCTGCTCTCCGCGATAGGGCCCTTCTCGATCGATATGTATCTGCCGGGCTTTCCCGCGATCGCGAAAAATCTGCATGCGAGTATTGACCAAGTGGCCTATTCATTATCCAGTTTCTTCTTCGGGGTGTGCATCGGGCAGCTGATATGTGGGCCTTTGCTGGACCGATTCGGTCGCCGGCCGGTGCTGATGGTGGGGATGGTCATTTATATATTGGCATCGTTCGGATGTTCCCTGGCGAGTAGCGTTGAATCGCTGATCCTGTTCCGATTCGTTCAGGCCCTGGGCGGTTGCGTATGCATGGTGGCTCCGGGTGCCGTGGTGAGGGATGTGTTCCCCGTGCAGGAGAGTGCGAAGATCTTCTCTTACCTGATCCTGATCCTGAGTGTTTCGCCGATCCTGGCGCCGACCGTCGGAGGATATATCACAGGGAATTTCCATTGGTCCGTCGTGTTCTGGGTGCTGGCGGCTGTCACGATCCTCATGTTGTTCGCTGTATACAAATGGTTGCCGGAGAGTGGCCATCCCGATGCGTCGATCTCATTGCGGCCGGCGGCCATGATGCGTGGTTATCGGGAAGTGTTGCGTCAGAAGCAGTTCGTCATCTTCGCCTTCGCCGGATCCATCGCTGCGGCTTCATTATTCAGCTATATCGCCGGATCGCCCTTCGTCTTCATGACCCTGTACGGAGTGAGCGAGCAGCACTATGGATGGATATTCTCCCTGATCGCGGCGGGCCTCATCAGCGCCAGCCAGGTCAACAACCTCCTCTTGAAACGTCGGAGCAGCGCACAGATCCTTCGCCGCGTCATCCCCTTTCAATCGGCCGTGGGCGTCGCCCTGGTGGTCGGAGTGGCCTTTCATGCGCTGGGACTTTACTCGATGATCACATTGCTCTTTCTTTTCCTGAGCTGCCAGGGTTTCACCTTCCCCAATGCGGCCAGCCTGGCCATGGCGCCGTTTGATAAAGGTGCTGGTTCGGCGTCGGCGTTGATGGGCGCCTTGCAGATGGCGTTCGGTGCCCTGTGTTCTTTCCTGGTCGGCATCTTCTTCGATGGCACGGCCCTGCCGATGGTAGTGATCATGGCGGTCTGCTCGATCATCTCTTCCTTCATCCTGCTCAGGGCCAAGCGCAAAAGCGGCCATTGAGGGCACGAAAAGGGGGCCGTTCCCAGCCCCCTGTATATATCGAACCGTTCTTACTGGATCACTTGTGCAAATGAATGTCCGGCACTTTGGTCACCTTCATGGAATCCACCATGATACCGGCAACGGTCGTGTCGAGATAGCTGTTGCGGCCCTTGAAAGTAAGGTCCCATGAACCGGCGTTCACAGCGCGGAATTTGTAGTGTCCATCCTCATTGGGGATGGTGTACAAGGTGTCCGTGTTCCGGATCGCCTCCACCAGCGCGCAGGCATGCTCAGGCAAAACACTGCCTTGAATCTTTGCGAAGTCATGATCGTTGAAGGTGATGACCCAGGGTTTCAGGAAATAATGGTCCTGAACATGGAAGATGGACTTGTTGACGTTGAAATCGATCCAAACTTGGAACGAGTTGCTCGCCGTCAGCTGCACATGTTCGCGACGAACGTTGATGGTGATGGTGCCGTCATGTCCAAGTACTTCCAGCGGGTGAGCGGTCACGCTGTCCGTATACACGGTGTCGCGCGGACCCAGCTCGATGCGGATCTTCAGCAACTTGCCGGTGGGGTAGGTTCCGTTGGCCAGCAGTGTATCGACACCATTACGCAACCTGACCAGATCGTAGATACCGGGGTTGACGGTGAGCGTGTCCCAAACCAGCGAGGAATCCATGTCGGTGTGACCACGGCCATGCCATCCGAAATTCCATTGACGGGGATCATCGTCATCCATCTGCGCGGTCGAAGTATCGACCAGGATGGCGACAGACTTGATATCGACCAGCACTTTGGGATAAGCTGCGGGAGCGTCCATCATGGAAATGGACAGCTGTGACTTTCCGGGAGGAACATTACTGGAGCCATTGACACCCGACTTGCTGCAACCGATCGTGAAAAGGGCAGCTGCAATGGCACCGGCGCCCAGGAATTTCAAAAGTGGAGATCTCATAGAAGTATATTTTGATACCCTTGTTCCAAATAAGGGTCCACATACGGTTAATGATGTTCCAGCAGCAATACATTAACAAGAGATGCAGTTTAAAACGTTTTAGCATATATTGTAAATCACCGATATGGCGATAAAATGGCCGATTCGGAATTTTTTCCTTTCTTCCCGTATAATAATTACTCATCAATTGCATCATATGAAGAAGATCCTGTCTTTGTTTGTCCTTGGAGCCTGTATTCACCTCTCCGTCAACGCACAGGGCAAAGAAGGTGCGGCCTATTTCACAGACAACTGGAACGTGCTGGTCAAGGGGATACCCCAGGGCGATACACGCTTTTACATCGCCTTGCAGAACAAGGATGGCCAGCTGGTCGGCGACATCACCGATACCGCAGGCAATGCGGTGAGCAAGGTGGAGAAGACCGATGTGACACCCACTTCCATCAACATCTATTTCCACGCACAGGGCTATGACCTGACGCTCACACTGAACAAGAAAGATGACGACCATGTCGCAGGCACCCTGATGAACATGTTCGATGCCGAAGGCGAACGCATGAAGGGCGGGGCAGCGTCCGCCGCGGCCGGTTCCGGCAAGAGCGGTGCCGCCTTCTTCGCCGATACCTGGGATGTGCTGCTCAAGGGCATTCCCCAGGGCGACACGCACCTCATCTTCAAATTGCAGAACGCCGGTGGCCAGATCTCCGGCGATATCGTTGACCCTACCGGCAATCCCGTGTCCAAGGTGGACAAAGCCGAAGTCACCGACACCGCCATCGTCCTGTATTTCCATGCCCAGGGCTACGATGTGAGCCTGACGCTGAACAAGAAGGATGAGGACCACCTCGTGGGTCAGCTGATGAACATGTTCGACGCCGAGGGGGTTCGTGTAAAAAAATAAGACACCTCCATCAAACATAAAGAGGGACCGGAAATACCGGTCCCTTCTTATTTTTGCCGACTGAACAAATAAAGATGACCGTTTTCTCCGATCCCCATATCTCCCTGGCCACTTCGATCGATGTTCCTGCACTCGTGGCATTGATGAACAGTGCCTATCGTGGCGAAAGCTCCAAGAAAGGATGGACAACAGAGGCGCATCTCATCGCCGGTGACGTGCGCACCGATGAAGCGGATGTTCAAAGTGTAATGTCACTTCCCGGAAGTGTCTTCCTGATCTATCGCAATAATGAAGGGGAACTGGTCGGCTGTGTGAACCTTCAGCGCAAGGGAGAGCGCATGTACCTCGGCATGTTCAGCGTTTCGCCCGAACAGCAGGGTGGGGGACTGGGCAAGAAACTCATGACCGCTGCGGAGGAACATGCGAAGGCCGAGGGCGTCCGCGCCATTTATATGTCCGTCATCTCCGTGCGCGCAGACCTCATCGCCTGGTACGAGCGACGCGGTTACGCCGACACCGGTGAGCGTATTCCTTTCCCGGAAGATGGCCGCACGGGTCCGCATCTCCAGGACCTGGAGTTCATGGTGCTGGAGAAACCTGTCTGATCCACTCCTTATTTATTGGGACTCACCCCCCGCTCCAGCATCGTCGTCAGCACGATCTGACTGCGCGTGCCGATGATGCCTTCAATTTCGTGTATGCGTTCCAGTATGGCTTCCAGGGAACGCGTGTCCGCCGTGCGGATCTTCAGCAACATGCCGCTCTCCCCGGTCACGCTGTGGATCTCTTCGATGTCGTGGATGTCCGACAGCTTCGCGACCTGCTCGGTCTTCTTGATGTTGTTGGCGATCACCTGTACGAAGCAGAGCAGGGGCTTTCCCAGGAGGGTGCCGTCCAGCCGGGCTACCAGCCCCTTGATCACCCCATCCTGTTTCAGCTTGCGCACCCGCTCATGAACGGCAGGGGCAGAGAGGTGCACCCGCTGGCCCAGATCGGCATAACTGAGGGTGCCATCCTCCGCCAGATAGCTTAATAATATTCGGTCTGTTTCGTCCACCCGAGGGCCTGTGTCAGGGTTCTGCCGAACCCGGTTCGTTTTTTCCGCCATATAATAGGTTGAGCTTGAGTATCTGAATATCGTAAGGTAAATTTACGTTATTAATTAAGGAAATACGGTCAAAATAGCGTTCGTATGAAAACTGTAAGTAAGCTCTTCCCGGAAAATGACCCTGAATTCCGCCGCCAGGTGCTGGAAACGGTCCGGGAACTGGTGGACAGAAAGACCTCAGGGCGCAGCCCCCGGATCCATCTGGACAACGAGCATCATCGCCTCGCTGTGCCGGCCATCTCTCCCGAAGGCATGCCCTTGGAAGAAGGGATCGAGTTCCTGATCGACGAAGTGTTCCGCAGCCGCGTGCCAGCAGACCATAAACGCCATTTTTCCTTCGTACCTGGTCCGGCCAGTCCCCTGTCCTGGCTTGGCGGACTCATCACCGACGCTTTCAACAACCATGCTGGAAGCTGGCTGCACGCCCTCGGCGCTTCCTCCGTCGAAGAATCCCTGATCCAATACCTCGGTGGCCGCATCGGCTATCCCGACACCCGCGGGGGCACCATGGTCTCCGGTGGTTCGATGGGCAACCTCACCGCCGTGGTCTTGGCCCGCGACACCCAATTGAATGAAGACGAGCGTCATCTTGGCGTGGCCTATATCTCCGACCAGACCTATTCCTCCGTGGCCAAAGGCATGCGCATTGCCGGATTGATGTCGAAGCAGATCCGCATGATCCCCACGAACGACCAATACGAGATGGATGTCGAAGCGCTGAACGAAGCGATGCAACAAGACCTCGCCGCAGGAAGGAAACCCTTCCTCGTCATCGGCAGTGCCGGCACCACCAACACTGGCAGCATCGACCCGCTCGACGCCATCGCCGACATCTGCCAGCGCCACGATGCCTGGTTCCATGTGGACGGTGCCTATGGCGCCAGTGTCGCACTTTCTAACGACCACGCGCACCTGCTAAAAGGACTCGAGCGTACCGACAGCCTCACCTGGGACGCCCACAAATGGCTTTTCCAGACCTATGGTTGCGCGATGTTCCTCGTCCGCGACCAGCGCCTGCTCTACGATTGCTTCCACACCAACCCGGAATATCTGCACGACCTGGCCTCCGCCCCCGAGCAACCCAACTACATGGACCTCGGCATTGAACTCACACGTCCCGCACGTGCGGTGCGCCTCTGGTTCACTTTAGGCGTTGCCGGCAGTGAAGAGATCGGGCATGCGATCGACCACAACATCCTCCTCGCAGAGCATGCTGAAACGCTGTTGAAGAAAGAACACGAGGTCCGCATCGTCTCCGCCGCCAGCCTCGGCATCCTCAACTTCCGCTTCGAATACCCCGGCCTTTCCCGCACTACATTTGACCGCCTCAACCACCGCATCTGTGAACGCTCGCAGGAGAAAGGCTTCTCCTACATCGTCACCACCACGCTGCATGGTGAGACCGTCATCCGCATCTGCACCATCCATCCTGGCACCACCGTGCAGGATATGGAGAGGAGCCTCAACATCCTGCTGGAGATCGCCCGGGATGAATGGCATTCGATGACCGAAGAACTTGTAGCTTAGATCAGTAGGCAGTAGGCAGTTTGCGGTGGGCAGTAGCGGTTTGGGTTGGCAGTTGGTTAGTCCGGTGAAGCAGGGTTGATTAGCGAATTTAGGACCTCTGCGTAACTCTGCGTTCTCCCGTTCTCCGCGGTCGCCGTTGGCTGTTCACGATTTCTGCTCATGGCACGGATTTGGTATCTTGACCATCGATGAGAAACACGCTCCTGCTGACCTTCCTGATCCTCACGGCCTTGTCCTGCCAAAAGTCCGATGGCGGCGGCAACACGCCGGGTACGGACACCACGACTGTGAACCCGCAGGTCGATCCTGCCCTGGCACAGACCATCGGATTCTTCATGGACGACTGGCAGGCCAGGACCTACACAAAACCTACCAATACTACGACTGGTAGCGTACCCGCAACGGCATCCGTCACCGTCACGATCGATCGCAGCGATGTGATCACCAAGGTGCCGCGCTCTTTCGCGAGTGCGAACTCCAATCTCTGGATGGGTCAGTTCGTCACGGAGAATGATCTCATCGGGCATATCACCGCCTTGCATCCGCACATCATCCGATTCCCCGGCGGCAGCATCAGCGATGTGTTCTTCTGGAATGCACAGCCCGGCACGCCACCTGCCGATGCGCCGGCGCAATTGGTGCAGGCCGATGGCAGCACGACGGCCGCGGGTTATTGGTTTGGCAAGAACACACAGGGTTGGACCTTTTCTGTCGATAATTTTTATTCGATGCTCCAGCAAACGGGCAATAAAGGCATGATCACCATCAACTATGCCTATGCCCGCTATGGGACCGGCGTAAATCCCGTGGCCGCTGCTGCGCATCTTGCCGCGGACTGGGTGCGATACGACAAGGGTCGAACGACCTATTGGGAGATCGGCAACGAGAACTTCGGATCCTGGGAAGCGAGCTATCGCATCAACAAGGCGACCAACCAGGACGGCCAGCCCGAATACCAGACCGGTCAGCTGTATGGACAGCATTTCAAGATCTTCGCAGATTCGATGCGCAAGGCCGCGCAGGAGAACGGCGCTTCCATCAGGATCGGTGCGGTGATCTCTGAGTCGACGCCCCAGTCCTGGTGGGACAATACCGCCGCCACCTGGAACAGTGGACTCCTGGCCGCGGCCGGTGACAGCCCCGATTTCTACATCGCCCATAATTATTATACGGACTACAACGCCAACTCCAATGCGGCGACGATCCTGGCCTCGCCGGTCGGCGTCACGTCCACCATGATGAACTATGTGAAGCAGCAGATCACAGGCGCCGGACTTTCACTCAAGCCCGTTATCCTGGGCGAGTGGAACATATTCGCGGCGGGATCCAAACAGGCGGTGTCGCATGTCAATGGCCTGCATGCAGTGATGGTACTGGGTGAGTCGCTCAAGAATAAGTTCGGTCTCACCGCCCGCTGGGACCTGGCGAATGGATGGAATAATGGCAACGACATGGGCATGTTCAACAACGGCGATGAACCCGATGGCGTGCCCAAATGGAACCCGCGTCCCGCATTCCATCATATGTACTATTTCGCGCAAACCCTGGGTGACCGGCTGGTGGCCTCCAGTTCCACGAACACCGACCTCATCACTTATGCATCTTCTTTCAGTTCGGGCGAAACCTCCGTGGCGATGGTCAATCGATCCGCCACTGACCAGAACGTCGAGCTCACGATCAAGAATTTCAAGAAAGGCGCGAAGTACTATTGGTACAGCTTGTCCGGGGGCACCGACAATGGCGAGTTCTCGCGCAAGACCATCGTTAACGGCGCGGGACCGACCTCGGTAGCCGGCGGCCCAGCGAACTACAAGACCATGGCACCTTATGC
>Ga0075026_100001282_pt1 | contig 10536 bp, 9 predicted proteins | sample Str012_2_FD_71392 | JGI IMG/M metagenome (GOLD analysis project Ga0075026, IMG submission 71392) | Freshwater sediment microbial communities in response to fracking from Pennsylvania, USA - Straight Creek_MetaG_SC_2012 | ecosystem: Environmental > Aquatic > Freshwater > Creek > Sediment...
GTCGCCGGCAGGGTGTCGACGACGTCGGGGCCCACCCAGCGCACGCCCACGGTGCCCCGCTCGTGGCCCGCAGTGTCGAGCCAGTTCGCGACGCCCGGATCGCGGCGCGCGACCACGAACCGGGCGCTCCCGTCGGGTTCGAGCACCGCGGAGTGGCAGTTCAACGTGGCCTGGTGGTGGACGTAGTCGAGCGTCTCCATCCAGTGGTTGTGGAGCGCGATCATCCAGTACTCGCAGGCGGGCGGCATGAACTCCACGACGAGCGCTTCGTCGTCGGCGAGCTCGAAGTACGCCTGGTGCCACTTGATCTGCGGGTCCTTGAACTTGTCGGTCTCGGCCTCCTCGGCCTCGTCCCAGAACTCGTTGGGGCGTTGCGCCTGGCGGGTTGCCCACTGGGCGCCGATGGCGGCCACCGCCTTCACGTAGTGACCGGAGATGAGCAGCGCGCGGTAGAGACCCTCCGGAGTGAGCGGCTCGGGCGACGACCCTTCGCCGCCGATGCGCTCGATGTGCAGTTCGGCGTGCTCCTGGTTGCGCTTGTCGAGGAAGGTCTGGCGGATGGCCAGCGAGCGGGTGTCGGCCTCGGCGCGCAGCCAGTTCCCCGGGTGTTCGCGCTGCGAGATGATCACCTCGAAGGTGCCGTCGGGTTCGACGTGCATCTGCTCCTCGTGGAGCGTCGCGCCGGTGCCCGGCCCGCCGCCGCCGAAGCCCGCGCCGGAGAAGAGGTTGAAGCTGATCCACTTCGCCGCGCCGCGCGTCCCCCAGATCCGATACTCGTACTGACCGTCGAGCGAGGCGCCGAGGTAGTGGTTGTCGGGGTTTTCGCCGACGATCTTGATCGTCTCGTGGCACGTGCAGACCAACTCGGGATGGGTCGCGCTGCCGTACTCGAGATACGTCTCCAACGAGCCGCGGAGCAGACGGGTGAGGAGACGGAACCCCTCGGTGCGATCCATCGGGTCGTCGGGGTTGCCGTCGGCCAGCACCACCTGGCCGGCGTCGGCGAGGAGATCGCAGAACTCCTTCCACGCGGTGCCATCGACGACCTTCCGGGTCACCTCGTCCATCTCGGCGTCCATCTCGGTCACTCCTCGTGGCTCGGGGATCGGCGCACCGGGTGCGGACGGCCGAGGCGGCGAGCGGCGGCGAGTATTACACTCCGGCAAATTCTTGTAAAGCAGCCGACCGTCGCGGGTGTCGACCTGACCCGGTGGAGAACGGAGTCGTCGTTCATGATCGATGTCCGAGAGTTGGTCGACACCGCCCGTGCCCGCGCCGGCTCCGACGACTTCGGCCCCGACACGTGGCGTGAGGGGCTCGAGGTCCTCGTGCGCGCCCTCAACGACGAGGCGAACCTCAACGAGTTGGGCGTCGCGGTGTTCGTCGACCAGATCGTGGCGAACCTGGTGAACCGGCTCGAGGTCGAGCAGTGGTACGCGCGCCATCCCGAGATCGCCGACGAGGAGATCGTCGCGCCGCTGTTCGGTCTCGGGATGCCGCGCACGGGCTCCACCGCGACGAGCTTCCTCGTGGCGTGTGACCACTCGCGTCGCTCATTGCGTACCTGGGAGGCCGCGATGCCGTGCCCACCGCCGGAGCTCGCCACCCAGCACACCGACGCGCGCATCGCGACGAGCCAAGCCATCATCGACATGACCAACGAGATGTTCCCCGACTTCGTCGGCATGTTGCCGTCGTCGGCGACCGGGCCGCAGGAGTGCATCCTGGTGATGGCCTTCGACTTCCGCTCGCAGGTCTACGAGGGCATGGCGTTGCTCCCGAGCTACACCGAGTGGCTGCTCGCCTGCGACATGGAGCCGGCCTATCGCTACCACCAACGCGTCCTGCGGCTGCTGCAGTGGCACTGCCCGCCCACCCGCTGGTGGTTGAAGTCGCCCGCGCACATGACGAGCATCGACGCGCTCGACGCGGTGTACCCGGACGCGCGGTTCGTGATGACCCATCGCGACATCGGCGCGGTGTTGCCGTCGGTGTGCGCGGTGAAGGAAGCACTCTCCTCGCCGCTCACCGATCGGGTCGATCGCCACGCGCTCGGCCGTCACGAGGTCGATCTCTGGGCGGAGTCGCTCCGGCGCCTGATCGCGTTTCGTGACGCTGGACGAGAGGACCGCTTCTTCGATCTAAGGTTCGCCGACGTGCAGCGTGCACCCGTCGAGGCGATGGAGCAGCTCTTCACCGCGATGGGCGACGAGCTCACCGACGACACGCGTGCCCGGATGGCGGAGTGGTGGGAGGCCAACGACGCGGAGCGCCGGAGGAGTGCGCCGGTCGATCCCGACACCTACGGGATCGGCCTCGCCGCCCTGCGCGACGAGTTCGCGTTCTACCACCAGCGATTCGATGTCCCCGTCGGTTCGTGACCGCGACGGCGACGGATTGCCGGCCGCGCGCTCAGGCGTGAGCCGGGCGGCGCCGCCGACGCGGGAGCCCGGCGAACGCCCGCATCGTGGCGAGGAGATGCTCCGGGTCGGGGTCGGGGACCAGGTAGTGGGAGTAGGCGATCCGCAGGAACATCTCGGCGGCTTGCCGGCGCGTCGCCGTCCCGGCCGAGACGGTGGGCACCTCGTCGAGCGCGTCATCGAGCACTCGCGCCAGTGAATCCACGTGCGGTTGCAGCGCGTCGGCGAGACCCTGGAGCGCGAACTCCGCATCCACGTGGATCGAATCCGCGCTGATGCTGTCGTCGAGGTAGTTGACGAGATACCGCAGCGCGGCGTCGAGGCGGCGGCCCGGATCGCGATGACGGGCGGCGAGCGCCTGCAGGCCGATGTCGAACTGCTCGACCTCGTAGGCGGTGATCGCGCCGAGCAGGAGGGCCTTGGTCGGAAACCAACGGTAGATGGTCGGCCGCGAGACCCCCGCCTCCGCGGCCACCGCCGACAGCGTCAGCTTCTCGGGCCCGCGTGCCCGGATGGTGCGGCCCGCCGCGGCGAGGATCACCTCGGACGTGGTCGGCGGGTCGCTCACCGGGTCGCTCACCGGAGCAACATTACCCAGCAGGCCGTTCGAACCGGCATTGCGGCCCACACCGACGAATTACGACTGCCGTGCAGTCTGTAACTCTTTGCGCGATGCTTCGCGGCCGGACGTGTACGTCGGCGTCGAACCCCGCTGAGCACCTCGTCGGAGGAACCCATGTTCTCGCACGCTCCCCGGAGACACCCGGTTGCTCGGCGGCACTCGACCTTCGCCGTCGCATTGGCGGTGGGCGCAGTGGTCAGCGCGGTTGCGATGCTCGGACCGGTTCAGGTGGGAGCCGCGACCACCACGCAGAAGCCGAGCGCCACGGAGGTCGGGGTGACCGCGACCGAGATCCACATCGCGGTGATCGCCGACGTCGACAACCCGATCATCCCCGGACTGTTCCAGGGCGCGGTCGACGGTGTGCGGGGCGCGGCCGCGTATCTCAACAGCAAGGCGGGTGGCGGCGGTGTCGCCGGGCGCAAGCTCGTCGTCGACTTCATCGACTCGAAGTTGAACGGCAATGCCACTCGCAACGCGACGATCGTCGCGTGTGGCCAGGACCTCGCCATGGTCGGCACCAGTGCGACTGGACTCAACAGCGTCGACGACATGGTCAACTGCAAGGACCAGGCGGGCGCGGTCACCGGACTTCCCGACGTGCCGGCCATCAGCGGTGCCGTCGAAGGGTGCGCCCCGGTCGCGTATCCCCTGAATCCGAACGTGACCGTCTGCTCGACGATCACCCAGACGCCGCAGACCTACCAGACCAACCAGGGCGCGTTCACCTACCTGGCGAAGCACCACAAGAACCTGCACGGTGTCTTCGTGGGGACGAACGACACCAAGGCCGGGAGCGTGACCGGCCAGGTGCTGATCCACGCGGCGACCGGTGCGGGTATCAAGGCCGACGCGACGATGGCGCTCTCCGCGCTCGCACCCCAGAGCGCCTACACGCCGGTCATCGAGCAGATGAAGCAGTCGGGGTCGAACCTCGAGTACTCGATCGGCGCAGTCGGCGGCATGATCTCGGTGCGCAGCGAGGCGCAACTGCAGGGTCTGACCGATCCGAACATCGTGTGGGTGTGCACCGCTGCCTGTTACGACAAGGCGTTGCACGAACAAGCCGACGTGATGAACGGCACGTACATCCCGCTGCAGTACCTCCCGTTCGAGGAGGCGAAGCACAACGCCACGCTCGCGAACTTCGTGAAGTACGTGGGCGCGTCGAAGGTCAACGGCTTCGCGGCGTACGGATGGGGGGCGACGCTCGCCTTCGCCGACGCGGTCCAAGCCGCGGTGACGAAACACGGGATCAATGGCCTCACGCGTGCCGCGGTTTTCGAAGGGCTCGGGACCCTGACCGCGTTCGACGCCGGTGGGATGTTCGGGCGCGTCGACATCGCACACCACAAGGTTGGTCCGTGCACCCTGCTCACCCAGTTCGAGAACGACAAGTTCGTACGGGTCTGGCCGGCGAAGCCCGCGTCGTTCGACTGCACGCCGGCGAACGCGGTGAGCTTCACCGCCGACTATCAGAACGGCTGACGATCGGAAGGGGAACACCGTGAGTGAGAAGGTTGCGTTCGTGACCGGGGCGAGCCGCGGGATCGGCAAGGGGATCGCGCTCGAGCTCGCCGACGCGGGCTACGACATCGCGCTCACTGCGCGCACCGTGCACGAGGGTGATGCCCTCGAGCACAGTTCGACGCTGGCCCGTTCCGACACCAGTCCGCTTCCCGGTTCGCTCGAGACCACGGCCGAACTCGTGCGGTCGCGCAGGCGTCGATGCCTCACGGTGCCCGCCGATCTGCTCGACCACCCGTCGCTGGTTGCCGCCGCCGACGCGGTGCTCGCGGAATGGGGGCACATCGACGTGCTCGTCAACAACGGGCGTTACGTCGGGCCCGGCCACATGGACTTCATCCTCGACACTCCGGTACGTGTCCTGCGCGATCACCTCGAGGCCAACACGCTGGCGCCGATCGTGCTCATCAAGGCCGTCGTGCCCACGATGATCGAGCGGGGCCGCGGCACCGTCATCAACATCACCTCGGGCGCCGGATACGGCGATCCGCCCGCGCCGGCGGGCCAGGGCGGTTGGGGCCTCGGCTACGGCATGAGCAAAGGCGCGCTCCACCGGATCGCCGGCATCCTCGCCCTGGAGACCGCCGATCACGGGATCCGTGCGTTCAACGTGCAGCCGGGATTCGTGCTGACCGAGCGGATGATCCAGGACATGGGTGCGTTCGGCTTCGACACCGCCAGTGGCGCGCCGCCCGCGGTCATCGGCAAGGTCTGCGTGTGGCTCCTCGAATCGCCCGACGCCGACCGGTACAACGGGAAGAACATCGAAGCGCAGGACCTGTGCGCCGAGCTCGGGCTCCTGCCGGGCTGGTCGCCGACTCCCGGTTGACTGCACCCCAGTGGTCTGGCCGCGGCGACCCGTCGCGGGGTCGCCGCCTCGCCGTCCTAGAGTCTCGGCGATCGCACAGCGCGCCTGAGGGGGAGCGATGACGGGGGACCAGCGGACGGGCGCCTACTACGACCCGTACGACGTGGAGATCAACGCCGATCCCTACCCGGCGTTCGCTCGCCTCCGGGAGGAGGCGCCGATCTTCCACAACGAGCAGTACGACTTCTGGGCACTGTCGCGTGCGGCCGACGTGGAACAGGCGTTCATCGACTGGCGCACGTTCTCCAACTCGCGGAGCGACATCCTCGACATCATCAAGGCGAACCTCGAGCTGCCACCGGGCGTGGTGCTCTTCGAGGATCCGCCGCTGCACGCGATGCATCGCAGCCTCATGTCGCGCGTGTTCAGCCCGCGGCGGGTCGCCGGTCTCGAAGACGAGATCCGGGCGATGTGCAGCCGCGTGCTCGACGATCTCGTCGGCCGGCGGGAGTTCGATCTCGTGGCGGAGTACGCCACGTTCGTGCCGATGCGAGTGATCAGCATGCTCCTCGGCATCCCCGAGGCCGACCAGGTCGCGGTGCGCGACCGCACCGATTCGAACCTGCGCACCCGTCCCGGTGAACCGATGCAGGTGACGTCGGCCAACATCGGGAGCCCCGACCTCTTCGCCGACTACATCGCCTGGCGCGCCGAGCACCCGTCCGACGACCTGATGACCATGCTGCTCAACGCGGAGTTCGAAGACGAGACCGGCACGCGGCGCACGCTGTCACGCGAAGAGGTGCTGATGTACTGCTCGGTGCTCGCGGGCGCAGGCAACGAGACCACCGGTCGGCTCATCGGCTGGATGGTGAAGGTGCTCGCCGACCACCCCGACCAGCGGCGCGACGTCGTGGCCGACCGTTCGCTGCTCGATGCGACGATCGAGGAGACGCTGCGCTTCGAACCCACCGGACCGCACGTCGAGCGCTACGTGATGCACGATGTCGACTACCACGGCACGACCGTGCCCGCAGGCAGCGCCATGATGCTGCTGGTCGGCGCGGCCAACCGCGACCCCGATCGCTACGAGCGGTCCGACGAGTTCGACATCCACCGCGACGACGCCCGCCACACCACCTTCGGCTGGGGCACGCACTTCTGTCTCGGTGCCGGGCTCGCGCGCCTGGAGGCGCGCGTCGCACTCGACGAGTTTCTCAATCGGTTCCCCGAGTGGGATTACGACCCCGCCGGCATGCGGCTCGCGTCGACGTCGACCGTGCGCGGCTGGGAGTCCTTGCCGATCAGCGTCCCCTGACGCTGGTCGGCGGTCACCACCGACTGCGGAGTTGCATCCCGATCTGACGAGCGCGGATGGTGTCGGCCCGTTGCGCGGGTGTGACCTGCGCACACTCCGCAGGAATGACGTCATCGAGCTCGTCTCGCGCGAAGACGCGCACGCTGACGTCGGGCGCGGTGGGTGTGCCGGTCCAGCGGAACTGCAGCACGCCGAACTCGTGGCCGGTGGTGTCGAGCCAGTTGGGCACGCCCGGATCGGTTGCCCCGACCACGACGCGCAGCACGCCGTTGGCGTCGACCAGGGCCTGGTGACGGTTGAGGCTGCTCTGCGCGTTGGTCCAGTCGATCGTGGAGAAGCACGCGTCGGTGAGCGACAGCGAAAACGCGCGGCACGCAGGATCAAGGGTCGTTTCGACGAGGAGCACCTCGTCGTCGCGCAACGAGAAACAACCTTCCTGGTACCACTGGTCGGCGAGCCCACCACCGGTGCCGGAGTAGTCGACGGTCACCAGGCGGTTGACCACGCCGTCGGCGCGCAGGCGGCCGACGCGGCCCAGGCCCGACATCACCATCCCCTCGACCACCGTCGCGTACGAGCGGAAACGCCGCTGCAGTGCGTCGGGGTCGACGCGCGGTCGACGCGGGTCGGTGTCGAGGCGCACGATGGCCACCTGCGGTTCGGTGTGTTCGCCCCACCGGTCGGAGACGCTGCGCAGCATCAACGTGCGGGTCTCCGGCTCGAGCCGCCACCAGTTGCCCCCGTCGTCGGTGCCGTCGGGCCGCTGCGTACTCACGACCACGGAGAAGGTGCCGTCGGCGGCAATCTCGAGATCGTCGAGGTCGAACGGATCGAAGGTCTGCAGGCCACCCGCCACCGGGCCGCCGAACGGCATGAGCGTCACGTCCGGCACGCTGCCGCGTCTGCCGCTGATGCGGTACACGCCGGCGCCGTCGACCGCCGCGTTGCGGTAGATGGTGTCTGGGTTCGGCGTGCCGTACATCTGGTGATAACCCACGCTGGGCAGGAACGCGGGGTGCTCGGGCTCGGCCCACAGGTGCGTGAGGTACGCGCCCATCACCGCACCGAAGAGCTTCACCGCGACCTCGGCTTCGCGTTGCGTCCCGTCGCTCGTCGCGATCTGGGCGCGGAGTCGATCGGCCACCGCGCGGAGGTCGTCGAGGCAGCCCAGCCAGCCGACCGGATCGGTGGTCATCGGTCGCGATCGTCCTCGCTCGGGATGTCGAACCGCTCGGTGTAGGCGGAGAACGCGTCGGCGATGGTGGCCCGGTCGAGGCCGTAGTCCTCGAGGTGGTACTCGTGCGTGCCGCGCTTGCCCTTCGGGTTCTCGGCGCGCCACGTGCGGATGCGTTCGTCGACCGCGGGCGTCCACTCGAGGCCGACCGCCTCGAACACGCCGGGCATCACGGCCTCGGGTGCGTCGACGAGTTGGTAGTAGTCGACGTGCACCACCGCGGAGTGGCCCGACGCCGCCTGCGCGATGTCGAAGGCGACGAGGCGGTCGACGTGTTGGCGCACGAGTTCCAACATGTCGCGACCGATCTGTGCCGGGTCCGCGTTGGGCGACGTGCCCGCGCGCAGCATGTTCGTGAGGCTGCAGTTCGACGCGAGCGCCTGGACCGGATCGCGGTGGGTCACGACGAAGCGGGCATCGGGGTGCACGGTCGCGATGGCGTCGAGCGCGAGGAGATGGCATGGCCACTTCAGCGCCCAACGGCGGGGCGGCGCACCCCACTGCAACAGCTTCAGCACGGTCGCGTGGTGCTCGTACGCGGCCACGAGGTCGGCAGAGTGGAGGAGGTGGTCGAGGTAGCCCGAGACTGACATCGTCCAGAGCAGCCCGGGATTCACGAACGTCTGGTCGAGGATGGCCAGGCACTCCTGGGGGCCGTCGACGTCGGTGAGGTGGAACGCGTCGATCTTCCCGCCGGTGGCCTCGTGGTTGCGCCGCGCGGTCTCGATGCTCGCCTCGCGCCGCTCGCGGGCCGAATCGGGATGTACGGCAGGGGGTGGCGCGGGACGATCGCCCTCCCACGTACGCAGCATCCGCAGGCCGGGATCCTGGTCGAAGAGGTACTGGAAGTAGGTGGTGCCGGAGCGGGGGAGGCCGGTGAGGAAGATCGGTGGCGTGAGCGTGGACGACGCGATCCCCGGCTGGTCGACCACGCAGCGGTCCACCTCCATGCGGTTGCGGAGCGCGACCGCGAGCATCGCCACGAAGTGGTCCGCCGCCCCGGGAATCAGCGCCGCGTCGCGGTTCATGCTGTCGACGACGGCGGCGAGGTTCTCCGTGAAGTGGCTCGGGTCGGGATCCTCCACGTCGGTGAGCGCCCCGGCGCGCTCGACGATGTCGTCGACGGTGAGCTCCGGCACGGTGATCCTCTCCCCGGCCTCGCCGGTCTCAGTCGAAGAGCGCGAGGCCGCGCATCTCGACGCTGGCACGCGTCGGAACCCCCGCCGGACAGGTGGGGTCGGTGAACGCAGTGTGCGGCACGCGGCCGGCGCGGTGGGGATCGGTGTCGTGGGCCTTGAACACCAGCACCTCGTTTCGGCTCATGTCGCGGTAGTAGTGCCATTCGTGCGCCGGGTTGTACAGGTACCCGGTCGTGTCGTGGCGGATGTCGAAGCCGTGCTCCTCGGTCACCGCCGCGACGGTGATCTCGTCGCCGGGCGCAATCGTGCGGGCATCGCACACGGCGAGGGGGAAGTCCTGTGGCGGGGGAGTGACCGCCCGCCACACGTTGTAGAGCGCCCAGCGTGAGTAATCGGCGAGATCGAGGTCGTCGACGAACTGCGCGACCATCTCGACGAGGCCGACCGCGGAGATGTCGGTGTTGTCGGCGTGCGCGTAGCGCGCGGGCTTCGCGTTCGAGAGCGACGCGAGCTTCTCGGTGGCGCTCTCGCCGTAGCGCTTCTTCCCACCGCCGAGCATGAACACGCGGGACGCGCCGACGATCGTGGCGAGCAGCTCGGTCGTCTCGTCGATGTACTGCTGGTCGACGAGCGGGTCTTCCTGGATCAGGTCGAAGTCGGCGACCGCGCTCACGTGGTCGACCAGCACGAATCCCTCACGGTCGAGCTCGGTGGCGATGTCGCGCGTCTCGATGATCGGCACGGAGCGACCGGGCAGGGTCTGCATGGTCGACCGCTCCTCGGCCTCGGTCACGAACTCCAGGACTGCGTCGCCTGCGAGCGGCGGGTTCCTGACGTAGTTGACCTCGGCGTGGACCGTCGCCATGTTTCCCCCTGGTACGACTCGTCCCTCACAGTACGTCGATCGGGCGCACGGTGTGGGCAAGGCGCGCCCGTGCCGGGGTGGTCGACGTCTAGTTCGAGGAATCCGCCAGCGCGGCCGCGAGGTCGCGGGGGAGCATCTGCTCCGCCGACATGCCGCAGGCGCCGGCGAGCGCGCGCACGTCGGTGCCGCTGGGGACCGATCGCCCGTGCTCGTAGCTGGCGAGCTCACGACGGGTGAGCCCAGCGGAGCGGGCAACACGGTGCCGGGAGAGGCCACTCGCGAGCCGGGCGTCACGGATGCACGTCCCGACGCGCGTGGCGAGAGAGGTGGTGCCGGACGAGCGCCCGGTCACGACGTCGACTCAGTGCACTCGTAGCGATCGATGCTCACGGAGCACCCCGTTTCGGTAGGTCTCGGACCGTAGCCGCCGGATCGGAGTCGCCCGGGTCACCAGTTCGCGCGCAGCGCCACTACGGTGCCGCGATGGCCAAAGCAAAGAAGACCGGCGATCCCTCGATGCCCCGCGGGAGTGCCGAAGGCCCTCCCGGCAAGAAGCAGCGCGCCAAGGCTCGTAAGAGCAGTGGCGGCAAGGGTCGCAAGTAG
>Ga0075026_100001283_pt1 | contig 10531 bp, 10 predicted proteins | sample Str012_2_FD_71392 | JGI IMG/M metagenome (GOLD analysis project Ga0075026, IMG submission 71392) | Freshwater sediment microbial communities in response to fracking from Pennsylvania, USA - Straight Creek_MetaG_SC_2012 | ecosystem: Environmental > Aquatic > Freshwater > Creek > Sediment...
GGGCGAGGGATCGGCGATGTGGAGCTCCCGGTCCGAACCGGCGAGCAGCGTGATCAGCTCCTCGCGCAGCAGCTCGATGACCCGATCCGGGTCGGTGACCTTCTCGGCCCGGGCCCGTTCGCGCACCGCCTCGATGACTTTCGTCGTGGTGGGTACACCGACGTCGGCGAGGATCAGCGCTTCTTCGAGGTCGTCCCAGGTCTCCTCGTCGACCTTGCCGCGCCCCGCGATACCGGCAACGGCACCCGAGAACGCGGCCCGGGTCTTGCCCAACCGGTCCCGCAGTCGCGGCTTGACGCGCTCGACGACCGCCGCGTCCTCGAGCTCGACCTCCGCGTCCTCGACCGGTGCTTCGACGGCCTCGACCGCCGTCGGGGACGGCGCGGTCTTCGGTGGCGCGGTCTTCGGTGGCGCGCTGGGCGCGGGGCGGACCTTGGCTTCGGGCAGGCCCCGGTCGGCGGTGCGGCTCGACCGGCGCGAGAGGAGGAGTCCACCCGTGATCAGCACGACCGCGAGTCCGAGAATGAGCAGGAAGATCAGCATCGGGCGGCGAGCCTAAAGGCCGGGACCCACGACGGCCGACCCCACCCGCCCGACGCCCCGGTCGGGCGCGCCCGGTTCAGCGGGGCGGCCGGCCTTCGGTGCGGTACGTGATGACGCTCTCCCCCAGCGGCTTGATCCCGACGCCGTCGAGCGCGGCCTTGACCCGAGGGCGTAGCGCCCGGGCCACCTTCCACTGCTCCAACGGCTGGGTCTTCACGCCGAGGCGGATGATCACCTGGTCGTTGGTGATCTGCTCCACGCCGAGTACCTCGGGTTCGCCGATGACCAGCCGCGAGTACTCGGGGTCTTCGCTGATCGACACGGCGGCGGACCGGATCGCATCGGTGGCGGCGTTGAGGTCGGCGTCGTACGCGACGGGCACGTCGAGCAGCGCGCGCGCCCACTGCTGACTCCTGTTGCCGACCCGCAGGATCGATCCGTTCGGGACGTGCCACACCACGCCTTCCGCGTCACGCAACCGGGTGGTCCGCAGACTCACACCCTCGACCGTGCCCGACGCGACGCCGGTGTCGATCACGTCACCCACCCCGTACTGATCCTCGACGAGCATGAAGATCCCCGTCACGAAATCCTTCACGAGCGACTGCGACCCGAAGCCGACGGCAACACCGATGATGCTCGCGCCGATACCGATCGCGGCGAGATTGACCTTGAGCGTGCCGAGGATCATCACCACCGCGGTCGCCCACACCAACGCCCCTACCACGCTGCGCAGTACCGCGCCGATCGTCTGCGCGCGCAGCGCCCGCCGAACGTTGGGAGTGGGCGACGTGTCGAGCAGGGCCACGCCGGTCGCGCGGCGCAGGCGCGAGATCGTCTCCGCGGCGTCGTCGCGCGCCAGCCGCTTGACGATCCGGCGGATCACCAACCGGAACAGGCGCGTGACGACGAACGCGACGACGATGATCAACAGGATGCGGAACGGCTTCGAGAAATCGTCCGCCACCTGCGCGGCGGACGCGCTGCCGGTCAGGTTGTGGACCGTGTTGCACAGCCACGAGCGCTGGCCGTCAGGACCGCACGCGTTGACCAGCTCCAGGTGATCGGTGGCAGCGTCGAGCGGGAGCACGGTGGAATCCCCGATCAGTCGAGGACGATCTCGCCCCGCATCCGCTGGCTCACGACCTTGGTGGAACCGCCCGGCGCCATCGACACGCCGTAGAGGCAGTCGCCCGCCTCCATGGTGCGCTTCTGGTGCGAGACGACGAGGAGCTGCGCGTCGTTGCGGAACTCGTGGATCAGGTCGAGGAAGCGGTGCAGGTTCACGTCGTCGAGCGCGGCCTCGACTTCGTCGAGCAGGTAGAAGGGCGAGGGCCGGGAACGGAACACCGCGAAGAGGAACGCCATCGCGGTGAGCGACCGCTCACCACCGGAGAGCAGCGAGAGGCGCTTGGTGTTCTTGCCCGACGGCCGTGCCTCCATCTCGATGCCGGTGTTCAACAAGTCGCCCGGATCGGTGAGGAACACCCGCCCCGTTCCCCCCGGGAACAACGTCGCGAAGAGGTGCTCGAAGTTCTCTTGCACATCCGCGAAGGCGGACTCGAAGACCGTCGTGATCTCCTGGTCGACCGCCTTGATCACCCGCTGCAGCTCGCGGCGCGAGTTCTTCACGTCGTCGAGTTGCTGGACGAGGAACTCGTGGCGCTCCTGGAGCGCTTCGTACTCCTCGAGCGCCAGCGGGTTGATCGGTCCCATCAACCGGAGATCGCGATCGAGGTCGCGGGCCCGGCCGGCGAGCGTGGTACCCGCGGGCACCTCGGGCGCCGGCGCGTCGATCGCCGCCCCCGGCTCGCAGTCGAACTCCATCCGGATCTTCTCGACGGCCGCTTCGAGCCGCATGCGGTTCTCGGCCTCTTCGACCTCGCGGCGCTGCTGGCGTTCGCGCACCCCGGCGAGCTGCTGCTCCTCGCCGTGGCGCCGGCCGCGGAGCTGCTCGAGTTGTCCGCCGGCGGCGCTGGCCTTCTCGGCCTGGATCCGGCGCTCTTCGCGCAGTGACCCGAGCACCACCTCGACCCGTTCGGCCAGCTCCTCGAGTCGGCCGCCGAGCGCTTCGTAGGCCCGACCCTTCATCGTGAGCTGCAACCGGTACCGCTCCGCCGCGGCCTTGGCCTCGGGATCGCGGGCCAGGCGGTCTTCGACTTCACCGAGACGACGGGTGAGCATCGCGCGGCGTTCGTCCACGACCGACGACCGCACCGCGTGTTCGCGTCGCAGTTGGCGGATCGCGGTTTCGCGAGCATCGAGCTCGGCAAGTTGCGCGGCGCGCTCGTCGGCCCGACGCTGGGCGTCGGCCTCCGCGGCTTCGAGCTCGGGCACGCGCGCTTCGAGTGCGACCAGACGCGCCTGCTCCTGGCTGAGCGCCTCGACCAACCCGACTCGCGTTCCGCGCGCGTTGTCCAACTCCTGGGCGCGTTCCGAGCGCTCACTCGCGAGGCGGTCGGCCAACGCCTGCACCTTGTCCTGCGCCGTGCGCGCCGTGCGCGCCGCCTCCGCCGCCCGCTGCTCGGTCTCGCGGCGTTCGTGCACCGCCGCGCGGGCCCGATCCACCGCCGTGCGAGCTGCGTCACGCGCGGTCACCGCACGCTCGGCCGCGTCGATCGCCTCGTCGAGCGCGGCGCGCGTGACGCCGGCCGACTGCTCGCCGCCGAACCGCCACGGGCGGCCACCGCCGAAGCGATCACCACCGCGCGTCATGACGGTCAAGTCCGGATTCGCGATCGCGACGTCCATCGCCGCGCCCCAGTCACCATCGGCGATCACCACGCCCGCGAGCGTGCGGGCCAGGGTGGCCTGGAGACCGGGCAGGCTCGCGGCCACGCAACTGGCGAGCGGACGGGAACCCGTCGGTGCGAGGGTCGCGCCGGTGGTGACCGCGGTGTCGGTGGCGTCGAGCACGAGCAACCAGGCCGACGCGTCGCCGGCCGCCAGGCGCTCGATCGCGTGCCGGGCTTCGTTCTGACCCGAGACGATGAGCGAGCCCATCGCGTCACCCAGCGCCGCGGCGACGGCGCGTTCGGCGCCGGGCTCGATCACCAGATGGTTGACCAGCGCACCGGCCACGCCGACCATGCCGTCGAGCACGGCCGCGGCGTCGGCGTCGCTCGCCGCGTCCAAGGCCTGCGCCAACGCGTCGGCCCGGCCTTGCCACTTCCCGGCCTCGGACTCGGTGTCGTGCAACCGGGCCTCGGCGCGCGCCAGCTCGGCCTCGGCCTGCTCGCGGGCGCCGGCCGCCGCCGCCGCCGTGGCGGAGGCGCTCGGGACGGTGGCCTCGGCCGCGCGCAACTTCTCGGTGGTGGCGTCGAGGTCGAAGGCGAGCTGATCCTTGCGTTGTTCGAGCCCCTTGGCGCGGGTGTCGAAGCGGGCGAGTTCCTCTTCGATGCGCAGCAGCCCGTCGCGGCGGGCGGCGAGTTCGCGCCGGACCGCTTCGGCCTCGGCCACCGGGTCGCTCGCGTCGGCGTCGGCGCGGAAGGCGGCCCGCGCCTCGACGACCTCGCGTTCGGTCCGCTCGATCTCGAGTCCCTGCTCGGCGAGCATGCCCGCCTCGGGGTCGATGGCCGCCAGTTCGACGCGCACCGCGCCGGCGTCGGCCACCAACGTCTCGACGACCCCTTCGTCGGCCGCCGCCGCGAGCTCGCGCTCGAGGCCCCGGCGCCGCTCGACGACGAGGTTGCGCAGTCCGCGGGCACGCTCACTCATCGCCTCGACGCGCGCCAACGAGTCGCCCAGGTCGCCGTGACCCACATCGGTGAGCGCCCGTTCGGCGTCGAGCACCGACACGTCGAGTTCGCGGAGGCGACCTTGGATCGCGGTCTCCTCCTGGGCGAGCTCGCTCGCCTGCTCGCGCAAGCGGACGGTCTTGAGTTGCAGCCCGGCGAGTTCGCGGCCCGCGAGGTGCACGCGGATCGCCTTGAGTTCTTCGACCACACCGTCGTGACGACGGGCGGCGTCGGCCTGCTTCTGGAGCGGGCCGAGCCCGCGGCGCACTTCGCGCAGCAGGTCGTTGAGGCGGATGAGGTTGCCCTCGGTGGCTTCGAGCCGACGCTCGGCCTTCTCGCGCCGCTTGCGGTACTTGAGGATCCCGGCCGCTTCCTCGATGACCGCGCGGCGGTCCTCGGGGCGCGAGTTGAGGATGGTGTCGAGCTGGCCCTGACCGACGATCACGTGCTGCTGCCGGCCGATACCGCTGTCGGAGAGCAGCTCTTGAATGTCGAGCAGGCGGCACGGCGCGTTGTTGATCGCGTACTCGGAGTCGCCGTTGCGGAACAGCGTGCGGGTGATCGTGACCTCGGAGAACTCGATCGGCAGCAGCGCGGCGGTGTTGTCGATCGTGAGGCTCACCTCGGCGCGACCGAGCGCGGGGCGATCCGCGGTACCGGCGAAGATGACGTCGTCCATCTTGCCGCCGCGCAACGAGCGCGGCCCTTGGGCGCCGAGCACCCACGCCACCGCGTCGACGAGGTTGGATTTGCCGGACCCGTTGGGACCGACCACGACCATCACGCCGGGTTCGAACTCGAGGACCGTTTTGTCCGCGAACGACTTGAACCCGCGCAGGGTCAGAGACTTCAGGAACACTCCGCAGCTCCTTCTGGACCGATGGTCGAGCGTACGCGCGGTTTCGGACGATTTCGCGGATCCGCCCGGGTCACACCTGGCAGTACTGGCAGTAGAAGGTGGAGCGGCCGGAGAACTTCTCGCGCACGATCGGGCGGCGACAGCGCGGACACTGCTGCCCCTCGCGGGCGTACACCTGGTGATGGTCCTGGTAGGAGCCCTTCTTGCCCTGGAGGTCGACGTACTGCTCGTCGGCCAGGGAGGACCCGCGGTACTTCACGCCGTCCTGGAGCACCTCGCCGAGCGAGCGGTAGAGGCGGCGGATCTCCTCGGGCTTGAGCTCGTCGCTCATCCGGTCCCACCGCAGCCCCGCGTGGTGCAGGATCTCGTCGGAGTAGATGTTGCCGATCCCGGCGATGAACTTCTGGTCCATCAACGCGACCTTCAACTTGGCGTGGCGTTGGCGCACGAGATCACCGAAGTAGTCCCAGCTCATCACGGTGTCGAGCGGGTCGAGCCCGAGGTGCGCGAGCTCCTCGACCTGCTCCTCGATCCCCGACAGCGGGGTGACGAACATCTCGCCGAAGGTGCGCGGGTCGATGAAGCGGAGCTGGCCGCCCTGGGTGAAGGTGATCACGACGTGCGTGTGCTTGATCAGCGCTTCCTTGGTGCCCGCGGCGCGCCGCAACTGGCCCGACATGCCGAGATGGATCACCAGCACGTTGCCGTCGTCGAGCTTGGCGAGCAGGTACTTGCCCCGCCGCTCCACGCCGGTGAACTTGCGCCCGACGAGCGCCTCCACGAACGGCTTGCGCTGCTTGTAGCGGCGGATCGACCGCATGCCGTCGACCTCGACGGCCTTCACTTTCTTCCCGGCGATCTCCTTGTCGAGATCCCTCCGGATGACTTCAACTTCCGGGAGTTCCGGCACTCTCAGCCTCCCCCACCCCGATCGGCGCCTCACCGGCCGATACGCGTTCCCATGCGGCGCGCGCCGCGGCCTGTTCGGCCTGCTTCTTGGACCCACCCTCGCCGTGGCCGTACGGCCGTCCGTCGAGCACGACCGTGGCGAAGAACCGCTTCGCGTGATCGGGGCCTTCGTCGCGCACCTGGTAGCGGGGCAGCCGTTCGAAGCGCTGCGCCGCGAGCTCTTGCAGTCTGGTCTTGTAGTCGTCGCCGCCGGGGCCGTTCGCGGCCTCGGTGATGCGCCCCGCGAACAGTCGCATGACGACGTCCCACGCCGCGTCCATCCCGCCGTCGAGGTAGACCGCGGCGATCACGGCCTCCATCGCGTCGGCGAGGATCGACGGCTTCTCGCGACCGCCGGAACTGTCTTCGCCCTTGCCGAGGAGCAGGCAGGGTCCCAGATCGATACCGGCCGCGACCTCGGCGAGCACTTCGGCGTTGACCACCGACGCGCGCACCTTGGCGAGCTCGCCTTCCTGGTGTTGCGGGTAGTGCTTGAAGATGTGGTCGGTGACGACGATGCCGAGCACCGCGTCGCCGAGGAACTCCATCCGTTCGTTCGACTCGTCCTCGGGGTGCTCCGCACACCAACTGCGGTGGGCGAGGGCGCGATGCAGCGTGGTCGGGTCGGCGAAGGTCCAGCCGAGCAGCGTTTCGAGACGGGCGCGAGCGTCGACGTTCATCGCATGCACCCGGTCCGGCGGCCGATCAGGCCGCGGCCGCCCCCAGACGGGCGACCACATAGTCGACCGCATCCCGGACCGACTTCAGGTCCTCGAGGTCCTCGTCGTCGATGCTGAAACCGACGGTGCGCTCCCCGAGGTCCTCCTCGATCGCCTCGACCAACTCGATCAGCGCGAGCGAATCGGCATTGAGGTCGTCGGCGAAGGTGGCCTCGAGCGTGATGGTGTCGTCGTCGATCTCGAGGATCTCCGCGAGGTGACCTCGGACGATGGTGAACACCTCGTCGCGGGTCACCGGTTCATGGGTCGAATGCGTCTCAGCCGGCATGGGCCTCCTCTCGAGTCGGTTCGGTGATGTCATCGCCGACGATCGCGTCGCGCATGCGCTCCACGAATCCGCCGGCGACACAGTCGGTGGCCAGGCGCACCGCGTTGACGATCGCCCGCGCGCTCGACGATCCGTGCGAGATCACGCACACGCCGTCGACGCCCAGCAGCGCCGCGCCGCCGATGGTGTCGGGATCGAGGTAATCGGTGACGCCCTGGAGCAACAGCGGCGCGACGACGTCGGCCGCCGCCTTCGCCTCGGGAGCACCGAGCGTGGTGAAGACGAGTCCGGCCGCCGCCTTGAGCGCGCCTTCGACGGTCTTCAACGCGATGTTGCCCGTGAAGCCGTCGGTGACGATCACGTGCGGGTGGCCCGACATCAGGTCGCGGCCTTCCACGTTGCCGACGAACCACGGCTGACCGTCGAGCAGTTTGAAGGTCTCCTTCCGCAACGCGTCGCCCTTGCCGGGCTCCTCGCCGTTGGAGAGCAGGCCCACGGTGGGTTCGTCGACACCGAGCCGCAGGCGGGCGTAGGCGCGACCCATCTCCGCGAACTGCACCAACCATTCGGGCTTGCAGTCGACGGTCGCGCCGCCGTCCACGAGAATGTGCGGCTGCGCGAAGGGCACCGGGATCGGCACGCCGATCGCGGGGCGGGCGACACCGCGGATCCGGCCGTAGCGCAGCAAAGCGGCCGCCATGGTGGCACCGGTGTTCCCCGCGCCGACCATGGCGTGCGCGCGCCCGTCGCGCACGGCCTCGGCGGCGCGCACCACCGACGCGTCCTTCTTCTTGCGGACCGCGGCGCTCGGCTCGTCGGCCATCGCGATCACCTCGGTGGTCGCGAGGATCTCGACGCCGACCGGCACCGCGCCGCCGGGCAGGTGCTCCTTGATCGCGGCCTCGTCACCGACGAGCAGGATCGAACAGCCCAGCTCGGCGCGGGCCGCGAGCGCACCTTCGACGATGGCGCCCGGCGCGTGATCGCCTCCCATCGCGTCGATCGCGACGGTCATCGCCGTCGGATCGAGGGAGCCGTCCTGGCCTGCGCGCATCGAAACCCTTCGGTCAGTCGGACTGGAGGACCTGGCGGCCGCGGTAGGTACCGCAGTTCCCGCACACCGTGTGCGGCAGCTTCACTGCGCCACACGTGGGGCACAGCGAACGCGGCGGCGCGTCCAACGTCCAGTTCGATGCCCGGCGACTCCGGGTCTTCGAACGGGGGGTCTTGCGCTTTGGGACGGCCATGATGCTCCTCGCGGTTCTTGGTTCGAGATGGGTGTCAGTCCTCGAGGGACAGCGCGCGCAGCGCGTCCCACCGAGGGTCGGGCGGGTTGGGGTCGCACTCGCAGTCGGCCTCGTTGCGGTCGACGCCGCACATCGGGCACAGGCCGGCGCAATCCTCGCGGCACAGGGGAGCCGCGGGCAGATCGAGGAGCACCGTGTCCCGGACGGGCAGTTCGAGATCGACTTCTTCGCCTTCGAGTGGGTAGGTCTCGCCGTCGATGAAGTCGCGCTCGAAGAGTTCGCGGATCGGCGTGTCGAGGTGCGCGCGTACCGGCTTCAGGCAGCGGCTGCACTCGCTCTCGTACTCGGCGGTGACGTTGCCGTGCACGACGAGTCCGTGCGGGATCCGCTCGAGCCAGACCTCCACCACCAACGGCGCGGAGGACAGACGCGCGCCGGCCGACCCGCCGAGTTCGCACCCCGGGATCTCCACGCGCTCATGCCGGCGCGCGGCCGGATGGTGGAGCAGATCGGAGACGTTGCAGCGCAGCGCGGTCATGAGCGTGAAGAGGGGCCTCGGGACGACCGGACCGGGGGTCACACGGTCGCCGGAAAAGATGGATCGGAATCGATGCCGGACGGCGTCCGACCGATCGATACTAGCAGGTCAGACCCATTTTCCAGATGTTGACAGCGCGATCGGCCGGGCTAGACGATGTCCTGGTCGAAGAAGCTGGCGTCCTCGAGTTCCTCGGGCGACTCCGGCTCGGCCGCCGGCATCACCACTTGCAGGCGCTCCCGGCCCTTGGTGACAGCCGCCATCGTCCGTTCCAGGACCACTTCGAAGCTGGCGAGCTTGCGGTCGATGTAGTCCTCGGCCTCGTGCTTGAGGTTCCGGGACGTCTTCTCGGCGTCGTCGACGATCCGCCGGGCGTGCAGGTTCGCCTCCCGCACGACCTCGGTCTTCTCCACCATCCGCTGGGCCTGCTGGCGACCCGCGTCGATGATCTCCTCGGCTTCGCGCCGGGCCTTGGCCAGGAACTCCTCGCGCTCCTTCAGGAGCCAACGGGCCTGGCGGATCTCCTCGGGCAACGCCTGCACCGCGTCCTCCAGCAGGCCGATCAGCTCGTCGCGGTTCACCATCACGCTGGCCGACATCGGCACCGACCGGGCCGTGTCGATGTGGTCCCGGACCTGGAGGATCAACTCCTCGGTGTCGAGGGTCTCCCCCGGAAACTGCTCCACTCCGGTCATCTCCTGTCCTCCTGCCCCTGCGGGGCGGGCCGGACCGGCCACGCTCGGTCACCGCGGCATCGCTGCTCCGGAGTCATGACCTCGCTCATCCTTTGTCCTCCTGCCCCTGCGGGGCGGGCCGGACCGGCCACGCTCGGTCACCGCGGCATCGCTGCTCCGGAGTCATGACCTCGCTCATCGCTTGTCCTCCCGGCGCTTTTCCTCGAGGCGGGCCATCACCGAGGGCGGGACCATGCTCGAGACGTCGCCGCCGAACTTGGCCACCTCCTTCACCAGGCTCGACGACAGGAACGAGTGCTGCGGGCTCGTCGAGATGAAGAACGTGTCGATGCCCGAGAGGCGCTGATTCATCTGCGCCATCTGCAACTCGTAATCGAAGTCCGACACCGCCCGGAGTCCCTTCACGATCGCGGCCGCGCCGTGGTCGCGCGCGAAGTCGACGAGCAGGCCCTTGAAGAACTCGATCTTGATGTTCCCGAGATGCGCGGTCTCCTCGTGGAGCATCTCCTGGCGCTCCTGCAGGGTGAAGAGCGACTTCGCCTTCTGCGGGTTCCGGATGACCGCGACGACGACGGTGTCGAAGTGGCGAGCGGTCCGCTCGATGATGTCGAGGTGACCGAGGGTGACCGGATCGAACGAACCCGGACAGAGTGCGGTGGCCACAGGCGCAGGAGCTCCTCGGAGGTGGACGTCACGCCGGATCCGTGCCGGCATCGGAACCGTCCGCAGGGACGGGGTCGGTCGAGTCGGCATCCGGGCCGACCAGGACGACGAGCGTATCGCCGTACATCCGCTCCCACGCGACTCCCCAGCCCGACGGCAGGGGCGGCGGCCCTGCGCTCGCGGCACGCTCGACCACCACCGCGGCGTCGTCGTGCAGCCACCCGGGCGCCGCGAGGGAAGCCAGGACCTGGCCCAGCTCGGGGTTCGCGAGGTCATAGGGAGGGTCGAGGAAC
>Ga0075026_100001284_pt1 | contig 10531 bp, 5 predicted proteins | sample Str012_2_FD_71392 | JGI IMG/M metagenome (GOLD analysis project Ga0075026, IMG submission 71392) | Freshwater sediment microbial communities in response to fracking from Pennsylvania, USA - Straight Creek_MetaG_SC_2012 | ecosystem: Environmental > Aquatic > Freshwater > Creek > Sediment...
ATTGAAATATATAGTGTCAAGCAAATTCAAATGAAAATGTATGGCAGTTAAAAATGTATGTTTTTGAATTCTAAAATATATTTTCCGGCACTGTATTGGGGGATTGTTTGTGTACCCACAGATAGTTATAACTGCCAGGCGATTTTTTGTTGCCGCTGCTTCAAAACACGGTGGCAGAATATTATTTACCTGGTATGCGGATACCTGTGATGTATTTTCCAGGCTATGACAACGGGGTTGATTCAAAAACCTGATTTCACAAGTTGATAAATGGAAGTCAATCATATTCCGTAATTACGAAACGAGACATGTTTGTGGGTAAAAAAATATTACTGAGCAGGTGCCTGAAAATACTGGCATTTTTATTAGCAATACTTTTTACGGATGAACAACTATATGGCAGGTGCCGCTGCACTAACAGCAGCATTGCATTACCGCCACGGATACTATTGGCAACGCCGATAGTAAGTATTACTACAGCTACCTGTACGGCAGCGGGTACCGCATTCATAACAAATTACAGCCCGGCCAATACCTATATGTTTAATCCGGCAGGTCCGGTAGCAAGTTCCGGTGGCGCAATAACAGGAATGGTTGAAGGAACAAGTTATACGGTTACAGCAAACAATGCTGGCTTTAGTTCCGCACCATCCGGGGCATTTAGCATATCGGCTCCGTTGGCTGCGCCATCTGCACCCATTGTAAATACCACGGCTGCCACCTGTATTACAGCAGGTTCGGCATCAATAACAAATTTTAGTGCTACTACTATTTACGTATTTAATCCGGCAGGTCCCTGGTTATTATCAGACGGGGTAATACATGGCACAACTCCGGGAACAAATTATGTTGTAACTGCCAGCATTGGCGGATGCACAACAGAACTTACATCAGCAGCTTTCAGCGTATCGCCCATATTGCCTGCGGCAGCAAGACCCATAGTTGTTACCAGCCCTGCTACTTGTACGGCAGCTGGTTCAGCAACGGTATCAAATTACAGCGCCTCTTCCGTATACGAGGTTACACCGGCGGGACCCAGCATAACTGCTGGCGGGGCAATTAACGGGTTAACAGCGGGTGTAGACTATGTTGTAACATCCACCGATGGAGGTTGCACTGCAACGATATCAGACTTGTTCAATGTGTCATCGCCTGTAACTATGCCAGCGCTGCCTGAAATAGAGACTACGGGAGCAACCTGTGATAATGCCGGCAGTGCAACGATTAAAAATTATAATCCCGCAAATGCCTATGTGTTTATTCCTGCGGGCCCAACGGTATCGGCAACAGGATTAATAATTGGCATGAGTCCTGGCCAAAATTATACTGTTTCAGCAGGTAACGGCGGCTGTGCCACTCCGGCATCGGCGGTATTCAGCATTTTACCGGCATTTTCAGAAGCGCCGGCACCCATCATTAAACTGATTGTACCTACCTGTGCCAATACCGGTGCTGCTTCTATAACAAATTACAATCCTGCTGCTATATATACATTTAACCCCGCCGGCCCAACAGTATCGCCGGATGGTGTAATACATGGAATGGACCCGGAAACCAGCTATACCGTAACTGCCACCATCGGAGTATGTACTTCGGGGCCCTCCAATGTAATTCGCATACTGGCGCCATTAGCAGCAGCGCCGAAACCTGTTGTTAGTATTATGGAAGCAACCTGTTCAGCAGCCGGTACTGCCACTATAACAAATTACTATGAAGCGGCTACTTATTTGTTTAATCCATCCGGGCCAGCCGTATCCTCCAATGGTGTTATTACGGGTATGATGGCCGGAATTGATTATGCCGTAAACGCCTATATCGACGGTTGCACCCCAGCGGAAGCCTTATCCGTTTTCAGTATACAGGGACCATTAATGACAATTGCTGCGCCTGTTATAAATACCAGCGCAGCCGCCTGTACAACAGCAGGTACGGCAACAATTACAAACTACAATGCGACTGCTATTTATTCATTTGTTCCATCTGGCCCTTTGGTAGCTTCAAATGGATTGATACTTGGCATGATTGAAGGCACCAGCTATTCAGTTACAGCAAGCAACGGCATTTGTACTACGGTCCCGTCTGCTGTATTCCAGATAGGGGCAGCATTGTCAGCTATAGCGGCACCCACAATAAATATAACCGCAGCTGCCTGTACAGCAGCCGGTACGGCATCTATTTCAAACTACAATGCAGCTGTAACCTATATTTTTAACCCGGCGGGACCTATCGTTTCCACCGGCGGAAACATGCTTGGCTTACTGCCGGGTACAAACTACATTGTAATTGCAAAAGCCGGCGATTGCCCGGCAGTAGTGCAATCGGTGCTGTTTAGTGTGCCGCCGCCATTGGCCACATTGGCTACACCCACCATCAGCAGTTCAACGGCGGGTTGTGCTACCGCCGGTGCAGCCACGATAACAAATTACAATGGCATCGCTGCATATACTTTCTATCCGGCAGGCCCAACTGTATCTGCAGGTGGAGTTATACTGGGAATGGCGATAGGAACAAATTATGCCGTTACGGCCAGCAGTGGTGGCTGTACAACGGCGCCTTCGGGTTTGTTTAGTATATCTGCACCGTTGAACACACTGTCTTCTCCTGAAATTGAGGTTACAGACCCAACCTGCACAGCACCAGGTACTGCATGGATAACAAACTTTGATGCCTCTAATGGCTATGCATTTGATCCTGCAGGGCCAACCATATCAACAGGCGGAACAATACTTGGCATGGCAGAAGGAACCAGGTATACAGTAATTGCCAGCAATGGAGGTTGCACAACCACGCCGTCTGCATTCTTTAGTATCGGGCCAAAAAAGACTGCACCATCTGCACCCATCATCAGTACAGCAGCTGCTACCTGTTATTTGGGCGGAATGTCCGCCATAGAAAATTATAATAACGCAAATGTCTATATGTTTAAACCGGCGGGCCCTTCAGTTGAAGCCGGCGGGGTTATCAATGGCGCAGCCGCCGGTAAATGGTATGCTGTTTCCGCTGCCAGCAGCGGGTGTGTTTCCGCCACTCCGGCGTCTTTTATAAATGAGCCGGTAAAACCATTACCCATACTTGCTGTAACCAAATCGAATAATATTGATTGCGCAACAGTCACTTCAAAACTTACAGCAAGCAGCGGATATACGTATAATTGGAGCCCCGCTGCCTCACTCAATAACAGCCATATCAGTAATCCGGTTGCCAGCCCGGCAAGCACCACTACCTATCACGTGCTGGTAACAAATACTGCCGGCTGTGTAAAGGAAGACAGCATAACGGTGGAAGTACAAAAAGATAAAGTTGAAAACAGGTATCAGGTGGCAACTGCCTTTACACCCAACAATGATGGCAGGAATGATTGCTTTGGGGTGCCTTATTGGGGCATTGTAACAAATTTCAGGTTTACTATCTATAACCGCTGGGGCGAAATCGTTTTTCAAACCAATGATATTTCGCAATGCTGGGATGGTAAATACAAAGGGATTGAGCAGGGCGCCACGGGATTTCCTTATATTATTTATGCGGATACAAAATGCGGCAGTGTTTTCAGAAAAGGCATTGTTATTTTAGTAAGGTGATGGTCTTTGTTGAAAAAATAGCATTTGGAGTTTTGAAGAATTGCCTTTCTAATTGCCCGACGCAGTGGCATTTTGCCTGGTTCTGCCGCCACCCCTGAATGTGCGGGAATAATAGGGGTCGGTTAAATCGCTGATGGTAACGCCGTAGTTCAGCGAAGCATGTACAAATTTATTATTGCCCAGGTACACGCCTACATGCGAAATGCCTTTGCGGGTGGTATGAAAAAATACCAGGTCGCCTTCTTCCAGCTCATTTTTTTTCAGGTGGTCAGTTACTTTGTACTGGTCTTTGGCCATCCGGGGCAGGCCCACGCCAAAAACGGTTGTTAACAGGCTGCCGGCAAAAGCAGAACAATCGATGCCATCTTTGGTACTGCCGCCAAAACGATAAGGGGTACCATACCACTCATCTATAAACGAAAATAATTTCAGGTTGTTGAGTGATTCTACCGGCACATTCATCAGAATGGCATATTTAAACTGCATAGGAGCATAAATAACCGGCGAACTACCTTCCATACTGAACGTATTGCTGACTGAGTTGTTGGTGGTTGCAGAAGCGGTAATTTGTGCGCCCGGGGCGTAAGGATTGGTGCTGATATTTTCGATAAAACGGGGCTGCTGGTTGCGCTCCGGACTGCCATTATCGGTCTTGCCGCCAATAACAGGTTTCAGGGCCGTGCAGGAGCACATGCCAAGAGCCAGTATGATGATTGATATACAACGCATTAGGCAGAATTATTAATAACAGTCAAAAAAGGTATAACAGATACGCTGGCATTGTGGAAATATTGTGCCAATTCTGCAAAATTGCAGTAAAACTTTGTTTGTTAATTGCAGGCTAAGGTGCAGGGCAGCGGGCTTAAGACTTAAGCATTTAAATCTACGAAAAAATATAGAACTGCGGATAGCAGGAATCGTGAACTTCGGCCCGATACCTTACAGCTTACGCCGCCGGCCATTAACCTTTTAATTTAAAATAGCAGGTACCCAATTATGTCTCAGTTTTCTCATTTGCACGTTCACACTCAATTCTCCCTGCTGGATGGAGCCGCTTCCATTCAGAATTTGTATAAAAAAGCCATTGAAGACAATATGCCGGCACTGGCCATTACCGACCATGGTAATATGTTTGGCGTTTTTGAATTTGTAAAAGAAGCCTACAACCACAAAGGCGCCGATGGCAAGCCAAAAATAAAGCCCGTTGTTGGCTGCGAATTTTATATAACGGAGAACCGCCACCGCAAACAGTTTGCAAAAGACGATAAAGACCCGCGCCACCACCAGGTATTGCTGGCAAAAAATGATCTGGGATACCGCAACCTGGTTAAGCTTACATCGCTGGGTTATATTGAAGGCATGTATTCCAAATACCCGCGTATCGACAAAGAACTGATTCACCGCCACCACGAAGGACTGATTGCAACCACCTGCTGCCTGGGTGCGTTGGTACCGCAAATGATCTTAAAGAAAGGAGAAGCGGAAGGTGAAAACGAATTTAAATGGTGGCTGAATATTTTCCAGGAAGACTATTATGTGGAACTGCAGCGCCATGGTATACCCGACCAGGAAAAAGTAAACAAAGTGCTGCTGAAGTTTGCAAAAAAATACAATGTAAAAGTAATCGCCTCCAACGATTCGCATTATGTAGATCAGACCGATTTTAATGCGCATGATATTTTACTTTGTATCAATACAGGTGAGAAGCAGGCCACACCGGCAATGCGTGAGTTTTCTGACGATGATGTAATGACAAAGAACAAACGTTTTGCATTTCCCAACGACCAGTTTTATTTTAAGAAGACCGAAGAAATGAAAAAGGTCTTTGATGATTTGCCGGAAGCCATCGACAATACCAATGAAATTGTTGGCAAGATTGATTTGCTGGATCTGAAGCGGGACATTTTACTACCCAATTTTGTGGTGCCACCAAACTTTGCCACACAGGATGAATACCTGGAACACATGACCTGGATGGGCGCCAAAGAAAGGTATACGGAGATGACGCCGGAGATTGAAGAACGCATCAAATTTGAATTGTTTACGGTAAAGACCATGGGCTTTGCGGGGTATTTTTTGATTGTAAGCGATTTCATCAAAGCAGGCCGCGATATGGGTGTGTTCATAGGGCCGGGCAGGGGCTCTGCTGCCGGCAGTGTAGTGGCATTTTGTATTGGCATCACCAATATAGATCCCATCAAATACAATTTGCTGTTTGAAAGATTTTTAAACCCCGATCGTAAATCAATGCCGGATATTGATACCGACTTTGATGATGAAGGCAGGCAAAAGGTAATCAACTACGTGGTAGATAAGTATGGCAAAAACCAGGTGGCGCAGATTATTACCTATGGCACCATGGCCGCCAAAAGCAGTATTGCCGACGTGGCCAGGGTAATGGATTTACCATTGGCAGAAAGCCGTGCCCTCACAAAATTGGTTCCGGAAAGGCCTGGCGTTTCACTGAAGCGTTTGCTGCATGCGCCCATGACCATTAAGGAGGCAAAGAATGGCGCCAAATCACTGGAAGAAAAGGAACAACTGCAGAGCGATGACTGGGAAAACGTAAAGCGGCTGCGCGAAGTGTATGCCGGCAACGATATTCTGAGCAGTATTCTGCACGAAGCAGAAGTGCTGGAAGGTTCGGTGCGCAGCACGGGTATTCATGCGGCAGGTATCATCATTGCCCCAACAGATTTAACGGATTTGATTCCGGTTGCCACTTCCAAAGAATCCGATCTCTGGCTCACGCAGATTGAAGGCAGTATTATTGAAGAAGCGGGTGTTATTAAGATGGATTTCCTTGGTTTGAAAACGCTTACCATTCTTAAAAATGCACTGGCGTTGATAAAACTCAATCACGGTATAGAAATAGACATTGATACCATCCCGCTGGATGACCCAAAAACATTTGAACTGTACCAGCGCGGGGAAACCAATGCTACCTTTCAGTTTGAAAGCGCCGGTATGCAGAAATACCTGCGTGACCTGAAACCCGATAAGTTCAACGACCTGATTGCGATGAATGCCCTGTACCGGCCGGGCCCCATTGCCTATATTCCCAATTTTATTGATCGCAAACACGGTCGTGAGCTGATTAGTTACGATTTGGATGTGATGGAAGATGATCTGAAAGACACTTACGGCATTACGGTGTACCAGGAGCAGGTGATGCTGCTTTCTCAAAAGATTGCAGGCTTTAGCAAGGGCGACGCAGACGTGCTGCGCAAGGCCATGGGAAAAAAGCAGAAAAGCGTACTGGACAAAATGAAGAAACAGTTTGTGGATGGCGCCACTGCAAAAGGCCATCCGGCAGACAAGCTTGAAAAAATATGGACCGACTGGGAGGCATTTGCGCAATATGCATTCAATAAGTCGCATTCTACTTGTTACGCGTATGTGGCTTACCAGACCGCTTATCTAAAAGCACATTATCCTTCAGAATACATGGCAGCGGTATTGAACAATGCCGGCAGCATTGAAAAGACCACCTTCTTTATGGAAGAATGCAAACGAATGGGGTTGAAAGTACTGGGACCCGATATCAACGAATCGCTGAAAGGCTTTGCGGTAAACAGCAAGGGGGAAATACGTTTTGGCCTGGGCGGTCTGAAAGGCGTGGGTGATGCAGCTGTTGAGGCCATCATTGAAGAGCGCAACAAGAAGGGGCCATCAATTAATATTTTTGATTTTATAAAACGCGTTACCCAGCGTTCGGTTAATAAAAAAACACTGGAAAGCCTTGCTTATGCGGGTGCTTTTGACTGCTTTACCGATTTGCACCGGGCGCAATATTTTTTTACACCCCAGGGCGATGTGTCTAACGGGCTGGAAAAAATTATCCGGTACGGCAACATATTCCAGGCGCAATCCCTGGGCAATGCCAATACACTTTTTGGCGATTTGCCGGCTGTAATGGATGTGCCCATTCCAAAAATTCCGGTTTGCGAGCCCTGGTCTTTAACGGAGTTACTGGATCATGAAAAAGAAGTAACGGGTATGTTTATGAGTGGTCACCCGCTCGACAATTTTAAATTTGAGATCAACCATTACGGCATAACCAGCCTGGCCGATTTTAATGAAATAAGACAAACGGTGACGCCGCAAACCAACCCCAGCAAGCCCATGCGCCTGGCCGGGTTGATCATTGATGCGCAGCACCGGGTGAGCCGCCAGGGCAAAAATTTTGGATCCATTACGCTGGAAGATTACAGCGGCAAGGCGGAGTTTATGCTCTGGAGCGAAGATTACAACCGTTTCCGGAACTATATGGAAAAAGGCACCAACTTATTTGTGACGGGTAGTTTTAAACAGCGCTACAACAAAGCCGAGTTTGAATTCAGGATTGAAAAGATCATGCTGCTGGAAAGCATCAAGCAACACCTGACCAGGCAGGTGGTCATAGACCTGGAAGCCCGGCACCTGAACGATAAGATGGTTCATTTTTTTGAGAAAAACATTAAAAGCTTTCCAGGAAGAGCGGGTCTTAAATTCAGTATTACAGAGCCTAAAAACAAGCTGAAAGTGGGTATGTATATGATGGAAGGCGGTTTTGAAATGAACGATGACATGGCTGTATTTTTGGCCGAGAACCCTGAGTTTGAAGTACATGTGGTAACAGTTTGAGGCGATTGGCTGTTAGCAAGTGGTAAGGAGGCTTTTAATGCAGCCCATTGCCATTTATTACGCAGTACAAGCCATTTACTTAAGTTTTCTTTAACGGTTTAGAGACGTTTTAGCATATTGTAAGACAAGCGCTCAAAAAAAATGACAACTTATACACAACTTTATGTCAGCAAAGCATGTTATAGGGGTTGGAGTTAATTTTGCAGTTCCTGTTTCCGCAAACAAGTAAAACAATCTATAAATCTAAATCAAATATTATGGCAGCAGAATTCACCGATTCAAATTTTAAAACAGAGGTACTGGATTCTTCCAAGTTAACAGTGATCGATTTTTGGGCAGAATGGTGCGGCCCTTGCCGTGCAATCGGGCCGGTTATTGAAGAATTAAGCAAAGAATATTCAGGCAAGATAAATGTTGGTAAAGTAAACGTGGATCACAACCCGCAACTGAGTACCAACTACGGCATTACTTCTATTCCCGCCATCCTTTTTGTAAAAAACGGCAACGTGGTAGACAAATTAGTAGGCGCCCAGCCAAAGGCCAACTTTGTTAAGAAAATTGAGCAGCATATTTAAATACTGGTCAGAATATAAGTGAACCCCTGGATTTTTCCGGGGGTTTTTTGTTGCTGTCAGGCTTTTTTTCGGGAATCAAATGAAATTGGCACTGTGTTCGTAATTTTAAATCAATTACTAATAAAATTGCCAACAATTAAAACAGCCAATAAGGTAAATGAGGTTGATAAGTACATTGCCGGTTTTCCGGAGGCAACCCAATACCTGCTGCATACAATAAGGACTACCATAAAAAAAGCGGCACCTGCTGCGGAAGAAGTCATCAGTTACCAGATGCCAGCATACAAATACAATGGCATGCTGGTTTTTTTTGCGGGTTATAAAAATCATATTGGTTTCTATCCCGGTGCTGCTGGCATTGAAGCATTTAAAAAAGATATCAGTAGCTATAAAAATGCAAAGGGCTCTGTGCAGTTTCCGCTGGATAAACCGCTTCCCTTAAAATTGATCACTAAAATTGTAAAGTTCAGGGTGCAACAGAACAAAGAAAAAGCTGCGTTAAAAATAAAAAAGAAAAAATAAATTGGCTTCATCCAAACCGGTGGGGTGCATCCGCCGCTACCAATAAAGCGATCTCTCATTTTGCCGGATTCCTTTTTTTAGTGCGCCACTTCTCCCAATTTTACGGGGTCATGCTTGTACTTAAACACTAACGGAAATACAACACCCAGTATCAATGCATAAGCAGCAAACGTAAACCAGATGCTTTGCCAGTTTCTAACTCCATTGTGTGTAAAATAGTCTACCACGCTGCCGCTGAAGATGCCGCCTAATGTAGCACCCAGCCCGTTGGTCATCAGCATAAACAAGCCCTGTGCACTGGCGCGTATTTTTATATCTGCTTCGCGTTCTACAAATAAGGAACCAGAAATATTGAAAAAATCAAATGCCATTCCATACACAATCATCGACAATACCAGGAAAGAAAATCCGGGGCCGGGATTGCCGATTCCAAACAAACCGAACCGGAACACCCATGCAAAGATGCTCATGATCATTACCTGTTTAATGCCAAAACGTTTCAGGAAAAAGGGTATGGTTAATATAAACAGTGTTTCCGAAATCTGTGCAACGGAAGAAAGCAGCCCGGGGTGTTTTACCGCAAATGAATCAGGATAAATTTTTGCAAAATCATCAAGGAAAGGCAAGCCAAAAGTATTGGTGATTTGTAAAGCAGCACCCAGCAGCATGGCAAACACAAAAAAGATCAGCATCTTTCTTTGGCGAAACAAAACAAAAGCATCCAGCCCCAATGATGAAGCCAGGCTCTTTTTCTCGCCCGTTTGTGCCGGTGGGCATTTTGTAATGGTAAAAGAATAAAGTCCCATAGTGATACCAGCAGCTGCACTCACATAAAACTGGAAATGACTTTGGTTAAAACCAAGCAGATCCACCGTCCACATGGCACAAATAAAACCCACCGTTCCCCATACCCGGATGGGCGGAAAAATGGTCACAATATCGTAGCCCTTTTTCTCCAGTGCAATGTAAGAAACTGTATTGTTGAGCGCAATGGTAGGCATGTACATACAACAGTTCAGCAACATGATCAGCCAAAGCAGTTTGTAATCGGTTACCGTGGAGGCCCATAACAGCAATAGGGCTCCTATAATATGGCAAAGTCCCAAAACCCGCTCTGCGTTTACCCATTTGTCGGCGATAATGCCCATAATGGCCGGGGCAAACAACGATGCTACACCCATGGTGCCATAAATACTGCTGATCTGCAGGCCCGTAAAGCCGAGTTTAAAC
>Ga0075026_100001285_pt1 | contig 10524 bp, 8 predicted proteins | sample Str012_2_FD_71392 | JGI IMG/M metagenome (GOLD analysis project Ga0075026, IMG submission 71392) | Freshwater sediment microbial communities in response to fracking from Pennsylvania, USA - Straight Creek_MetaG_SC_2012 | ecosystem: Environmental > Aquatic > Freshwater > Creek > Sediment...
TGGTAATCTCTATCCGTTGAATTATCATGTGTTTTACTTATAATGAAAAAACTGTTCTGACATATTATGAAATACAAATTGGTCCTATTGCTCGCCGCTGTGGTTGTCATTTTTGCATTTAGAAATTCGCCGCCTGTAAAACCAAAAGTGCTTGTTTTCACAAAAACAGCCGGCTTTACACACGCTTCCATTCCTGCTGGTGTTGCAGCCATCATTAAACTTGGCAAGGCAAATAATTTCTCTGTAGACACTACTTCCAAATCATCCATGATTACGGAAGACAGTCTCAGTAAATATGCAGCGGTCATTTTTTTACAAACCACTGGTGACCTATTGAATAATTACCAGGAAGCCGACCTGGAGCGGTATATGCAGGCAGGTGGCAATTTTGTAGGCATTCATGCCGCAGCCGATGCGGAATATGACTGGGGCTGGTATGGTCGTTTGATTGGCGGTTACTGGAAAAGCGATTCACCCGTACAGGATGTAACATTAAAAATCGTAGATAAAAATCACCCGGCAACCCGCGGAATGCCTGACGCCTGGACAAGAAAAGATGAATGGTATAATTTTAAAAAACTTTCAGGTGATATTCATGTGCTCATTGCTATTGATGCCGACCATCCACTGACCTGGTATCACAACGTTGAGAACGGAAGGGCTTTTTATACAAACCTGGGGCATACCGAAGAATCATACAAAGATCCTGAATACTTAAAACATCTGCTTGGCGCCATACAGTGGGCCATCGGTGACAATAAAAAACTTGATTACGCCAGGTGCACCACGTTACGAGTACCGGAAGAAAATCGCTTTGTAAAAACTCAACTTGTTCAGGGTACATTCTATGAACCAACCGAGATGACGATACTTCCTAACCTGGATATTCTGATTGCACAACGCCGGGGAGAACTCATGCTGTATAAAAATGGAACTGGCACAGTAAAACAAGTGGGTAAGCTGGATGCATACTTCAAAACCTTACACACCAAAGGCGTGAATGCAGAAGAAGGCGTGTTAGGATTAAAAGCCGATCCGGATTTTAAGACTAACCACTACGTCTATATATACTACAGTCCGTCTGATACATCCGTAAACCGCTTGTCGCGTTTCACTTTCGAGAATGACACGATTGACAACAAAACAGAAAAAATTGTTCTGCAGTTATATTCCCAGCGCGAGATCTGCTGTCATACCGGAGGATCGGTTGCATTCGGTCCCGGTCGAATGCTCTTTGTGTCAACAGGTGACAACTCCACACCCTTCGATGAGCCCGGTAAAAAAAGTTTCAATACAAATAGTTATGCTCCGCTCGATGACCGTCCTGAATTTGTAAACTTCGATGCACGGCGTTCTGCGGGTAATACCAATGATCTTCGCGGAAAGATCCTCAGAATAAAAATGAATGAGGATGGCAGTTATGAAATTCCCGATGGAAACCTTTTTCCAAAAGGAACAGATAAAACCAAACCGGAAATTTATGTGATGGGCGACAGGAATCCTTATCGCATACAAGTGGATCAGAAAAACAGTTTTTTATATTGGGGAGAAGTTGGTCCCGATGCGCGATTCGACAGCTTAGATACCCGAGGACCCATGGGCTATGATGAATTCAACCAGGCGAAACAGGCTGGATTTTTTGGCTGGCCCTATTTTGTCGGCAACAATTTTCCGTATCACGAATACAATTATGCTACAGGTGTATCTGGTCCGGCATTTGATCCGCTGCATCCGGTGAACAATTCAAGAAACAATACGGGTCTGAAAGATTTGCCGCCTGCGCATGCTGCGATGATTTATTATCCTTATGGGGTTTCGAAGGAATTCCCACAGGTGGGCACAGGTGGCAGAAATGCTATGGCGGGGCCCATTTATTATACAGACATGTTCCCCAAAACCACGCGGATGCCTGATTACTTTGACAGGAAAGTAATCTTCTATGATTGGATCCGGGGTTGGATTAAACTGCTCACATTAACGCCCAATGGTGATCTCGACAAAATGGAGCCTTTCATGCAGAGCACCAAATTCAATAACCCGATTGATATGGAAACCGGTCCGGATGGTAAAATCTATGTATTGGAATATGGATCGGGCTGGTTTGCGAAAAACAAAGATGCCGGCCTCGCCCGCCTTGATTACAATAAAGGAAATCGCGCGCCGGAAATAGCCGGCATCAGTACGAACAAATCCTACGGCGCTTTGCCATTACCGGTAGTATTCACCGTAAAGGCCACCGATCCTGAAAAAGACAAGATGACCTACACCTGGAACCTTGGCAACGGCATTAAAAAAACGACTATGGTACCAAAGCTCGCTTATACCTACACTAAAAAAGGAAAGTATATTGTTTCGGTAGAAGTGAAGGATGAATCCGACGCGACAACGCTTAGCAAGACAACTACGGTAATGGCGGGAGATGAAACTCCGCTAAAGAACAACAGTGCCAATGCTGCAGGCATGGCCCTGATGGTTTCCCTGGATTGTAAATCCTGTCACAAACAAAATGAGAAATCAATTGGCCCGTCGTTCACTGATATAGCCGTGAAGTATCCTAACAATGCATCCTCCACGAGCCATCTGACCAAAAAAATATTAGAAGGTGGTCATGGTGTTTGGGGAGATGTGAGCATGCCACCACATGCTTCTATGTCAACGACAGACATTAAAAAGATACTGAACTGGATTTATTCGCTGAAGAAATAAATGTGGGGTCCTATCAAACATTTTTCACAAATAAACGCCCTTTCGAAAAATCGAAAGGGCGTTTCCATGATAATTTACAGGTTTGACTGAAAGTCGTTGTTGCTATCCCATCTCCATGTGAAACCTATGTGCTCTATGTCCTATGTGGTTCAAAAAGCCGAGGGGACAGCTCGCCCCGTTTTTTGAACCACATAGGACATAGAGCACATAGGTTTCACATAGGATTATTAACTCGTTGAGTAATCTCTAATTTTCATCAATGAGATTATATTTTACCTGCTATTTTAGCCCCCGCAGCAGCGTCTAATAAAATTTCGCAATTGGGATGCAGTTGTACTACCGATGCGGGGATGTCGATGGTTACAGGTCCCAAGATCGCCTGTTCAATAATATCTGCCTTGTGTTTGCCCTTAGCGATGAGAATCAATTTTCGGGTATGCATGATGTTTTTGATGCCGCGCGTTAATCCTCCGAGAACTGTTTCAGCAGGCACATTGGTTTCTCTTCTCACCCGGGCTTCAAAATCAGGATCCATGGGTGAAACCCAGGTCTCGCTTTCCAAAGGTGTTCCCGGTTGGTTAATTCCGATATGCCCATTGCCACCGATACCCAGCATTTGGAGATCTGCACCCCCGCGTGCGGCCAGTCGTTCCTCAAATAATTTCGCTTCTCTCACAAAATCATCCGATATCGTAGGTGGCATGATAAAATTTTCTGCCGGAATACCAAGTGGCCCTGCGATTTGATTCAATATCATCGTGTAACAGGATCCCACGTATTCCCTAGGGAGGTTGGTGAGTTCATCTACATTAAATAGCGTGATGCCAGAAATATCGAATGGATATTTTTTAAAAATGGCAGAGACAATGCCATGCATGTTGATGGTCGTTTGACCTGTGGATAGACCGATAACGGCTTTGGGCTTTTCCAGGATCTGCGCAATAATGCGCCAGGCGGCGGTTATGTCAAATGCATGTTCGTCTTTGGTGATGGTTATTTTCATATTTCCCCTTGAATTTTGTTCGATGTGGTAGTTCGGCTTTGGTTCACGCAAAGACGCAAAGGAGGCGCAAAGGCGCTAAGAAGAGGTCCCTTTGCGTCTTTGCGTGAAATAATATTTCATTATTGATGTTTTAATTCTTCAGAAAAAAAATGATCGATGGCTGCTGCTGCTTCAGCTTCATCTACTCCTTCTACTTTGATCGTGATCGTATCACCACCCTTCAAAGCCATCGACAATAAATTGAGCATGCTGTTCAATTTGATGGTCTTGTTCCCTTTTGTCAGTGTCGTCACTGACTTATAATTCTTCACAAGTCGTATTAAATTGGTAGCGGGCCTTGCATGAAGCCCCTCTGCCGCTGTGATCGGGTAGTCTTTTGAAATCATGACTTGATTTGTTCCTTTAAAAAATTTCCAATGGTTAGTGAATCTTCCATCTCCATCACTTTTAAATATATTTCCCTTGCTTTTTCGAAGCTGTTGTTGATAATAATATTTTTGATGGCAGGGATCGAACTGGCACCCATTGAAAATTCGTTTAACCCCATGCCCATCAGTAAGAGCGTTGCCATTGGCTCTCCTGCCAGTTCTCCACACATTCCGACGTGAATTTTGTTTTTAAGCGCTTGTTGAATAGTATTATCAATCAACCTTAATACACCGGGATTAAATGGATCATACAGATGTTTTATTCGTTCATTCATCCTGTCAACGGCCAATGTGTATTGACAAAGATCGTTGGTGCCGATACTAAAAAAATCAACCTCTTTGGCGAGTATATCCGCAGTAACTGCCGCGGAAGGTATTTCGATCATAATACCCAATTCAATAGCAGGATTAAATGTTGTACCGGAAGATCTCAGCCCTGCTTTCACTTCTTCCAGAATAATTATTGCCTGCCTGATTTCTTCCACCTTGCTGATCATCGGGAACATGATCTTAAGCGGGCCAAATGCGCTTGCTCTCAAAATAGCCCTGAGCTGGTCGGCAAAAATATCTGTTCGGTCAAGTGAAATCCTGATGGCCCTGTACCCGAGAAAAGGATTATCTTCTGCAGGGAGATTTAGAAAAGGCAATGGTTTGTCGCCCCCTATATCAAAAGTTCTCACGATTACCGGACGGCCTTTCGCTTTTAAAGCCGTCTGTTTATAAAATTCAAATTGCTCTTCTTCCCCGGGTAAATTATCGCGGTTCAGGAACAGCAGTTCTGTACGAAAAAGTCCGCTGCCCTCGCTTCCGAAGAAAAAGGATTCTTCCAATTCAACAGGACCGGAAATATTTGCCTGCAATGATATTTTTACCCCATCCCTGGTCGTCGCCGGCACTTCTCTAAGTCCTCTTAAAAAGCCTTCGTTTTTTTCAAATGCTTCCTGTTTTCCTTTGTATGCCTGGATAATTTCTTTGCCGGGATTCAGCATCACCAACCCGGCATTGCCATCCACAATGATAAGGTCATTGGATTCTACCAGGACCAATTCTGTTCCGCAACCAACGACCGCGGGAATGCCCTTTGCCCTGGCGATAATGGCGGCATGTGAAGTTTTACCCCCGGCTCTCATCGCAAGACCTTTTATTTTGCTGAGGTCGAGTTTCATAATATCAACCGGCGCAATATCGTCAGCGACCAGGATAGTATTGTCTTCTAATATCCGATCCGTGATGGCGGGCCTTCGATTGATATATTTTAAAATCCTGTCGCCTGCATCCTGAACATCCGTAACGCGTGCTGCGAAATATTCATCATTTATATTTTTGAATGTCTCCACGGCTCCTTCAATCACTTCGATCAGGGCATCATTCGCATTTTTGCGATCCGAACTTATTTTTTCTATCGTATCAATCCTGATCTGCTCGTCCTGCATCAGTTCTATTTGAATATCAAAAACACTCAATCCGGAGTCCTCGATAGTAATCGCAGACTTCATAGTTTCCATCTCCTTAATCGCGGAGCTGACGGCCTTTTCAAATTTCTCAATTTCTCTTTTTACTTCTTCCTGGTTTTGCAATAGTTTGCCTGTAACAAGCGCTTCCTCTTTTTTAATGACGAAAGCACGCCCGATAGCGTATCCTGGAGAAGCTCCGATTCCTTTCATTTATTAATATGATGTGTTAAGCAAAAATATGCATTATGCTTCCTAAAAAACCGAGGGCCAATAGCCCCAATAATAGCCAGGTTGTTTTAACATTCTTTTTTACAAAATAGTATGTTAGAAAAGTCAATCCCAGTGGAATCATATTGGGAAGAATCTGATCAAGGATGAATTGTAATGTTACAGCACTGTCGGTTCCACCAATTTTTAAAGGAGTAATAATCGACATCAGTGTTGCTGTCATCGCACCGAGTACCATTAATCCCATGATAGATGAGCCTGATGTAAGTTTGTCCATCACATTCGTCTTGGCGAGGTTCTGTAAAAATTTAGTACCCGTATTGTATCCTATAAAAGTGAGGTTATATCTAAGAATAAGATGGGGGATATTAAATATGAGAAGAAATAAAATTGGGCCCAGCACATTGCCTTTGATGGCTAAGGATGCGCCTACGCCAGCCGCAATTACTTTAAAAGTTCCCCAGAATAAAGAGTCAAACACACCTGCCAGCGGTCCCATCAATCCCAACTTTACAGAATTGATTGATTCCACATCAAATTCTTCTGACTTTTTATTCTGCTCTTCCATCGCTGCTACAATGCCTATGATCAATGTCGATCCATAAGGGCTTGTATTGAAGAACTGTAAATGTCGCTTGAGTGCAGCCGCCATGGCTTGCTTTGTAGTATATAGTTTCTTCAGCACGGGAATAATAGAAAAAGCAAAGCCGCTGTTTTGCCAGGTTTCAAAATTAAAATTGGCTTCCAAAGTCATTGATCTCCAGAAAAGGCTGCGGATCGTTCGCCTGGGTAATGCTGCGATAAGCGCCGGCGCCTGCACAGCATCATCGTCTGATCCTTCTTCCTCACTGGGCGGCTTATGCGTAATTCCGGTGATGATCACGGCAGTGATAACACCCAATCCACCGATGGCAATCACCGGCAGTTTAAGATAACTGGTCAGGATAAATCCCAGGAAAAAATAAGGAGCTGATTTCTTGTTGAACATCAGGTTCATCAACAGCGCGAATCCCAATGCCGGCAACATATTTCCAGCCACTTTTAATCCATCGCTTAGCCAGGCAGGTATTTGATTGAGAAATGATTTCATGGCCTCTGCGCCAAACTGAAGTGTAGCAAAAGTGATCAAACCCATGAGCAAAGGTTTGAGCAGGCCGGAAAATATATGCAGGCGCTCAATCTTTTTATAGCTTCCCTCTTCTGCATACTGTTCAAATCTTTTATTGAAGACGGAGCGAAAAACGAAAAGGCCGCTGATGATCAGTTCGGCTAAAATGGAAATCGGGACTGCCAGCGCCAATGCGATGGCGGGCCCTTTACCGGAGATAATGGCAAATGCAGTGCTCAACACACCGCCAGTGATCACATCCGGTGGAATAGCCGCTCCAACTTTGATATTACCCATGAAAATAAGTTCCAGGGTGGCTCCGATGATCACGCCTTGTTGAAGGTCACCCAACACCAAACCGACCAGCGGTCCAAGAACCAGTGGTCGGTTAATTAAAGTAGTGCCCAGAAAATCTTCCGAGTGGCCAAACATGGCAATCGCTGTGATGAGAATAAATGAAACGAGCAAGAAGGATGTTTTTAAATTATTTTAGGAACCAAGTTATACGCGCTTATTTTTCAATCAGCGCTTCTACCAGTTGTTTACTATCTGTAGGCACCTGCCTTACCTCCAATTCAATTCCGCGAACTGCCAGCTCCCTGATCAATGGAATATCATCCTCCGTGATAGAAATCGCTTTGGAAATAAGTCTTGAGCCTTCTTTTCCGCGAATGCCTCCAAAATTGATCGTCTTGATTTCGTTTATTCCGATGGACAGCGCTGCTGCATCCTTAATACTACTCACCAGCACTAAAATTTTCAGCTTAGCATTCTTTTCATCCAGCAGAAATGATATCGTGTCTGCCAGCGACCTGATCAGGAGTTTCGTATTCGCCGGCCTGGCAAGATTCATCGTCATTTTTAAAAATTCATCCTTCGCCGTTTTGTCATTGGCGACGATCAGTGTATCGACACCCAATGACGGTACCCAGGTAAAAGCTACCTGTCCATGCACCAACCGGTCATCAATCCTGGTAAGTTTAATCATTTGAATGGTCCTCTTCGTTTGTGTTCATTAGTTTGTTTACATATACCATCTGCTCACGGGCAGCAGTTATCGCAGATTCAATCGTTTCTCCTGTAGGTTCGGCTGGATCGGACAGGATGGTTTCAATCAGTAGCGCCAGATTGAATCCGGAAACAATATGAATATTGCGGCCCTGCGTAAACCTCAATACCTGGTTGGTGATACTTCCTCCTAACAAATCTGTAAATACAATGAGCTCTGTTTGGGCGTTACTACTTTTCAATATGTATTCTAACTCTTCTTCTATGCCTTTATTTTCTTCCGTATAGGCTTCTATCAGAAACAGGTTTTCCGTTTTACCAATAATGATCTCCAGGGAAGATTTTATTCCCGAGGCCAGGCGGCCATGGGTGGCAATCAAAAATACACGTCCAGCTGATTGGGTCATAATGAGACACTCATTTCGATTTCTTAATTATTGATGTTCCAAAGAAGGATCCAAAGCATTGGGTTGGGATGGCTCCACTTTAGGAAATTTTTCCCGAATGAAATCCGGATTGCTAATGCCCAGCGTAGGGTTCGATGAAAAGAACCCAAAGGGCATCAGCGAAAAGCCCATTTTATGAACCGACATGATGGGCCACTCTTCGGGTCTTACTATATGGGTGATTCCGGCCACATACCAAAGCACGATATCATTGCTGGCGATGGATCGGTTCTTGGCCGTCCATTGGGGTAATCCATCATACACTTTATTACTTCCAGGGTATTTCCCCGCAGGATACTCCTCGTCTTCCGCATATTGAGTTACCCAAATTTGATGATCAAGAAATCCTGCTTTTTTCCTGACCATGGTATTTTCAGGAAATGTTTTTGCCTGCGTGCCCGGCATGAGCATATATCCTGAATGATATCCTTGTGCATTGTGCACCGTTTCATTAACCACATGCCAGTTCCTTGCACTTAAATAATCGACCGATCGCTGCGCCTCTTTTTCTGTTTTGAATAAAGTTTCATCCGTATAAAATGCATTCCCATATGGATTTTGTTTCCCCAGTGGAACAGCTTTGGCATTCATTTCCATCACGCTGTTATGTTCTGCGCCGTCTATATCCATATCCAGGCGGAAGACAAAGAAATGCTGATGATTGATCGCTTCCACGTGTGGACGAACGAGTGTTCCAAAAGAATGACCGTTGTAGGAATAGTCATTCTTATCCGTCATGTCCATCTGATTTGTGCGATGCACACCTTTAATTTCTACGATACCGGTGAGATCAATATCTACTTCAATCGTGCCATCTTCCTTAAATCTCCAGATAAATCCATAGTCGTAATTCTCGATCATCGTGAAATATTTCACCACGAGATTGGTAGCCCTGCGACTCACAACATTATGGCGCCAAAGGGTTCCACCATATTCTTCATAAATAGCAACGGCCCTATCCATTTGATAAGGTGCTCCGCTCTCGCGGTTAAAGATGGCAGGTGTATACTCGGCATTTTCCGGCGCATCTGCCCCGGGATTAAGAGATCTCGCAATACCTTGACCGAGGCGAAATTCCCCGGCATCAAAAAAGTTGTATGCAGCCTGGAATAAATTCGGTGAGCCATAGGGCACCACCATTTCGGGCATGGAGCCGCGATACATGATCGGGCGCTCTTTTCCATTCTCTACCCAACGAACGTCATAGATCACCAGTCCTTCACGATTGTCTACGCCATAGCGCAGTCTCCAATTTTGCCAGCTGATCTCATGTCCCCTGATTTCGAAGGAACGTCCTTCTGGTTGTGAAATGATCACAGGTTTGGGTCCTTTGAATGTGTCCGTAACCGTATCCTTATTGAAATAGTCCACGTCAAATCTTCCGCTGAATTCATTCGGATCATCTACGATCTTCAAGACTTTTTTTGTTGTGAGATCCACATAGGCAACCAGGCCTTCAATGTCCACGCTGTTGCCTTTGCGCCTTGCGATGACGAATTGTTCGCGGTGACCGATGGGTCCAATGCCCATATCGCCAGTGAAAATACTCCGATGCGTAACTGAGTCGGGTGAGATGCCTCTCTTCTTCAGACCGGCAATCCAGGCAGGATCTTTCAATACAATTTCATTTACTATCGAATCTGCACCCAGTCCCATGCCAATTACATTGGGAAGTCTTTTTACAGAAACTACTTTGCCCGCATTCAAATCCACTACGGCTTCGGTCATACCATTTTTAGCAAAGTCATAGAAACTGGTAAATGCTTCTCTTCTGAATGATTGTCCGGCCTTGTAAGCCAGCACCTCTTTTTTGGGCGGCTCTTTGAGGTTGATGATATTGAAGAGATCTTTTCCACTGATCGTTCCGGAGCTTTTCAGGATCTCTACTGTTTTGCGCATCTCCGTTGCCGTGAGAGGATCCAGCGGATGGTCGGGTTGCTGTGCAAACGAAATGTTGAAAGATAAAAGCAGGAAGAAAAGAATTTTCCGGAATTGCATGATGGTTTTGTTTTGGGATAAAAAAATTTCACGCAAAGACGCAAAGGAGGTGCAAAGGCACAAAGATGAGATTGCCCTTGGCGCCTTCGCGTCTTCTTTGCGTCTTTGCGTGAAACCTAGTTCTTAACATATACGGTCTTAATAT
>Ga0075026_100001286_pt1 | contig 10523 bp, 5 predicted proteins | sample Str012_2_FD_71392 | JGI IMG/M metagenome (GOLD analysis project Ga0075026, IMG submission 71392) | Freshwater sediment microbial communities in response to fracking from Pennsylvania, USA - Straight Creek_MetaG_SC_2012 | ecosystem: Environmental > Aquatic > Freshwater > Creek > Sediment...
TGGGCCGTGGTCCCGCATCGACCTCCACCACCCCGGTCACCGTGGGCAACACCGTCTACGTGTCACGGTCGAGCATCCGACTGATGGACACGCGCGCCACCGGCACCACGGCCGATGGCGTCGCGCAGTACACCGGCGCCGTGCGCCCCAACGCCACTCGCCGAGTGCAGATCGGCGGCCGCGGCTCCATCCCCGTGGCGGTCCGCGCGGTCGTCGTCAACGTCCTGGTGGTCGCACCGGCAGCCCGAGGATCGCTCACGCTCTACGCGTGCGGCGGCGCTCGACCAGCGAGGCCCAACGTGCAGTTCGGCGCCGGGGGCGACGCCACCGCGCTCGTCGTCACCGCCCTCTCGCCCACTGGTGCACTGTGCATCACCAGCAGCACACCCACGCACCTCGCGATCGACGCGCAGGGCTGGTTCCCCACCGCTGCCCCCTACGTGGTGGTGCCCACCGCCCGTGTCGTCAACAGCACCCGATCCGCGCGATCCACGCTCACCTTCCCGGTGGTCGCCCGCGCCGGCGTGCCGAGCACGGTGAAGGCCGTCGTCGTGGCGGTCACCGCCCGTTCGTCGGCGGCCGGTTCGGTGGTGGTGTACCCGTGCTCGGCCACACGCCCCTCGGCGGCGAGCGTGTCCACCGGCGCCAACCGACTCAACGGCAACCTGCTGGTGCTGACGCCCTCGACGACCGGCACGTTGTGCCTGTACACCGCCAGCAGCACCGCCGTCACGGTCGACCTCGTGGGCTACCTCCCCACCGACGCGCAGTTCACCGCGCTGCCGCCGCGCCGGCTGGTCGACTCGCGCGCCGTCGGCGTCACCGTCGACGGCCTGTACGCGCGGGTTGGCACCCGAGCCGCCAAGGCCGGGCTCGCAGTGAAGGTGCTCGGGCGAGCGGGCGTCCCGGTCGACGCCTCGACGGTCGCGGTGACGTTCACCGTCGTCGCGCCCACCGCGGCCGGCATCATTCGCGTGGTGCCGTGCGGTTCGTCGACCACCGGGACCAACATCAGCTACTCGGCCGGTCAGACCGTCACCAACACCGTGATCGCGCGTGTCGGCACCGCCGGCAAGGTGTGCCTGGCCTCCACCGTCGCCACCGACGTCGTGGTGGACCTGGTGGGCTGGTTCCCCCGGCTCTGACGGCCGACCGCCGCTACAACAGCCCGCGGAAGCCGGCGCTGAGCGCAGCGAGTTCGGTGCGCAGGATGTCGATGTGTTCGGCTTCCTCGGCCGCGAGTTCTTCGTAGAGCGGACGCGCCGCGTCGCTGGCCGTGGCGACGCGCGTGCGGAAGAATTCTTCGGCACGTTGCTCGAGTGTGATGGCCAACCGCAGCAGGTCGAGCGGATCGTCGGGGTCGGGTTGCTTGCCCGCCTGCAGCATGCCCGGGTGCAGGTCGCCCGAGGGATCGTCGGGCGGCTCGAGGTGATAGCGACGCACGAGCGTGTCGATGTGTTCGCGCTCCATCTTGGCCAGCCGGTCGAACATGTCGTGCAACGCCGGGTCGGCGGTGTGTCGCGCGGCCGCGACGTAGAAGTCGCGGCCGCCGAGTTCGATCTCGAACGCCTTGCGGACGGCGTCGTGCGCATCGAGATCGTCGATGCCCAACACGTCGGCGTTGGACGACACGAACGCCAGCACACCACCGCAGGCGGGACAGCGCCCGTAGGGGAAGGCGAACCCTTCACTGCGTTTGGCACACGACGTGCACTTCCATGCCACGGTCTCGCCGGCGCAGCACACATCGTCGCCGTCGATGTCGTCGCCGTGCGCGATGGGCCGATGGCAGCGCTGACACGTGGACGGCAGCGACGCGATGCGTTCGACGTCGACCTCCGGCGCTTCGCCCGTGTGCAGGTAGTCGAGGATGGCCGACGCGGCACGGCGGCCTGCACCCATGGCAAGGATGACGGTGGCGCCGCCGGTGACGATGTCGCCGCCCGCGAACACACCCGGAATGCTGGTGGCCTGGGTGACCGGGTCGGCGGCCACGTAGCCGCGATGGTCGAGGGCGAGCCCGTCGGTGTTGCGGGTGACGATGGGGTTGGGGTTGGTGCCGAGCGCCACGATGACCGTGTCGCACTCGACCTCCACACGCACACCGGTCGACATCGGTCGGCGTCGACCCTGCTCGTCGGGTTCCCCGAGTTCCATCTGCTCGGTGAGCAAGCCGCGCACGTGGCCGGTGAGATCGGTGAGCACCTCGACCGGGTTGTGCAGGAACAGGAACTCCACACCTTCCTCTTCGGCGTGGCGCAGTTCCTCCTGGCGGGCGGGCGCCTCGGCACGTGTGCGGCGGTAGACACAGCGCACGTCGGCGCCCAGACGACGGGCCACGCGCAAACAGTCCATGGCGGTGTTGCCGGCGCCGACGACCACGACGTTGGTGCCGATGCCGACGGGCGTGTCGATGTCGGGGAAGCGGTCGCCGCCCATCAGGTTGACGCGCGTGAGGAACTCGTTGGCGCTGACGACGCGACCGGCGTTCTCGCCCGGGATGCCCAGGAACGACGGGGCACCGGCGCCCACGCCGAGGAACACCGCGTCGAATCCGCGTTGGTGGAGCAGTTGATCGACGGTGAACGTGCGACCGACCACCTTGTCGGTGTCGATGTGCACGCCGAGGTCGAGCAGCCCCGCGATCTCGCGGTCGATGATCTCGCGTGGCAGGCGGAACGACGGAATGCCGTAGCGCAGCACACCGCCGGTGACGTGGAGTGCCTCGAGCACGGTGACGTCGACGCCGGCGCGCGCCAGGTCGGCTGCGCAGGCCAAACCGGCAGGGCCCGAGCCCACCACCGCGACTCGCCTGCCGGTGGGTGGGGCCACGTCGGGGCGCGCCACCTGGCCGTGATCACCGACGAACCGCTCGAGACGCCCGATGCCGACGGGATCCATCTTCTTGGCGATGACGCACTGGCTCTCGCACTGCGATTCCTGCGGGCACACGCGACCGCACACCGACGGCAGGATGTTGGCCTCGCGGATGACGCCCAGCGCACCATCGACGTCCTTCACCAGCAGGTGGCGGATGAAGCGTGGGATGTCGATGCTGACCGGACACCCCGAGATGCAGGTGGGTCGACTGCACTGCAGGCACCGCTCGGCCTCGCGCATCGCCTCGCTGAGCGAATAGCCCAGCGTGACCTCGTCGAACGTTCGCGAGCGAATGCCCGGATCGCGCTCGGGCATCGGCACCTTCACCGGTTCGATCTCGCGCAGCTTCTTGTAGGTGCGCTTGCCGTCGACGAACAGCGTCTGCGCGACCTGGCAGCGGTGCTCGTAGTCGGTGGCCGCAGCGCGTTCCTCCTCGTCGAAGCGACGGTTGCGCTGGAGCAGTTCGCCGAAGTCGACCTGGTGGGCGTCGAAGTCGGGCCCGTCGACGCAGGCGAAGCGGGTGACGCCGTCGACGCTCACTCGGCACGATCCGCACATACCCGTGCCGTCGACCATGATGGTGTTGAGCGACACCACCGTGTGCACCCCGGACTCGCGGGTGACCTCGGCGCACGCGCGCATCATCACCATCGGGCCGATGGCCACCACCTGGTCGGGGCGATCGTCGCGCACCACATCGGCCAGGGCCTCGGTGACCAGCCCCTGGCGACCAGCGCTGCCGTCGTCGGTGCACACGATGAGCTCGTCGGCCCATTCGGCCAGACGATCGCGCCAGAAGCTCAATTCGTCGCTGCGAAACCCCACGATGGCGGTGGTGCGGTTGCCTGCCTGCTTGAACGCGCGCAGCTGCGGGAACACCGGGGCCACGCCCAGACCGCCACCCACGAGCGTGACGTGACCGACGTACTCGATGTCGGTGGGCATGCCCAACGGCCCCACGAAATCGGCGAACGTGTCGCCCTCGTGGAACTTGTCGCGCATCTCGGCGGTGGATCGTCCGAGTGCCTGCACCACCACGGTGACCGTGCCACGGTCGGCATCGAAGTCGGCGATCGTGAGCGGCACACGCTCGCCGCCGTCGGCCAGACGCACCATGACGAACTGGCCTGGTTGCGCGGCCGCAGCGACGTCGGGCGCGTCGACCTCCCAGAGGAAGGTCGACGGGGTGAGTGACTCACGTCGAACGATGCGAAACATCTGCTCACGAGCGTATGCCTGCCCGCCGACGCCCACCACGGACCTTCGCCCCTACTCGTGCGCCCGCCACCCATCGAGCCGCACTGGGCGCCGAACGGGGCGACCAGTACGCTTTCCACATGACGACCGACCCCACCGCGACGGCACCGCTGCATCGGCCGGTGCATCCCGTGCGGTTCGTCACCGCGGCCAGCCTGTTCGACGGTCACGACGCGTCGATCAACATCATGCGCCGCATCCTGCAGTCGCAGGGTGCCGAAGTGATCCACCTCGGCCACAATCGCAGCGTCGACGACGTCGTGCGCGCGGCGGTGCACGAAGACGTGCAGGGCATCGCCGTCAGCTCGTACCAGGGCGGGCACATGGAGTACTTCACGTATCTGCTCGATCGTCTCCGCGAGCACGGGCGCGGCGACATTCGGGTGTACGGCGGTGGCGGCGGAGTGATCGTGCAGTCGGAGATCGACGAGTTGCACGCGCGTGGTGTCGCTCGCATCTTCTCGCCCCAGGACGGCCAGCAGCTGGGCCTCGCCCGCATGATCAACACGATGATCGCGGGCTGCGACGTGCCGCCCCATCGCGACGGCGTCGTGGATCTGGGCCAGTTGTTCGCCGGCAGCGAACGCGAGTTGGCCCGCATCATCTCCGTGATCGAGTCGGCCGTGCTGCCCGACGACGTGCGGGCCGAGCTGCACCGTGCCGCCGCATCGCGCACCGTGCCCGTCGTCGGCATCACCGGCACGGGCGGTTCGGGCAAGTCGTCGCTCACCGACGAGTTGCTCCGACGCTTCCGACTCGACCAGTCCGACAAGGTGCGCATCGCGGTCATCGCCATCGACCCCACCCGCCGCAAGGGTGGCGGCGCGCTGTTGGGCGACCGCATCCGCATGAACACGCTCGACAGCCCGCAGGTGTTCTTCCGCTCGCTCGCCACCCGACCCGGCCTCGACGCGATGGGCGTCACGATCCCGCACGCGCTCGCCCTGTCGATCACCGCGGCGAAGGCCTGGGGCGCCGACCTGGTCATCGTCGAGACGCCCGGCATCGGCCAGGGCGACGCCGCCATCGTGCCTCACGTCGACATCCCGCTCTACGTGATGACCCCCGAGTTCGGTGCATCCACCCAGCTCGAGAAGATCGACATGCTCGACCACGCCGACATCGTGATCATCAACAAGTTCGAACGACGCGGCGCCGACGACGCGCTGCGCGACGTGCGTCGCCAGTACGCCCGCAATCGCGAGCTGTTCGATGTCGACCTCGACTCGCTGCCCGTCTACGGCACGGTGGCGGCACGGTTCAACGACGACGGCGTCACCGCCGTGTACCAGTGCCTCCGCTCATTGTTGGCCGAGCACGGCCTCACGCTGGCCGACGGAGCGCTGGCACCCGTCACCACCACGCGGTCCACCCACATCGGCACCATCTTGCCCACGGCCCGACAGCGCTATCTGGCCGAGATCACCGACACGGTGCGGCACTATCACGCCACCACGGTGCGACAGGCGGCCCTGGCGCGCCAACGACAGCAGCTCGCCGCGTCGGCGCGCCTCATCGAGGCGTCCGGCCGTGATGCCTCGGTGGTGCACGAGGTGGAGGCCACCATCGCGATCGACCCGTCCACGACGGCGCTGCTCGACGCGTGGCCCGCTCGGGTCGCTGAGCTCAGCGGACCCGATCGCCCGGTGCGCACCTCGCTGTCGGGCACCGATGTGCCCAAGTTGTCGCTGCCGAAGTTCGACGACCATGGCGAGCTCGTGCGCTGGCTGCGCAGCGAGCACCTCCCGGGTCACTTCCCCTTCACCGCCGGTGTGTTCCCGTTGAAGCGCGAGAACGAGGATCCGGCGCGCATGTTCGCGGGTGAGGGTGGCCCGGCGCGCACGAATCGCCGATTTCGGATGCTGTCGGCCGGCCAACCCGCCACTCGCCTGTCGACCGCGTTCGACTCGGTCACGCTGTACGGCTTCGACCCCGCCGAACGCCCCGACATCTACGGCAAGGTCGGCAACTCGGGCGTCAGCATCGCCACGCTCGACGACATGAAGGAGCTGTTCGACGGCTTCGACCTGTGCGATCCCACCACGTCGGTGTCGATGACCATCAACGGTCCGGCCCCCACCATCCTGGCGATGTTCCTCAACACGGCCATCGACCAACAGCTCGATCGGTTCGCTCACGTCGAAGGTCGAGCAGCCGACGACGCCGAAGGCGCTGCCATCGCCGCACGCACGCTCTCCAACGTGCGCGGCACCGTGCAGGCCGACATTCTGAAGGAGGACCAGGGTCAGAACACGTGCATCTTCTCCACCGAGTTCTCGCTGGGGCTGATGGCCGACATCCAGGAATGGTTCGTCCAGCAGCAGGTGCGCAACTTCTACTCGGTGTCGATCAGCGGCTACCACATCGCCGAAGCCGGCGCGAACCCCATCAGCCAGTTGGCGTTCACGCTGTCGAACGGGTTCACCTACGTCGAGGCCTATCTGGCGCGCGGCATGCAGGTCGACGACTTCGCGCCCAACCTCAGCTTCTTCTTCTCCAACGGCATGGACCCTGAGTACACGGTGCTCGGTCGGGTCGCCCGTCGCATCTGGGCGGTGGCGATGAAGGAGCGGTACGGCGCGAACGACCGCTCGCAGAGGCTGAAGTACCACGTGCAGACCAGCGGACGTTCGTTGCACGCGCAGGAGATGGCGTTCAACGACATCCGCACCACCCTGCAGGCCCTGTGCGCCATCTACGACAACGCCAACAGTCTGCACACCAACGCCTACGACGAGGCCGTCACCACCCCCACCGCCGAGTCGGTGCGTCGGGCGCTCGCCATCCAATTGGTGATCAACCGCGAGTGGGGCCTGGCGATGAACGAGAACCCGCTCCAGGGCAGCTTCATCGTGGAGGAACTCACCGACCTCGTCGAGGCCGCGGTGCTGGCCGAGCTCGATCGCATCAGCGAACGCGGCGGCGTGCTGGGTGCCATGGAGACCGGCTACCAGCGCGGCCGCATCCAGGACGAGAGCATGCTCTACGAACAGCGCAAGCACGACGGCACACTGCCGATCGTGGGTGTCAACACGTTCCGCAACCCCGACGGCGACGCCGTGCCCACCACGCTGGAGTTGGCCCGCTCCGACGACGACGAGAAGCTCGATCAGATCCGCCGGCTGCGCGAATTCCAACAGCGCCACGCCGACACCAGTGGCGCTGCACTCGAGCGACTGCGGCGTGTCGCGCTCGACGGCGGCAACCTGTTCGCCGAGCTGATGCACACGGTGCGGCACGCGTCACTGGGCCAGATCACCGACACCCTGTTCGACGTCGGTGGCAAGTACCGCCGCAACGTCTGACCGGCCCCGCCCGTCGTTCTGGGTCTGATTCGTGCCATGTGGCCTTCTGGGTCTGATTCGTGCCGGAATCGGCGATTCTCGGTGCCCAGTTGAGTGCGCAAGGATCGGCTCGGGCGGGGTCGCGACCGCTCGTAGAGTCACGTGCCATGACCGACACCGCGATCCTCGCCGAGGACCTCCGCAAGACCTTCGGCGAGGTGGTGGCCGTCGACCACATCTCGCTCGCCGTCCCGCGCGGCACCGTGCTGGGCCTCCTGGGGGCCAACGGCGCGGGCAAGACCACCATGGTGCGCATGCTCACCACCGTGCTCGAACCCACCTCGGGGCGCGGTGTGGTGAACGGCTTCGACGTGCAGCAGTTCCCACAGGCGGTGCGACGCAGCATCGGCCTCGCCGGCCAGTACGCGGCGGTCGACGAGAACCTCACCGGTCGCGAGAACCTGTTCCTCGTGGGTCGCCTCAACCACATGAGCAAACCCGACGCCCGCACTCGCGCCGCCGAGTTGCTCGACCAGTTCCACCTCACCGACGCCGGCGACCGTCCCGTGCGCACCTACTCCGGTGGCATGCGCCGCCGCCTCGACCTGGGTGCCGCGCTCGTCACCCATCCCCCGGTGCTGTTCCTCGACGAACCCACCACCGGGCTCGACCCCGGCAGCCGCCTCGACCTGTGGGGCGTGATCGAAACGCTCGTCGCCGACGGCACCACCGTGCTGCTCACCACCCAGTACTTGGAGGAGGCCGATCGGCTGGCCGACAACATCGTGGTGATCGATCAGGGCCGCATCGCCGCCGAGGGCACCGCCAAACAACTCAAGAGCCGACTCGGCGACACCGTGATCGAGTTCGAGTTCCGCACGGCCGAGACCGCCTCGGCAGCGGCGACACTGCTGGGCGTCGGCACCAGCGCCGGCACCATCGTGCGGCAGGTGATGACCGACGGCGCCACCACCTTGCGCGACGCGCTGAACCAACTCGCCGCCAACGCACTCGCCCCCTCGCACGTCGCCCTGCGCGAACCCACACTCGACGACGTGTTCCTCACACTCACCGGCACGAACGGAGCAGGCGAATGAGCACCACCTCCGCCCACCTCGCACCCACGCATCCGCCGATCTCCACCAGGTCGGGCGCCGGCCTCGGCTGGGCGGTGCGCGACAACGTGTCGATGACCTGGCGCAACCTCACGGTGATCCGACGTGTGCCGCAGCTGCTCGTGTTCGCACTCATCCAGCCGCTGATCTTCGTGCTGATGTTCCGCTACGTGTTCGGCGGTGCCATCCAGGCGCCCGGCGGCATCTCGTACGTGAACTACCTGATGCCGGGCATCTTCGTGCAGACGGTCGTGTTCGGTGCCATCAACACCGCCGTCGGTCTGGCGGAGGATCGCACCAAGGGTCTGCTCGAACGCCTCAAGAGCCTGCCGATGGCGCGCAGCGCAGTGCTGGGTGGCCGGGTGGCGGCCGACAGCGTGCGCAACGTCATCACGGTCACCTTGATGATCATCGTCGGCTACATCGTCGACTTCCGCCCCTCCGGCTCGTTCGTCGAGATGGTCGCGGCCGTTGTGGTGATGGTGCTGTTCGGCTTGTCGATGTGCTGGATCTTCGCCGTCATCGGTCTGTCGGTGCCGAATGCAGAAGCAGCCCAGGCGGCAGCGTTCCCGCTGATCGCACCGTTGGTGTTCGCGTCGAACGCGTTCGTGCCGGTGGAGACGATGCCCGGCTGGTTGCAGTGGTGGGCCGAACGCCAGCCGGTGAGCGTCACGGTGCGGGCCGTGCGGTCGCTGATGTTGGGCACCGACCCGCGCGCCTACGTGTGGGCCAGCCTGGCGTGGTCGTTCGGCATCATGGCCGTGATGGCTCCCATCGCCATCCGCAAGTACCGCAAGGCCTAGACGGCCTCGACGCGCTGTGGCGCAGCACCACGCACGGTCGTGCGGTGCAGTTCGCGACGGTGGCCGCGATAGTCGTTGAGGGCGTTGTGCATGGTGCTGCGGTTGTCCCAGATCGCGAGCGTGTCGGGTGACCACCGGAATCGGCACGTGAACGCATCGCGCGTGCTGTGCGCGTAGAGGTGCTGCAGCAGCGGCGCACTGTCGGCCACGGACCAGCCGTCGAACCGCACGGTGTAGGTGGGGTTGACGAACAGCGCCGCACGGCCGGTGTCGGGATGTGTGGGCGCGGCAGGATGCACGTGCTCGACGAGCGCGTCGTCATTGGTGTCGATGCGCATCGAACGGCCGTCGGCGGTGCGGGCGAGGAACCCGTCGGCGGAGTACGCCCGGCCGGCCGAATGCACGACGTCGACGTGGCGCAGCGTGTGCTGCAGACCATCGCTGAGCGTGTCGAAGGCGAGTTCCTGGTTGCTCCACATCGTGTCGCCGCCGTGCGGAGGCACATCGATCGACCACAGCAGTGTGAACGACGGTGGCTCAGGCTGGAAGCTCCAATCGCTGTGCCATGCACCGCCGAAGTTGAACCCGGCCTCGTCGGCCTCCTTCACCACCTTCACCACACCCGGATGACCATCGATCGAGCGAAGGAACGGTGTGTGGCCGTGACCACCGAGCTGCTCGGTGAGTCGTTCCAAGTGTTCGGTGGCGTAGGGCTGATGGCGCAGGAACACCACCTTGTGCTGCAGCACGGCGTCGCGCAGCGCGTCGACCTCGCCGTCGGTGAGGGTGCGTGTGAGGTCGAGGCCGTGCAACTCGGCACCCAGTGCCCCTGCGACTCGTTCGATGCTCAGGCCGGTCATGGTCGCGAGTCTGCCCGACGGCGAGGTGCGTCACGCACGCGACGCTGTCGTGCACGGGCTCACCGGATGGGCAGGGTGAGCCACGTGCACGACAGCGCGATCGGGTTCAGCTGCGACGCATGGCGAGTGCACGCAGGGTGAGCCCGAAACCAGCCAACCCGAAGCCAAGGATCAGCAAGGACGCACCACTACCGGTCGACGGCAGCGGAGTGTGGGGCTGGGTGGTCGTGGGACCGCCCGATTCGCCACCCACGCTGGTGGTGGGGCCACCGGCCTCCTCGATGGTGGTCGTGGTGGCGATCGTGGTGACGGGCTGTGTCGTCG
>Ga0075026_100001287_pt1 | contig 10521 bp, 6 predicted proteins | sample Str012_2_FD_71392 | JGI IMG/M metagenome (GOLD analysis project Ga0075026, IMG submission 71392) | Freshwater sediment microbial communities in response to fracking from Pennsylvania, USA - Straight Creek_MetaG_SC_2012 | ecosystem: Environmental > Aquatic > Freshwater > Creek > Sediment...
ATGTCGAGCGGCAAGCTGCCGGAGAGGTCCCAGCCGGAGACGGCGAAGACGCCGGGCTGGAACGCGTTGAACGCGGCCAGCAGCAGGTGGGCGCGACGGATGCGCTCGATGGCATCGTCGTCGAGCTCGCTCAGGTCGTGCACCCCGGTCGCCGCCGCGCACACCGACGCAGTCGTGCACGCGATGCCGTTCTGCGCGAAGGTCCGGTTGTAGGGGTAGTCCTCGCCGGTGAGGGTCTGCAGGAGGTCGGTACGCACGGACTCCGCGATCTCTCCTCCCGTGACCGTCCGTCCCCGGTAGGTGAAGATGTCGTCGTGGTGCGTGTCGGCGAAGTGCACCAGCTCGTAGGTGAGCTCGTCGTGGTTCTGCAGCGCGTGCACGAGGGCGCCGGTGTCGACGCCGAGCCGCAGCGCCTCGCGCAGAGTGAGCCGGAGGAAGCCGGCGTCGCCGGTGAGCAGCGCATGGTGATAGGCGGGTCGTGACACGAAGTCGTAGGAGAGGTCCGGCCCACGGGCGGACGTCGCCTTGATCGCGTCGAAGGACAGGTTGAGCTCCTGGAAGCTGAAGCCCCCGGCCTTGCGGACGACGCTGGCGATCAGGTTGTTCGCGGCCTCGGAGAGCGGGTGGTCCTCCGACCACGCCGTCGTGCCCAGACGTCGTTCGATCCCGAGGAACCCGTTCGCGTCGAACCGCAGGCCGCCGGCACCGAGGTCGGTCAACGACTGCAGCGCGTCGCCGACGATGAGCTTGGCCGCGGCGAACGACGGATCGATCCAGTTGAGCGAGGGCTGCCCCTCCTTGAAGTAGTGCAGGTAGACCCAGCGACGCGTGACGCCGTCGACGCCGAGGACGGGCGCGGTCGCCGCCCAGTTGGTCTCCTTCACCCCCTCAGTGAGGAACAGGGTGCGCTGCAACGGCCCCACGATGTACCCGAGGTCGGTGAGAGAGCGCTCGGCGACGAGGTCCAGGTTGGCGCTGTCGCGGCCCGGTGCGACGGTGGGCAGGAGGGGCCAGTCGGCCTCGTCGATGAGCACCATGTGGTAGATGCCGGGGTAGTCGCCGTGCGCCATCTCGGCGAGGCGGAAGTCCGCGCCCTTCCCGGTGTGACCGGGCACGAGGTCGTCGATGATCGTGCAGCCCTGGCTCACTGCGGTCGCGCAGAGGCGCCGGTACTCGTCCGACGTCCCGAACTGCTCGTCGACCTCGCAGCTGATGCGGTCGAAGTGACCGTCGACCGACGGGGTGGGCTGCCAGCCGTCGAGACCGCCGGCCCGCTTGACCGGACCGGTGTGGACGGCGCGGATGCCGATGGCGGTGAGCACGCGCCACAGCTCCGGGTCGGACAACGTGTCGAGGAACGAGTGGCCCGGGGGTGTGATGAAGGACGGCGGGTAGGCCGTGAACCACACCGGGGCGAGCTGCACGGCGGCGCGCGGGTCCGGGATCGCGAAGGCGCGCTGCCACAGGGCTCCGCTGCCGGAGAGCTGGCGCGCCGTGATCGAGGCGCTGCGCAGCATCGACTGGCGCTCCAGCCAGGCGACGTAGTGCGGGTTCGTCGCGTCGGGCGGGCCGCTCATGTCGAGGTCGGCGGTCCACGCCGGGTCGAGCTCCGTCGCCGGTCGGGTGGCGGGGCGTCCCGCCGTGTGCGGGGTGAGAGGGACGCCCAGCGGTTCGGGAAGCAGCTCGGGCGACGGTGTGGGCATGATCGAAGTCTGTCAGGCGGTCCCGTGCGCTGACGAGGCCCACGACGTCCGTGCCTCGAGCAGCCGTTGCAGGAGCGCGACGACGTCGGCGACGTCGCGCACGCGAAGGCGTGCCGCGGTCTTGCCGGCACCGACCTTGACGCTGACGTCGACGGCACGTGCGGCGGTGAACGCCGACTCGTCGGTGACGTCGTCGCCGACGATCACGGCGCGGTCTGCGCCAGACTCGCTGAGCAGCCGTCGGAACGCGTCGCCCTTGTCGGCGTGCACGACGCTCAGCTCGATCACCCGCTTGCCGTGGAGCACGTGCAGGTCCTTCGAGGCGACGAACGCCGACACCGCGTCGAGGGCGGCGTCGGGTTGCTCGGCGCGACGTACGTGCACCGCGACGCCGTACGGCTTCGGCTCGAGCTCGACACCCGCGAACGGTGCGACGACGCCCCGCACGTCCTCGATGAGGTCGCGCACCACTGTCGGGGTCTCGGGCTCGAGCTCGGTGTGCTCGGCCCCGTGGCTGCCGACCAGGCGGATCTCGGTGCCGCTCGCGCCGAGGCCGCTCAGGGCGGCGAGCTGGGCCCGCGAGCGGCCCGACACGAGCGCGACGGTCGTGCCCGTGAGGTCGGCGAGCTGCACGAGGTGCCTGATGGCCGACGCGTCGGGCGCAGCGGCCGAGGGGTCGTCGACGATGGGCGCGAGGGTGCCGTCGAAGTCGCAGACGACCAGGAGCCGGCGCGCCTGCGCCACCTCGACGAGCGCGCGGTCGACGTCGACCCACGGGGTCGAGGTGGCGTCGTCGGGTGCTGTCACTCGAGCGCCTGAGCGGTGAGCCGGTCGATGAAGCGGTGCGCCCAGGCTGTCCCGTCGTGCTCGAACAGCTGCGCGCGCATCGTCTCCATGCGGCGTCTCAGGTCGGCGGGTGCGGCGTGGACGGCCTCGAGTATCGACTCCTTGATCCCGTCGGCATCGAAGGGGTTGACCAGGAACGCGTCGACGAGCTCCTCGGCGGCTCCGGCGAACTCCGACAGCACCAGCGCACCGTCGAACGCGTAGCGCGATGCGACGTACTCCTTGGCCACCAGGTTCATGCCGTCGCGGTACGGCGTCACGAGCATGACGTCGGCGGCGAGGTAGAACGCGACGACGTGCTCGCGCTCCAGCGGCTGGTGCACGTACTGGATCGGTTGCGCGCCGAGCATCCCGTGGTCGCCCATGGCTCGCCCCACCATGAGCGCGATCTCGTCGCGTGCCCGCTGGTAGTCGTCGACGTTCTCGCGCGACGGTGTCGCGATCTGGACGAACACGGTGTCGTCGGTCGACAGCTCGCCCTCGGCGAAGAGCTCCGCGACAGCGTTGATCCGGACGTCGATGCCCTTGGTGTAGTCGAGGCGGTCGATGCCGAGCAGGATCCGGCGCGGCTCGCCGAGGCTGAGCCGGATCTCCTGCGCGCGCTCGTGCACCTGCGGCGTCCTCGCGATCGCGTCGATCTCCGCGGTGTCGATCGAGATGGGGAAGGCGTCCACCTCGACGTGGCGGTGCCCGTGGGTCGGGTCGTCGACCGTGAGGCGACCGCCGTCGATCGTCGCGCGGGTGTAGGACCCCGCCGCCTCGAACAGGTTCTCCGCGTCGCCGCGGGTCTGCAGGCCGACGAGGTCGGCGCCGAGCAGGCCGTCCAGGATCTCGGTCCGCCACGGCAGCTGCCGGAAGAGCTCGGGCGGCGGGAAGGGGATGTGCAGGAAGAACCCGATCCGGACGTCGGGGCGCAGCGTGCGCAGGAGCCGGGGGACCAGCTGCAGCTGGTAGTCGTGCACCCACACGGTGGCGCCGGGAGCCGCGAGCTCGGCGACGGTCTCGGCGAATCGTCGGTTGACGTCCTCGTACGCGTTCCACTGGTGGCGATGGTAGGAAGCCACCGCGATGCCGTCGTGGTAGAGCGGCCAGAGGGCGCTGTTGCTGAACCCCTCGTAGTAGAGGTCGATGTCGTCCAGGGTCAGCGGAACCTCGTGCAGCGTCAGCGATCCGAGCGACTCCGGCAGCGGTTCCTCGGCCGGCGCGGCCTCCGCGGACGGATCGGGATCCGGTACGTCGGCTGCGCGTGCGGGGCGTCCGGACCACCCGACCCACACGGCGTCCGCGTCGCGCAGGATCGGCTCGAGCGAGCTCACGAGGCCCCCCGGCGACCGGGTCCACGTGGTGGCGCCGTCGTCGTCGGTCACGGCGTTGACGGGAAGGCGGTTCGCGACGACGACGAGATCCTGGAGTCCGGGCACCGCTCGACCGTACGCGGTCCGGGGCGACGCCGGTCAACCCGGCACCTGGGTGGACCGACCGCCGCCCGACGTCTGGGGCGGAGGACGTGCACGCCCGTTGCGTCGTACCGCGGAGTGGATCAGCGGACGCGGATGAGGGTCAACCCGTCGCCGATCGTGAGGATCGTGGACTCGACCCGGTCGTCCGCAGCCACCATGTCGTTGAAGCGGCGGATGTGCTCGGTGTCGTCGTCGCTCGCGGAGGCGTCGAGGACCGCGCCGTCCCACAGCGTGTTGTCGACGAGGATCACCCCGTTGGACCGCATGCGCGGAACGAGCTCGCGGTAGTAGTCCCGGTACGTCGCCTTGTCCGCGTCGAGGAACGCGAGGTCGAACGGTTCGTCGAGCGGGAGGGACCGCAACGTTGTCAGCGCGTCGCCGATCCGCACGTCGATCCGGTCGCCGACGCCGTCGCGGTCCCACGCCTCCCGTCCGATGGAGGTCCACTCCTCGCTGATGTCGCAGCAGGTGAGGTGCCCGTCGGCGGGCAGACCACGTGCGATGCACAAGGCCGAGTAGCCGGTGAACGTGCCGACCTCGACGGCACGACGGACTCCGAGGATGCGCGTGAGCAGGGTCATGAGCGCCCCCTGCTCCGGCGCGATCTGCATGCCCGCGCTTCCCCCGGTCCGCTCGTGCGTCGTCCGGATCAGCCAGCTCTGCACGTCGTCGACGGGCGAGCAGTGGTCGAGCAGGTAGGCGTGCAGCTCCTCGGTGAGGAAGAACGATCGCCGGGCCGTGGTCATGGAGCGAGGCTACTGGCGGTTGCGGGGCGGGTGAAGCGGGTGATGATCCCGTCGCAGAGAGGCCGGATCGGCACCCACGTCCGCGCGGACGTCAGCGTTGCAGCGCCTCGAGGAGGGTCCGCAGCGCCAGCAGGCCGTCGTGGACGTCGGCGAACCTCGTCGTCAGCGGTGCGAGCCCGATGCGGATCCCGTCCGGGTGGCGGAAGTCCGGGATGACGCCGCGGTCGGTGAGTGCCTGCGTCAGCGCCTGCGCGTCCGGGTGGCGCACGGTGACGTGCGACCCGCGCAGGTGCGGCTCGCGCGGCGACGCGAGGGTGACGCCGAGATCCGCGAGCCACCCGTCGACGAGCTCGACGGCGTACGACGTCAGCGCGATCGACTTCTCGCGGACTGCGGTCATCCCCGCCTCGGCCAGCAGCCCGACGCCGACGTCGACCGCGGCGAGGGCGACCGCCGACGGCGTACCCGTCATGAACCGTCGGACGCCCGGTGCCGGGTCGTAGCCGGGTCCCATGGCGAAGACGTCGGAGTGCCCCATCCAGCCGGGGACGGGATTGTGCAGCTGGTCGTGCAGCCGGGAGTTGGCCCAGATGAACGCGGGCGCTCCGGGGCCGCCGTTGACGTACTTGTACGTGCAGCCGATCGCGAGGTCGGCGTCGACGTCGGCGAGTGCGAGCGGCACCGACCCGACAGCGTGGGAGCAGTCCCAGACCATGACCGCTCCGGCGTCGTGCACCACGCGGGTGATGGCGGCGACGTCGACCAGCGCGGCGGTGCGGTAGTCGACCACGGACAGCAGGACGACCGCGACGTCGTCGTGCATCGCCGCGGCGACGCTCCCCGGTGAGATCGGGTCGACCTCGACCGAGTCGGGGTCCATCGGCCCGACCCAGGAGATGCTCGCGCCGCGCTGCGCGGCCGCCTCGGCCGCCACGTAGCGGTCGGTCGGGAACTCGCCGCGGTGGACGACGATGGTCGTGCGCGTCGGACGCAGCCCGAGGGCGGCGTGCAGGACCTTGAAGATGTTGAGCGTGACGTTGTCGCACACCACGGTCTCGCCGCGGCGTGCACCGAGGAGCGCCTCGCCGAGCCGGTCCCCGACCTCGAGCGGCACGTCCATCCAGCCCTCGCTCCACGACCGGATCAGCCGGGTGCCCCACTGGCGTCGGACGACGTCGTCGATCCGTGCCGGAGTGTCGGCGGGCAGCCGGCCGAGCGAGTTGCCGTCGAGGTAGATGACGCCGTCGTCGGCGACGATGAAGCGGTCGCGGAACGCCGCGAGCGGATCGGCGGCGTCGAGCGCCTCGGCGTGAGCGCGATCGAGTGTCACGGCGAGCAGGCTGCCACAGACCCGCGGCGGGCGTCGCCCATCCGGCGAGCGGATCAGCCGAAGCGCGCGGCGCGCACCGACGCGACCGCGGCGCGGGCGCTCGCTGCAGCGGCGGCGCGCGCGACGGCGGGGGTCGGCACCCGCACGACCTCGCCGGGCACCGGGACCACCCGGCGTGCGACGAGGAACGGCTCTCCGCTCGTGGGGAAGCCGAGGAACTTCGAGACGTGGGCGACGTCGCCGCAGGAGTTGGTGTGCACCATCCAGAACGTCTTGCCGCCGTCCGGCGAACCGAGGTACATCACGACGTGCCGGTAGGGGCAGCCGCCCTGCGGGCAGGTGTTGTAGAGAACGAGGTCGCCCGGGCGCAGAGCCAGCGGCGGTACATAGGCGTAGTGCGGGTCGAGCGCGGCGCCGTCCCAGGGCACCATGTCGCGCGTGGACGGCGCCCAGGCGTCGCCGGCCGTGCCGAGCCCGGCACCCTCGTGGTAGGCGCGGGAGACGAACGACGAGCAGTCGGCGCGGAAGGGCAGCATGCGACCCGCGCCGCCGCACGCGTACGCGGCGCCGAGGTGCTGGAAGGCCCAGGTGATCGCCAGCGCCGCCTGCGGCGTGGCCGCCTGCTTGACGGCCTTGCTGCACAGGGTGGGTGCGCCGATGCTCTCCGCGCCGTCGCGCAGCGTGCCCTGGACGTTGACCGTCGGGCAGCCGTCGGGGCCGACCGCGACCTGGGGCGGCGAGATGGCGAACGTGACGAGCTGAGAGTCGAGAGCGCCGAGATCGGCGAGCGCCTGGTCGAGGGCCGCCTGCGCCTGCAGCACGCCGGCGCGCGCCTGCTTGATGTGGACGTCGTAGGACTGCAACGTCGCCTGGGCGAGATCGACCTGCGTCTGGGCGGCGTAGGCGGCGAGCACGACACCGTTGGACGCGTTGCGCGCGTAGCGGAGGTTGTCGAGCCGGTCGATGAAGTTGCTCGGCCCGGAGCCGATGAGGCTGGCGTAAGCACCGAAGCCGGCGTCGCCCTGGATGTAGAGGTCGCGGATGACGTCGTCGGTCGACTGCTGCGCCGCCATCGACGCCGCCTCGGCCTGCGCCAGCTGCAGCGCGACGGTGGGACGTTCCGACTCGTACCAGGTCACCGTGCTCTTCGCCGTGGCCAACGCGGCTGCCAGCGGCGTGAGTCGGGACGCGAGCACGTCGCGCTGCGCGGTGAGCGCGAAGTACTGGTCGATCTCGCCGCTGGTCGGGACGACGCCGTCGTTGGGCGGGAGCGCCGGATCGGTGGTCGGCGGCGTGCTCGACGACGTGCTCGGGCCGGGCGTCCCGCTGGTCGGGCTCGGCACCGGCGTGCGCTGGCCGGGGGCCAGCGGGATCGGCACCTCGGGAACACGGGCCGACGGGTTGGTCGGCGAGGGGGTCGGCGCGGTCGGGCTCGCAGCGGGCACACCGTCCGTCGGGCTCGGGGTCGGGACCGCGCTCGGCGAGGTGTCGGCCGGCGTCGGCGCAGGCGTGACGTCGGCGCGCGCGCTGCCGGCGAACGAGCCGACGACGAGTACGCCCGCGGAGGCCGCGAGCAGCGCACGTCGCAACGGCCGTCTCACCCGCTCATTCTCACGGGTGGCGTGTACGAACGCCTCACGGCGGCTGCACTTGAGGCGACGTGTGGGTGAACTCACCGTGGCATTCGAGTGACTTCGGCTCCTCCGTTCGGGGGATGCGCTCAGCTGTGGTGATGTGCCATCGAGCGCGCGGCGCTCACGGCCACCCCCACACGGCGCAGCGCGGCCTGCTCGTCGGACGGGCCTGTGCCGCTGATGCGGGGCAGAGCCCCGAGTCAGGATTGAACTGACGACCGCTCGCTTACAAGGCGAGTGCTCTACCACTGAGCTATCGGGGCGGGCTGCGCCGAGGTTAGCAACGGCGCCGGCTGCGACGGTGTCGCGCAGGACCGTCCGAGGGGTCCGTCCCGGTCGTGCAGGGGACGAACGGCAGGGGCCGACGGACGGATCCGTCGGCCCCTGCAGGCAGTTCTCGTCGAGGACGCGGGCGGCCGACGAGTGGGATGTCGACCGCCCGCGTCGCGCGCCCGCCCGGGTCGGGGCGGGCGCGCCGCCGGGTCAGATCCTGGGCAGGACGATCCGGGTCGCGTGCGGCCAGTGGCCGGTCGCGCTGTGGAAGGCCACGCGCGCGGCGCGGACCGACGCGGCGTAGGTGACCCAGGCGTTGTGGATCGCGGTGTGGCGAGCCGCCCTGGCGGCCACCACTGCCGAGTTGTGCGCGAACGCGGTGCGGGCGGCCACCAGCGACGCCTGGAAGGCGGCGAGGTCGGCCGGGGTCTTGCCCGACGCGTTGTAGGTGGCGATGGCCAGGTTGATCGACGCCCGCAGCTGCGCGTGAGCGGCAGCGGTCGACGAGCGGAAGGCGCGGTGAGCGGCGTTCACGTGCGTGCGCAGCTGGTAGTTGGCGCTGCGCATCGCGGCGCGGTAGGCGTTGCGCGCGATCGCGTTGGCCGGGTCGACCACGAGGTCGTACGCCGCCCAGGCAGCGTCGACCGCAGCGAAGCGCGTGGTGCGCGCCGCGTCGAAGGCGGCGTTGCGGGTGTCGACGGCGCCGGAGACGGCCAACGCGTAGGCCTGGTTGGCGGCGAGGATGACGCCGGGGTCGGTCGAGGTGCCGACGATCGCGGCGCGGTTGGCCTTGGCGAGGATGACGTTGGGGTCGTGGTTGAAGGCCACGATGGCGGTGCGGACGGCCTTGCGGTAGGTGACCACTGCCGTGGCGATGGCCTTCCTCAGGGTGACCTGAGCCTGGTGCTTGGTGGAGGCGCTGACGGTGGTGGCGTGCGAGCTGTGCACGGGGGTCGCGCTGGCGACGCCCGTGGCCGGCACGGCCAGCGCGAGGGCCAGGGCGGCACCGATGCCGGCCCGGCGCAGGGAGCGAGTCGAGACGAACATGGGTCGAGTCCTCTCAGGTAGCCGGGTCGATTCCCGGTCGCACTGAGCATCGGGTTACCCGCCGAAGGTCTGCTTCGAGCCCGCTTAAGCCCGCGCATCCGGGTGACATAGGTCTCGTCGTCGCAGGTCGTCGGCACCTCCGGCGGTGCCGACACGTCGTGCTTAAGCGGCGTCCAAGCGGCGCCGAGGTGCTCGCGTCCACGCTGGAGCGGCGACGAATCGTCCGGAATTCGGATCACGCGGGCGGTTGCGGCTCGTCCGGGGGCCGCGGGGCGCCGATTACCCTGACAGGAACCGGCAGAGATTGGGTGGGGGGCAGGTGCCACCGTTGATCGACGGGCTCGCCGACCTGGTCGAGATCGGGCACGGTGGCTTCGGCACCGTCTACCGGGCTCGCCAGGTCGATCTCGGGCGCCCGGTCGCGGTCAAGGTGCTCACGGACGTCCGCGGCGACTCCGACGCCTACGCCCGGTTCGCCCGGGAGTGCCAGGCGCTCGCCGCTCTCGGCGGCCACCCCAACATCGCCACCGTCTTCGGCTGCGGGCTCACCGACGACGGCTCGGGCTACCTGTCGATGGAGCTGCTCCCGGGTGGCTCGCTCGCCGACAAGGTGGCCGAGGGTCCGTCGTCCTGGCAGTCCGTGGCGACGTGGGGCGTCCAGCTCGCCGGGGCGCTCGAGACCGCGCACCGCGCCGGCATCACCCACCGCGACATGAAGCCGGAGAACGTCCTGTTCGACGGGCTCGGCTCCCCGAAGCTCGTCGACTTCGGCATCGCGAGCGTGCCCGGCGCCTACCGGACCGCGACCGGAGCCGTGACGCTGACGCTCGCGCACGCCGCGCCGGAGGTGGTCGCGGGCCGTCGGGGCGGGGTGTCCGGCGACGTCTACGCGCTCGCCTCGACCCTGTACGCCGCCCTCGCCGGCCACGCGGCGTTCGTCGCCGAGGCCGACGAGACGATGGTGCCGATGCTCGCGCGCATCGCGAGCGCCCCGGTACCGGACCTGCGGCCGGCCGGCGTCCCCGACGCGGTGTGCGCCGCGATCGAGCGCGGCATGGCCAAGGACCCGGGCGACCGACCCGTGTCGGCCGAGGCCTTCGGGGTCGCGCTCCACGACGCGCTGGCCACCGAGGGTGTGTCGTCGCCGACACCGCCGCTCCTCCTGCCGGGCATGGCGGCGGCGTCCTTCGTCGCCGACCCGGCTGCAGCCTCGACCGCGTCGGGATACGCCGGCGAGCAGACGATCACCGGTTGGGACGCGGCAGCGGGCGCGGCCGACGAGGCCACCGTGCGCACGCCCGTCGCCGAGGTCGCTGCGGCGCGCCGTCGTACCAACGCGTGGGCGATCGTGGCCGGACTCGCCGTCATCGCCCTGGCGATCGTCGCGTTCCGCGGTCTGGTGGCACCGTCGGTCGCGAGCCCGGCGGCGTCGCAGTCCGGCAGCGGGTCCCACAGCCCGACGCCGACACCGTCGGTGACGGG
>Ga0075026_100001288_pt1 | contig 10520 bp, 7 predicted proteins | sample Str012_2_FD_71392 | JGI IMG/M metagenome (GOLD analysis project Ga0075026, IMG submission 71392) | Freshwater sediment microbial communities in response to fracking from Pennsylvania, USA - Straight Creek_MetaG_SC_2012 | ecosystem: Environmental > Aquatic > Freshwater > Creek > Sediment...
ACCACGCTCGTCACGGACGTCATGACGCCGATGCCGCTCATCACCGGTCACGACGGGATCGAGCGCGACGAGGCCACGCTGCTGCTGCGCCAGCACAAGCGCGAACGCCTGCCGATCGTCGACGACGACGGTCGTCTCACCGGGCTCATCACGGTCAAGGACTTCGTGAAGTCCGAGCAGTACCCCAACGCCAGCAAGGACGGCGACGGCCGCCTCATGGTGGGTGCCGCGATCGGCTACTTCGGCGATGCCTGGGAGCGGGCCACGACGCTGATCGAGGCGGGTGTCGATGTGCTGGTCGCCGACACGGCGCACGGTCACGTACGTCTGCTGCTCGACATGGTGCAGCGGCTCAAGAACGACCCCGCGACGAAGCACGTGCAGGTCATCGGTGGCAACGTCGCGACCAGGTCGGGTGCGCAGGCGTTCGTCGACGCCGGAGCGGACGCGGTCAAGGTCGGAGTTGGTCCCGGCTCGATCTGCACGACCCGTGTCGTCACCGGCGTCGGGGCTCCGCAGATCACCGCGGTCTACCAGGCGTCGCTCGCAGCGAAGCCGGCCGGCGTTCCCGTGATCGCCGACGGCGGCCTGCAGTACTCCGGTGACATCGCCAAGGCGCTCGTTGCTGGCGCGGAGTCGGTGATGGTCGGTTCGATGCTGGCTGGGTGCGACGAGAGCCCGGGCGACGTCATCTTCGTCAACGGCAAGCAGTACAAGAGCTATCGCGGCATGGGGTCGCTCGCTGCGATGAGCTCGCGAGGCAAGAAGTCCTACTCCAAGGACCGCTACTTCCAGGCTGAGGTCGACAGCGACGACAAGATCGTCCCCGAGGGCGTCGAAGGTCGGGTCGCCTACCGTGGCCCGCTCTCGGCAGTGGCACACCAGCTCGTGGGTGGCCTGCGCCAGTCGATGTTCTACGTCGGCGCACGCACGGTGCCCGAGCTGCAAGAGCGCGGGCAGTTCATCCGCATCACGGCCGCTTCGCTCAAGGAGAGCCACCCGCACGACATCCAGATGACCACCGAGGCCCCGAACTACCCGTCGTAGCAAGGCATCCGACGCACGCGTGATCTCCGCACGCGCGTCGACCGAGCATCAGCAGGGCCGAACCCAGCGTCGTAGAGGATCACCGTGAACGAGATCGAGATCGGCCGCGCGAAGCGGGCGCGTGCGGCGTACTCCCTCGACGACATCGCCATCGTGCCGAGCCGCCGCACGCGCGATCCGGAGCTCGTCTCGGTCGCCTGGCGCATCGACGCGTACGCCTTCGACACACCGGTGCTCGCTGCTCCTATGGACTCCGTGGTGTCGCCGGCGACGGCCATCGAGATCGGGAAGCTCGGCGGTCTCGCCGTGCTCGACCTCGAGGGCGTGTGGGCCAGGTACGACAACCCGCAGCCGTTGCTCGACGAGGTCGCCGAGCTCGAGGAGCACGACGTCACCGCGAGGCTGCAGGAGATCTACTCGGCGCCTATCCGCGAGGAGCTGATCACTGCGCGAATCGCCGAGATCCGAGCCGGCGGTGTCACGGTCGCGGCGGCACTGTCACCCGCACGCACTGCGCAGTTCGCGAAGACCGTGGTCGATGCGGGCGTCGACCTCTTCGTGATCCGGGGTACGACGGTCAGCGCCGAGCACGTCGCTCGCGAGGGTGCTCCCGAGCCGCTCAACCTCAAGCAGTTCATCTACGAGCTCGACGTGCCTGTCATCGTCGGTGGCTGCGCGACCTACCAGGCGGCGCTGCACCTGATGCGTACAGGCGCGGCGGGAGTGCTCGTGGGGTTCGGCGGCGGCGCGACGCACACGACGCGCGACGTCCTCGGGGTGCGAGTGCCGATGGCCTCGGCCATCGCTGACGTCGCGGCTGCGCGCCGCGACTACCTCGACGAGAGCGGCGGACGCTACGTCCACGTCATCGCCGATGGCGGCGTGGGCCGCTCAGGTGACCTCCCCAAGGCGATCGCCTGTGGCGCCGATGCCGTGATGATCGGGTCGCCGCTCGCACGGGCCGTCGAGGCGCCGGGTCACGGCTACCACTGGGGCATCGAGGCGACCCACGCGGAGCTGCCTCGCGGCGAGCGTGTCCATCTCGGCCAGGTCGGCTCGCTGGCCGAGATCCTGCACGGTCCCTCGCGTACGGCCGACGGCACGATGAACCTCGTCGGTGCCCTGCGTCGGGCCATGGCCACCACCGGCTACTCCGACCTCAAGGAGTTCCAGCGCATCGAGATCGTGGTCGAGCCCACCCGCTGACTGCCGCGTCGCTCGAGCCCGGCCCGCTGGCAGCGGATCGTCCCTCGTCGCTGGCTCTCGTTCGGCGTGATGGCCGGAATTGTTGCGCTCTATGCAACGAAGGTCACCTTCATCGCATTCGGTCGGGCTGAGGCTACCGGTGGGTAACTGGCGGCACTACGCTGCGGGACATGACCGCTGAGGCTGCTGCACCTGAGTCCGCTGCTGCTGGTGGCCCCGACGAGATGGGGCGTACGCCGGCCATCCCGGGCGCCCTCGTGGCGCGGTTGCTGCGGCACGCGGTGACCTCCCCGAAGGCAGAGATCCGCGAGACGGTCGAGCCGTTCACCGGTGGGCTGGCGGCGCGGTTGCCGCTGTCGACCGAGGCCGACGTCGACACCGCGTTCACCATGGCGCGGCGTGCTCAGAGGCAGTGGGCGCTGCGCCCGGTGCGCGAGCGGGCGCGTGTCCTTCTGCGGTTCCACGACCTCGTGCTCGACCGTCAGGCCGAGGTGCTCGACCTGGCGCAGACCGAGACGGGGAAGGCACGTCGCGACGCGTTCGAGGAGCTCCTCGACTGCGCGCTCAACTCGCGTCACTACGGCCGCGTCGGCCCTGGGCTGCTCGCGTCGAAGCGGCGCCTCGGCGTCTTCCCGACCCTCACCCAGACGACCGAGCACCACCACCCCAAGGGCGTCGTCGGGATCGTGTCGCCGTGGAACTACCCCATCACGCTGGCGGTCACCGACGCTTTGCCCGCGCTGCTCGCCGGCAACGGTGTGGTGCTGCGTCCCGACCTGCAGACCACCGTCACGGCGCTCTGGGTGGTCGACCTGCTGCGTGAGGCAGGGCTGCCCGAGGGCCTCATGCCCGTCGTCGTCGGCGACGGCGAGACCGTGGGGCAGTGGGTCGTCGACCGTGCCGACTACGTGATGTTCACCGGCTCCACACGGGTCGGCCGGATCGTGGCGCAACGCTGCGGTGAGCGGCTCGTGGGTTGCTCGCTCGAGCTCGGGGGCAAGAACGCGCTCATCGTGCGCGCTGACGCCGACATCGAGCGCTCGGCCGAGATCGCCGAACGTGCCTGCTTCGCCAACTCCGGCCAGCTCTGCATCGGCATCGAGCGACTCATCGTCCACGAGGACGTCGCTGACGAGTTCGTCGCTGCATTCCTCAAGCGGGTCAACGCGATGCGGCTCAAGCCGGGTGTCGGCTGGGGCGCCGACATGGGGTCGCTCATCTCCGCGAAGCAGCGCGACGCAGTGCTCGCCCACATCGACGACGCCGTGGCCAAGGGCGCAGAGGTGCTCACGGGTGGCAAGGCACGACCCGACGTCGGCCCGTTCTACGTCGAGCCCACGGTGCTCATCGGCGTCACCGGTGAGATGGCCGCATGCCGCGACGAGACCTTCGGCCCGGTCGTGAGCGTGTCGACGTACCGCACGGACGAGGAGGCGATCGCTCGCGCGAACGACTCCGACTTCGGTCTCAACGCATCGGTGCTGACGCGCGACACCCGCGCGGGCAAGGCGATGGCGCTGCGGATCCAGGCCGGTACGGTCAACGTGAACGAGGCCTACGGCTCGACCTGGGGATCGACAGCGGCCCCCATGGGCGGCATGAAGGCGTCCGGCCTTGGCCGTCGGCACGGCGTCGAGGGGCTGCTCAAGTACACCGAGACGCAGACCGTCGCGGTGCAGCGCGTGATGGGCTTCGGGGCGGCGTTCGGTCGCACCGACGAGCAGTGGGCCGCGCTGCTCACCACAGCTGTCAAGGCGATGAAGAAGGCAGGGGTGCGATGACGAACGGCTGGATCTCCGACGAGGCACCCGGCGACGCGGCCGGCGACCACTACGACGTCCTGGTGATCGGGTCCGGCTTCGGCGGCTCGGTCACTGCGCTGCGCCTCACCGAGAAGGGCTACCGGGTCGGAGTGCTCGAGGCCGGTCGGCGCTTCGCCGACCACGAGTTCGCGAAGAACTCCTGGCGGCTGCGCAAGTTCCTCTACGCCCCTCGCCTCGGTCTCTACGGAATTCAGCGCATCCACCTGCTGCCCGACGTTCTCGTGCTCTGCGGCGCCGGTGTCGGTGGCGGCTCGCTCGTCTACGCCAACACGCTCTACGTACCGCCGACAGAGTTCTTCGAGGACCCGCAGTGGGCGGGCATCACCGACTGGCAGCGCGAGCTCGCGCCCTACTACGACCAGGCGACGCGGATGCTCGGTGTCGCCGACGTGCCGCACCGCTCGCCGCTCGACGAGCAGTTCGCCGAGGTCGCGGAGGAGATGGGTGTCGGTCACACGTTCCGGCTCACTCCGGTCGGCGTGTTCTTCGGCGCGGGGCCCGGCCAGACCGTGCCCGACCCGTTCTTCGGCGGCGAAGGCCCGGCGCGTACGGGCTGCACGGAGTGCGGCGAGTGCATGACGGGGTGTCGGCACAACGCCAAGAACACGCTGCCGAAGAACTACCTCGGTCTCGCCGAGCGAGCCGGCGCCACCGTGCACCCGCTCACCACCGTGCAGGTCGTACGTCCTCGTCAGGGCGGTGGCTACGCCGTCGACACCGTGCGCACCGGTCCGCTGATGCGCGGCCGGCGTACGTTCACCGCTGACCAGGTCGTGGTCGCAGCCGGTGCCTACAACACCCAAAAGCTGTTGCACCGCATGAAGGATGACGGCGTCCTTCCCGGTCTCTCGCACCGGCTCGGACATGTCTCGCGCACCAACTCCGAGTCGCTCGTGGGCGCGATCTCTCGTCACACCGACGTCGACTACACCCGCGGTGTCGCGATCTCGTCGTCGTTCCATCCCGACGACCGCACCCACGTCGAGTCGGTGCGCTACGGCAAGGGCAGCAACTTCATGGGGCTCCTGGGCACCGTGCTGACCGACGGTGTCGACGGTGTGCCCCGCTGGAAGGTCTGGGGCCGCACGCTGGTCGAACGCCCCACCGACGCGGTGCGCTCGCTGTCGGTGCGCAAGTGGTCCGAGCGAGCGGCCATCGCGCTGGTGATGCAGTCGGTCGACAACTCCGTGACCGTGAGCAGCGTGAAGTCAAAGCTGGGCCGGTGGAAGCTCACCTCGCGGCAGGGGGAGGGCGAGCCCAACCCGACCTGGATCCCCGCGGGCAACGAGGCTGCTCGCCGCCTCGCGGACCACATCGACGGCTTCCCGATGGGCAACCTCGGCGACCTCATCGACGCCCCGCTCACTGCGCACTTCGTCGGGGGCTGCTGCATCGGCAGCGACGCCGACCACGGCGTCATCGATGCCTACCACCGCGTCTACGGCCACGACGGCCTGCACGTCGTGGACGGCGCGGCGATCACCGCCAACCTGGGCGTGAACCCGTCCCTGACCATCACCGCGCAGGCCGAGCGCGCCATGGCCATGTGGCCCAACAAGGGCGAATCCGACCGTCGTCCCGCGCTGGGTTCGGCGTACGTCGAGGTGCCCGTGGTCGAGCCGGTGCGACCGGTGGTCCCCGCGCACGCGTCCGGGGCCCTGCGCCTGCCGATCGTCGAGGTGCGCCACGGGAACACTCGTGCGCAGGATGAGGTTGTCACCGACTGAGGCCTCGCGCGGCGGGGCTCACCCCAGGACCCGGAGGGCCCATGCGCGCGATCTGGAACGGCACCGTCATCGCCGAGAGCGACGACACGGTCGTGGTCGAGAACAACCACTACTTCCCCGCCTCGTCCGTCATCGAGGGTGTCCTGCGCCCCAGCGACACCCACAGCGTGTGCCCGTGGAAGGGCACGGCGTCCTACTACTCGCTCGAGGTCGATGGCCAGACCAACACAGACGCCGTCTGGTACTACCCCGAGCCCAAGGACGCCGCGAAGGAGATCACCGACCGCGTCGCCTTCTGGAAGGGCGTCAAGGTCGAGGCCTGATCTGACCCTGATCCTGCCCCCGCCACATCCATCCGCCCGTTGGCGGGTGACGGCGATGTGTGTCCGCGGGCAGGATCAGCTCGGCCGGGTCAGTCGGCGTCGCGCCAGCTCTTCCACAGCGCGGCGTAGGCACCGTCTGCGGCCACCAGCTCGTCGTGGCTCCCGAGCTCGCTCACGCGGCCGGCCTCGACGACAGCGATGCGATCGGCGTCGTATGCCGTGTGCAGTCGGTGCGCGATAGCGATGACCGTCCGTCCCTCGAGCACGGCGTTGAGAGACCGCTCGAGGTGGCGCGCTGCGCGCGGGTCGAGCAGTGACGTCGCCTCATCGAGCACCAGGGTGTGCGGATCGGCGAGGATGAGCCGAGCCAGGGCGACCTGCTGAGACTGCCCTGGTGCCAAGGAATGACCGCCCTGGCCCACCTCGGTGTCGAGCCCCTTCTCGAGCGTCTCCACCCACGGAGTCGCGTCGACCGAGTCGAGGGCCTCGAGCAGCGCGGCGTCGTCGGCGTCGGGCTTGGCCAGCAGCAGGTTGTCGCGCAGGGTACCCACGAAGACGTGGTGCTCCTGGTTGACGAGAGCCACCTGGGTCCGCACCTTCTCGGTCGGCATCTGCGACAGGGCTGCGCCCCCGAGCTCGACGGAGCCGGTGCGGGGAGCGTAGATGCCTGCCATGAGACGCCCGAGCGTGGACTTCCCGGCTCCCGAGGGACCGACGAGCGCGATGCGCTCGCCCGGGGCGACGTCGAGATCGATCCCGTGCAGCACGTCACGACCGGCGCGGTAGCCGAAGCGCACGTCGTCGACGACGAGGCGGTCGTCGACCGGCTCGAGGTCGTCGTCGAACTCCTGGTCGGGTACGTCGTGCACGCCGACGAGCCGGGCGAGAGAGGCCTGGCCGACCTGCAGCTCGTCGTACCACATGAGGATGAGGTCGACCGGCTCCGTGAGCATCTGGGTGTAGAGCAGACCGGTGGTCAGCTGACCGAGCGAGATCGTCCCCTGGCCGACGAGCCAGCCGCCGAGGGCGAGCACGCCGACGAGGGGAAGGACGTAGCCGGCCTCGATCGCGGGGAACCACGAGCAGCGGAGCCAGAGCGTGTATCTCTCCCACGAGATCCAGCGCTTGATCCGCTCGTTGGTGACGTCGATGCGTTGCTGCTCGAGGCGATAGAGCTCGATGGTCTGGCCGGCGTCGACGGTCTCCGCGATCGAGGCGCTGACCTGGGCGAAGGTCGACGACTCAGCCCGGTAGGCCTGAGGCGCACGACGGAAGTACCACCTCGACGAGATGAGGATCGGGGGTACGGCAAGGAGCCATGCGACCGCGAGCTGCGGTGCCGTGATGACCAGCGCGCCTCCGACGAGCAGCGCAGTGACGACCGAGATGGTGATCTGCGGGAGCGCCTCGCGCACGGCGTAGTTGAGTCGGTCGATGTCTGTCGTGATGCGTGAGACGAGATCGCCGGTGCCGGCGCGCTCGACCACTCCGGTCGGCAGGTTGACAGCGCGCGTCAGGAAGTCCTCACGCAGGTCTGCGAGCACCTCCTCGCCGAGCACTCCTGCACGCAGCCTCGTGATGCGGGTGAAGATGGTCTGCACGATGAGGGCGCCGAGGAACCAGAGCGCGGCATGGTCGATGACGTCCGTCGTCGTCCCGTTGGTGAGGCTCTCGACGAGGCCACCGAGCACGATCGGGCCGGCGAGGCCGGCGATCGACGCCACGGAGTTGGTGCCGATCACGACACCGAAGGCGGCGCGATGGCGCCGCAGCATCGTGCGGACGTAGCGGCGCATCGTGTCGTCGCTCGCGATGGGCAGCGACTGTCCGGTGAGCGTGGACGCAGCGACTGCGTCCTCGGGCGGCATCACGGTGACGTCACCTCCTCCCGTGTCACGACGGAGCGGTAGCTGGGGTCGTCGCGCAGCAGCTCGCGGTGCCTCCCCGACGCCGCGACCCGCCCGTCGAGCACGAGCAGGACCGTGTCGGCCCGGTCGAGGACCAGCGGCGAGTTGGTGAGGATGACGGTGGTGCGACCGGAGCGCGCCTCGCGCAGGGTCGAGGCGATGCGGGCCTCGGTGTGCGAGTCGACCGCGCTCGTCGGCTCGTCGAGCACGAGGATCGCCGGGTCAGCCACCAGGGAGCGTACGAGCGCGAGGCGCTGGCGCTGACCACCTGACAGGGAGCGACCCCGCTCGGTGATGCGGGCGCGCATCGGGTCCGAGACGTCGGGTGACGAGTCGACGAGGGCGTCCAAGACGTCGAACGCGGAACTGGTCTCGACGGCGTCGGCGACGTCGACGGCTCCCGAGCGCGGGATGTCGAGGAGCTCGGCCAGGGTGCCCGACAAGAGCACGGGGTCCTTGTCCTGGGTGAGTACCGAGGCACGGAGGACCGGGCGCGGAATCTCACCCAGCGGCACTCCGTCGAGCGTCACCTGCGCGCCCTCGGGCCCGAGTCCGGCGAGCCGCAACGCGATCTCGTCTGCGGTCACCTGCTCCGCGCACACGATCGCCGTGAACGATCCCGGCTCGATCCTGATGCCGGAGATCGGGTCGTACAGCGTTGCGTCGGTGGCGACGACCTGGCTGGCATCGGGTCGCGCTGCCGCGTCGGTGCGCTCGAGGCTGAGCACCGTCACGACGCGGCCGGCCGCGACGAACGCGCGGGTCCAACGCTGAGCAGTCTCGGTGAAGGTACGCAGCGGGATGAGCAGGAACGAGGAATAGCCGTAGAACGCCACGAGCTGCCCCACGTTGAGGGTCCCGGCGAGGACGAGGCGCGCGCCGACCCAGGTGACGATGACTAGGAAGAGGCCAGGCAATGCGACCTGCTGCGCATCGAGCAGCGAGCGAACCTTCGCGACGTCGACCGCGGATGCGCGAACCTTCTGCGAGGCATCCTGGAATCGGCGGAGGAACAGCTCCTCGCCGCCGATCCCCCGGAGAACACGCAGCCCCGCGACGGTGTCAGCGGCGAGCTCGGTGGTGCGGCCGACGAGGTGGCGCTGGGCGGACTCGCGGGACTCGAGCGGCTTGAGGAGCGGTCCGACGGCCAGGCCGAGCAGCGGGACGCAGACGAGCACGATGACGCCGAGCAGCGTCGACGAGTGCAGCAGGAGTGCCGCGACGAAGAAGAACGCGACGACCCCGGCGACGAAACGCGCGGCGACGTCGAAAGCACTGCCGATCTTCTCGACGTCGTTGCTCGTCACGGCCACGACCTCGCCGGTCGCGACGCTGGTCTGCAGGTCCGTTCCGAGGTGGGCGGCATGACGTACGACGAGCTGCTGGGTGCGACTCGCGGCGGTGATCCAGTTGGTCACGGCCATGCGGTGCCGCATGATGCCGCCCGTCGCCTGGATGGTTCCCAGGACGACGAGGGCGATGACGGCCCGCACCACCGCACCCTCGTCTCCGTCGGCGGCACCCTGCACGCCGAGGCCGAGCGCCGCAGGGACGAGCGCCATCGCGACCATCCACACGATGCCCCACGCGATGCCCTGGCCGAGGGTGCGCCACTGGTGGCGGGCGATCCACCGCAGGAAGGCGAAGGCGGACCTGAGGTCGGGTGTCCCTGGGTCCGCGAGGGGCAGGTTCGACATCGACATGGCCTGCCGAGACTAAGCCCGCCACGCCGCGCGGGTCGCGGCAGTTTGCGGCGTCGTGACCTGAGTCTCGCTAGCCTCACGCCCGACGCCGTGCACAGTCCGTGCACACCCCGTGCTGGACCACCGTCGACGAGGTGACCCGTGAGCGACCCGACACCACCGCCCGACGACAACCCGTTCCGCGTGCCCGAGCCGGGTGCGGTGCCGCCGCCTGCGCCGCCGTACGGGTCGGTTCCTCCCCCTACGCCTGCGCCGCCAGCCTCTGGGGCGGTGCCGCCGCCGCCGCTGCCACCGGGGCACGGTGGGCCGGCCTACGGGCCGGGCTACGGACCGCCGGTGTACGGCCAGGGCTACCCGCCGGGCTATCCGCAGGGCTATCCCCAGGGATATCCGCAGGGCTATGCGGGACAGGCGCCGCGCACCTCCGGCAAGGCGATCGCCGTCATGGTCCTCGGCATCGTGTCGATCCCGGCGCTCTGCCTCTGCTACATCGGTGTCATCACGGCGATCGTCGGTCTCGCGATGTCGCCGAGCGCCAATCGCGACATCGCGACCTCGGGTGGGTCCGTCGGCGGGTCGGCGCAGGTGAAGACCGGCGTGATCCTCAGCATCATCGCGCTGGTGCTCGCCGTGCTGGGGATCGCGTGGGCGGTGACGCACCCGGGCACCACACGGTCCTCGTTCGGAACGTGACGGCCACGCACCGGGCGGTCAGCTGGATGACGGCTGACGGATAAGATCGAGCCTCTCCCTCCGTCCGAAGGGCTCGTGATCCTCGGTGACC
>Ga0075026_100001289_pt1 | contig 10520 bp, 11 predicted proteins | sample Str012_2_FD_71392 | JGI IMG/M metagenome (GOLD analysis project Ga0075026, IMG submission 71392) | Freshwater sediment microbial communities in response to fracking from Pennsylvania, USA - Straight Creek_MetaG_SC_2012 | ecosystem: Environmental > Aquatic > Freshwater > Creek > Sediment...
ATCGTCGTCTGCGCGGTGGTCGGCGAGACGACGCCGTAACCGGTGCCGGCTACGACCGAGAGCGTGAACGTCTTGTTCGGCTCGACGAGAGTGTCGGCGCGCGTCGCCACCACAACCTGCAGCGAGCTGACCCCCGCCGGCATCGTGACGACCGGCGGCGGCAGCACGACATCGGACGCGGTGGCCGTTCCGCCCGTGATCAGGGTGACGTCGATCGCGCTGGCGATAGGCGCCGACGCGGTGATTACAAACGTCGCGGGCGCGCCTTCGGCAACGGTCGCCCCGGTCGACTGGATCGACAGATTGGGCGGTCCCGCCAAGGCGTGGACGCCGTCACCCACGTGGAACGCAGTGAGGTTTGCCGACGCAGACCCGGGCGTGCGCGCCGCTCTCGTGACCGCAGTCACGCCCGGCGGTTCGATGATGATGCCCGCACTCGACTGCGCGCCGATCGTGTAGCCGGTCGACTGCGCGAGGGTCACCGTGGCGGTCTGCGCGGACACCGGAGTGGCGCCGGGATAGTGATTCGCGGCCTGCCACTGCGCGAGCGCGAAGCGGGTCTGCTCGGTGAAGAGCGGGCTCGGCGGTCCGGGGTTGAACCCCGACCCGGCGAGGATCGCCTTGAGCTGAACGACGTCGTCGCCCTGATCGCCGACCGTGAGCGAGCGGAAGAACGGGATGTCGCCGGGCTCGGTGATCGCGTCGCGGCCGTCGATGGCGAAGAGGCGGGCGTCGACCTGTGAGGTCTCACCGTCCTTCGCGTACAACGCGCTGAGCCGACCTTGCGTCACGCTCGTGACCTTGCGCTGTTCCTCGCGGGCCAGCGTTCCGGTGAGGGTCACGCTGTCCTTCAACGTGCGGCGCTGCACGTTGTCGAGGATCACGAGGTTCTTGCTCTGCGTCGAGCTGGAGGAGTTCCCCCACAGCGCGTACCCCGTCGCCGCCGCGGCGACGACGACCACCGTCACCGCGATCGCGGTGAGAACCTTGCCGTTCTTCGTCACCTGTTACCCGCCAGAGTTCGGAGCGACTTTTTGCTGCGATTCGGTTGCGCACTGCTGCACGTCACTGCTCGACAAGATGTCCTGGCCCGGCGGCGGCGTGAAGTTCGGTACCGAGCTCCCGCCACCCGCGCCGAACGCGAAGAGGCGGCCCTTGGCATCGGGCTTCGGCTTGGGGATGCCCCAGCCCCGGGCGATCATGCAGTCGCGCCACACGAGGTAGCCCTTGTTCTGGGTCTCGATCTGAGCCGGAGTGAGCGCGTCCTGCGCGGCCTGCTGGTCCTGGAGCGCCTTCACGATGTTGCTCTTCGCCGCGCACGTCGACAACGCCTTGATGTAGTCGGGGTTGTTCGCGGGCGAGTTCGGATTGGAGGCACTCGGTACGCCGATGAACTTCGTACCGAGTCCCTTGAGGCACGACTGGAAGATCCCGAGTGCGCCGAAGAACTTCGTGGTCGGGTCTTCCTTGGCGAGCGGGACCGTGTCGCCGCTCGCGGTCGTGGCACCGGGCGATGCCGCGCCGGCCGCGGCGACCGTGCGCACCGGACCGTCCTTGGTCATCTTCCAGCCGGGCGGGAGCTTGATGTCGGCCTGACCCGAGTCGAGCTGACCGGCGATGATCGTTTGCGAGGACGTCGATTTCGAGCTGCCGCCGCAGCCCGCGAGTCCGAGTCCGAGCGCCAGGCTCAGCACGACGGCAGTGGACACCACAGAGCGAGAAGACGCGCGGCGCGACGAGATACGTGCGCTCCGTGACCATGCCCCCATTGGTGCAGTATGGCGCACCGGACCGTTAGCCCGGCGTTAGCTCTCCCTTTTGACGCAAACGCCCGGATACCCGGGTGCGACCGATCCGGGGCGGGTCCTACTCTTCAGCACGACCGATCCCGGGGGAAGGTCATGCGCGTATTGCTCGCGGAGGACGACGCGGCGCTGGCCGATGTCATCGCGCGCGGGCTGCGCCGGGAGGCGCTCTCCGTCGACATCGCCCGCGACGGCGCGACCGCGCTGGAGCGCGCCCGCACGATCGAATACGACGTCATCGTTTTGGATCGCGACCTCCCGGTGATGCACGGCGACGTGGTGTGCGAGGCGCTGACGAGTGCCGGCGCGCTGACCCGCATCCTGATGCTCACGGCGTCTGCGGCGATCGAGGAGCGGGTCGAGGGCCTCGCGCTCGGCGCCGACGACTACTTGCCGAAGCCGTTCGCGATGTCGGAGTTGGTCGCGCGCATACGCGCGCTCGGGCGCCGCGAGATGCGCGCCCGACCGAATGTGCTCGCGCACGGCGACGTCTGGCTCGATCCGGCGCGCCGCCGCGCGGGCCGGGGCGCGAAGGAGTTGCGGCTCACGAACCGCGAGTTCGCGCTGCTCGAGCAACTGCTCGTGGATCCCGGCGCGACGTTGAGCGCGGAGACGCTCATGGATCGCGTCTGGGACGACCGGATCGACCCGTTCAGCAACATCGTTCGCGTCACCGTGCTGACGCTGCGTCGCAAGCTCGGAGACCCCGCAGTCATCGAAACGGTGCCTCGCGCCGGATACCGGCTCGCCTGAGGTGGGAGGACGCCCATGAAGGTTCGTTTCCGCATCGCGCTGCTGATAACGCTCGCCCTGTTGGGTGCGGGCACCGTCGCGTTGCTCGTCAACGCGATCACGTTCCAGGACACCACCTACAAGAGCCCTGTCGCGTTTCAGGACGCCATCTTCGACGAGCTCCACGTCAACCGCGACGTGGCAATGGCCTACGTCAAGGCCCACCCGGAGGTGCTCTTCCAGCCCGACACCTCGGGATCCGCGAACGCGAACGCGGTCAACGCCGCGTTCCAGAAGGTGCAGCGGCGGGTGCAGCACGACGCCGTCGTGCGTTCGCGGATCTGGACCGCGATCGCGATCGGTGTGCTCGCGATCGTCGCGGGCGCGGTCGGCTGGCTGATCGCCGGCCGCACGCTGCGCCCGATCCGACTGATCACCAAGCGGGCCCGTTCCGCCTCGGCGCACGACCTCACCGCGCGCGTCGACCTGCACGGACCCAACGACGAGCTCAAGGACCTCGCCGACACCTTCGACGACATGCTCGACCGGTTGGAACAGTCGTTCGTCGCGCAACGGCGCTTCTCCGCGCAGGTCTCCCACGAGCTCCGCACGCCGCTGGCAGTGGTTCGCAGCGAAGCCGACATCCTGGCCGCGGTGGCCGAGAGTGACGCGACGCGTGCCTCGGCCGACAACATCAAGACGGCGACGGTACGCGCGGAACGGATCATCTCCTCGCTGCTCGCGCTCGGCCGGGCCGAGAGTGGGCGGATCGACGAATCTCCGCTCGCGCTCGACGAATTGGTCGGTGACACCGTCGCCGAGGTGCTGGAGAATTCCCAGTGGCACGACATTCGGGTCGATGTCGAGTTGCACCCCGTGGCGATACGCGGCGACCGTGCGCTCGTCGACTGCCTCGTGCGCAATCTCGTCGACAACGCCGCCCGCCACAATCGCGCCGGTGGCTGGGTGCGCGTCCGCGTCGACGGCGACGGCGCCGGGCTCGCGACGATCGAGGTGGCGAACTCGACCGCACCGCAACATCAGGCGGTCGACGGGCACGGCATCGGTCTGACTGTGGTGAGCGCCGCGGTCGCGGCGCACGGCGGAACCCTCGTGCGGGAAGAAGACGATCCGGATCAGGTGATCGTCTCCGTGCACCTGCCCACGGGCGACGCGGCCCCGACCGACACGGAGTTGGTGTCGTCGTCGGCGTTCGTCACCGACCGGGCGTGAGCCTCGTGACCGAACCCACCCTCGAACGCGACGGCTACTGCGTAGTGCACGACGTCATCGATGCGGCAACCGTCGCGCAGATTCGTTCCGACCTCCTGCGCATCCTCGAGACGACGCCGTACGGCCGCGACGACTTCGAGGGCAACCGCACGCGCCGCGTGTACGCACTGTTCGCGAAGACGCGCGTGCTCGACGATCTCGCGATTCATCCCATCGTGCTGGACGCGCTCGACCGGGTGATCGGTCCCGCGCAGTTGAGCGCACCGACCGGGATCGACATCGGTCCGGGCGAACGCGCCCAACCGCTCCACCCCGACGACGCGATCTACCCCGTGCCCCGTCCGCACCCGGAGTTGGTCCTCAACGTAATGTGGCCGCTCGACGACTTCACCGTCGACAACGGCGCCACCCGCATCGTCCCGGGGAGCCACCGTTGGGTCGACCAGGTTCCGCAGCCCGATACCGGCACCGTGTCGGTGACGATGCCGGCCGGCGCGGCGTTGATGTACGTCGGCAGCCTGTGGCATGGCGGCGGTGCGAACAACACGCAGACGTGCCGGACGGGCGTGGTGCTGCACTACTCGGCATCGTGGCTGCGGCCCGTCGAGAACCACGCACTGGCGGTGCCGCGCGAAGTCGTCCGTACGTTGCCCGAACGGCTACAGGAATTGCTCGGGTACAACATCTACCCGCCGTTCGTCGGCTACGTCGACGGCCGTCATCCGCGACGGCTCCTGCTCTAGAGGTTCGGAACCCCGGCTACGGAAAGCTCAACTCCCGAAGCCGGGGCGCTTCTCGTCGCGCTTGGCGTGCTTGTCGGCACGCTTCTCCTTCAGCGTCTTTCCGGGCTTCTTGCTGTTCGACTTCTTGGGTGACTTGTCAGCCATAACGTCGAAGGGTAATCCTCGGCGAGCGGTGTCCGCTTCCGAGTTGTATGTCGAGCACGAGCCGCAGGAGGCACGAATGTCTGGGCGGTTGGCCCGCGACGACGAAGTCGCGACGTGGCGGGAAGACGGCTGGGTGCTGATCGAGGACCTCGTCGACGCCGACGAGATCGACGCCGCGGCCGAGGATCTGCGGTACGTGTTCCCGCTCCCGGAGAAGTTCCATGCCGATCCCGAGCGCTACCGCCCGCCCGGGCGCAGCGATGCCGACCTGCGGCGCGGGTACCCGGAGATGCCGGCCACCGGGCCCGCGTTCCGTCCGGAACAGCACCGGTTCCGGGGTGAGTTCCCCTTTTACGGCAGCGGTCTGCTCACGCGGCTGACCGTGCACCCCGCGATCGTCGACTTCATGGAACGCGCGCTCGACTCGACCGATCTGCGGGTGTACCAGGCGCAGGTGAGTGCGAAGTACACGGGCGACGCGAACTTCGAGCAACCGATGCACACGGATCGCAACCATTCCTTCCTGCCGCCGAACATGGTGTCGCCGTGGTGGCACGTCGAGTCGTTCCTCTATCTGACCGACGTCGCCGAGGACACCGCGCCGACGCATCTCGTGCGGCGCGGCGACGCCGGGGGGCGTTCGACCAACCGGATCTTCATGCCCGGCAACGATCCGGAGCTCTATGCGAGCGAACGCGCCGCGATCGGCGGGCGCGGTTCGTTGCTCGTCTACCGACCCGACGTCTTTCACCGCGGCGTCGATCTGACCCGGCCCGGCGGCCATCGGTTCCTGCTGAACGTCAGCTACAAGATCGCGGGCACCGACTGGGTCGGGTTCCACTCCGTGCAGTCGAACGCGACGCATCCGTCATGGGCACAGTTCGTCGAGTCGGCGACGCCCCGGGAGCTCGAGTTGTTCGGATTCCCGCCACCGGGGCACCCCGTGTGGACGGAGACGCTCGTCAACGAGACGGGCGAGAAGTACCCGAAGCTCGACCTCGAGCCTTGGCGGCGCGCGCTTCTGCGATGACGCTCTCCGGCACGGGCCGAAGATCGCGCACGATCCCGACCCAGCTGAGCGCGCGGAGCACGTAGTACGTCATGTCGATCTGCCACCAACGAAAGCCCTGGCGAGCCGACCACGGGTAGCGGTGGTGGTTGTTGTGCCAACCCTCGCCGCCCGTCGCGAGCGCAACCAGCAGCGTGTTGCGGCTGGTGTCGTCGGTTTCGTACGCCCGGCGCCCCATGACGTGCGCGACGGAGTTGACGGTGAACGTGGTGTGCCAAAGCACCACCGTCGACAAGAAGAACCCGATGACGAGCCCGCTCCATCCGCCGATCAGGAAGCAGGCAACCGCGAGCGTCCACGGTCCGATCCAGTCGTGCTTGTTGATGAACCGGATCTCGGGGTACTTCGCGAAATCGCGGATCTGGCTCATGTCGGCCTGGTTGTACTTGTCGCAGAGGATCCAGCCGACGTGGCTCCACCAGAATCCGCGCTTGGGCGAGTGCACGTCGCGTGCGGTATCGGAGAAGCGGTGATGGTTGCGATGATGCGCGGCCCACCACAACGGGCCCTTCTGCGACGCCATCGTCCCGCCGAACGCGAGCAGGAACTGTGAGACGCGGTTGAGTCTGTAGCTCTTGTGCGAGAAGTAGCGGTGGTATCCGGCCGTGATGCAGAACATCCGCGTCGTGAACGTCACGACCGCGAGGATCACCGCGGTGCGCGTCACGCCGGTGAAGATCGCGAGGAACGGAACGAGGTGAACCGCGAAGAACGCGAGTGACGACCGGAAGTTGAGCTTGTCGTCCGGACCGCGGCGCACGGCCGGGTCGGCGGTTTCGACGTCGAGTTGCTCCGCGCGCACTCCGAGCTATTCCGACAAGCGTGCGGTGAGGAGGGCCATCAGCTCCGACTTCTCCTCGTCGAATGCTTCGAACGTGATCTGACCGTCGTCGTACTGTTCGTGCATCGCGGCGATGCGCTCGATGAGTTCCTCGGTCGTGGCGGAGTTCTCGTCGAACTCGACGACCTCGCCTTCTTCGTCCGGCGACTTGTCCTGGCGGCGCTCACGCTTGGCCGCGGCCTTCGCCTGCTTCGAGCGTTCGCGTTCTCGCTTGTTCGATGTCGTTCGTCGGGTTGCCATGTGGTCTCCCTCATCCGGCGGCGAGAGCGCAGGGCCCGCCGGCGCGCGCTCGCAAGATGATTGAAAGGTGTCTTGAGCCGATCGTGGAAGAATGGAGGTGCGAGGCCGAGATCACCCACGCGGCTGTCTCCACAGCCTAGGCGGTCGACGCGCGAGAACCCGGACACGGCGGCCGCGTGCGGGTCGTGCGGCCATCGTGCGGCGGCCGTGGGGAGCAGGGGAAAGGGCAGGTCAGCGAATCCATGGAGCCGACTTCGCTGGCCCGGTTGTTGCTCGAACATCCGGCTTCGGACGACGACCCGTTGCTCCATTCGGTCACCGAGACCCTTTCCGCCGGCGCGGCTCGAGCCGGGGCGCGCGACGTCGCCGCCGCGTTGCGCGACGCGGGTGTCGCACCGGGCCGGGCGGTCGCGGTCCAGCTCCCCAACGGGCCCGACGCGATCACCGCGATGTTCGGGGTCTGGATCGCCGGCGCCGTGTTCGTGCCCGTGAACCCCCGGTCGCCCGAGGCCGAGCGGGCCAATGTGCTCGACGCCACGCGTCCCGCCGCCTTGCTGACCCGCGCCGGGGTCGAGCCGCTCACCGGTCCCTCGGCGTACGCCGCCGATGTTGCGTTCGTGACCTGGACGTCGGGAACGACCGGGATGCCCAAACCCGTCCTGCACACCCACGCGAACTACCTCGAGTTGCTCGATCGTGTGCTCGCGCCGCTCCGGGGATCGTCGCTCGCGGATCCCGCGCGCCGGCCCACGCCCAATCTCGTTCCCGTCTCGCTCGCGCTGAATGCAGGTATCTACAACGTGTTGTTCGGCTTGCGCGCGGGTGCGGAGGTCGTCGTGATGGACGGCTTCGCTCCGCGGGTGTTCGCCGATTTGGTCGGTCGGTTCGCGATCCGCTCGACCGTGCTGCCACCCGCGGCGATGGCAATGCTGAACGACGATCCGGCGGTCGTCGACCTCGCGCCTTTGCGCTACGTGCGCAGCATCACCGCGCCGCTTTCACCGTTCCAGGCGCGTCGCTTCGCGGACAAGTTCGGTGTCGTCGTGCTGAACGGCTACGGCCAGGCCGAGATCGGCGAAGTCATCGGCTGGACCGCGGCGGACGCGCGCGAACATCCCGACAAGGTGGGTGCCGTCGGCCGTCCGCACCCCGGTGTGTCGATCCGCATCGCGCCGTCCGAGCCCGACGCCGCCGGAGCCGGAGCCGGCATCGGGCGCCTCCTCGTGCGGCCCCCGACCACCGCGGTCGGTATCGCCGCCGAACGGCTCGACGCCGACGGCTTCGTCGATACCGGCGACCTGGCGCGCATCGACGACGAGGGTTTCGTGTGGATCGAGGGCCGCGCGAGCGACGTCATCAATCGCGGCGGAAACAAGGTGTTCCCCGAGCACGTCGAAGAGGTGCTCCGGCTCGTACCCGGAGTCACCGAGGCCGCGGTGGTGGGCGTGCCCGACGAACGGCTCGGCGAGATCCCGGTCGCGTACGTGGTCACCAACACCGGCGTCACCGACGAGGAGCTCATCGCCGTCTGCCGTGCGCACCTCGCGCCGTACAAGGTCCCGGCCGCGTTCCGACGCGTCGACGCGTTGCCCCGCAGCGAGGTCGGCAAGGTGCTCCGGCGCGACCTCGCGCAGATGTACGTCGACACGCCGTAGCGGACTACGGCTCCGCGAGCCGCGTCAGGCCGAGGGAAGATCGCGCGACGGTTGGGCCGGCGTGTCGCCCATCTCCGCGTCGGCGTGCGCGATGCGATCGCGCACCCACGAGACGCTGTTGTCGCCCGCCGTCATGGCCGCTTCCCAGCCGCTCATCACCTTGGCGACCTGCTCGCGACCCTCGACGATCCCGAGGACCTCGACCGTGAGGTCCTCGTCGGTCACCGGACTGGCGCGGGTGTCGCCGATGACGTCGGCGACGAGCGCGCCCAGCGGGTCGCGCATGGCGTAGATCTCGCCGGTCGTCTCCACCCAGGACACCTGCGTGCGGGCACCGTTGTCGAGCCAGTCGTTTCCGAACTCGAGCTCTTCGGACGATCGGCGGCGGGGGTCGGCGTCATAGAACTGTTCGAGATCCACGGCGCCATTCTGACGCGTCGAGAGTACGGTCCGGGCATGGTGAGAATCGATCCCTTCGCCCCGGCCGCGCTCGGGCCGATCACACTGCGGAACCGGGTGATCAAGGCGGCCACGTTCGAGGGGCGGACGCCCCGGCGGGTCGTCACCCCCGAACTCATCGAATTCCACCGCCGGTTCGCCGCCGGGGGAGTCGGAATGACGACGGTCGCGTATTGCGCGGTCACCCGCGCCGGCTCGACCGACGGGCATCAGATCGTGCTCGACAACCCCGAGGTCGGCGCCGGGCTGCGGACGCTCACCGACGCGGTCCACGCCGAGGGCGCGGCGATCGCCGCCCAGATCGGCCACGCGGGGCCGGTCGCGAACCCGATGGGCACGAAGTCGCCCGCGCTCGCACCGTCGCGCGTGTTCAGTCCCCTCGGCATGCGCCGCACCCAGGCGGTCACCACCCGGCAGATGGCGACCATCGTCGAGCAGTACTCGCACGGTGCCGGTGTGCTGCGCGACGCGGGCTTCGACGCGATCGAGGTGCACATCGGCCACGGTTACCTGCTGAGTGCGTTCTTGTCGTCGCGCTTGAACAAGCGCGACGACGCGTACGGCGGGAGCCTCGAGAACCGGGCGCGGTTCGCGCTCGAGGTCGTACGCGCGGTGCGCGCTGCAGCAGGACGCGACATCGCGGTGACCGCGAAGATCAACATGGCCGACGGGGTGCGCGGCGGTTTCTGGCTCGACGAGAGCGTCGAGTTCGGGCGGATGCTCGAGGCCGACGGATCGCTCGACGCGCTGACGCTCACGGGCGGAAGCTCGTTCGAGAACCCGATGTACCTCTTCCGCGGCGAAGCGCCGGTCGCGGAGATGGCCGAGATGTTCCCGGGCATCCTGAAGACCGGCATCAAGCTGTTCGGCGGGAAGTTCTTCAAGGAGTATCCGTTCGAGGAGGGGTACTTCCTGCCCTACGCCCGCCAGTTCCGCGACGCGTTGTCGATGCCGCTGGTGTTGCTCGGTGGCATCAACCGCCTCGACACGATCAACACCGCGCTCGACGACGGCTTCGGCTTCGTGCAGATCGGTCGCGCGCTCCTGCGCGAACCCGAGCTCATCGCCGAGATGCAGAAGAATCCGCAGCGCGAAGGCCTGTGCATTCACTGCAACAAGTGCATGCCCACGATCTACACGGGCACCCGTTGCGTGTTGGTCTAGCCCAGGTTCGCGATCTCGGTCGGTGAAATCTCGAGCCATTCCTCGAGATTCCGGTGCAGGTTGACGATGCGGCACTCGTCGGTCGGGCTCACCATGAGCTGGGTGAGGCCGGGTTGGTACAAGCCGCGCTGACTGCGGCCGAAGTTCGCGAAGTCCTGATTGAGGATCAGGCCGAGCGGGAGCTCGCCTTCGGGCGACAGATCCAGATCGAAGGGCTTCGACCGCGCCGGTGCGCCCGCGGTTCCGGCCTCGCGCTGCTCGATGTTGCCGACGCGTACGCCCATGACCTCGACGAACGCGTCCCAGACGCCCTGATCGTCGGGCCGGTCGCGCAGGCGCGGTGACGCCAACCCGTACGACTGTTGGAGCTTGCCGTGCCGGCCGCGGATCCACTGCGGTCCGTTCACGTCGTCGCACATCGGCAGCATCTCGCGG
>Ga0075026_100001290_pt1 | contig 10519 bp, 9 predicted proteins | sample Str012_2_FD_71392 | JGI IMG/M metagenome (GOLD analysis project Ga0075026, IMG submission 71392) | Freshwater sediment microbial communities in response to fracking from Pennsylvania, USA - Straight Creek_MetaG_SC_2012 | ecosystem: Environmental > Aquatic > Freshwater > Creek > Sediment...
CCATATTGGCACCCGAGCGCCGCTCGGCACCTCGACGCCGCTTGGTGGTACAAGGTCTCATGGCAATTGCGACGACGAATCCTGCAACCGGCAAGATCGAGAAGACCTTCGCGGCGCTCACCGACGCCGAGGTCGACGAGCGGATCGCCCGGGCCGCGGCGACCGCGGCCGAGTACCGGCTCACGTCCTTCGCGGATCGGGCCCGGTGGATGAACGCGGCCGCCGCCGCGCTCGAGGCCGCGTGCGACGAGATTGCCCGCGTCATGACCACGGAGATGGGCAAGACGATCGTCTCCGCCCGGGCCGAGGTGCTCAAGTGTGCGAAGGGGTGTCGCTTCTACGCACAGCACGCCGAGGCGATGCTCGCCGAAGAGCCCGCCGACGCGGGTGCCGTCGGTGCGAAGCGCGCGTACGTGCGCTACGAACCGCTCGGTCCGGTTCTCGCGGTCATGCCATGGAACTTCCCGTTGTGGCAGGTCATCCGGTTCGCCGCGCCCGCGCTCATGGCGGGCAACGTCGGTCTGCTCAAGCATGCGTCGAACGTTCCGCAGACCGCGCTGCTCATCGAGGAGACGTTCCGCACGGCGGGATTCCCCGAGGGCGCGTTCCAGACGCTGCTCATCGGTGCGGCGTCGGTGGAGCGGATCCTGCGCGATCCGCGCGTGCGCGCCGCGACGCTCACCGGGAGCACGCCCGCCGGCCGCTCGATCGGTCGCATCGCGGGCGAGGAGCTGAAGCCGGTCGTGCTGGAGCTCGGCGGGAGCGACCCGTACGTAGTGATGCCGTCGGCCGACATCGAAAAGGCCGCGCAGACCGCGGTGACGGCACGCGTGCAGAACAACGGGCAGAGCTGCATCGCCGCCAAGCGGTTCATCGTGCACGAAACCGTCGCCGACGCGTTCGAGGAGCTGTTCGTTGCTCGGATGAACTCCCTGCGCGTCGGTGATCCGTTCGACGAGAAGACCGACATCGGTCCGTTGGCCAACGAACAGGGCCTGCTCGACGTCGAGGAGTACATCGGTGACGCGGTCGCGCAAGGTGCGCGGGTGTTGTGTGGCGGACATCGGGTCGACGGTCCGGGCTACTTCTACCCGCCGACCGTCATCACCGACGTCACGGCCGCAATGCGGATGTACTACGAGGAGATCTTCGGTCCGGTCGCGCAGCTCTTCCGCGTGCGCGACGCAGAGGAAGCCATCGCGCTGGCGAACGCGACCGTGTTCGGCCTCGGATCGAACGTCTGGACGACCGATGCCGATGAGCAGGAGCGCTTCGTCCGGGCCCTCGACGCCGGCGCAGTGTTCGTCAACGGCATGACCACGTCGTTTCCCGAGCTCCCATTCGGGGGAGTACGGGAATCGGGCTTCGGTCGCGAGCTTTCGTCGCAGGGAATCCGGGCGTTTTGCAACATCAAGACGGTCTGGATCGGCTGATCCGGGAATGAAATAGGCGCCGCGGGCGTCGAAGTACTCAATACTCTCGGGGTTCCATGGAGAAGCGCGCGTGCGAGCAGAGCTGAAGGATCCGGAAGTCGTATACCGCCGCCGGTGGCTGACGCTCACCGTGCTGTGCATCAGCCTGATGGTGATCGGGCTCGACAACACGATCCTGAACGTGGCGCTGCCGACCCTCGCGCACCCCACGGCTCAGGGGGGCCTGGGTGCATCGGCCAGCGCGTTGCAGTGGATCGTCGACTCTTACACGCTCGTGTTCGCGGGCTTGCTGCTCACGATGGGCAGCCTCGGTGACCGGTTCGGACGCTACAAGTTCCTGACCTTCGGTCTGGTCGTGTTCGGTATCGGCTCGATCATGTCTGCCTTCGCGCCGTCCGCGGGCGCGCTGATCCTCACCCGGTCGATCATGGGCGTCGGCGGCGCGTGCATCATGCCGGGCACCCTTTCCATCCTTTCCAACGTCTTCCGCCAGCCGGCCGAACGGGCGAAGGCGATCGGCATCTGGGCGGGTGTGTCCGCGCTCGGCGTCGGCATCGGTCCGGTTGCCGGCGGCGCGTTGCTCACCCACTTCTGGTGGGGTTCGGTGTTCTTGGTGAACGTGCCGATCGTGATCACCGCGCTCGTGCTCGGCTTCTTCTTCGTTCCGGACTCCAGTGACCAGACGACGCCGCGGCTCGACCCGGTCGGCGCGGGCCTTTCGATCGTCGCGCTCTTCGCGATCCTGTGGTCGATCATCGAAGCACCGAGCCACGGCTGGACATCGCCCGAGATCATCACGGGCTTCATCGTCGGGTTTGCACTCCTCGCGGCGTTCCTGCTCTGGGAGGCGAGGTCGTCGAGCCCGATGCTCGACCTGCACTTCTTCCAGAACCCGCGGTTCTCTGCGGCCAGCGCCGCGATCTGCCTGGTGTTCCTCGCGTTGTTCGGCACGATCTTCTTGTTGACGCAATACCTCCAGTCGGTGCTGGGCTACTCGACGCTGAAGGCCGGCGCGATCCTGATTCCGCAGTCGATCTCGTTGATGGTCTTCGCGTTCCTCAGTCCGCGCTGGGTCATCCGCTTCGGCAACAAGGCCGTCGTCGCGTTCGGGCTCTCGCTGGTTGCGCTCTCGCTGTTCACCTTCTTGACCCTCGACGCGGGCTCGAGCGCGCTCCACGTCATCCTCGTGTCGGTGATCATGGGTATCGGCATGGGCAACGTCATGGCGCCCGCGACCGAATCGATCATGGGCTCGCTGCCCCGAGCGAAGGCGGGGGTCGGCTCCGCGATGAACGACACCACGCGCCAGGTCGGTGGCGCCGTCGGCGTTGCCGTGCTGGGATCGTTGCTCGCGTCGCACTACACGCCGACCATCACCTCCGAGCTGAGTGGGCGGGTGCCGGCGCCGCTCGTCAATGCGGCGAGCAATTCGGTGGGCCGCGCGGTGTCGGTCGCTAACACGCGGATTGCGGCGCCGTGGCGCACGGAGATCATCGCCGCCGCGCAGCACAGCTTCGTCGGGGGTATGCACATCGCCTCGATCGTCGCGGCCCTGATCGTGCTGGTCGCGGTGGCCGGTGTGCTCATCTGGCTGCCGGCCCGCGCCGGCGACGAGACTGAAGACGTCAACCCGACGCCGATTGCCGCGGAGCCGGTCGCGGCTACCGGCAACTGATCGCGGTTCGCGTTCGTCATGGCCGATTCCGGCACGATGACCAGCGAGGAACGGACAGCGTTCCTCGCCGACGCGCATGTCGGTGTGCTCGCGGTGGACGAGCCCGGACGCGGTCCGCACGCGCTTCCCGTCTGGTATCTGTGCGAAGACGGCGAAGTGCTGATCGGGATCGACGGTTCTTCGCGCAAGGCCGAACTGTTGCGGGCCGCCGGACGCGCGGCACTCACCGTGCAGTCCGAGGTTGCTCCGTACAAGTACGTGAGCATCGAAGGCCCGGTGGAGTTGGAACCCGCGTCGCACGACGAGCTCGCGCTGGCGTCGCGCTATCTCGGCGCGGAGCTGGGGGCCTGGTACGTGGAGCACAACCCCCGCACTGCGGAGTCGATGACGGTCCGACTTCGGCCCGAACACTGGCGCACCTTCGACTTCGCCAAGTTGTTCTGAGCGCTTCCGAACGCGGAGTGCGGTGATGCGTGACGCATCCGTTCAACCCTGGTTGAATGCGCGTCGTGCGCATCATCTCTCGTCGCTCCACCCATGTGTCGCTCGCGGCCGCGTTGGCATTGATGGCGACCGCGGTCATTTCGTTCGCGGGGGCCGCGACGGCATCCGTCAGTCCGATCAATCCGAACAACCGGCCGACGGGGCTCGCCGGCGAGGTCAACGGCAAGGTGCCGATGTCGCGGCTCGTCAACGTCGCGCCCAACTGCATCGCGGCTCGCGAAGCCGGACCCAGCCTGGCGCGCCTCTTCGCGATGGCGCGCGAGATCAATGACGCGCTCGGCGCCGACCAGTGCTATCGGCCGTTGTCGCAGCAGGTCGACTTCGCCAACCAGGCGAACCAGCCCGGGAACAATCCCGCGTGTGTCGCGACGGTAGGTACGTCACCGACCGGCGCGCCCGTCGGTCACTCGTACCACGGTTGGGGCAAGGCCGCTGATCTCACCGACGCGGGGCAGTCGCTGACATTCGCGAGCCCGGGCTACTCGTTCATGAAACGGTTCGCGGGTTCGGTCGGTTGGAACCACCCGGCGTTCGCGGAACCGGGCGGAAGCTCGTGTCCGGAGCCGTGGCACTGGGAGTGGGTCGGCGACGGCGGGAATTTGGGTTCCTCTGTCGTGCGCGGCGACGCAGTCGCGCTGGTGCCGAGCGCCGATGACGCCGGCTACGCGGTGGTCGACGGTCTGGGTGGCGTGCTCGGGCACGGCAACTTCGTGCCGCGCGGGTCGGCCACATCGATTCAGATCGCCTGGGTGATGGTGGGCGCGGCACCGACGCGCGACCGCGGCGGTTACTGGATGGTCGGCGCCGACGGTGGGATCTTCAGCTACGGCAACGCGCACTTCTACGGGTCGACCGGCGGCATGCATCTGGCGCAACCGGTCAACGCGATCGCGCCGACGCGATCGGGCAAGGGGTACTGGCTCCTCGCGTGGGACGGCGGTGTGTTCAGCTTCGGCGACGCGCGCTTCTTCGGGTCGACCGGCGCGATGCACCTGAACAATCCGGTCGACGGCATGGCCACGACTCCCAGTGGAAAGGGTTACTGGCTCGTGGCGAGTGACGGTGGCGTGTTCAGCTTCGGCGACGCGCACTTCTACGGGTCGACCGGCGCGATCCGGTTGAACTCGCCGATCATCGGGATGGCCGCGAGCCCGACGGGCAAGGGCTACTGGATGGTCGCTTCGGACGGCGGCGTGTTCACGTTCGGCGACGCGCACTTCTCCGGGGCCCTCGCCGCGTTCCACTACCCGTCGCCCACGGTCGCGCTCGTCCCCACCAAGACCGGTCACGGCTACTGGATCGAAACCGCCGACGGCGCCGTCTTCGGCTTCGGCGACGCCCACGCTTAGGTGTCGACGATGACGGGGAGGCGGCGGGGGCCGTGCTCGAAGTAGGTCGGAACCTGTTCGAACACGAAGCCGGGCTCGAGTCGTAGCGCGCCGGGACCGAAACGATCGAGGACGGCATCGACGCCGATGCGCGCGACCGCGCGCGCCAGGGTCGCGCCCGGGCACACGTGGGTGCCGTAGCCGAATGTGAGGTGCTGATCGGCGTTCGCGCGATCGACGAGGAACTCGTCGGCGCGGTCGAAGACGCGCTCGTCGCGGTTCGCCGAGGCGGCGCCGATGACCACGCGCTCGCCCGAGTGCACCGGGCAACCGGCGATCTCGGTGTCGCGCCTGCAGCCGCGCGCCAAGAACAGGATCGGGGGTGCGGTCCGCAGACTCTCCTCGATCGCATTCCCGAGGCGCGATCGATCGGCACGCACGGCCGCTTCGACGGCGGGGGAGGAGAGGATCTCGTAGAGAAGATTCCCCAGCAGTTGGCTCGTGGTTGTCAGCCCGCCGGTGATCAGGTTGCGGACGAGCGCGCGCAGCTGTTCGGGCGGGAGCGGTGCATCCTCGACCTCGAGGCGGATCAGACGCGCGAGAACATCGTCTCGCGTCTCGCCCGCGTCGAGCTGCGCGGTCCGTTCCGCGATCCGCGCGTCGATGTAGCCCGCGAAGTCGGGGAACGCAGCTGCGAATCCCACGCCCCGCTCGGTGCGGTTGAGCGCGGGAAACGTGCTCTCCATCAGTTCCTTGGCCCACCGCGCGAGTTGGTCGGCGTCGGCGGGATCGAAGCCGAGCAGGTACATCGTCACCCGGTTCGGCAGCACGGCCGTGTACGACGTGACGAAATCGAACCCGGCGGCGGGCAGCGCGGCGAGGAGCGCGGCCGCACTCGTTGCAATGAAGGGCTCCGCCGCGTGCACCACCTTGGGCGTCATCGCGGTGACCATCACGCGGCGTACGGCGGTGTGCCGGGGCGGATCGAGCTCGCCGAGAAGTCGGTCCTCGAGCGGTACCTCTACGCCCGGGGCTTTCATGCCGTTCGCGTTGGAGAACGTCACCGTGTCGCGCAGTGCCGCGCGTGCCTCTTCGTAGCGCGTGATATACCGCAACCCGCCCGCGACCGTCGCCAACGGCCCCTCGTCGCGTAACGCCTTCAATACGGCCCACGCGTCCCGTGATTGCGTGGCGTCGAAGGGGTCGAACACGCCCGCATCCTACCGAGCAGGGCCTCAGGGACGGCTCGGCGCGTGTCGATGAACACGAATGTTCGGCGACGTTTACGTGGGCGCCGCGCCCATGCGCGGCCTGCCGGACCCGGGCCGTTCGCTGGGCCGATCGATATCGATCGCGGTGTTCGCCGCAGTGCTGGTGGTCTCGGCCGGGACGGTGTACGTCGGTGCGAGCGCGACGAAGTCGTGGTATCCGAGTCGGTGGGACGAGCAGGTCGCACCGATCGCCGCCGAGGTCGCGCAGCTGCGCGGGCTCGACTTCGTTCATCCGGTCGCGATTCACTACCTCCAGCCGAAGGCCTTCGAACGTCAACTGGGTTGGGACAGCGCGAGCGCGGAGACGCGCGCCTCGGTCGAGCGTGAGGAAGCCGAGTTTCGCGCCCTGGGATTCATCGACGGCAAGGTCGATCTGCTGCGGGCGTTCGGCACCTCGCAATCGTCCGGAACCCTTGCGTACTACGACGAGAGCAAGCGCGAGATCTTCGTCCGCGGGACGACGCTCGACGTCGCGCACCGCGTCACGCTCGCGCACGAGCTGACGCACGTGCTCCAGGATCAGCATTTCGACCTGATGAAGCTGCACCTGCAGGCCTCGCGCTCCGACACCGGCGACCCCTCCGCGTTCAAAGCGCTGGTCGAAGGCGATGCGGTGCGCATCCAGCAGGCGTACCTGAAGCAGCTCCCCAAAGCCGACCAGGCGGCGTACGCGCGCCAGGATGATGCGGAGGGCGCGCGGGTCGAGAAGGAGACCACATCGGTCCCGTACATCGTCGACCTGTTGGGCAGCGCCCCGTACGCGTTCGGAAAGTCGACGGTCGCCGTGCTGAAGGCAACCGATGGCAATCAGGGGGTCGACGACGCGCTGACCGGGCCGACGCCCTCGTCTTCGGTCTTCGTGGAAGCCGGACTGGTCGAGCCGTCGGTGGCCGTCGACCCGCCGCTGCCGCCGGCGGATGCGACCGCGGTCGGCCGACCGGAACCCTTCGGCGCGTTCGAGATGTTCATCACGCTGGCCACGCGTCTCGACCCGGCACGCGCGCTCCTTGCCGCGGATGTCGTCGGGGGCGGTCGAGCGGTGTCGTTCCTCAGCGGTGGCGTCGCGTGCTATCGCGTCGTCGTGGACCCGAGGGCGGAGCACAGCCGTGCGTTCCTCTCGGCCGCGGTCCGGGACTGGGCGCACGGGCGGTCACGCACTCGCGTCGATGCCGCAGGCGACCTCGTCGGGTTCACCGTGTGCGACCCGGGTAAGAGCGCGCGCGGTCCGTCGGAGTCGCGGTTCAAGTCCGCGGTCGAGCTCCTGAACATTCGCATGGACCTCACGGCCGAGGTCGCGAGTGACTCGTCGGGCGACGTGGCGCGGTGTGTCGCGCGGGTGTTCGTTGCGGCACCGGGCGCGGCGAAGCTGGTGCTCGACATCGGGAGCAAGAAGCCGACGACCGCGCAGGCGACGATCCTGCACCACATCGGGGCGGCCAGCGCGGGCGTCTGCCGGGCCAATCCTGATTCCGGACTGCCCTAGACCCGATCGGTCGCGTTACGGTTCGACGTACAGTCGAGTGAGTGCGTGGCCTTCGGCCGCGAGCACGCGGCCGTGGGTAGCCGAGGGGAGCGGAAATGGTCGACGATCAGGATCTCGCGGGACTCGATCCCTACGACCTCATGGCGATCGAGGCCGCGCGGCTCGATGCCTACTTCTCGAAGGCGAGCGCCGCCGACTGGGACAAACCCACTCGCTGCGAGGGGTGGAACGCGCGTGCACTGCTCGCGCATCTCGCGGCGACCGAGGACTACAACCAGGCGTGTCTCGACGGGACCGTGCAACAGTTCCTGGCCGATGTCGGCGCCAAGGGTGCGGTCGACCTGGCCTCTGCGAACGAGATCGGCATCCACGACTTCGACGGCCAGCCGCCCGAGAAGATTCTCGAGACGTGGCGCACGCACAGCACGCAGAACCGTGAGGGGTTCCGGGCGCGCGACGGCGCCGATGTCGACAGCAGCGTCGGCCCCTATCCGGGCCGCTGGCAGGCATTCCATCTCGCGTTCGAACTCGCGACCCACGCCGACGATGTCGGGGTTCCGATCACACCCGGCGAGGCGCCGGGTCGCATCGACTGGCAGGCGCGCTTCGGTCGCTTTGCCCTCGAGGAGCTCAAGCCGGAGCTCACCATCGAGGTGAGCGGCGACCGCACCCAGGTGAAGGGTGACGGGGTCGACGTCGAACTCACGGCCGCGCAGTTCGTCGCGGCCGTTGCGGCCCGACTGCCTGCGGACTCCGATATCGACGCCGAGGCGGCCGCGATCCTGTCGGCAACGCCGTGACGCTGCACGACGCTCGCATCCTCGTGACGGGAGTGACCGGCCAGGTCGCGATGCCCGTCGCGCTCGGTCTGGCCGCCGACAACCACGTGATCGGCGTGGCGCGCTTCAAGGACGCGGCGGCGCGCGAACGGCTCGAGGCCGCGGGAGTGCAGTGCGTGGCGGTCGATCTGGCTCGCGGCGTGTTCGACGACGTGCCGGCCGACGTCGACTACGTCTGCAACTTCGGCGTGGTCAAGAGCAACAAGTGGGAGGTCGATCTCGCCGGCAATGCCGAAGCCGCGGGATTACTGATGGCGCACTGCCGGAACGCGCGCGCCTTCCTGCACTGCTCCTCGACCGGCGTGTACGAGGCCGCGGACGGCTCACCGCAGCGCGAAACCGATCCGCTCGGCGACAACCACCGCGTCATGATGCCGACGTACAGCATCTCGAAGATCGCGGCGGAGGCCGTTGTCCGCACGACGTGTCGCCTCCTCGGTGTACCGACGACGATTGCGCGCCTGAACGTTCCCTACGGTGACGGCGGCGGTTGGCCCGCGTTCCACCTCATGTTGATGCAGGCGGGCCATGCCGTCCCCGTGCACCCGAACGGGCCGAGCCGTTTCAATCCGATTCACGACGACGACATCCTGGCGACACTGCCGGGCATGCTCGAAGCCGCGTCGGTTCCCGCGACGATCATCAACTGGGGCGGCGACGACGAGACGAGTATCGAAGCGTGGTGCGAGTACATGGGGGAGCTCGTGGGCGTCGAAGCGCGCTTCGAAGTCACGAACAACACGATCGGCGGTATCCCCACCGACAACGCGAAGCGACTCGAGCTCGTCGGTCCGACCAAGGTGGGTTGGAAAGACGGCATGCGCCGCATGGTCGCGGCTCAGTCCGGCGGAACGGGTGGTGGCGAGTAGGTCCCCCCGCTGCGCCAGTATTCGCCCTTTTCGCGCGAGAGGAACTCGTCGTCGACGAGGTACCGCCGCAGGGCCGCGGTGTCGGGATGCACCTGCGCAATGATCAGGTTCACCATCTGTTCCGAGTAGCGCCGGCCCGGTTCGAACCGTTGCGTCAGCCAGTCGAGCACGACCAGGCGCTTCGAATGGACGCTCGGGATCGATACGAGCTTGCCGTCGCGCACGAACGCGCGCAGCAGCCGCGCGACCTCGGCGGGTTCGTCGTCGTGCTCGGCGGCGCGGGGTTCGTCCGCCGCCGCGGCGCGCGCAGTGAGGGCGAAGGCCTCCCCGAGGAGATGCAGCGTGCCGTCGTCACCGCGGACGACGAGCCCGACGTCGACCAGCCGCTGCAGGGCGCGGGCCGTCGACCGCATGTCGAGCCCGCAAACGCTTCGCACGGCATCGAGGTCGGCCGCGCCCAGCACCAGCGCCGCGAACACCGCCCGGCGGTCGTCGTCGGCGAGCAGGCCGACCAGCTCCCGAGCGGAGAAAGGCGAGGTCGTCACGCCCACTAGCGTCGCGCCGGAGCAACGGCGAGGAGAAGCGGTGGAAGAACTCGATCTGACCGGCGTGGAGCGGGTGCTCGCCGTGATGGCCCATCCCGACGACGTGGATTTCGGCTGGGCGGGATCCGTGGCGACGATGACCGACGCGGGGATCGAGGTCGTCTACTGCCTCGTGACCGACGGCGACGCCGGCGGTTCGGAGACCGGGATCGCCCGTGAGGACATGGCGCCGTTGCGGCGCGACGAGCAGCGCGCCGCGGCGGCGATCGTCGGCGTGCACGAGCTTCACTTCCTGGGCTATCCCGACGGCCGCGTCGAAGCGTCGCTCGATCTCCGGCGCGACATCACCCGCGTGATCCGCTCCGTGCGCCCCAACCGCGTGCTGTCGCAGTCGCCGGACCGGAACTGGGACCGCATCTACGCGAGCCACCCCGACCATCTTGCGACCGGCGAGGCGACCGTTTCGGCCGTTTACCCCGACGCCCGCAACCGCTGGGCGCATCCGGAGCTCGCCGCCGAGGGCTGCGAACCATGGACGGTGGACGCACTCTGGATGGGGATCGGGCGCGAGG
>Ga0075026_100001291_pt1 | contig 10518 bp, 8 predicted proteins | sample Str012_2_FD_71392 | JGI IMG/M metagenome (GOLD analysis project Ga0075026, IMG submission 71392) | Freshwater sediment microbial communities in response to fracking from Pennsylvania, USA - Straight Creek_MetaG_SC_2012 | ecosystem: Environmental > Aquatic > Freshwater > Creek > Sediment...
GAAAAGCGCATACACTTCACCGACAGGCGGAGCCAGCGGACCGGCTTTTATCGTTATGAGGAATTTCGAAAACCAGACCGTCTGGAAAAACAGTGCTGCGCATTGTTATCATTTAGGAGATGATGTGCTGGGGTTGGAATGGTATACCAAATTTGGAACGATTGGAGGCGAGGTGCTGGAAGGAATTCAGAAATCGATTGGCCTGGCAGAAGAAAAATACAAAGGCCTGGTAATCGCCAATGAGGGCCAGAATTTTTCAGCAGGAGCCAATGTTGGCATGATCTTCATGTTTGCCGTAGAACAGGAATTCGATGAACTGGATATGGCCGTTCGCCAGTTTCAAAATACGATGATGCGCGCCCGATATTCGGCGGTACCGGTAATTACAGCACCGCATGGTTTATCGCTGGGTGGCGCCTGTGAACTCAGCCTTCATTCCGACAAAGTTGTTCCGGCAGCCGAAGCCTACATCGGACTGGTGGAGTTGGGAGTTGGTTTGATCCCTGGCGGTGGAGGCACTAAAGAATTCACTATGCGCGCGTATGATGAAATGCATGAAGATGAACCTGAAACCATTACCCTCAAAAATCGTTTCTTTACGATTGCCACGGCAAAAGTTTCCACTTCGGCTTCCGAAGCTTTTGAATTGGGTATTTTGAGAAAGGGACGCGATTTTGTGAGTATAAACCAGGGAAGAAGAATTGGCGACGCAAAGCAGGCCGTATTAGAAATGTTCAATGACGGATATGTATTACCCGTGCAAAGAAAAGACATCAAGGTGTTGGGGCGATCAGCGCTCGGCGCATTGTATGCAGGTATCAACGGCATGTTGCGTGGAAACTACGCGACAGATCATGACGCGGTGGTGGCGCGGAAACTAGCCTATGTGATGTGCGGAGGAGATTTGAGCGAACCAACCCTGGTTAGTGAGCAATACCTGTTGGATCTCGAACGTGAAGCTTTTCTAAGTCTCTGCGGTGAAAAGAAAACCCTCGAAAGGATTCAAAGCGTGCTCAAAGGCGGGAAACCGATCCGTAACTGAGGAGCCACCATTTACAATGGGTACTGCCGAAATTCATACTGCTCAGCAAGAACTTATCATTCACTCCATTTTTATTTTCTATGGAGACGCCTCAACAAGAGCGCTGTCTACTCAAATCGCAAAAGATATCAGTGATCATTGGAATGAACCGGCTGCAAAGGTCATCATCAAAAGAAGCCTATGGCGTGTTGTCTTTACTATGGAAGGAATTCATCAACCGGATATTCACCCTGAAACAATCTGGTACAACAACGATCCAAGGCTGAATTTTTTTCGCATTGAAGAATTCTCATTGAACCATATTTCATTTGTGGATGGGCTTAAATGCAATACGGGTTATTTTAAACTGGACAATCTCCTGAACAATTCTACAACCGCTGCCCACGAATACGGGCATACGCTTGGCCTCGAGCATCCACAGGATCTGGATATTCGTGGTAAGGGACAACCAGGCATCATGTATCCTAGGGGAACAATTTGTGATCCCATTTTTCAGTATGATCCAACCGCACTACCGCTTCAACCAGGCGGCACCTTGAACCCGTTTACGAGGAAAGTGTTACAAAGTGATATCGAAGGACTGCGGCTCGACAGGTTAAGATTTGACCGAAAGGGTTTTTCTGTGCTCGGTGATTTTTCGGGTATTTACCATCAGAAACACATTCCTTCCAGCTAGCATTCAAAACATTTTTTTAGATGCCGCCACTTCACCCATTTTCTTTTTAACTTGGATACTCAATACGACGGATTGAAGAATATTTTATCGATTCATGACATCACAAAATTTTACGGAAAGATCAGGGCGCTGAACAAGCTCTCCTTTGAAGTACCCGAGGGATCGGTGTTTGGAATTTTAGGTCCAAACGGCAGCGGCAAGACTACTTTATTGGGAATTGTCATGGACGTTTTGAAAGCAACCCATGGATCTTACCAATGGTTCGGTCAAACGCCTTCCGCATCGCAACGAAAAAAAATAGGGACATTGCTGGAAACACCCAATTTTTACCATTATCTCTCGGGCCAACGAAACCTGGAGATCACTTCTGCCATCAAAGAATTGGGAACAGGAGATATTCCCCGTGTACTCGACATCGTTAGATTGACAGAACGCAAGCATTCAAAATTCAGCACCTATTCTCTCGGTATGAAACAAAGGCTGGCGATCGCATCCTGCCTGGTGGGAAATCCGTCCGTACTTGTCTTTGATGAGCCAACAAATGGTCTTGATCCGGCAGGCATCGCAGAGATTCGCCAATTGGTGCGTGACCTTTCCAAACAAGGAAAAACCATCATCCTCGCGAGCCACTTGCTCGATGAAGTCGAAAAGGTTTGTACGCACGTCGCCATCCTCCAAAAGGGTCAATTGATCACGGCTGGCCATGTAAACGACGTCCTCGTGAACGAAGAAATTCTTGAAATCGGGGCAGAAAATTTGGAGTTGCTGAAACAACTTGCCGCTTCCTTGCAAGGCGTAAGGGAGATTAAGCTTCATGAACAACATGTGCAGGTACTATTTGAAAAAAATGTTCCGGACCTGTCGGGAATCAATCAATATTTTTTTGAAAAAGGAATTGTGTTGAATCACCTGGAATTGCGCAAGCGGAGTCTTGAATCCAAATTCATTGAACTGACCAATAACGTAAGCAACTAGAAATTTATGCTCCGCATACTGAAAATAGAATGGCTGAAGGTTAAAAACTATCGCACGTTTTGGATACTACTGGCCATTACGACGGTTTGTCTTCCGGCATTCAATTACTCGTTTTACGATTTCTCTGATAATTCTTTTCCGAAAATAAAAGGCAAAAGCATTCTCGGAACTCCGTTTTCTTTCCCTGATGTATGGCAAACTGTCGCATTCAACTCGAGCCTGCTTTTATTTATACCAGCTATTCTGATCATCACACTCACGACGAATGAGTTCACCTACAAAACGCATCGCCAGAATATCATCGACGGATGGAATCGAAACCAGTTTATCAATGTGAAATTGATAGAAGTGTTTCTTTTTTCTGTATACGTAACGGTCATTGTTTTCGTGACAGCACTGCTCTTCGGGCATTTTGTTCCCAGTGAAACACCAGATGTTCCTGTTTTCAAAGATGTACGATTCATTGGATTCTTTTTCGTGGAAATGTTCTCCTATTCGCTCATCGCCCTTGTTATGAGTATGTTGATCAAGCGGGCTGGGCTTACGATGGGTATTTTTTTTATTTATATGATTCTCGAACAGTTTGTCGTTTCCCTATCCCGCAATAAGTTCAATAAACATTGGGTCGATTACCTGCCGGAAGAAGTAACGGATATGCTCATCCCACAGCCTTATGCAAGAAAAGTCCTGGAGCAGGGAAGGATATCCCCCTGGGAACATCATATACCCATATACCTTGCGATTGCTGCATTGTATGCCCTGCTGTATATTTTTTTTACGAGTTGGCAATTCCGAAGGGCTGATCTGTAGAAAATCGCCGATCATTCCTGGTTTCAGGATTTTTTTATAAGCACACTTAAAGCGCTTTCAAGCGTAGGATATAAAAACTGAAAGCCGGTCCTGCGTATTTTTTCTGCACTGGCTTCAGCACTTTTTAGCACCTCGATACTCATTTCCCCAAATAACAATTTCAAAACAAAAGCGGGTACGTGAAATGGAATGTAAAAACCTCCTCTCATGGCCTTAGCAAGAGAAAGCGTCAGCACTTTGTTGTTGACTGCGTGGGGAGCAACCGCATTGTAAATTCCTTCCATTTGAACATTTCGGATCGCTTCAAGAAACATCCGGCAAACATCATCAATATGGATCCAGCTCACCATTTGCTTGCCGTTTCCTAAAATGGCAGCCAGGCCAAAACGGGCAGGTTTTTTAAATCGTGGGAATGCTCCGCCTTCATTACTCAGTACAATTCCTATTCGCAATTTTACAAGTCTTTTACCTAGTTCTGTTACAGGATCGATGGCTGCCTCCCACAATCGGCATGTTTCACCAAGAAATCCCGGATCGGGTGGCTCCGTTTCTGTCCGGCGGATTTTTCTCTCTTCGCGTACGGTTGATGTGGGAATATACCAACCGATCGCTGAGGCACTGATCACCGCCGACACTTTGTTAGGAATATTTTTTAATGCCTTTGAGATGAGTTCGGAACTCCGGGTGCGGCTCTCCACAATTTCTTTTTTTTGCTTGTTGGTCCAACGCTTATCTCCAACGCTTGCCCCAGCGAGGTGAACGATGTAATCCGCCTTCTGAATGGAAGCAACATTTATCTTTTGATCCTTAACATTCCACCCTACATAAGAAAGTTTACGCCCGGCTTCTGCATTATGCTGAGCAATATCTCTTGTTAGCACAATGACTTCATACCCCTGTTCCAGGAGCATTTTAGTGAGTGTCTTTCCAACGAGGCCGGTTCCTCCGGTAATTAGAACGGTGGACATGCTGAAGTTTCGTTTATTAATTTAATCGTTTCCGAAAATGATTGCACTCCAAAACTTATCTCAGACAACTTGCTCCTTTTCAACCTCATCAGGACTATTCGTTTCAAAAATTGGATTCTGCAAGCATTTTCGAATTTTTAAGAAGAACCCCCCGGGGAACCAGGGGGTATTAGTAACAACTAAAAAACAAACTGCATCTATCGGTTAAAACAAAGGTTTAGTCTGGTTTTTTTCCGTCCAGGAATGTATTAATGGTGCTGATTTCACCCTGATTATGCTCATCAGCCTTGACTTCGTAATTACTGTAAAAATCTTCTACGCTGGAGATGGTATTGTACAGTTCCAGGTTTCGGCGGATGTAAGCCGGCACAGTTTCAAACTCATTATTCGGGTCGCTGGCATTGATGTTGAACGACAGGTTGCGCAACTTGTTGATTCGTTCAGACGCGCGACGTCTTTGCTCTTCCGCTTCGTCCTGCATCGCAGGCTCCTCTGCGGGGGGAGTTGGTATCGAATGTTGAGTTGGATGGGCCCGAGGCACATCCGCCGCTGGAACAGCATCCCTGAATACCAGTTGCATGTCGGAAGAAAGTTCTTCTTCCTTTGCCGGATTCGGCGGCACAGTATTCAGGACTGGTTTCTTCACAGGGTATTGTGAAGGAATGGATTCTTTTTCAGTTCTTGATTCTTCTGCGTAAATATTGGATGGCCTTGCAAGGTATCCTCCCGACACTGCAGATGCGGGAGAATTCGTTTCTGTAATTTGAGGAGTGGTTTTTTCTTCGAGGAGGGAAGCAGCGCCTTGCGAAAGTATCCATTCTGTTTTTTCTTCCTCAAGGTTTTTTTCCACCAGGTTGTCAACAGTAATTTTACCAGGCTCTTCCTTCGTAAAAAGCACATAAGGCAATGGCTCGGCATCGCTCAAATGTGGCTGTAGCTCCTGCGGCAGGTCGGCTACAGCCAGTTCTTCTTTCTTTTGGGTTTCAGGAGCAGGCACAGGCTTTTGTTCCATCTTTGATTGTTCGCCCGGCATACTCAAAGTCATGGTTATTTTTTCATCTTTCTTTGCTGCAACGGCTTTGGCATCTCTTCGCGGGAAGGGATCCTTGTATTCAAATCCGGTCGCGATCAATGTGATTCCTATTTTCGCTCCGAGTGTACTATCATACCCAAGTCCGAGGATAATATCGGTATCGTCACCGGTTTGGCTGAGCAGATAATTCTGGATGATCTCCACCTCATCCATGGTGAATTCATGATCACCTTCTGATGAATTGATATTGATGAGTATCCATTTGGCACCCCGAATATCATTGTCATTCAGCAACGGTGAGTTAAGCGCTTCTTCAATCGCTTGCTGCGCTCTCGTTTCTCCTTCCACAGCCGCACTTCCGAGGATGGCCACGCCGCCATTGCGCATCACTGTACATACATCGGCAAAATCTACGTTGATCTGGCCAGTGCTGTTGATCACGTCGGTGATACACTTAGCTGCCGTAGCAAGTACATTGTCGGCCTTGGCAAATGCTTCCTTCATCTTAAGATTTCCGAACTGGTGTCGCAGCTTATCGTTGCTGATCACCAGCAGCGTATCCACATGTTCTTTCAGCATCATGATTCCCTCTTCTGCTTGCTGCTGTCTTTTACGACCCTCATAAGAAAAAGGTGTCGTCACTATCCCAACAGTGAGAATACCGAGATCCTTACATATTTTTGAAATGATCGGTGCACCACCGGTACCGGTTCCCCCACCCATACCCACGGTAATGAAGGCCATCTTAGTATTCACTTCCAGAATATTTCTGATTTCTTCCAGGCTCTCTTCCGTTGCCTGACGACCGATATCGGGATTGGCACCTGCGCCTAAACCCTGTGTCAAGTGCGGGCCCAGCTGAATTTTATTCGGCACCCTGCTTTGCGCAATAGCCTGCGCGTCGGTATTGCAGATGATGAAATTCACACCTTCTATGTTCTGACTGTACATGTGGTTTACTGCATTGCTACCTCCGCCACCCACACCAATAACTTTGAGTATGGACGACTGCTCTTTTGGCAAATCAAAATGAATCATAATAGTAAATTGGGTTAGTAAAATAATTGGTTGATGGTTCGCTTATAAAGCATGGTCTTCTTCTTCTTTGAACAAATCAATAATTCCATCCTTGAATTTTCCCCAGAAATCCTTTATTCCTTTTCTATTCTTTGCGCTGATTATTTCCTGTGCTTCTTCCACCAGTTCATCAATGGCCACTTCCTGTTTAATCAGCCCGTCTGGTACTTCCACTTTCTTAACAGGTTGTTCAAACTGTTTGCGGTTGTTTTCATAGTCGCTATATCCTTTAAGGATTAAACCGATACAGGTTGAATACGTTGGTTTGGCAAGTTCGTCGATATGCCCGGCAGAAAGATGTTCTGTCGGATACCCGATGCGCGCATTTAATCCAGTTACATATTCCGTGAGTTGGATCAGGTGTTTCAATTGAGCACCACCACCCGTTAATACGATACCACCGTTCAGCATTTTATTGTCAAGCCCGACCTGCTTAAGATGATAGGTCACGAAATCCATGATTTCGCTCATACGTGCCTGTATAATATTAGCAAGATTTTTTACGCTGATTTCTTTTGCAGGCATTCCCCTCAGACCCGGAATTGTAATGAAGGCATTCGATTTCGCTTCATTCGATAAGGCCGATCCGAATTGCACTTTCATTTGCTCCGCCTGTGTTTTCAAAACACCCAGTCCTGTCTTAATATCATTGGTGATATTTTCTCCGCCAAAAGGAATTACTGCTGTGTGTTTGAGGATGCCTTCATAAAACACCGCGAGATCGGTTGTTCCACCGCCTATGTCTACAATGGCTACTCCGGCTTCCAGGTCTTCCTGGCCCATGACGGCTGCGGCAGATGCCAGTGGCTGCAACACCAGGTCCTTCGTACTGAGACCGCTTTTTTCTACTGCACGGTTAATATTTTTTATAGCATTCTTATCGCCGGTAATGATGTGGAAATTCGCGCCGACTTTTACGCCGCCATATCCAATAGGGCTGATGATATTTTGAAAATTGTCGACCGCGAACTCCTGTGGAATAACATCGATGATCTGGTCGCCTGCGGGAATGTAAGTTTTGTATTGATCCGCTATCAACTGATCCACTTCGCGCTGCGTGATTTCATCTTCTGTACTCTGGCGAACAATGTCACCACGTGTTTGCAAACTTTTAATATGATGTCCGGCAATACCAACATACACTTCTGCAATCGCCAGGTTCGGATTTGAGGCGTAGCAATTGTCCAGCGCCATCCTGATAGCCTTGATGGTTTCGTCAATATTCAGCACCTGGCCATGCTTCACTCCATTTGAGTTCGCACGCCCAAAACCGAGTATCTCCAGTTTCCCGTACTCGTTTTTACGGCCGGCAATAGCAGCGATCTTGGTGGTACCAATATCCAGTCCTACAATAATGGGTTGTTCCTGGTTCATAGTTTAGTTTATTTTTTTAGTTGTTTATGCGAAGGGTTAAATGTTTTTATTTTTTGCTTCATTTCGATTGATGTCCGCGCCCCACTGTCGGGGCCATCGTCCGGCAAATCATAATTCGTTAGACTCTGTTCCGTGATCGTATTGTGTTCCAGTGGCTTGATGGTCCGTTGGCTCACAGTGTCTGCCTGCAATTGCTGCGATGTTTTGATTAACTGCTGTATGGCACGGATCGCCTGCAGTGAATCATATTTCGATAAGCCGGCCCCTCTTCTTGTGCCCACCACCTGTCCATCGTATTGTACATCAATCCTCCCATATCTATCGAACCCGGTTTTTGCGGATACTTGTTTGTAAAAGACAAAGAGTCTGTGAAATTTTTTCTCGTAGTTATCGCCGTTTCCAAATTCAATCAGGTGATTGCCAATCACCGGAACCATTTCAAAATTTTTATTCGGCGTGATCGCTATCTGTTCAATTTCCGCGGACCAGAATGCATTTTCCGATATGAACAAACTCAATTTCTTAATCTGCTGTGTCAAAGCACTGTCTGGGCCGTGAAATTTTATTTTGTCGGAAGGATAGCCTGTAAAAACAGGTAGCCTGACCGTCATTTGATCCGGCAACGGCAATTGACTGGCCCCGCTGTCAATGTAAAAACTATTCCCGGATAGGGTAAAAATCCTTGCCACAGGCTTTCTCTCGGATACGTGTATGCGTAGTGCGTCATTGTTATCAAAAAACAATTGCGCATCTTTGATCCAGGGATTTTTCTTCAACAGTTCCTCCATCTTTCTCAAATCAAAGGAGGCAATCGTTTTACCTTCCAGTTTTACCGTTCCATCTGCCGTCATGGTGCGAAGAATTTCTTTCTGATCTACGGCGATTCGCTGAGCGCCACCATTGATTTCAACTTTTACACTTTTACAGGTTTTACTGTTCTTTCGGTTGATCGCAGCCACGAGCAATACCATGACTCCTGCGCCAACGACAATCCAGCCGGCGATGAGTAAAATCTTCTTAAAGTTTTCTTTAAAGCTCATTTTTCTTTCCATTTACACCCGACCAACTGCCTGTTAGTCCGTCCGACGGGTACAAAGTGTTCGGGTAGTCCTGATCACAATATGGGTTAGTTCATTTCTCCAGCACATTTTTTATGGGCGACACCAAAGCGTCAATGTCACCTGCTCCCGCCGTAATGACCAACCCATTTTTATAAAGACCTGGTTTGTTCATATCTATCCATTTCAATAAACTATCTTTTTCCAGTATGCTCTTGTTTTCATTTTTCATTTTGTCGAAGATTAGCTTGCTATCTACACCTTCCATCGGCAATTCTCTCGCGGGATAAATCGGGAGAAGTATTACCTCATCAGCCAAATCCAGGCTCTTTGCAAACCCATCGGCAAAATCTCTTGTCCGGCTGAAGAGGTGTGGCTGAAAGATGACCACGCAATGCCTGCCTTCGAAAAGATTTTTTGCGCCACTGATCAGGGCCCTCAATTCCTCCGGGTGATGCGCATAATCGTCGATGAAAACCACATCCTTTTCCGGCCCACCCCATCCAGGACCCAGCGCATACTCAAACCTTCTTTTCACTCCTTTAAAAGAACCAACTGCCCATTTTATTTTTTCATCCGCGATGCCCAGCTGATGTGCCACGCCGATGGCAGCTGTAACATTCTCTACGTTGTGCATTCCTCCCATATTCAACACCACTTTCTTTAAAGTCCAGCTCCCGGAGTAAACGTCGAATTCATAGGTTCCCTCTTTCATCTGGATATTTGTTGAACGGATATCCGCCTTATCCAGGTCGACGGAATATGTTTTATGATTCACAGCTTTCAGCGCTTCTCCCTTCTCTAATCCATATTTACTCAATAACAGCCCACCGATTTTTAGTTTCCCGGAAAAATCAATGAATGCCTGCTCTACTGCGGCGGCCGTTCCATAGATGTCGAGATGATCCGGATCCATGGCGGTGATCACCGCGATATCCGGACTCAGCCGCAAAAAACTACGGTCATACTCATCCGCTTCTACGACACAAACATTTCGTTCATTACTCCAGAAATTGCTGTTGTAGTTGACCGAGATGCCTCCCAGGAAAGCATTGCACCCATAACCACTATCTCTCAAAATATGAGCGATCATCGTGGTTACTGTTGTTTTACCATGCGTACCTGCTACGCAGATATTAAAAGAACTTTCTGTGATCAAACCCAATACTTCACTTCGCTTCAGCACAGGCAGGTCTTGTTGCCAGAAATATTCCAGCTCCCTGTGATCCTTCGGAACAGCCGGTGTATAAACGACCAGGCTAGGATCTTTCATCGCCAGCATAGGATCATCAGTATAGTGAACCGCAATACCTTCCTCCACGAGTTGCATAGTGAGTGGTGTTTCTGTCCGGTCATAACCACTAACTTGTTTGCCCTGGAATTTGAAATATCTTGCCAAAGAACTCATTCCAATACCTCCGATCCCTATAAAATATATTCTCTTTATGTTCCTGATATCAATCATGCTGGACTTTCCAAAAGTTCTATGGTATTGCTTTTAATAC
>Ga0075026_100001292_pt1 | contig 10515 bp, 8 predicted proteins | sample Str012_2_FD_71392 | JGI IMG/M metagenome (GOLD analysis project Ga0075026, IMG submission 71392) | Freshwater sediment microbial communities in response to fracking from Pennsylvania, USA - Straight Creek_MetaG_SC_2012 | ecosystem: Environmental > Aquatic > Freshwater > Creek > Sediment...
AACAGGAAGAGGAGAAGGAATTGAATGCTGCGCATGGGGTTGAAATTGAGCCTTGGAAAAGTGAAATACAATTTAGGGATAATCGGAAGAAGCGTGGGAGCGACAATGAAAAAGGGCCATACTCTCGAAGTATGACCCTATTAATATCTATAGGTTCGCACTATATGCTATCCGTTATTCTTTGGATCATGGTCCACCATCCACTCAATACCATATTTGTCCCGGAAACATCCAAAGTACGAACCCCAGGGGCCGTCGCCCATTTCCCCTTCGATCTGCCCACCAGCTGAAAGCCCCTTGAACATCTTGTCCGCTTCCTCTCTGCTGTCCGCCTTGATGAAAATTTTGGACCTGTTCTCATTTTCGTTCGTCCTTCCCATGATCTCCGGAACATCATTCGCCATCAGCGCGGTCTTGCCGACAGGCAACTCGATGTGCATGATCTTGTCCGCTTCTTTTTCCGATACGGGAAACCCGGCCAGGTCTTTGAAGCGAATGATCTTGGTGAATTCTCCGCCAAAAACTGATCTGTAAAAATTGAAAGCTTCTTCGGCATTTCCGTTGAAGTTCATGTGAGGATTGAGGAGTGCCATGATGGTTGTTTTATGCGTTGTTTAATTCGTTGGTTTCTGATCGTCTGGGTCAGTTCTGGCTCGATAAAGTGGACAGCAGTGCTTCCAGGTTGGTCATGCTCATCTTGAATCCTTGCGTGAAGCCCATTTCGATCATCTTCTCCAGGCGGGCCAGGGATTCATTGTAAATGGTGATACGCACGGTGGTCTTTCCGTCCTGCTCGCTGAAATTGTAATCCCAGTCGGAGCCCGGCAGATCGGGGTTTTCATGTTCATCCGCAAAGGCATTGGACATTTTGAAATTTGTCTTGGGACTGATCGATGTGTATCTCTGGATCGACCAGCGCTCCAATCCTTCAGGGCTGACCATCGCATAGAACCTTCGTCCGCCGACTTTGAAGTCCATGAATTTTGTCCTGGATGTCCAGGGTTTGGGGGCCACCCACTGGTCAAGGAGTTCTGCTTTGGTGAAGGCATCCCACACCAGGGACAGGTCAGCATCGAACTCCCGGGTGATGTATACCGTTTTCGCGGCTTTGTCCACGGTGAAGTCAAAGAACAGGTTCATTTTTTCTGATTTTTTAAGGTGTGCAATACGTCGTCGAGTTGTTGGAATTGGGTTTCCAGGAGCTTTCTGAACTGGTCGAGCCAGATGTCGATCTCCTTCATTTTGTCGATTTTAAGTCCGTAATAGATCTCCCTGCCTTCCTGCTTTTGGGCAAGCAGGTCACATTCGGCCAGGATGCGTATATGTTTGGATACCGACTGGCGGGTGGTATTGAAGTGCTCCGCAAGGGCGTTGGGGGTCATGGCCTGCACGGCGACCAGGACAAGGATCGCTCGTCGGGTAGGGTCTGCAATGGCTTGGAAAATATCGCGTCTCATGAATGTAGTTATGAAGCCGTTCGGTTGCAAATATAAGTGCAACCGTTCGGTTTCACAAAATTTATTTTTGGTCCTGACGATCAAGTTGTTAAGCTCGTCTGGACCGACATCCAGCCTAAACGAACCCCTTCTGCGCGTCAAACTGACCCCGCCTTTCAGTCGGTTCTGGATGGTATTGTCAAAAAGGATTTTTGATTTTGGCCTACCTGGAAAGGGGCTCGGAAAAGAATGAGCGATTACCTTAAATTGATCGCACTTTCATTCAACCTTAAAACGCCAAGATGGGATATTTAAAAAATCGGGTCGCTATCATGGCGGCTTTCTTATTGATATGTGTCGAACAAGCCTCCGCCATCGACCCCCACGACACCCGGATGTTGCAGCAGCCTGCCATCAGTGCCAATAATATCGCATTTATCTACGCGCAGGATCTGTGGATCGCGCATATTGATGGGACGCAGCCACGGAGACTTACCATTGATGAGGGTATTGAATCCACGCCTGTATTCTCTCCTGATGGAAAGTGGATCGCTTTCAGCGCCCAATACGACGGGAACACGGATGTGTATATTCTTCCGGTTGAAGGTGGCGTGCCCAAAAGGCTCACCTGGCATCCGGGAACTGATAGGGTTCGTGGGTTCACGCCGGACGGGAAGTCCATACTGTTCATTTCACAAAGGAATCTTTTTGATGGAAGATATACCCAGCTGTTTTCCGTGCCGTTGATGGGCGGCCCGGCAACCCAGCTTGAAGTTCCCAATGCAAGTTGGGCCAGTTATTCTCCCGATGGCCGTTCCATGGCCTATGTACCGACTCCGGATCAGTTCAGGCAGTGGAAGCATTATCGTGGTGGTGGTATTTCACGCATCTGGCAGTACTCTTTTGCCGAAAAAAATATCCTGAAACTCCCTCAGCCGGACGGTGGAAGCAACGATGTTCAGCCCTTGTGGATGGGGAATGCCATTTTTTTCCGAAGTGACCGGAACGGGGAGTTTAATTTATACAGCTATGAACCGTCTTCACAGAAGATCCAGCAACTCACCCGGTACACAGATTTCCCAGTGCTCAACGCCTCTGCCGGAGCAGGTAAGATCATTTTTGAACAGGCCGGCTACCTGCACATATATGATCCGTCGACAGGCGCTGAAAAGAAACTTACCATTGGTATTGCTGCTGATCTGCTGGAACTGCGCCCTCGGTTCGCTAAGGGGGCCAAATATGTGCGCAGCATAGATATTTCTCCCAGTGGCGCGCGTGCCGTGGTCGATTATCGGGGGGAAATTCTAACTGTGCCCGCTGAAAAAGGGGATCATCGAAATATCACCAATACCGTTGCAGCGCATGAAACATATCCTGCCTGGTCGCCTGATGGGAAATGGATCGCCTATTTCTCCGATGCCTCAGGAGAGGTGCAACTCCATATCCGTGCACAGGAAGGGAAAGGTGAGCCACGGATCTTTAAGCTGACCGGAACCGGTTTTTATGTCAATCCCCATTGGTCACCCGATAGCCGGAAGATCACGTTTTCTGACAATGGCCGTGGTATTTACTTGCTGGATGTGGCCAGTGGGGCCATCAAGAAGATCGATGCCGATGATCTGTACACCCCTGCCCCGTTCAGGGATCTGTTCGGCGACTGGTCTTTCGACTCCAGATGGATCGCATACACCAAAGTGACCGCCACCCAATTCAAAAAAATATTTCTATATTCTGTCGATGAGCAAAAATCCTACCCGCTTACCGATGGATTGAGCGATGTTAATCACCCTTGCTTCTCCCGTGATGGTAAATACCTTTTCTTCCTGGCCAGTACCGATGCAGGACCGGTGATCAACTGGTTCGATCAGTCCAATGAGGATTTCCATCTTAACTCTACTCCATACCTGGTGACCCTGCAGGCACAGACCATATCACCCCTTGCCAAGGAAAATGACGAGGAGCTGTCGAAAACGGAAGAGAAGAAAGACTCCGTCGTAGTTGAGAAAGGGAAGTCATCGGGCGTTAAAAAAGCGGCGCCTTCCCCAGTAGCGAATACTTTGAGTATTGACTGGGACGGCATCCAGAATCGCATCATCGACCTGCCGATCAAGGCTGGCAATTACAATACCCTCACCAGCGTGGACGACCAGGTGCTTTATCTTCAACTTACGGATGAAGGTTCCGGCACCCTGAAAAAATTCAACCTGAAGAAAAGGAAAGAGGAGGAAGTAATGCCGGCTGATGCATATACCCTTTCAGCCGACGGAAAGAAAATGCTGTACCTGAAGGACGGCAACTGGGGGATCACCAATACAGGCGAAAAACCGGAGCCCGGCAAGGGGATGTTGAATCTTGCTGCACTGGAAGTGGCGATCGACCCGATGGCGGAATGGGCTGAGATGCTGGATGAAGTGTGGCGCATCAACCGTGACTATTTCTATGACCCGGGCATGCATGGCGCTGATTGGCCAGCTATGAAAAAGAAATATGAAGTGTTCCTTCCTCACCTTACCTGCCGCGATGACCTTAACCTCGTGATCCAATGGATGTGCAGTGAGTTGTCTGTTGGCCATCATTTTATCCTGGATGGCGGAGATAAATTATTCCAGCCGAAGCAGATCAAGGGAGGCCTGCTTGGCGCTGATTACACCATGGAGAACAACCGATACAGGATCAGCAAGATCTATGGTGGCCTCAATTGGAATCCCGACCTGCGCTCGCCCCTGACAGAGCCGGGTGTGAATGTTAAAGTGGGGGATTATCTGCTTTCGGTGAATGGACATGACATCACTGCAGCAAATGAGCTTTACCAGTTCTTCGAAAACAGCGCAGGGAAGATCGTGGATATCACGGTTGGCCCCAAACCCGACTATGACCATTCACGAACAGTGAAAGTGGTGCCGGTTGATGACGAATTCGCCTTACGTAACCGCGACTGGGTAGAAGCCAATTTACGACGAGTCACGGAAGCCACCAATGGCCAGGTGGCATATGTCTATGTGCCGAATACTGCGAACGAGGGCCATGATTATTTCAAGCGGTATTTCTATCCACAGGCCGACCGAAAAGCGATCATTGTGGATGAACGTTTCAATGGTGGCGGATCTTTGGCGGATTATTATATCAACCTGCTGCGCAATCCTTACCAGGCTCATTGGAATATGCGCTACGGGAAAGATCTGAAATCCCCCAGCGCTTCCATTCAGGGCCCGAAGGTGATGCTGATCAATGAATCGGCCGGTTCAGGCGGCGACATGCTACCCTGGATGTTCCGCAAATTTGGAGTAGGTACGCTGGTAGGCACGCGCACCTGGGGCGGACTGGTGGGCATTCTCGGATTTCCCGAATTGCTTGATGGTGGGAACGTGACCGCACCGAATGTGGCCATCTGGACCAAAGATGGATTTGTGGTAGAGAACGTAGGCGTTGCGCCTGATGTGGAAGTTGAGCAGACACCTTCAGAAGTCATCAAAGGCGTGGACCCGCAATTGGAAAAAGCGATCCAGATCGCGTTGGATGAGCTGAAAAAGAATCCGCAACCCGATCCGGTAAGGCCGCCCTATCCAGTAAAAGTTAAACCGCATCAGTGAGAATTCCGCCTGAGGGTATGGAAGTAAAATTCACTTTCCGGTTTTCGACTTCCTGATAATGGGATCGATTCCGGACGGGGATGTGAATACAGGAGCTCTTTTAGGCTGGTTACCAGGACTTCTTCAGGTTCGCAGGCACGTCATTCTTTCTGAAACTGCAAAAGACGAAATTCTGCACGACGCCTGAAGGGGTGATGTGATCCTCTCTTTTGCATTCCAAATTGATGAACCTGGATTTCTCGAAAGTTTCTTTCATCCCGTCTTCGTCATATTGTTTTATGTCCAATCCGCTGCACTTCTTTGGACCGTCAACAGAAAACGTTCCGATGATGACCATTCCATCCACGGCCTTTTTCACGATCTCCAGATATTTTTCGATTTTCTCCGGATCGGTTTGAAAATGAAAAGCCGCGCGGTCGTGCCAGACCGCGTATTTATCTGTGGGGTGAAAGCCCAGGATGTCATTTACGATCCATTTGACTTTATCTGCATCTTTACCCAATCGTTCTTTTGCTCTCTGGATCGCGGACGGAGAGATATCCAGAACGGTGACATCTGAGAAACCTTCGGCCAACAGGCAATCAACCAGCTTGCTATCGCCTCCTCCTATATCAATGATCTTGGCACTCTTGGGTATGGAGTACTTGTGAATGAAGTCAAGGGAAATCGTCGGGATCTCCTGTGTCCAACTGACCTCATTCGGCAGTTTTGTCCGGTAGATCGTTTCCCAATGATCTTTTAGGTCTTCTTTCATTGGAGTAATGATATGGGTTAGATGTCCCAGGAAATGTGATATAAGTTACCCACGAAAAATCAGTTAAAAAGGGTCATGCTTTCAATGTATGACCATTTTTAATTTTTTATCTGCAACCCCTTCCTGCAAAAGCTGTAACACTTTCGGAACAGCTCCTTTCAGTTGGCAGGAGTTCTAGCTTTAAAGCCTCATTTCTTCAACAACTCCTTAACCGCGGCTTCGAGCTGTTGGTCATGTCCGGAAGCCAGCACCGAAGGGTCATTGACCACCTTGACATCAGGCTCCAGTTGTGTGTTCTCGCAGAAGCGGCCATCGGGCATTCTCCAACCTCCCATCGGGATGCCGAAGTACAACGTCGGGTCGATCTGAGTTTCCCACCATACGAAGGTGCCGGTGCCTGGTACAGGCATGCCCAGGGTCTTGCCGATCTTCTTCAATTCATACGCTACAGGGAACAGGTGCGCGTCAGAATAGTTCGACTCGCCCACCAGTACGATGGATGGCTTCACCCATTTGTCATAGGGTTCGGAGCCGACATACTGCCCGTGCGGTATGATGTCGATGTATTTCTTGCCACTGAGGAAATCCGACAGCTGCTCATGAATGTTCCCTCCTCCATTGAAGCGGGTGTCGATGATGATGGATTCTTTGTTGAGATTTTGGCCAAGTGCCTCTTCAAATACTACGCGCATACTGGCATCGTCCATGGCACGTACATGGATATAACCCACTTTGCCGCCCGACAGCCGGTCCGTTTCCTCCTTCCTGTTCTTTACCCAGCGCTTGTACAACAGTTCATGCTCTTCTTCGAGCCCGATGGGTTTGACGGTTTCCTCCCAGGTGTCCTTGGTGGCCGAATCAGACAGGGTAAGTAAGGTGAGTTTTCCTTCCTTTCGGTTCAGTAATTGGTAGAAGTCAATGTTGTCGCCTACTGCCTCGCCGTCGATCTTTTCGACGATATGGCCAGGCCTTATCCGGGATGCGAATTTGTCCAGCGGTCCGCCGGCGATCACTTCGCCTACTTTGATGCCTTTCCCAACGTGGCGGTAATCATACAAGAGGCCAAGTGATGCTGTTCGGTCTTTGTTGGGGGACTCGACGATATAACCGGATCCCGTATGGGAAGCATTGACCTCTCCCAGCATTTCGCTCAGCATCTCAGCAAAGTCATAGTTATTGGTGATATGCGGCAGGAAACTGACATATTCCTTGTAATAGAAATCCCAGTCCGTACCGTTCAAACCTTCCTTGTAGAACTTTTCCTTGAATTGTCGCCAGGCATGGTCAAATATGTAGGCGCGTTCATTTGCAGTTCTGAGCACCATCTCGCCGGTATTTCGGAGTACGTCCGATTTCTCCCCATCCTCGGCCCCGCCTTTGCCGACGCTCACTTTCACGGGTTTCCCATCCGCCAGGAAGATCAGGAACTCCCCGTCGTTGGACAGCAGCAGCCCCTCGGTGCTTTTGGCCCCAGCTTTTTCAACTGTTTGGTTTCCTTGGTGCGCGTTTCGGTCACCCAGAGGTCGTATCCTTTGTCGAAGGAGGTCAGGAAATACAGTTTTTCACCATCCTTCGACAGTGCAGCATCAGCCAACCTGGAGGTTTGGGTGGTCAGACGGAGCTTGCGATCGGTCAGGTTTTCCCATTGGATCACGACCTCTTTTTTGGTCGAATCCTTTTCATCTGCTTTGGCCTCTTCTATCTTTTTTGCGTCCTGCGCTTTCTTGTTGGTGGACGTTCCCTTCTTCTCCTTATCCGCTTTCTCTTTTTCCTCGTCCGTCTTTTTCTTATCCTCTTGTTCCTTCAACAGGTCGAAATCCTCTTTGGAAAGGTTGAAGCGATCGAATGCCTCCCTGGAGAAAAAAAGTCCGTAAATGTCGGCGGTCACGGTGCCTCCGCCCTGCTGCAGTGAGCCCTGGCGGTCGGAAAACCAGGTCATCATTTTCCCATCAAGGCCCCATTTGGGCATGAGGTCACCATATCCATTCTGAGTGAGGTTTGTGACTTCGCCTTTGCCATCGGCAGAGACCAGGCCCACTTCAGGGACGAACATGCGGTTTGGGTAACCGAACTGTACGAGGAACCATTTGCCGTCTGGCGACCATTGGTAATACTGGTCACCATCGGCATAGGAATAATTCTTGTCGGCCGGAACGATGGTCCGAGACTTTTTGGTGGCCAGGTCGATCACTTTGAGGGTGACGCGATCTTCCAGATAGGCCACTTCCTTTCCGTCGGGGGAGAACCTGGGTTGGAATTCCTCTGCCGGCGTGGCGATGACCTCTTCTTCCTTCAGCATGGTAGATGCGTAGAAATAGGGCTCTTCCTTCCTGCTGATGGAGATCTTGTAGATATTCCAGTTGCGGTCTTTTTCTGAGGCGAACACCAGGGAGCGTCCGTCTGAACTGAAATCCACCGAGCGTTCCTGCCAGGGGGTATTCGTGATGCGTTTGGTGATGCCACCTTTGATGCTGGACACGAAGATCTCGCCACGGAAAGTGTACGCGTATTCTTTACCGTTCGGAGACAGGGCCAGTCCGGTGAAGTCTGAGTTCACAGGAACGATCTTGTCCATATCGGAGCGGCCGTCTGTATTCACGCTGATATCGAGCTTCCGTGGCTCACCACCCGGGATCAGGGTATAGATGTCGCCATTGTAGCAGAAGCAAAGCATATTGTTCAGTGCCTTCGTCAGGAAACGCACCGGGTTTTTTTCGAAACGGGTGATCTGGGTGAAGGACGAGGGGTTTGCAAGCGAGCTCTTGAAGACGTTGAAGGAGCTGGGTTGTTCACTCAGGTAGTAATAGTCAGTCCCATTCCCATCGAACACCGGATTGCGGTCTTCCCCTTTGAAAGTGGTCAGTTGCGTGAATTTGCCCGTATTGAATTCATAGGACCAGATGTCGCGGGTGATCGATGAGGTGTGGTGTTTCCGCCAATTGTTCTCGTACCCTTTCTGGTCGTGGTAGATCAGTTTGGATCCGTCCGGGCTGACGGTAGCGTCAATGGCAGGACTGGTGATCACCTGGGCGACCCTTCCACCGGTAGCGGGCACGCTGTACAGTTCTGACAGGACCCTCACCGGGAACTGGGCATGGGTGACCAGGTCCTGGCGGCTGGCGGAAAAATAGACGGATCGGTCATCGGCAGAGAAACTGCTGGGTATTTCGGCCGTGGAATGGCCAGTCAGTCTTTTGGCTTCGCCTCCTCGGGCGGGCATGATGAATACATCAAAATTTCCGTACCGATCTGAGGCGAAGGCGATCGAGCGTCCATCATGGCTCCAGACAGGGGCGAATTCGTAAGACTCGCTCAGGGTGAGGGGAACGGCCGTGCCACCTGTGGAAGGGACTGAATAGATATCGCCCTTGTAGGAGAAGAGAATGGTGGTGCCGTCGGGGGAGATAGCTGCATACCGCAGCCAGCGTGCATTGCCTTGGCCATGGGTGCAAATGACCATCAGGCAGGACATGACTGCTAGGATCGTGTTTTTCATAATGCTGGCTTTTGGTTGTTCACCGGTTTAAGGAGCGGGAACTTCATATTAAGGTAGTCTTTTCAAAGAATGTGAGGAAGAGCATCATTACCAGGCGGCGGGCCTTGGAAAAATATTTTTGAAGTTCATCGCTGAAACCTTAAGGTTGCATATACTTATGCGGCCGATCAGTTTCAGGAAGGCATCTGACTTCTTTTCGGACATCTTCACCAAAGAGTGTAAATAACAAATTATGGAAAGGGTATTTACTGGTCGCAGGATCGCCAAAGCGATATGGTTACTGGCTGCGTTGATTTTTTCAGCGATTCAGTCCAACGGGCAACAGGTCAAGCCTGCTGCCAGTGGACTCGCACCAGTCAATGGTATCAAGATCCATTACGAAGTATATGGGAAGGGTAGACCCATCGTTTTGCTGCATGGTGCATTTTATAATATCGACATGAATTGGGGCCAATTTATACCGGAATTATCGAAAACTAGAAAAGTGATCGCGCTTGAGTTCCAGGGGCATGGGCACTCGCCGTATTCAGACAGGAAGATGGACATCGTTGATTTTGCCAGGGATGTGGAAGGCTTGATGAGCTACTTGAAAGTGGACAGTGCTGATGTGGTCGGATACAGCATGGGAGGCTCTGTGGCTTACCAGTTTGCCATACTAAGCCCCAAGCGGGTACGGAAATTGGTGATCATTTCTTCCACCTATAAATCCAGTGGCTGGCTACCCGAGGTGAACGGCGCGTTCAAGGATTTCAAGCCTGAATTCTTTGACAACACACCATTGAAAACAGCCTACGATGCGACGGCGCCTGACAAAACCAAGTGGAGAGAATTCCTTAAGCAGATGTTCGTTTTTGCTGATGAGCCATTTGACTGCGGGGATTCCAATATCGCGAAGATGACCATGCCCGTAATGCTTATTTCCGGCGACAATGACGGGTTGGATAAAGTCGAGTTGATGAAGACCTACCAACGGCTCGGAGGTGGGATAACCGCAGATATGGCACCCATGCCCAAATCGCAACTGGCCATCGTTCCCTCACAGGGACATGTGAGCCTGATGATGCAAACGAAGACGATATTGAAATATCTTGACAGTTTCCTGAAGTAGAGCAGGGTTGGAAGTACTGTAAGTGCCCCTTTTACCGTTCCAGACAATTTCATGCGAACCAGGTGGATCATTTCATCTGTCTTTCGTCCATGCCCAGGATCTCTTTTGCTTCTTTATCCTGGTATTGGTCT
>Ga0075026_100001293_pt1 | contig 10508 bp, 11 predicted proteins | sample Str012_2_FD_71392 | JGI IMG/M metagenome (GOLD analysis project Ga0075026, IMG submission 71392) | Freshwater sediment microbial communities in response to fracking from Pennsylvania, USA - Straight Creek_MetaG_SC_2012 | ecosystem: Environmental > Aquatic > Freshwater > Creek > Sediment...
ATCTCGCCCGCAAGGTGGTCGGCGTCGGCAGCGTCGGCACCCGAGCGTGGGTGGCGCTCCTGCTGGGCCGGGACGGCGCGGATCCCCTGTTGCTGCAGTTCAAGGAGGCCCAGCCGTCGGTGCTCGAGCCGTACCTCGGTCACTCGCAGTTCGAGCGGCACGGCCACCGCGTGGTGGCGGGGCAGCGGTTGATGCAGGCGGCGAGCGACATCTTCCTCGGGTGGTACCGCGGCGTCGGCATCGACGGGGTCGAGCGCGACTTCTACGCGCGGCAGCTGCGTGACGGCAAGGGCAGCGTCGACCTGCTCACCCTCGACCCGGTCGGCATGCAGGTCTACGCCGAGCTCTGCGCGTGGACGCTGGCTCGCGCTCACGCCCGCTCAGGGGACCGGGTCGCGATCGCGGCCTACGTGGGGACCAGCCGGGTCCTCGACGACGCGATGGCCGAGTTCGCCCTGGCCTACGCCGACCAGAACGAGAGCGACCATGCGGCCCTCGTGGCGGCCATCGGGTCCGGGCGCCTGGTCGCCGAGCACGGCATCTGACCCGGATCCGGGGTAACGCCGGCGGCCATCCACCTGGGCATCTGCGCAAACGACGTACGCGGGGACGCGGCGCTTCCTAGGGTCGAGACCTCAGCACCCGACACCGGAGGTCGTCATGGCTGGCAAGTTCGTGCTCAAGACGGACGCGCAGGGCAAGTACCGCTTCAACCTGGTGGCCGCGAACGGGCAGATCATCGCGCAGTCCCAGGCGTACAAGGAGAAGGAGTCGGCGCTGGGCGGCATCGAGTCGGTGCGCAAGCACGCCGCCGAGGCCACGGTCGACGACCAGACCTGACGAGTTGGTCTCGTCCAAGGCGGCCACGCCCGCTGCCTACCTGCGCGAGCTCGATCCAGAGCGCCGCGAGGTGGTGTCGGCCGTGCGGGACCTGGTGAACGCGCACCTGCCGTCCGGCTACGCGGAGACGATGGCCTGGGGGATGATCTCGTGGGTCGTGCCGCTCGAGGTCTACCCCGACACCTACAACGGGCAGCCGCTCGCTTATGCGGCTCTCGCGGCGCAGAAGAACTACACGTCGCTGTATCTCATGGCGCTCTACAACGGCGGTCCGATCGGCGTCGCCGATCTCCGTGATCGATGGGCGGCGGCGCGGCCGCCGGATCTCGGCAAGTCATGCGTCCGGTTCCGCCGGCTCGACGACATCGACCTGCCGCTGCTCGCCGACGTCGTCGGCTCCGTCCCGCTGGACCGCTTCGTCGCTGCGGCACGTGAGGCGCACTCCCGGAGCCGCTAGCGCGGTGGTCGCCCGGTAGGTTCGGCCTACCGAGCGAGGGGAGTTGAGGACGTGGTCGACGTCCGTCCGTTCCGTCCGCTGCGCCCCGCCGCGGGACGCGAGGCGCAGGTCGTGGCACCGCCCTACGACGTCGTCGACGTCGAGGAGGCGCGCGCCTACGCCGGCGGCGACCCGGACTCGTTCCTGCGCGTCTCGCGCCCGGAGATCGACCTGCCGGCCGACGTCGACCCGCACGCGCCCGAGGTCTACGAGCTCGGCCGTCGCAACCTCGCCGAGTTCGTGCAGCGCGGCGTCCTGGTCCGCGACGAGCGCGTCGGCTACCTCGTCTACCGGCAGGTGATGGGCCCGGTCGTGCAGACCGGCGTGGTCGCCGTCGTCGGCGTCGACGACTACGACGCGGGGCGGGTTCGGATCCACGAGTTCACCCGTCCGGACAAGGAGGACGACCGCGTCGCGCACATCGACGCGCTCGACGCCCAGGACGAGCCGGTCTTCCTGCTCTCGCGGCGCTCGTCCGACGTCGACGAGATCGTGTCGCGCGTGGTGGCGCTGGAGCCGGAGGTCGACCTGGTGTCGCGTGACGGCGTCTCGCACACGCTGTGGGCGCTCGACGACCCCGCGGAGGTCGCCGCCCTGCGTCGTGCCTTCGCCGAGGCGGGCGACCTGTACGTCGCTGACGGGCATCACCGCAGTGCGGCGGCGTCGCGCGTGCACGCGATGCGCAGCGGCGAGGCGGGCGACCACGACGCGTTCCTCGCGGTCGTCTTTCCCATCGACGACGTCCACGTCATGGCCTACCACCGCGTGGTGGCCGACCTGCACGGCATGTCGCCGGAGGAGTTCCTCGTGGCGCTGGACGAGAGCGGCTTCGACGTCACGCCCGCCGACTCGGCGGTGACGCCCGCACGCGCGCACGAGTTCGGCGTTCGACTCGACGGTGACTGGTACGTCGCTCGCGCGCGGGACGTCGACCAGGTCGACCCGCTCGCTCGGCTCGACGTGTCGGTGCTGCAGGATCGCGTGCTGGGACCCCTGCTCGGCATCGGCGATCCGCGCACCGACTCCCGTATCGCGTTCGTCGGCGGTATCCGCGGCGCCGACGAGGTCGGGCGCCTGGTCGACTCGGGTCGCTTCGAGGTCGGGTTCTCGCTCTTCCCGACATCGGCGGAGGAGCTGGTGGCGGTCGCCGACACCGGCGCGGTGATGCCGCCGAAGAGCACGTGGTTCGAGCCCAAGCTCGCCAGCGGTCTGTTCCTCCACCCGCTGCACTGACGACACGACCCCCGCGCCTTCTGACTTCTGAAACGGCCTCCCGCGCTCCGACAGGTGGGGGTCGTGCTCGTCGCTCCTGACCGGTCGTCAGCGCCAGAGCTCCGTCAGCTCGTCGGCCACGGCACGGCCCTGGTCGTATCCCGCTCGTGCCGCCGGCCGCCGCGTCGACATGTCCATGAGGTTGTCGCCGAACGCGGTGAGCGAGCCGGCATCCGGGACGATCGTGTCGACCCTGCTGCCACGTGCGCGCAGCTCGGCGACCTGTGTCGCGAGATGGGTGCCCCAGGCGACCGGGGTCCGTGACCTGCCGCCGAGCGGTGAGAGCACGAGCACTCGCGAGTGTCCGGCGGCGAGGTCGGCATTGTCGGCGTTGCACCGATAGCCGCCGTCGATGTAGGAGCGGTCGCCGATGCGGTAGGCGAAGCCGCCGGCACAGCTGGCGGCCACGGCGTCCACCAGGTCGACCCCGCTGTTGCGGTCGAACACCACCGGTTCACCGGTCGTGGCCTCGACCGCGGTGATGAGCAGGGCGCGTTCGGGCCAGAGCGGGCTGGGCAGCCGGGCGGCCACGGTCGTGCGCCAACCCACTTGCGCGGAGGCGTCTGTCGCCGCCGGCGTCGCGAGCGCCCACGCGCCCATGCGGCGTCGCATGTCGGCGGCATCCGTCGCGGCGGCGATGATCGCGCCCGTCGCTTGCATGTGGTTCGGCCCCGGCCTCGTCGCGCCGGCCCCACGGTCCGATCCGCTCGGCCCGGTTCGCGGCGGGGGCGCGGCGTCGAGGATGGCGGCCAGCAGCTCGGCTGGGGTCGCGCTGGTGACCTGGGCCGCGGCGGTCGAACCGGCGGACGTCCCGACGATGAGATCCGCCGCGGTGACGTCCATCCCGGCGTCGCTGAGACCGGCGATGACGCCGATCAGCCACGCGTTGCCGGCCGAGCCGCCACCACCGAGGACCAACGCCGTGCCGGAGGGCTGCGCGCTGTCGCCGTCGGACGTCGCGCCCGAGTCGGACCGAGCTGAAGTGTTCATGGTCGTCGCCTTCTGAGAGTGCCGGAGCGCCCTCCCGCGACGGCTACGACGGTCGCGCGACCGTGAGCTCGGGAGGAGCGCCCGTGATGGACGGTGCGTGCATCGGGCTCACCTCCTCGAGTCGTGTCCGGTCGGCTCGGAACCTACCGGTCGAGGCACGGCCTGCCAAGCGATGTTGGCACGCCTCGTCCTGCTATCCCTCGCGGATCCCGAGGGTGTGGCCGTCCGGGTCGAGGAACCATGCGCACCGCGCGGCACCGAGCGAGGCGATGTGCCCGGTCGTGGTGAGCGGTCCCTCGGTGTAGTCGAGGAACGTGACGCCGCGGTCGACGAGCTGCGCCACCTCGGCCTCGATGTCGCCGACCTCGAAGTGGGCGAGGGTGTGCTCGGTCTGGATCGGCGGGCGCTTGAAGACGGAGATCTCGCTGACGGACCCGATGCGGAACCGCGCGGCGACGGGCGTCTCCCAGAGGAGCTCGAAACCGAGGGTCTCGCCGTAGAACTGCTTCGCCCGTTCCAGGTCTGTGACCGGGATCGTGGCGACCGCCATGGTCGCTGTGATCATCGCCAACTCCTTCGTGGGCCGACGAGCTGCCGTCGTGCTGCCAGTGTGTCGCGGTGCGGCATGCCGGTGGGTCGGATTCCTCGGTGAGCCCGAGGATTGCCGGCCGTGCCGCCGCTCACCGCGGGGTGACGATGCTGCGGAGATCGATCGTGGTCTCGGTCGGCGCGGTCAGGAAGCCGCCCTCGATGCCCTGCTGCATCCGCGGGATCAAGATGGTGTCGCGGAAGGACTCCCAGCTCTCCTGGGTCTCGTGGACCGCGACGATGGTCCAGCCGCCCTCGGAGGGACCTGCGGCGTGGAACACCTGGCCGGCGGGGAGCTTTCCCGGTCCGGGGTGGACGGCGTTGATCGACGCTTCGTAGTTGGCAGCGGTTCCGCCGGGGAAGAAGTGGACGACTGCGTAGTTCGTGGTGCTCATGGTGCCCTCCAGGGGTACGCGAAGTATTTGACATGCCAAGTAATAGATCCAATGACTTGGCATGTCAAGTACTTCGCGTATGCTGCTTCCATGACGACGGACACCGTGGAGCGCTGGACGCCGGCCTGGATGGCGCTGGTCCGTACCTACGCGCGGCTCTGGGACCAGGTCGAGGCCCAGATGCGTCACGACAGCGGCCTCACGATGCCGCGCTACGACGTGCTCATGCAGCTGGACCTGGCCGGCGGGCGACTGGGTCTGACCGAGCTGGCCTCATCGATCGTGCTCTCGCCCTCGGGGCTCTCGAAGCTGCTCGACCGGATGGAGGCCTCGCAGCTGATCCGGCGCGAGCCCGACCCCAGCGATGCGCGGTCCACGTTCGCCAGGATCACGCCCCGTGGCAGATCCCTGGTCAGGAAGGCGCGCGACCGCCACCACGAGTGGCTGCAGGGGGTCGTCGGCGACGCGCTCGACGATCGCGACGTCGTCGACCTGACCCGCATCATGAAGCGCATCGCCGACTGCACACCGGGCTGATCGCCTTGTCCCGCGCGTTCTCGCGCGGTTCTGCGCGTTCGACCTGTCCGGCGGTCATCGTGGATGTGGACGCCGCGTCGCTTCCGACTGCGCGGCAAAGCGCTGGGCGCCGGGCACGTCGCGGCCGTACCGTCGGGCCGTGCCGCTTCCCTATCCTCCGCTCCACGTCGAGGTCGCGACCCCTCGCCTGCGGCTGCGAAGTGCGACCGACGACTTGCTCGAAGGGCTGATCCCGATCGTTCGAGAGGGCGTCGTGGGCGACGACGTGCCATTCGACGACCCGATGTCGCTCTATGAGATGTCACCGACGCGGGAGTGGCGGTGGCTGCAGCGGATCTGGGCTGCTCGAGCCCGGGTCGAGCCGTCCTGGTGGCGGTTGTGCCTGGTGGTGGAGGTGGACGGGCGCGCGGTGGGGATGCAGGACCTCATCGCCGAGGACTTCCCGACGTTCGGCACCGTGACGACGTTCTCGTGGCTGGCCCCTCAGGCTCGGGGCGTGGGCGTCGGACGCGAGATGCGCGCCGCGGTCCTGCACCTGGCGTTCGCCGGATTCGGTGCGCGCGAGGCCACGAGCGAGGCGTTCCTCGACAACGAGGCGTCCAACGCCGTCTCGAGGTCGCTGGGGTACGAGGAGAACGGATCGACGTGGGCGACCCGACGCGGCCAGCCGGCCGAGCTCCGTCGATGGAGACTGACCCGTGGCCGGTGGGAGACGAGGCGGCGCGAGGACATCACCCTCGACGGCGTGACTGAGTGCAGGCCGGTGTTCGGGCTGGAGTGACGTGGGCGGAGCGGGCGGCGGTCCCGCGCGGTCAGCACGGCGGACGGACAGGCTGTGGCAGCCTGTCCGACGTGACCGAACCGACCGCGCGACCCGACGATCTCACGGCCGACTCATGGCAGGAGTGGCCGCACAACCGCTGGGCGTTCCAGCACATCGACGAGATCCTGAGCACCGCCGTGGTCCCGCGCGGGGACGGTCCGCTCGTCGAGCTCAGCGACGGTGAGCCGCTCGATCCACCCGGCCTCGACGCGGAGCTGCGTGCCTCCTGCACCGACGGTCTGCTCGTGCTGCGGGGACGCGAGATCCTGCTCGAGCGCTACCTCAACGGCATGGGCCAGGAGACCCGGCACCTGCTCATGTCGGTGTCGAAGTCGGTCACGAGCGCGGTGTTCGGTCGGTTCGTGGCGCGGGGCGAGATCGACGTGCGCGAGCCGGTCGCGCGCTACGTCGCGGCGCTGGAGGGCTCGGCGTACGGCGATGCGACCGTCCAGCAGACGCTCGACATGACGGTGGCGGTCGCCTACGACGAGGCCTACCACGATCCGCAGTCGGCGGTGCAGCGCCACGATCGCTCGGGCCTCTGGCGGGCGACCCGACCCGGGGACCCGACGGGGGTCCGCGCGTTCCTGACGACGTTGGGCAAGGACGGCGAGCACGGTCGTGCGTTCCGGTACTGCTCCGCGAACACCGACGTCCTGGCCTGGGTCCTCGAGGAGGTCTCGGGTCGGCCGTTCTCCGAGCTCCTCTCGAGCGAGCTGTGGGCCGCACTCGGCGCGGAGGCGGACGCGTTCGCGACCGTCGACGCCGAGGGGTTCGTGTTCGCCAACGCCGGCATCTGCACCACCCTGCGCGACCTCGCGCGGTTCGGTCGGATGCTCCTCGACGGCGGGGTCGGCGCCGACGGCAGCCAGCTCGTGCCGAGAGCGTGGATCGACGACATACGCGGCGGCGGCGTACCAGGCACCGATCTCAGCGAGATGCCCGCTTCGCTGCCGCAGGGCAGCTACCGCAACCAGTTCTGGGTGACCGGCGACGAGCACGGCTGCTTCTTCGGCGTCGGCATCTACGGCCAGCTCGTGTGGATGAACCCGGCCACCGACACGGTCGTGGCGAAGTTCTCCTCGTTGCCCGAGGCCGACGACGACGCCGCCTTCGCGACGCACGTCGAACTCCTGCACCGCCTGTCCCAGCCCGCTTAGGCGGATTCGACCCTGAGGTCGAAACGTGGCACGAAAGTGCCACATCGTGACCCTCAGGGTCGAATCGTTCACGTGAGCAGGGCGCGGGCGGCGTGGATGTGGAAGTCGGCGGAGAGTGCTACGTCGTCGACGTGCACGCGCTCGTCCTTGTTGTGGTAGCCGGCGTCGATGACGTGGGCCGGCGTCGTGGCGAACGGGCTGAAGCCGTAGGCGACCGTCCCGAAGTGCTCGCGGAGGTAGACCGAGTCGGTGAAGCCCGAGCAGAGCGTCGGGAACAGGGTCGTGCCCAGCCGCACCTCCGACCAGCTGCGTACGACGTCCCACAGCGGACCACCCGCCGATGACGCGTTGCCGTGGATGGCCGGCTCCGGTTGGCTGAGCTCGTAGGCGAGGTCGTCGCCGAGCCGGCGGCGTACGGCGGCGATCACCTCGTCAACGGTCGTGCCCGGAAGGATGCGGCAGTCGAGCTCGACACCTGCCCGCGCCGGCATCACGTTGCGGGCCTTCGCGCCGTGCAGCAGCGTCGGCGACATGGTGGTGCCCGCGACGGCCGGCAGGCTGGTGGCGAGGTCCGGGTGCAGCAGGCCGCCCTGCCGGATCGCCTCGGCCAGCCCGAGCCGCCCGACGGCGTCCGGGCCGAGCAGGGTGTCGAGCATGACCCGCACCTGCGGATGGTCGTGCGGCTCCGCCTCGCCTCGACCGATGCGGCGCAGCAGCTCGCCGAGGTGGGGAACGGCGTTGTCGCCGAGCGTCGGCGTCGAGGCGTGCCCGGCCTCGCCGACAGCATCCACGCGCACCGGGCAGGTGCCCTTCTCGCCGACCGAGATCTCGGTGATGTGCCGACCGTCGGTGAGCTCGAAGGCGATGCCGCCGCCCTCGTTGAGCGCGTACGTGGTCGCGATGTCGGGCCGCTCGCGCACCAGCCAGTTCATGCCGACCTCGGCGGACCCGTCCTCCTCGTCCGCGACGACGACGAGCAGGAGGTCGCCGCGGCCGTGCCAGCCCTGGCGGGACAACGACGCCATCGCCGCAGCCCTGGCGGCGACCTCGTTCTTCATGTCGACCGCACCGCGGCCCCACAGGTACCCGTCGTCGTCGACCACCCCCGAGAAGGGGGGACGGGTCCAGTCGCGGGCATCGGCCGGGACGACGTCGCTGTGACCCACGAACGCCAGGCTGGGACTGTCGCTGCCGGTCCCGGGGATCCGGGCGACGAGGTTGGCGCGACGGGGGTCGCGCGCCACGAGCTCGGCCCGGATCCCGGAGTCGGCCAGGTAGTCGGCGAGCACCTCGGCGACGGCCGTCTCGTTGCCGTTCGTCGAGTCGACCCGGATCAGCCGGGCGGCCAGGTCGACGGCCTCGGCACGTCGACGGTCGCCGTCCGGGTCATCGACGAGGTCGGAGGGCTTCACGTTGGCGGGCGGCACGGTGCTGGTCACCGGAGGAGGTTAAGCCCGGCTGCCGCAGGTCGGCTGCCCCCCGAAGGAGCTCAGCGTCCCCTGCGGCGCGGTCCGACCGGTGCGATGAGCCTGGCCTGTGTCCGATGTCACCCTCCGCAGCCGGATCAGGGGGTCTGCGTCATCCTCCAGACGGTGGCACACTCACGTTTCGGACCACTGGACCGATGAGAACGGGCAGGACGCCGTATGGCCACGACCGGCATCGATGCACCCGGGCGCGCGAAGATCGACGCCGCGACGCTGCGCACGGACAAGTGGTGGCTCCAGCCCCTGGTCGTGTTCCTCGCCCTGACGGCGTTCGTCGTCTACTCGGCGTGGCGCGTCTTCATGGGCAAGTACTACTACTCAGCTCCGTACATCTCGGTCTACTACTCGCCCTGCCTGGTGACGACGTGCACCGAGGGCGCCGAGCCAGGGGGCCCCATCTCGTGGTGGACGCTGTCGCCCGCGTTGCTCACCGCGTGGATCCCGCTGACGTTCCGCTTCTCCTGCTACTACTACCGCAAGGCCTACTACCGGGCCTTCTGGATGTCCCCGCCGGCGTGCGCCGTCGCCGAGCCGCACGGCAAGTACACCGGCGAGCGCCGGCTGCCGCTGATCCTCAACAACGTGCACCGCTACACGTTCTACCTCGCGCTGGTGCTCAACGTGATCCTGACGTGGGACGCCGTCGTCGCCTTCCGCAACAGCGAGGGACAGTGGGGACACATGGGTCTGGGCACCCTGATCCTCACCGTCAACGCGATCGCGCTGTGGCTGTACACGCTCTCGTGCCACTCCTGCCGCAACGCGGTCGGCGGTCGGATCACGCACTTCTCCAAGCACCCCGTGCGCTACCAGATGTGGACCTTCATCTCCAAGCTCAACGCCCACCACATGCGCTGGGCGTGGGTCTCGCTCTGCACCGTCGTCCTCGCGGACTTCTACGTCTACCTGCTCGCGTCCGGGCACGCCACCGACCTGCGGTTCTTCTGATCGTCGTACGTCCACTGCTGATAGGACCTTCATGACCGAGCTCGAGCGCCACCCCTACGACGTCGTCGTCATCGGCGCCGGCGGCGCCGGCCTGCGCGCGGCGATCGAGGCGCGACTCATGGGCAAGCGCGTCGCCATCGTGTGCAAGTCGCTGTTCGGCAAGGCGCACACGGTGATGGCCGAGGGCGGGATCGCGGCGGCGATGGGCAACGTCAACAGCCACGACAGCTGGCAGGTCCACTTCCGCGACACGATGCGCGGCGGCAAGTTCCTCAACTCCTGGCGGATGGCCGAGCTGCACGCGAAGGAGGCGCCGACGCGGGTCTGGGAGCTCGAGACCTACGGCGCACTCTTCGACCGTACGCCGGACGGCAAGATCAGCCAGCGCAACTTCGGCGGCCACGAGTACCCGCGGCTCGCGCACGTCGGCGACCGTTCCGGTCTCGAGCTGATCCGCACGCTGCAGCAGAAGATCGTGTCGCTGCAGCAGGAGGACTTCCGCGCCACGGGCGACTACGAGTCGCACATCAAGGTGTTCGCCGAGGTCACCATCACCCGGCTGCTCACGGTCGACGGCCGGATGGCCGGCGCCTACGGCTACTACCGCGAGACCGGCGACTTCGTCCTGTTCGAGGCGCCGGCCGTCGTGCTGGCCACCGGCGGCATCGGCAAGACGTTCAAGGTCACGAGCGGTTCGTGGGAGTACACCGGGGACGGCCACGCTCTCGCGATGCGCGCGGGCGCGACGACGCTGAACATGGAGTTCATCCAGTTCCACCCGACCGGCATGGTCTGGCCGCCGTCGGTGAAGGGCATCCTCGTGACCGAGTCGGTTCGTGGGGACGGCGGCGTCCTCACCAACTCCGACGGCGTGCGCTTCATGTTCGACTACATCCCGGACGTGTTCAAGGACAAGTACGCGACGACGCCCGAGGAGGGCGACCGCTGGTACACCGACCCCGACCACAACCG
>Ga0075026_100001294_pt1 | contig 10506 bp, 6 predicted proteins | sample Str012_2_FD_71392 | JGI IMG/M metagenome (GOLD analysis project Ga0075026, IMG submission 71392) | Freshwater sediment microbial communities in response to fracking from Pennsylvania, USA - Straight Creek_MetaG_SC_2012 | ecosystem: Environmental > Aquatic > Freshwater > Creek > Sediment...
GAAGGAACTGTTCAGAGAATTTCCGACGCCTCGAATAGTGCCGCGTTTATCCGCGCGGGATTTGCGATCCGTGGAGGTCTTTCCATGAAGCGATTCAGCATTATAATTGCCGCCGTTGCGGCGCTGTTCCCGGCAGCCTCAGGCTGGGCGCAATCCACGGCAAAAAGCGTGGACCGTCTCTACGTTCTTGACTGCGGACAGGGTCACGCGCCCGATGAATCGCGGTGGACCGTGGGCGTGAATGTCGGAAAGCCGGTCGACATTTCGGACAGTTGCTTCCTGGTGAAGCATTCAGGGGATTATTTTCTCTGGGACACGGGAATTTCCGACGCGGTCGCTGCCATGCCGGACGGCTGGCTGCCAACAAACAATCCGGCTACCGACATTCACTGGAGCCGCGCAAAAACTTTGGAATCGCAGCTTGCCGCGATCGGCGCAAAGCCCGAAAATATAAAATACGTCGGAATTTCGCATACGCATCCCGACCACATCGGCAATATCGAACTATTTCCCGGCGTACCCATTCTGATTCAGAAAGCTGAGTACGATTTTTATTTTGCGCCGGGAAAGCCGGGCATACTCAAGCCGCCCGCGGACGCAAGGCCGACTTTCCTGAAAGATCACCCCGTGAATTTAGTGCAGGAAGACCTGGACGTCTTCGGCGATGGCTCGGTCTTGATCGTTTCCACTCCCGGCCACACTCCGGGCCATCAATCCTGCCTGATTCACCTTTCCAAAACAGGCTGGATTTTGCTGAGCGGCGACGCCGTTCACCTGCGCGAAAATTGGGACAACCGCCGCATCCCCTATTTCGCCGCCATGCCGCCCGAACAGAAAGTGCAAACGCTTTTGTCCATGCAGCGCATGGCCGACCTGATTTCTTTTTATCATGCGCAGTTGTGGATCAATCATGAAAAATCGCAATCGGATAAACTGCGGCACGCCCCGGCGTTTTACGATTGAGATGTGGATACTGACAGCCATCGATGCTCCGCCCAATTGGAGAGAGTAAAAAATAAGCCGAACATTCACCACGGCACCAGTAGGACAGGCTGAACAGGCTGCGTCGCCAAAATCCGCGCCAAATCTTTTCTTACTCTCCCCTATCGATTAAAAAGCCGGTTGGCCTCGGCAAAAGGCAACGCGCCGTCGGTCATCAGGGAAAACGAGCCCTCTTCGCGGATTTGGCGGGCTATTCGTCCAAGGAGTCCAAGCGAAGCACGCATCGGCCCCGAACCAATGCTCACGCGCGCAACGCCAAGCTTTTCCAGTTCCCCAACAGGAAGCGTCCCGGCAACCGCCAGTATGTTCAACGGGCCACTCACTCCTCGCGCCAATTGCGCGATCGTTTCCCTGTCGCTCACGCCGGGAGCGAACAAGCTTTGCGCTCCGGCATCTCGGTAAGCATTGAGCCGCTCGATGCTGCGTGCCAGGCGCGTTTCGGCGGGGCCGATGCCCGCCAGGAAAACGTCGGTGCGCGCGTTCAAAACAAAAGATACGCCGGCACGCGCGCAAGTTTCGGCTACGGCGTGAATTTTTTCCTTCTGTAAACTTAAATCAACCAGTGAATCCGGCCGATCGTGAATAGCATCTTCCAGATTCATTCCCACGGCCCCGGCCGCCAGCACCTCCCGCGCGGTTTGTGCCGCGTCCTCGGGTGTGTCTCCGTATCCAGCTTCCACATCGGCGGTCACGGGAATTCGCACGGCTGCGGCAATGCGACGCACAACATCCAGCATTTCGCTGCGTGAAATTCTTTGCCCGTCCGGATAGCCAAGAGCAAACGCAATTCCGGCGCTGGAAGTTCCGATCGCCGGAAACCCGGCCTCTTCAAAAATTCTGGCGCTGGCCGCGTCCCAGGCGTTCGGCAACACCAGAATCTTGCGCCGGTCGTGCAGCGCAAGAAATTGGCGTGCGAGTTCGAGTTGTGATGGTGTGACCATGGCAAGGGTCAGCGGGCGGTGAAGTACATCCACCCCTACTTCACCTCATTGCGAAACACCACGCCGCCCTTCATCACGAATTTCATGCGCTCCATCTCCGTAATATCCGCGAGGGGATCTCCTGAAACGGCGACGAGGTCGGCGTATCTGCCTTTCTCCACGTAGCCCACGTAATTTCCCAGATCGTAGTTCAAGGTTTCGGCGGCGACGCTGGTGGCCGTCTGCAGCGCCTGCGCGGGAGACATTCCCCATTTCACGTAGATGGCGAATTGGTAGGCCTGCGCGCCGTGCCCGCCCAGATAAGCGCCGCTGCCAAAGGTTTCCTTCACGCCCGCCGCTACCAGCCGCTTGAAACTCAGCTCCGTCAAAGCCAGGCGCGTTTTCTTTCCGCCGCTTGACCGCAAGTCAGCCACTTCCAGAGGGCCGGACAAATCCCAGAGCGTCTGATTGACCGGGCGCTGGGTTCCATCGGCCAGCGGTTTTTTGAAAAGCCGGATCGTCTCGTCGTCCAGTCCCTCGGCTCCGGTAACGCCAACCATCACATGGATCGGCATGTCCACGCCGGCTTCGAGGCAAATGCGCAGTCCCTCTCCGCCATAGGCATGGCAGGCAACTTTCAAGCCTCTGCGGTGCGCCTCATCAACAATCGCCTGATTTTCCTCGAGCGTGAGCGAAGGAACATTGATCATCTTGCCGTCCGGCATGAATGCCCCCGCGCCGTATGGTTTCGGGTAGCCGCTGCCTTCGTAGTCTTCCGTTTCGTAAATTTTCACCCAATCGACGCCGTAATGAGAATGGTCGCGCACGGCTGCCCGTGCCAGCCACGGAGAATTTACGTTCTGCGTGTTTTGCCAGGCTTCAATCCCCGTGCCCTGCCCGAACGGAAGTATTGCCGACGGCGCGCCATAGGCAGTAACGCCTCTGGGATTAAGCGCCGGTCCGGTAACTTGCAAGCGCGGCCCCATGATCGCGCCTTTATTGATGGCGTCGCGCAATTCGACGGTCGCGTAGGTGTAGGGTGAATTCAAATCCTGCAGTGTCGTGAACCCCGCGTACATATCCGCGAGAGCGTAGCGCTGCCCCACGATCAGCGAACGCGCGTCATTGGGTTCAGGGTCCTGCATCAGGTGCACGTGACGATCGATCAGGCCGGGCAGCACCGTCGCACCGCTCAGATCGATCACTCTTGCTCCTGCGGGAATTTTCACGCGGTCAGCCGGACCAACTTCCGTAATCTTGTCCCCCTGAATCACGATGATCTGGTTCGAGAGATTCGTTCCCGTCCTGGGATCGAACAATTTCCCTGCGCGAATGGCGACGCCCTCCGGCGGCGGAGGCTGCATGGTGAGCCGCGCCGCATCAAACGGCGGCACTTCGGGCCGCGACTGCGCCAAGGCAGGAATGCAAATCCCCGACAGCAAGGCGATTGCAATCAGTCTCAGAACCGTTCTTTGTGCGGATTTCCAACGCATGGCAAAGTCCTCCCGAGTGAATGCTCGATTAGAAAAGAGTTCAGGTAAGGCATACTTCTACACCCTTCCGCTTCAATTTCAAACCGAAAACGAAGGCCGGATTCAGGAAAATACTTTACACGGAGTTCACTGAGAACACAGAGGGCACAGAGAAACACAAAAAAATCTCGCTCCACCCTTCCTGCCTCTTTGCCTTCTGCCTCTTGCCTCCGCCCTCAAATCCTTTATCCTGTCTCTCATGGATCGCGCCAACATCGTAATCATCGGCGGCGGCGTGGTGGGCTGCGCGGTGGCGCGCGCGGTTTCCAGTCGCTGGAGCGATGTTTTTCTGATCGAGCAGATGCCGAAGTTCGGCATGGGAGCGAGTACACGCAACAGCGGCGTGATTCACTCGGGCATCTACTATCCGCCGGGTTCGTTGAAAGCACAGTTGTGCGTCGAAGGCAATCGGATGCTGCATGAATTCTGCGCCGCGCACAACGTGCCGCACAGAAATTGCGGCAAGCTCGTGGTAGCGCACGGCCCCGGGCAGGAATCCGCGCTCGAGCATCTGGCCCAAAATGGCCGCGCGAATGGCGTTGAAGGATTGCGCTTGGTGGACCACGCCGCAATTCGCGCGCGCGAGCCGCACATTGAAGCTACCGCCGCGCTCGAAGTGCCCTCCACGGGCATCGTATCGGCAGAAGATCTGGTGAAAACGCTCGCGCGCATTGCCGCCGAGCAAGGCACGAATTTATTGCCGCGCGCCCGCGTCATTCGGATTGATCCGCGTGCGGACGCGCTCGCCGTAACAATCGCCGAGGGCGATGCCGGTGATTCCGTCCGCACCACCGAGGAAACAGTGGAAGCGCGCTGCGTGATTAATTGTGCGGGGCTTTTTGCCGATGATATTGCCGCAATGCTCGGAAACAAGACCTATCGCATCTATCCCGTGCGCGGAGAATATTGCGAACTGGTTCGCGCGAAATCCTATCTGGTGAATAATCTGGTGTATCCGCTACCGCACACCGATGGCCTGAGCCTCGGCGTGCATCTGACGCGGACGTTGTGGGGCACGGTCCTCGTCGGACCCACGGCAGACTACATCGCGGACAAAAACGATTACGAACACAATCGCCTGCCCGTCGAGGAATTTGTGCACCGCGCAAAACCGATGTTGCCGGAACTTGAAGCGTCCGACCTGCAACTGGCTTATTCGGGAATCCGCGCAAAGCTTGTGCCGCCGGGACACGAAGGCCTGGCCGATTTCGTGATTGCCCGCGAACCTGCGGCCCCTCGCGCGATTCAATTAATTGGAATTGAATCTCCGGGGCTAACGTCATGCCTGGCAATCGCGAATCGCGTGGTTTCTCTGGCTGCGGAAATTCTTGTTTAGCTTCGACTTCACAGGTGGCGGGAAAAAATATTCTTGCTCGTCATTCCGAACGAAATGAGGAATCTCTCATTCTCCTGGATTGCAAACCCGGAGGGATTCCTCACTCCGTTCGGAATGACGGCGTATTTGGTTTCTTGAATACCAGTGAAGTATTTGCCATCTGATTTCACCGCGCCAAATCCGACGCGTGCACCAGCGTGACGCCCTGGCGTTCCGCTTCCGGCAACATTTCCGCGAGCACTTGCAATGTCTCCGGATGCGGATGCCCAATCGCCAGCGCCGAACCCTTTTCCCGCGCGTCGCGGATGGCCAGTAAAAATTGTTTGCGGATGGCTGCGGCCGACTGGTCGTCATCCAGAAACACGTTGCGGGAAGCGGCAGAAACCCCGGCGGAGTGCGCGGCGGATTCCGCGACCGTGGCCGCGGTGGTCCTGCTATCGATGAAAAATAATTTGTTTTGATACAGCAGGGGCATTAGTTCGTCCATCAGCTTCTGATCGGACGTACCCAGCGAACCCTCATGGTTGTTCACTCCAGCGGCGTAAGGAACCGTCTCCAGCATGGCGTCAAATGTTTTTTCGACGGCGCTGGAATCCATGCCTGGATGCAATTCGATCGTTTCATCCTTGTCCCCGGCATTCGAGGCCATGGGCAAGTGGAGCATCACCTGATAGCCGCGGCGGTGAGCCTCCTCGGCGATTTCCGTCGAGCCGGAATGGTGCGGGAGAACGGAGAGCGTCAACGGATAGGCAAGGCGGAAGAGCGCATCCGCTTGCGCAGTATCGCTGCCAAGATCATCAATCACAATTGCAAGGCGCGCGGTATGTGCGTGCGTTGACGCGGACACAGCCGTGGACACACCAGTGGAACCAAGTGGCGTGATGAGATGAATCGACTGCGTGCGCCGACCATCGGCCAGATAGTCGAATCGCTCGAGGCCTGGCGCGCCGGACCGCGCAACCCGCGCCAACCGGTGATTCGCGGCAACGCGCGCAAATTCTTTTTCGATGGAGTTGTGCGCGGAAATGTCAGGCAATCCCGACTTGTTCAGAGGAACGGTGACGTAGATGTGGTCGGCGGCGAGAGTTTGGGTCTTGCCCGGCTGCCTCGCGGCGTATTCGGGCCGCATTCCAACTTCCGCCCGGCCATTGCTCGCGTTGCGGGCGGCGAGCACAAACTCGCGAGTAATGCCGCGAATTACCGCAGCCGTCACGGGCGCGGGCTTTCTGTTGCATCCAGCCGCGCAAAGCAGAACAAGGCTTATAAATGAGAATACGAAATATCGCTGAAGAAATGATTGCGGAAAGTGTTGGCCGAGCCGGTCCGATCCGCGCGTCACGCGTTAGGCGGCCTTCTTGGCCTCGCCACCCTTCAGCAATTCCAGCGTCTTGTTGTAAACGGGGTCATCCGCTTTGGGCAGTTGCCCGGGCCCCAGTGGCGCGGGTTCTTCGACATCGGTATTCGGAGCCGCGGACGGATCAATCGTCTTCGGGTGGACCTCAACTGTTGGGGATATGCCTTCATCCACAATGGACTTGCCATCGGGAGTTGAATAGAACGCCACGGTGAGGATCACCGCCCCGCCATCTTCCAGCGGGATAATTTTTTGTTCGGAGGCCTCGCCAAACGTTCGCTCGCCCACCACATCGCCACGCTTATTGCCCTTGATCGCCCCGGCCAGAACTTCGGCGGCGCCAGAGGTGCTCGTCGAGATCAAAACGTCCACCGACGCGCGCCACACGGCCTTATCCGCTTCTGCGATAAAATCCTTGTGCGTCACGGTCTGCCCTTCGAGCGAAGTAATCTTGCCGGAAGTCAGAAACAGCTGCGCCGCGGCAATGGCTTCGGGAACGTCCCCGCGAGTGCAATCGCGCAGATCGAGAATCAGTTTGTGCAAGCCCTGCTTATCGAATTGCACAAGTTTGTCGTGCAGTTCCGATACGTCCAGCGAATCCATGGCCGTCATGCGTATGTAGGCCACGTCGTCTGCCGCGCGATCGGCCACAATGTGCTGCGGACCAATCGCCTGACGGTTGATGCTGATATCCTGCGGCTCTGTCTTGCCTCTGCGAACGACGGCGACTTTCACCGTCGTACCGGGAGCGCCTTGCAAAAGCATGCTGGCCTGGCCCACGGACATGTCGCGCGTACTGAATCCTGCGATGGCTTCCAGGATTTCTCCGCTGCGCAGGCTGGCCTTCTCGGCGGGCCCGTCCGGCACCACCGACACCACAACAATGTAACCGTAGCGCTTCGATACCGTCATTCCAGCTTCGCCGTGCTGCGCAACCTTCGTTCTGTCGCGATAGTCCGCGTATTCGCGTGGACTCAAGTACCCGGACTGGGGATCGAGGGATTCCAGCAGCCCGTGCAACGCCCCGGCCGTGACCACGGCCATATTGGGCTCGTCCACGTAATCTTCCTGAATGTGCTGCAGGACCTCGCCGAACACGCCTAGCGCGCGGTAGGATTTGTCGTCATTGGTCTTCCCAAGGACGTAGCCCAAGCTGACGTATAGAAACACAATGACGGATAAAGTGACGATGGAAATTCTTGCGAGGCGGCTCATTGTTTTTTTAGCCTCAAATCGCGATTTTAAACTTTAATCGCGGATATTATTTTGCCGGCTTTTATGATAGCACGACACCCGGAATCGCCACGCGGCGATTCCGGGTGGAGTTTCCTAGCGGTAAGATTCGTGTTCGTGTTGCGTTTCGGATCTCGTCGTAACGGTCGCAAACCCTTCTATTGGTGTGACATAGGTTTGTGAGATACGGTCCTGCCAAGATAAATGATCTTCATCCCATAGCGCCCACAGGAATCCCAGGAAGCATGTTCCCGCGGAAATCACATACCCAAAACTCCTCCACGACATTTGACTGGAAGTAGGCGCGCCGCCATCAAAACCTACTACGCGCAGGCCACGAACCATCATTCCAGGAGTGGAACCTCCAAACATCGTGAACAGGGCAAAATATTGCGCGTAAAATAAGAGGAGCGTCGCACCCGTCACCAGCAAATCGAATTTATTGAGCCCGATGCGGCCACCCAGCACGGTAAACAACGCCAGCATGCCTCCGTAGCTGAAAAGCAACACCACGGCATCCAGTAACGCTGCTCTCTGGCGTTCAGAAAGCGAAGCGACGGGTACAAGGGCGGCTCTTGCCATGCTGGCCCTGGGGCGGGAATTTTCCCGCCGACCCAATTGGGAAACCGTCGCCGAGTTTTGGTGGGCTGGAATTGAAATTTCGTAGCGTTCAGCGGCCTGCTTCGGGGTGCCTATGGTCACCTCAAAGCGCAGGGGCGGGTTGGGCTGAACCGGCGCGTCCGGTAGTTCCAACGATTCAATTGCCGAAACTACGGACGGCTCAAACGGAAGGGTGGGTTGCAATTCAGCGGTGGTTACACCGTGCCGGCGCTCGCGATAGGAATGCAGCCGTGTGGAAACTTCGCGCCGCCATTGCGGTTCGACGGCGAGGTTTCCCTCGGTGGGTATGGACACACGTGGAGGTACCGCCTCCCGGACGGATCGGCCCAGGGGCGCGTCACAAAAAAAACATAATTCAGCTGGTGCGCCATTCACGGCGCCGCAGTGCTCGCAGGTTTTTATCACCGTTCCGTTTTGCGCTGCGGATGTCTCGCCGAACGGAAATCGGGAGTCGAGTGCATTCTAGCAGCGGCGCTGCAAACCGAAACAAAGATGCTTTTGATTGTCGCGAATCGGTAACCCGGGCGGCCCGGACCACGCTCAATAGCCATTCAAGGACTGCTGTGCGTATCCAACGAAAATTATCGGGATCGAGCAGAGCGCCATTTTTGCCGAATGGTTCATGCTGTGGAAGGAAGGGCTAAACTCTGATCCTGCCATCGAGTTGTAAGCCTTACGGCAGGGTGCTAGGCTAACGAGCTATTTTCAATAATGCCCGTTAAGACTCAGCATCGGACGGGTAAACGTCTTCGTCAACCAATGACCAGACTGGAAAAATTCGCCGGCTCATTTTCGATGTACACGCTTTGCGTCCTGATGATGTCACTGGCGGCGTTGAGAGTTTCGGCCCAGGAAATCGCCCGGCCCGCGGGCCCATCCACAGTGCGCCTGGAAGCCGAACAACAACGCAAGGAAGGCGATTTATTTTTGGCCGATGGCAAGGTTGAAATCCGGTACCATAATCTTCAGCTCCATGCCGATCACGTGCAATACAACTCCAAGACCTACATGGCCGTGGCCCGCGGCAACGTGACTCTGGACGTGGATACCCAGCACCTGACCGCCGAGACGGCTGATTTTAATTTGGAAACCGGAGTGGGCCGCTTCGAGCATGTGCGCGGTGAAGTAAACGCGGAACACCGCCCGAATGCATACGTCCTGGTTTCTCAAAATCCCCTGATTTTTGAAGCTCAGCAGGTGCAGCGGATCAATGCGGGTACGTACACGATCGAACACGCCTGGCTCACGGTGTGCCTGCCGGACAAACCAAGCTGGAAGTTTTACTCGACGCATGCCACGCTGCACGTGGATAAATCCGTCGCGCTGGTCAACGCCAATTTCAGATTGTTCCGGGTCCCGCTCATCTACCTGCCCTACGCCAGCGTGCCCGCCGGAAGAAATCTGCGCCAATCCGGACTATTGATGCCGGAATTCAGCGATACCTCGCTCAAAGGGATTGTCCTGGGAGACGGATATTACTGGGCCCCCAGAAATTGGACGGACATTTCGCTCGGCGCGGCCTACCTCAGCCGTCGCGGATGGCAGCAGAACGTGGAGTTCCGCGCAAAACCCTGGGAAAACGTGACGATTTCCGCGAAGTATTTCGGCGTGATTGACCGCGGGCTGCCGACAGCGGTTGTGAACTCCTCGGGAAATTCCGTCGTGGAATTGGTGAAGCAGGGCGGCCACACCGCGCAATTTGAATTGGACGCGCGGCTGCGCGGCGGCTGGCGCGCCGTCGCGGACATTAATCAACTTACTTCGCTCACTTTTCAACTTGCGTTTGCTCCGACGTTCGGCGAAGCGGTGAATTCGGAAGTGCGCACGTCCGCTTTCCTGACGAATAATTTTCACGGCTTCAGCGTGGATGTGGCCGCCAACAGTTACCGGAATTTCCTGAACGCCCAACCGGAAATCACCGTCGATCTGCGCAGCGCTCCCGAAGCGCGATTCAGTTCGGTGGACCAGTCGCCCTGGAAGAATTTGCCGTTCTATTTCGGCCTGGATTCCTTCGCCGGGGCGGTGCACCGCAGCGATGAGACGCTCGCCAGCGGCGCCGTGGTCCCCGGAGTCAATACCGGAACGGTGGTCGAGCGCTCGGAATTTGCGCCGCGCGTGGTCATCCCGCTGCGCTGGGGTCCCTGGGTCGGCGTGACGACCAGTTACACCGTGCGGACCACCAGTTATGGCGCGCAAATTGTTGCAGGCTCCGTGGTGAACGATCCCCTGCGCCGGACCACGGGCGAGCTGAACATCGATCTGCGGCCGCCTTCTCTTGAGCGTGTCTGGAAAACCGCAAGCGGCAATTGGAAGCACACGATTGATCCGAAAATTGAATACAACTATGTGCGGGGCGTGAATCAGTTTGACCATTTTATCCGCTTCGATGACGACGAAACGCTTACGGATACCAATGAATTCATGTACTCGATTACCCAGCGCCTGTTTCACCGCTCCGGTGACGGCCAGGCCAACGAACTGGTCAGCTGGAAAATCGCGCAGAAATAT
>Ga0075026_100001295_pt1 | contig 10503 bp, 12 predicted proteins | sample Str012_2_FD_71392 | JGI IMG/M metagenome (GOLD analysis project Ga0075026, IMG submission 71392) | Freshwater sediment microbial communities in response to fracking from Pennsylvania, USA - Straight Creek_MetaG_SC_2012 | ecosystem: Environmental > Aquatic > Freshwater > Creek > Sediment...
GCGCACTGCCCAACACGCTGCGACTGGTCGACGCGGTCACGTACCCGAGCGGCACCATCCACGCCCGCTACGACCTCGCCGACACCCCCCGCTACGCGAGCATGGCCACCTGACCCGCCCATTTCGAGGGTTTCGGAACCCCCCGGGGGCGCTGAAAACCCTCGAAATCGAAGGGTCAGGGTTCGCGCTGGCAGCCCTGGATGTGATCGTTCACCAGGCCCATCGCTTGCATGAACGCGTACACCGTGGTGGGGCCCACGAAGCTCCAGCCGCGGCGCTTCAGGTCCTTCGCAAGTGCGATCGACTCGGGCACCTTCGCATCGAGCGGGCTGGTCTCGCTGAGCCGACGCGGTGCGGGACGGAACTGCAGGACGTGCTCGTACAGCGACGTGCGCTCCTGCAGCTCCAGCATGCGCCGGGCATTGTTGATGGTGCTCTCGATCTTGCCGCGGTGTCGCACGATGCCGGCATCGCCCAGCAGTCGTTCGACATCGGCCGGGCCGAAGTTCGCGACCGCCGCAGGGTCGAAGCCGGCGAACGCCGCGCGGAAGTGTTCGCGCTTGCGCAGGATGGTGAGCCACGACAGGCCCGACTGGAAGCCTTCGAGGCACAGTTTCTCGAACAGGTGCAGGTCGTCGGTGACCGGGTGACCCCATTCGGTGTCGTGATAGTGCACGTAGAGCGGGTCGTCGCCGCACCACCAGCAGCGCACGACGCCATCGGTTCCGGTGACGAGGCGCATGCGCCGACGCTACCTCCGGCACGTGGGCCGATCGGGCAGCGACCTCCCACGTGGCATCGGTCACGCCGGATCGGCAATGATCGTCCCCGTGATTGACCACTACAAGGCCGCACGTGCCGAACTCGAAGCCCCTGGTATGCCGTTCCACATGAGCACCATCGAGGTGCGGGGCGTCCCCGTCCGTGTGTTCGACTCGGCGCCGCCCACGATGCGAGCCCTGTGGGAGCTCACGGCGGCGCACGGTCCGAAGGAGTACATCGTCTACGAGGACGAGCGCTTCACCTACGCAGAGATCCACGAGCAGGTGCGCAAGCTCGCCAGTGTGATGCACGACAGGGGTGTGCGTCCCGGCGACCGCATCGCGCTGGCCATGCGCAACTATCCCGAGTGGGTCGTGGGCTACTGGGCCGGTGTCAGCCTGGGCGCCGCCGTGGTGGGCATGAACGCGTGGTGGACGCCGCACGAGATGGAGTACGCGCTCGACGACAGCCACCCGAAGGTGCTCATCGTCGACGACGAGCGCCTCGAGCGACTCAGCCACATCCTCAACGCCGTGCGCGTCCGGCTGCCGCAGCCGATGCACGTCATCTCGGTGCGTAGCGACCGCGAACTCCCCGACGACGCGCAGCGCTGGAGCGACGTGATGGCGCTGCCCGACCCGGGCACGCTGCCCGACGCCGACATCGATCCCGACGACGACGCCACCATCTTCTACACATCGGGCACCACCGGTTTCCCGAAGGGTGCACAGCTCACCCACCGCGGCTCGGTGCACAACCTGCTCAATCTGGTCTACATGACCACCGCCATCACCATGGCCGAGGCCAAGGCGGTCGCTGCCGGCGACGTGCCGCCACCCGCCGCCCCGCCCAGCGAGCCGCTGCCCGCGGTGTTCATGGCCCCCACGCCGTTGTTCCACGTCACGGCGTGCAACTGCCTGCTGCACCCGGCCACCGCATCGGGCGCCAAGATCGTGCTCACCTACAAGTGGGACGCCGGCCGCGCCCTCGAACTGATCGAGCGTGAGAAGGTCACCAACTTCTCCGGTGTGCCCACGATGGGGCGCGAGTTGTTGATGCACCCCGACTGGGACACCCGCGACACGTCGTCGCTGCAGGGCATCAGCGGTGGAGGTTCGGCCGTGCAACCCGACCTGGTGAAGAAGATCGCCGGCGCACTCGAGAAGGGCCAGCCCAGCACGGGCTACGGCATGACCGAGACGCACGGCATCATCACCGCCAACTCGGCGCGCTTCTATCTGGCCAAGCCGTCGTCGTGCGGCCCGGTGGTGCCCACGCTCGACTTCAAGCTCGTCGACGAGGAGGGCAACGACCTGCCCGCCGGTCCCGACACCACGGGCGTGCTGTGCGTGCGCGGCTCCATCGTGATCAAGGGCTACATCAACCGCCCCGAGGCCACGGCCGACTCCATCCGCGACGGATGGCTCAACACCGGCGACATCGCCCGCATCGACGAGGACGGTTGGGTGTTCATCGTCGACCGCGCCAAGGACATGGTGATCCGCGGTGGAGAGAACGTGTACTGCAGCGAGGTCGAGGCCGCGATCTACCACCACGACGACGTGGCCGAAGCCATCGTGTTCGGTGTGCCCAGCGACCGTCTCGGCGAGGAAGTGGCCGCCGTCATCGTGCCCCGCGAGGGCACCACCATCGACGAGGACGACCTGCGCGAGTTCCTGCGCAAGGACCTCGCCGCCTACAAGATCCCATCGCAGATCTGGTTCCGGTCCGAGTTCTTGCCACGCAACGCCAGCGGCAAGTTCCTCAAGCGCGAAGTGCGCAAGGAAATCCTCGAGGGCTGACGTGCCCTTCGCACCACACGGCGACTGCTCCATCTACTACGACACGTTCGGCGACCCGTCGAACGCCACGTTGTTGATGGTGAACGGACTGGGCAGCCAGTGCATCAACTACGCCGACGCGTGGTGCGAGATGTTCGCCGTGCACGACCTGCACGTGGTGCGCTACGACAACCGCGACGTGGGGCTGAGCACGAAGTTCGACGATGCCCCGCCGGGCGAGCACGGCGAGGCCTATCGCGTCGCCGACATGGCGGCCGACGGGTTCGCGGTGCTCGACGCACTCGGCATCGAGCGAGCGCACGTGATGGGCCTCTCGATGGGCGGCATGATCGTGCAGACCATGGCCATCGAACACCCCGAGCGGGTCATCACCATGACATCGGTGATGAGCAGCACCGGCGAGGCCGACTACATGAGGAGCACGCCTCAGGCCGCACAACTGCTCACCGCTCCCCCGGCCACCGACCGCGACGGCTACATCCAGCACTGGATCGACGGCCAGAAGGAATGGGGCAGCCCTGCCTTCGCCGATGAAGAGCGCTGGCGCGCCGACGCGGCTCGCGCGTTCGATCGATCGTTCCACCCGAGCGGCAGTGGACGCCAATACCTGGCCATCCGCGCCAGCGGCGACCGCACTGCCGGGTTGCGCGCACTCACCGTGCCCACGCTGGTGATGCACGGCGACTCCGACACGCTCATCGACCAGATCGGCGGCCGACGCACGGCCGAACTGGTGCCCGGTGCCCGCTTCGAGCTCATCGAAGGCATGGGCCACGACTACCCACCGCAACTCTGGCGCACCTGGGTGGATCTCGTCGTCGGGCACGTACAGTCGCACGCATGACCCCCGACGACTTCGCCGCACTCGTCCGCTCGCGTCGTACCAGCATGCTGGTCGACAAGGACCGTCCGGTGCCGCTCGAGCTGGTCGAGCAGCTGTGCGATCTGGCGCAATGGGCGCCCAATCACAAGCGCACCTGGCCGTGGCGATTCGCACTGGTCGAGGGCGAGGGTCGCGCCGTGCTCGGCAACGTCATCGCCGATGCGATGCACGCGCACGGCGACCCCGACGACAAGGTGGCCAAGGCTCGCGGCAAGTACCTGCGCACACCGTGCACGCTCGTCGTGGGTTCGGCCCCCGGCGACACCGACAACCGCACCGCCGAGAATCGTGATGCGGTGGCGGCCGGTATCCAGAACCTGCTGCTCGCCGCCACGGCGCACGGGCTGGCGAGTTACTGGGGTTCGTGTCCGCTGGGCGCCAACGACGGTGTGGCGCATCTGTGCGGGTTCGAGCCCGGCACCCACGTCACCGCCATCATCTACCTCGGGTGGGCCTCCGACACCGTCGCCGCTCCCGAACGCCCACCCATCGTCCTGCGCCGCCTCACCTGAACACCGTGTGAGGCCGGGGTCAGGGGGTTCCGGTCGATGTGGTGACGACGGGTGCAGCGGTCGCACGGGGCGCGGCGCGTGCCGCGAGGCGTTGTGCGCTGGCCTGATCCGGGGTGGTGACCGAGAACCAGCCGTTGTCCACCTGCACCTGCACCTCCACGGTGGCACCATGGTTGATCGTGCGCGCGGCGATACCCACTCCGGTGAGCGGCTCGACGAGTTCGTTGCTGGCCGGCGGCGCAGCGAAGTCGGCGGGCGAGATCATCTGCACCAACACGGTGGCCGTGGTGGCGGAGCCGACCGTGTACTGACACGAGTCGGGCGAAGGCGAGTTGGTGGCCGTGAGCGCGCCGGTGCCGACGCCGCGGTACGACGTGCTCTCGATGTCGCTCGCCGTGAGCGCGCTGCACACGTCGCCGCCGAACATCGCGTTCGGCGGCAGCGTGGTGTCGGGAGTGGTGTTGTCGGTGATCACCGGGAGCAACGTGCCTGCGTCGGTGTTCACCGGCTCAGGCGGGGCGTTGGTGGTGGTGGGCGCCGACTCCGAGCAGGCGACCAGACCGGTCGCGAGCAACAACACGAGCATCAGGCGTTTGCTCACCGAGGCTGGTACACCCCGAACACGTCGCGCAGGGCATCGCTCACTTCGCCGAGGGTGGCACCGGCGCGCAATGCCTCCTTCATCGGGTAGAGCACGTTCTGCGTGCCCCGGGCGGCGTCCTGCACATCGGCGAGGCGGGCCTGCAGCAACGCGCTGTCGCGGTTGGCCTTGTAGGCGGCGAGTCGGGCGCGCTGACCGGGCTCGAGTTCGGGGTCGATGGGGAACACTTCCGGCTCCGGCTCGTTGTCGACCGTGAACTTGTTGACGCCCACGATCACCCGCTCGTCGTCGTCGATGCTCTTCGCGTAGGCATAGGCGGCTTCCATGATCTCGTCCTGCTGGAAGCCGGCCTCGATGGCCTCCACCGCGCCGCCCATCTCGTCGATGCGCGCGATGTAGTCCCACGCCAGGCGCTCGATCTCGTCGGTGAGCGTCTCGACGAAGTAGCTGCCGGCCAGCGGGTCGGGCGTGTCGGCGATGCCGCTCTCGTAGCCGATGATCTGCTGCGTGCGCAGTGCGATGCGTGCGGCACGCTCGGTGGGCAGGCTGAGCGCTTCGTCGTAACCGTTGGTGTGCAGGCTCTGCGTGCCGCCCATCACGGCCGCCATGCTCTGCACGGCGACGCGCACGATGTTGTTCTCGGGCTGCTGAGCGGTGAGCGTGCTGCCTCCCACCTGGGTGTGGAAGCGCAGCAGCTTGCTGGACTCCTTCTTGGCGTGGAAGCGCTCGGTCATCAGGCGGTACCAGATGCGGCGCGAGGCCCGGAACTTGGCGACCTCTTCGAAGAAGTTGTTGTGGGCGTTCCAGAAGAAGCTGAGGCGCGGGGCGAAGTCGTCGACATCGAGGCCGGCGGCGATGGCCGCGTCGACGTAAGCGATGCCGTTGGCGATGGTGAACGCGATCTCCTGCACGGCGGTGCTGCCCGCCTCGCGGATGTGATAGCCGCTGATGGAGATGGTGTTCCACTTCGGCACGTGCTGGCTGCAGTACTCGAAGATGTTGGTGATGACCCGCATGCTCGGCTTGGGCGGATACACGTAGGTGCCGCGAGCGATGTATTCCTTCAGCAGGTCGTTCTGGATGGTGCCGCTGATGGCGCTGGCGGGCACACCTTGCTCCTCGGCCACCAGTTCGTACATCAGCAGCAGGATCGCCGCCGTCGAGTTGATGGTCATCGATGTGCTCACCTTGTCGAGCGGGAGGCCACCGAGCAGGGTGCGCATGTCGTCGAGCGAGTCGATGGCCACGCCCACCTTGCCCACTTCGCCCTCGGCGCGTGGGTGGTCGCTGTCGTAGCCCATCTGGGTGGGCAGGTCGAACGCGCAGCTGAGCCCGGTCTGGCCGGCGTCGAGCAGGAACTTGAATCGTTGGTTGGTGGAGGCGGCCGAGCCGAAGCCGGCGTACTGCCGCATGGTCCACAACTTCCCGCGGTACATCGTGGGGTAGACGCCACGGGTGTAGGGCGGGGTGCCGGGCGTGCCGAGCTGGGTGGCGGGATCCCATCCGGCCAGATCGTCGGCCGTGTAGAGGGCCTTCACCTCGATACCGCTGTCGGTGCGCTTCTCGTCGCTCATCACCCCCGAGCGTAGGTCGGCGGGCCCGACGGTGAGGCATCCAGGCGGTGCAACCGAATCGGGCGCTACCGAGTCAAGTACAACAGTGACCATCATCGAGCCCGGCACTCCCGACCTTGCGATGCTGTTCCAGTCGCAACGCGTCGCGATGACCCGCCTCGCGCACGTCATCACCGGTTCGAACGCGGTCGCGCAGGAGGTGGTGCAGGAGGCCTTCATCCGGCTCACGGGCGCCCGCAACGTGCGTGAGCCGGCGGCGTACCTGCGCGTGATCGTGGTGAACCTGTCGCGGACCGAGGCCCGACGGGCTGCACGGCCACTGCACAGTGCCGTGGCACCCGTCTCGACCGGAGAACCAGAGGTCGACGAACTGTGGGCGCACGTGCAGCGGTTGCCCGAGAAGTACCGCACCGCGCTCGCCCTCCGGTTCTACGCCGACATGAGCGAGGCCCAGATGGCCGAACATCTCGACTGTCGACCGGGCACCGTGAAGTCGTTGGTGAGCCGCGGGCTCGAACTCTTGCGAAAGGAGCTGGCATGAGCGTCGATCTCGAAGAGCGTCTCCGCACGATGTACGCCGCCGTCGCCGACACCACCGAGGTGCGCGAGGAACCGGTGGCGGTGGGCGACGTGCCCGAGCCGCACCGCTCGATCGGTCGACGCCGAGCGGTGGCGTTGGTCGCGGTCGCGGCAGTGCTGATCGTGGGCCTGGTCGTGGTGGTGACGCGTCACCGGTCCGCCGAGCCGGCCGCGCCGCTGAAGGACCGCCCGTTCGCCGTGCTGACGTGGGTACCCAACGGGTTTGCGTTCGCGAACGCGACGCCCGATGTGCAGCCGAACACCGGACTGCGCGGGTTCCCCGGACAGCCGGCGGGCGTGACCTTCGCAGAATACGACGGCGCCTCGGCGCACCGGATCATCGTCAGCACCGCTCGGTCCGGAGCGATCGCCCCCACACCCGGCACCGGATCCGTCAGCCTCACCTCTGGCGCCGTCGCCCAATTCACGCGCGACACCGAGTTCGTCACCGTCGCATGGGTGCAACCGGGCGGCTACGCCACGAGCATCTACGCTCAGGGCATCACCGACGACGACGCGATCGGCATCGCCAATGGCATCTGGTTCGTCACACCTCCGATGTGGCAGCAGCTCACTGCGAAGGCAGGGTTCCCACAGCTGCAGCTCGATGCATGGCATCCACCGGGCGACGCCGGCAGCTCCATCACGTTCCACATGTCGGGCTCGGTGCAGAAAGGTTTCATGCTGACCACCGGCGGCCTCGGCTTCACCTTCGGCGGCTCCCCGATGTGGCGGTCCACGGGGCCGAAGTGCTCATCGCAATGGCTCGGGCGCAGCGAGACCGACCGGCGAGTGTTGCTGTTCGGGAACGGCACGACCGACGGCTTCCGGGTGACGCTTCCCGACGGCTCGACTCGCGATGTCGAGGCCGCGGCACCGCCCGGGCTGCCCGTGCACATCGGTGGCACGGTGATCGATGCACCGAGGAGCTATCTGAGCGGCACCGTGGAGACCGAGTGTATTGGGGGTCGGCCATGACCCGCATCCGGATCGGGTTGCTCGGCATTGTCGTGCTGACCGTCGCGCCGCTCGCGGCGGTCTGGGTGCTATCCCGGCCCGGTCCACGAAACGACTTCACCGAACGCGTCATCGCGTCGGATCACGCGACGACGCTGCAGACCGGGAACGGTTGGGTGTTGGAAACGATGCAGCAGCAGGGCTTTCCGTGCAAGCGCATCCGGATCGGAGACCGCGCCACCATGTGCACGGGCTTGCAGAATTCACCGGGATCCGGCGACACGATCACGCCCCAAGGTCTCGGGCACCGCTTCGTGCTCGTGGCGATCGGTTCAACCGCGCCGCGCACGCTTGCACTCTTCAGCAATCGGTCGGCGGGCGACCTCCATCCGATGTTGCAAACACTCGCCGGCACACAGGTCGTGGCGGTCGAGTTGCAGCCAGGTGAGGAGGCGTGGGGATACCACGTCCTCGACTCGAAGGGTGGTGTCGTCTCGAACCAGTCGCTCCTGCCGCCCTGATCGACGTGGGTCAGCGGGCGGCGATGAGGGCGATCTCGACCTTCCAGGCCGGGTTGGCCAACGCCGGCACGGTGACGAGCGTGCTGGCCACGCGGCGGCCGCCGAGCGCCTTGTCGCGGGCTGCCATCACGAACGGCAGCGACGACATGTGGTCGGCCACGACGTAGGTGGTGATCGACACGATGTCGTTGGTGGACATCTGCGCTTCCTGCAGGATCGCCAACAGGTTGGTCCACACCAGTTCCGTCTGCTCGGCGATGCCCTCGGGCGTCGAACGGTCGGGCGCCGTGGGCACCACGCCGGCCGTGTGCAACCAGTTGGTGGCGCCCTCGGTGAGGATGGCGTTGGCGTAGTTCGCAGCCGGGGGTGCGATGGAGGCCGGTTCGATCTCGTGGTTCACACGAACAGTGTGACACGGTTCGGATACTTGCGACCACACGGATTCCGGCCTCATCGCCACCGTGCCCGACAGCGTAGAATCAGCGCATGTCTGTCACCGAGCACGGCGTCCGGTCCATCGACGGGATCGAACTCACCCCGAAAGCAGTCCACCTCGACCTGCCCGCACCGTTCGCGTCGGTGGAGGAAGAACGGCTGCATCGCAAGCAGAAGCTGGCCGGCGCACTGCGCATCTTCGGCCGGGTGGGCTTCGGCGAAGGCGTCGCCGGACACATCACCGTGCGCGACCCCGAGTTCCCCGAGTTGTTCTGGGTGAACCCGTTCGCGATGAGCTTCCGCCACATCAAGGTGAGCGACCTGATCCTTGTCGACCACGAGGGCAGCGTCGTCTACGGCACCCGCCCGGTGAACCGCGCCGCGTTCGTCATCCACTCGGCCGTGCACCACGCCCGACCCGACGTCGTCGCCGCGGCACACAGTCACAGCGTGCACGGCAAGGCCTTCAGCTCGCTCGGCGTACCGCTCGACCCCATCACGCAGGACTCGTGCATCTTCTACGAGGATCACGTCATCATCCGGGCCCAGCGCGGCCGCGTGCAGTTCGGCATCGAGGACGGACAAGAACTCGTCGCTCAGTTCCCCAAGGGCAAGGCGGCGATCCACCAGAACCACGGTCTGTTCACCGTCGGCCAGACCGTCGACGAGGCGGTGTTCTGGTTCCTCAGCATGGACCGTTCGTGCCAGGCACAGCTGCTCGCCATGGCAGCCGGCACGCCGCAGCTCATCCCCCACGACGACGCCGTCTACACCCGCGAGAACACGGCATCACCCATCGCCGGCTGGCTCAGCTTCCAGCCGCTGTGGGACGAGGTCTGCCGCACCGATCCCGACCTGTTCGACTGAACTTGTCCGCTCCCCGGCGACGCTTCTCCCCCGAAGCACTGTTCGCCATCTCCGGCATCTGCCAGTACACGGGTGCCGTCATCGCGGTGCGTCTCTTCGACGAGGTGCGCCCGGCGACGGTGGCGATGTTCCGCGTCGGTCTGGCGGCCATCCCCATCCTGCTCATCTCGTGGCGATCACAGCGCCGTTGGACCCGCGACGACGTGTTCGCCGCTGCCATCTTCGGTGTCGCCACCGCCACGATGAACCTGTTCTTCTACCTCGCCATCGACCGACTGCCGCTGGGGAAGAGCGTGGTGATCGAGTTCATCGGCCCCATCGCCGTGGCGGCGTGGTTCACGCGCACACGGAAGAACACCGTCGCATTGCTGTTGGCGGTGACGGGCGTGGCGATCCTGTCGGGTGTCGAGATCGGCGGCGACCCGCTGGGCATCTTCTACATCTTCTGCGCGTCCACCATGTGGGCCGTGTACATCGTGCTCGGGCGACGAGTGGCGGCGCTCGACCGTGGGCTCAGCGGGTTGGGTGTGGGCCTGGTGATCGGCGGTGTGTTCCTCATCCCGTTCGGTGCCAGGGGCGCGGGTGCAGTGCTCACCGACCCGAACCTGCTGTTGCGCTGTTTCGCCGTCGCGGTGTTGTCGTCGGCCATCGGCTACGGCATCGACCAGATCGTGCTGCGGCGCATCCCGGTTCGACGCTTCGCCGTGCTGCTGGCGCTGCTGCCCGTCACCGCGATGGTGGTGGGCTTCATGGCGCTCGACCAGACCCCCACGGCGGTCGACCTGCTGGGCGCCGCACTGGTGATCACCGGCGTGCTGGTGCAGGACCGTGACGAGTTGCCTACGTTGCCCGACGAACTGCCGGCGTGATGCCCAGCGACGCCGCCACCGCGGGCCGGCGTAGCTTCCACACGAACCCGTCGTAGAGGATGTGCAGGGCGCCGAAGAACAAGATGGCGTAGGCGTAGAGATGGCCACCCATCATCGTGGGCGTCGTCACGATGATGGCGG
>Ga0075026_100001296_pt1 | contig 10499 bp, 9 predicted proteins | sample Str012_2_FD_71392 | JGI IMG/M metagenome (GOLD analysis project Ga0075026, IMG submission 71392) | Freshwater sediment microbial communities in response to fracking from Pennsylvania, USA - Straight Creek_MetaG_SC_2012 | ecosystem: Environmental > Aquatic > Freshwater > Creek > Sediment...
GTCTTCAAATTTACATATTGTGTGTTACCTGTCATAGTATAATTTTAACCCTTCTGCTTTTATTAACAAAACCGGGAACCGTGCCGCCTCTGCCGCCGGAGAAGGAGGTCGCCGGCTTATCCCCATTACCTTCTGCCGGAGGCCTTTTTTTGTTAATTTATTGTTGTTATCCACTTTGAAAAAACCCGTACGTTTGTTGCATGGAATACAACACTACTAACGAAATTTCCACTGGCGAAGAACTTTCTTTCGACCACTTTCGTGAAGAAGTATTGAAAGATTTTCGCCAGGCCTGCGAAAGCCGCGAGGCCAGCCTGATGGGCCGCAAGGAAGTGCTCACCGGCAAGGCCAAATTCGGCATATTTGGAGACGGAAAAGAAGTGCCGCAGGTTGCCATGGCCAAATTTTTTAAACCGGGTGATTTTTACAGTGGTTATTACCGCGACCAGACATTTGCCTTTGCCACTGGTGCCGCCACTTTGCAGGAATTTTTTGCGCAGTTGTATGCCGATCCCGACACCCGCCATGACCCCCATAGTGCCGGACGACAGATGAACTCTCATTTTGCCACAGAAATTATAGATGAAAACGGCGAGTTTACTGACCTGGTCAACCGCAAAAACCTGGCTGCCGGCATGGCGCCCACGGCTGCGCAAATGCCCAAGGCGCTGGGGCTGGCCTATGCTTCCAAAGCATTCCGGAACATCAAAGAACTGAAGCAGTTTACACAGCTCTCAAATAATGGCAATGAAGTTTGCTTTTGTACCATTGGCGATGCATCCACCAGCGAAGGCCATTTTCTTGAAGTAATCAACGCGGTGGGCGTACTGCAGGTGCCGCTGGCCATTTTTATATGGGATGACGGCTATGGCATTTCGGTGCCCAAAAAATTACAGACTACCAAAGGTTCTATATCAGAAGCATTAAAGGGTTTTCAGAAAAAGGAAGGAACCAACGGCATCGATATTTACCGCGTAAAGGCCTGGGACTATGCCGGTATGTGCGAAGTTTTTGAAGCCGGCATCAAAAAAACACGGGAAACACATACACCCGCCCTTTTTCATGTGGAAGAAGTAACACAGCCACAGGGACATTCCACTTCGGGTAGTCATGAGCGGTATAAATCTCCGGAAAGGCTGGAATGGGAACGGGAATGGGATGCGATAAAAAAAATGCGCCAGTGGCTGATTGAAAACGAACTGGCTTCTGAAGATGAGCTGGATACAATAGAAACTGACGTGAGGGAATTGGTGCGCAGTGCCAGGAACATTGCCTGGGAAAAATACCAGGCACCCATCCGCAAACAGGTGCTGCATACGGCCGGGCTTATCAACAACCTTATCAGCGCATTGCCGCAAAATGAAGAAGTACTGAAGAAAACGGTAAAAGAACTGCTGACCAACCGCGAGCCCAACCGCCGTGATGTGATGAAAGCACTCCACCAGGCCATGGTACTGGCCGGAAAAGACGAAGCTGCATTCTGGGTAAAAGATTATTACAACGATCTCAAAAAGGAAAATAGAAGCCTCTACAATACACATCTTTATTCAGAGGGTGCAAAGAGCACTTTACAGGTTGCCGCTGTTAATGCCGTATACGATGCAGATTCGCCGGTGATAAACGGATATGAGATACTGAATAAATATTTTGACCAGTTGTTTGCCGGCAACCCAAAAGTGCTGGCATTTGGAGAAGACCTGGGCATGATTGGTGATGTGAACCAGGGATTTGCCGGGCTGCAGGCCAAACACGGCGAACAGCGCATATCCGACGCCGGTATACGTGAGCTGAGCATTATGGGCAGGGGCATCGGGCTTGCGCTCCGCGGGTTACGGCCCATTGCAGAAATACAGTACCTGGATTACCTGGTGTATGGGCTGCAGCCATTAACAGATGATGTAGCCACCATGCATTACAGAACCGCCGGCCGGCAGATAGCGCCGCTGATTGTACGCACCCGTGGTCACCGCCTGGAAGGCATCTGGCACAGTGGCTCGCCCATGGGCATGATCATCAGTTCGCTGCGGGGTATGCATGTGTGCGTGCCACGCAATATGGTACAGGCCGCCGGTATGTACAACACCTTACTGCAGGGCAATGACCCGGGTTTGATTATAGAATGTTTAAACGGCTACCGGCTGAAAGAAAAACTGCCCGTGAACCTGGACGCGATGCGGGTCCCGCTGGGCATTCCGGAAATACTGCAGCAAGGCACTGATGTTACCATTGTTTCCTACGGGTCGGTTTTGCGCATCATTGCAGAAGCGGTACAAACGCTGGAAGCAAATGGCATCAGCTGTGAAATAATCGACGTACAGACATTGCTGCCTTTCGACGTCAACCACACCATTGCTGAATCGCTAAAGAAAACCAGCCGGATTGTTTTTATAGATGAAGATGTACCGGGAGGCGGCACCGCTTATATGTTCAATAAAGTGATGGAAGAACAAAATGGTTACCGCTTGCTGGACGCCGCTCCAAGAACCATTGCCGCAAAAGATCACCGGCCGGCGTATGCCAGCGACGGCGACTACTTCAGCAAACCCAATGCAGAAGAAATTGTGGATGTGATAACGGAGATGATGGCCGAGTAACGCATCGTGGGCGTGAAAGGGGACTTGTGAGGACTTACGCACAGAGGTATTACGATTGACGTCTTCCGCCTCAAGCGTTCAATCCAGAAACTTTGCTTTCAGTGCCGGGGTGGGTACCCAGCATTCTTCTTTTTTGCCAAACCATTTGTAGCGGTTTCTGGCAATGAAATTATAAACGCCATCGCGTATAAATTTGGGCACAATAACAAATGCGTACATTAACTGCCAGGCACCGCCCAGGTGTTTCAGCATACGCAAAGCCGCCGTTGACCGGGTGTACAGGTTGTCGTTTTCTACCAGTATAAAAGAATTAAAACTGTCTGCAGGCAGGTTAAATTTTGCCAGGTATTCCTGCCCGGTTTTTCCCTGTAAAGAGCCAAAAAGAAATTGATTTTTTTTATCTCTTTTTAAAATAAACTGAACGCTGTTGCTGCAGAGATTGCAGACTCCATCAAATAAAATTATATGCTTTGCCGCTTGCATCCTGCAAAATTAATTTACTTTTTCAATACTTAGTTTAGTTGTATTTTCATTAGCGTTGCGTTATAAATCGAACATTTCTAATTGATTATCATTTTGTTCTTTGAAATATTGTGCTTGAGTTTGATTAAAAAGTTGCGTTATTGGCATCTTCTCAAAAATTGAAATGCTTAAAACTTGTAAGATTTCATAGAGACTTTGTTTTATCGTAAATCGTTTCTTGGCAATTGCTACAAGAACATATACAGATATGGCTATCCAAATCTGCGTCTTTACGGCATTTTCTGATTGGCCCCAAAAGGATTTTATTTTAAGATGTTGTTTTATCCATTTGAAGAATAATTCAATTTTCCAGCGGTGCTTATATAGTTGCGCTATTTCAGTTGCTTTAAGATGAAAATTATTTGTAAGGAATATCAGCACTTTGCCAGTATGTTCATCTTTAAATTTTATTCTTCTCATTTTTTCCGGGTAATTTTTAGCGGCGTAGTAATTGTTCAGCAAGATAGTTTGGTCATAAAGAACGCCTCTGGCTGTATCCTTTTGTTCGGAATATAGACGTCTATAATTCATGTTATCTTTTGACCTGGTAACAAAAAATGCTCCGCAGGTATGAACTTTGTAAAGCCGCTTGTAGTCTACATACCCTCTGTCCATTATATAAAAACTATTCACATCAAAATGGATAACATCTAAAACATTCACATCATGCAATGAAGCCGTGGAAAATAAAATAAATTATAGCCATGCTATTGAGCTGTTGCTGCTGCCAGTTTTTACCTGCACAGGTTAAGTACGCAGGGGCCTTAAAAAATCTTGTGGGTAAAACATTTGTAAACGAGAAGCAGAACACGCTGCTAAAAGGATATAGCTGGCGCGAAGGAGAACTTATAACAGCTGTAAATGATCCACAGCCGCAGTTTTTGATGATGTATATAAAGGGTAGCGAAGCGGTCGTACTTTATTCTGCAAAAACTGAAACTGCAGCAAATCAGTTTACAATTATCGATGTGCTGGCGATTAAAAACGTTTTGCCCGGATGGGAACTAAGGATTGCAGGCTGTACTGAAGGCCAGGTGGAGGCAGAAATTATAGTGGCGCTGGTAAAGCCTGGTAAGGGGAAGTATACCTCTGCTGCAAAAGCATTGCAAATAAACCGCGACAAATTACGCATTGAAACCCTGGCAGTAAAGGGAATAACCTGCATAAATGAAGAGGGCGACTGATGTGTACTATTTAAGTGCGCAAATTGAAGATGAAAAAGCAAGTCGCACGACCTGCTTTTTACATTTCATTATTTTAAATTGTGAAATACTTTCTGCACGTCTTCGTCCTGTTCAATTTTATCTACCAGTTTCAGCACCTCTTCGGCCTGCGCTTCATTCAGCTCTACCGTTACGGTGGGTATCCATTCCAGTTCGGAACTGATGGGAGTAATGTTTTTTTCTTCCAGTGCTTTTTGCAGGCTGCCAAAATCGGTAAAGGCGCAGCGCAAAACCAGTACAGTTTCTCCATGCTCACCAGTGCCTTCGCCCATTTCATCCAGGCCGGCATCTATCAGTTCCAGTTCAAGATCGTCTGCATTTACGCCTTCGTTTTTCAATTTGAAGACACCCATTTTTTTAAACTGAAAGCTAACGCTGCCGCTGTTGCCCAGGGTACCGCCACCCTTGTTAAAAATTGATTTTACATTGGCAACCGTGCGTACATGGTTATCAGTTGCAGTTTCAACCAGTATGGCTACACCATGGCCGCCATAGCCTTCGTATAAAATTTCGTCGTAATTGGTCATTTCCTTGCCCTGGGCCCTTTTTATGGCAGCTTCAACACGGTCTTTGGGCATGCCCACGCTACGGGCATTTTGAAAGCAGCGGCGCAGGGCCGGGTTGGTACCGGGGTCGGGTCCGCTGGCTTTTACGGCAATAATAATTTCCTTACCAATGCGGGTAAACTGTTTGGCCATCCTGTCCCAGCGGGCAAACATGGTGGCTTTACGAACTTCAAAAATCCTTCCCATAATTTATTGAATATTGATGATGGCTAACCTGTTTATTGAATGGTACAAGGACAGGTTAACAGCCTTTGTCAGGGCTGCAAATTTAATGTTTCCCCGGGTATAAAAAAGAAAACCGCCAGCCGGCGGTTTCTTTTTTTATTCGTAACAGGTTTAATTAAAATCTTTGGCGTTGGGAAGAATTTCGCCGGGCCTGCCCAGTTTGCTGTTTTTCTTACTGTAGCTGAAATAAATAACCAGTCCTATCAGCATCCAAACCAACGCACTGGTAAGGGTAGTGCCCCACAAGCTCAGGATCATGGCGCTGCACACGATAATGCCCAAAATAGGCACCAATGGAACCAGGGGTGTCTTAAAGGGGCGTTCCAGGTTGGGGTCCGACTTGCGTAATATAATTACACCCACACATACCAGCACAAATGCCAGTAAAGTGCCGATGGAAGTAAGATCTCCGGCCACACTGCCCGGAATAAAGGCTGCAAATAAGCCCACAAAAACAAAAAGGATCATATTGCTTTTATACGGTGTTCTGAATTTGGGATGCAATTCAGAAAAAACTTTTGGTAATAAACCATCGCTCGACATGGTATAAAATACGCGGCTCTGGCCCATCAGCATTACTAAAATTACCGATGAAAAGCCCGCAAGGATAGCAATGGTAACGAGTTTTCCTAACCAGCCGTACCCGTGCATATACGTTTCAATGGCGTAGGCAACAGAGGCTTCTTTACCGGATTTTACAAAATCTGTATAAGGAGCAACGCCGGTTAATACGTACGAAAACAGGATGTATAAAATGGTGCACACCACCAGCGAACCCAGGATACCAATGGGCATATCCCTTTTCGGATTTTTTGCTTCCTGAGCGGCAGTAGAAACCGCATCAAAACCAATGAATGCAAAAAACACAATAGCCGCGCCTTTTAAAACACCGCCCCACCCATGATTGGTAAAAGGCAAATACGAATACATGGTGCCATCTGGCTGTAAAGCTGGTTTGGCATCTGCCGGAATAAGATACGGTGTATGATTGGCAGGGTTAATGAACTGCCATCCAACAAAAATAAAAACCAGCACAATGGCTACTTTAATAAAAACGATGATGGCATTTACAATGGCAGATTCGCCAGTGCCTTTTATCAGCAATAAAGTAATCAGGATAAGAATTAACAATGCGGGGGCATTAATAATACCTGAGTGTATTACATTGTTTGCATCCTTTAGGTGTTCAAAAGGAGAGTGGCACCATTCAAATGGTATCTTGCCCCCCACCAATTTGTTTAAGAATTCACTCCAGGCAATAGAAACAGTGGCGGCGCCGAGCGCATATTCCAGTATCAGTGCCCAGCCGATGATCCAGGCAATCAGTTCGCCCATGGTGGCATAGGCATAAGTATAAGCGCTGCCGGCAATGGGTATGATGGATGCAAACTCAGCATAACACAAACCAGCAAAAGCACAGCCAATAGCGGCCACTATAAAGGAAAGGGTAACGGCAGAACCGGCATGTCCGCCAGCCGCAGCGGCAGTTCTTACAAACAATCCGGCACCAATAATGGCACCAATACCCAGGGCAACCAGGCTGCCCGCACCCAGGGTTCTTTTAAGGCCTTTTTCTGAATCCTCCGCTTGTGCCAGCAAAGACGTCAGCGTTTTTTTTCTTAATAAACTCATGATAGTTTGGTATTCGTTTTACAGTTAGAAGTTTCTCAGGTCGTAAAATAAACAATTATTCAATACCCCAAGCTTTCTTGGGCGCTAAAAGCCGATTTAATGATTTAAGTTTTGTGGTCTCAACTTTTTTTTGAATTTTCGGTGATGGAACTGACTGCAACACCGCCCAAACCGGGTACAAAACAGAACCGGCTCACCATTTATATTTTGATTGCAATGGTATTGGGTATTGTAACCGGGTATATTGTGCATGAGCAATCGTCTCCCGAAACCATCAAAAAATTTTCCGATAATATCCGCCTTCTCACCAAAATATTCCTTTTTCTTGTTCAGATGATCATTGCGCCGCTGGTGTTTTGCACCCTGGTGGTGGGCATTGCCAAACTGGGCGATTTGAAAGCTGTGGGCAGGGTGGGCGGCAAGGCCCTGCTGTGGTTTGTGTCTGCTTCGCTGGCCAGCCTGCTGCTGGGTATGCTGATTGTAAATTTGTCGCACCCGGGTACTGCCATTGATCTCAGCAATGCCGATAAAGCAGGTGCGCAGGATTTGATTGGTAAAACGCAGGAATTTTCGCTGGCTACTTTTGTGGAGCATGTCTTCCCCAAAAGTATTTTTGAAGCCATGTCTAAAAATGAGATACTGCAGATTGTGGTATTTAGTATATTCTTTGGCGTGGCCACTACGGCCGTGGGCGATTATGGAAAGCCGATCGTAAAAGCGCTGGATGCCGGCGCCCACATTATTTTAAAGATGGTGGGGTATGTGATGAATTTTGCGCCCTTGGGTGTATTTGGAGCCATAGCGGCGGTGATTGCCAGCAAGGGGCTGGAAGTATTTAAATTTTATGGGCTCTACCTGGGCTGGTTTATACTGGGCATCGCCTGTTTATGGGCCGTATTGTTGTCGGTCGGTTTTTTGATACTGGGCAATCGTATACCGGCGCTGCTTAAACGCATTTCGCAGCCATTGCTGGTGGCCTTCAGCACCACCAGCAGCGAAGCCGTGTTTCCAAAATTAACAGAAGAGCTGGAACGTTTTGGCTGCAAAGACAAGATTGTATCCTTTATTTTGCCGCTCGGTTATTCCTTCAACCTGGATGGCAGTATGATGTATATGACCTTTGCCAGCCTGGCCATTGCGCAGGCTTATGGCATACACATGGATTTGGGAACGCAATTAACCATGCTGATAGTGCTGATGCTTACCAGCAAGGGCATTGCCGGTGTTCCGCGGGCATCGCTGGTGGTGGTGACAGCTACCTGCGCCATGTTTAAAATACCCCCCGAAGGAATTGCTCTGATATTGCCGATTGACCACTTTTGCGATATGTTTCGCACCGGTACCAATGTACTGGGCAATGCACTGGCAACAAGTGTGGTAAGCAAATGGGAAGGAGAACTGTCAGCAGAAATAGCAACAGAAATAATATAAAAATGTGGCGAATGCGATAATGTGAAAATGAGCGAAACATTGAAAAAATAATTCTTAGAATTGCTAACAGCCAGGGGCTAAAAGCTTAAAAGAGTATCATGATTGAATTACTGAATATTACATTGAAAGATTTGCTGAACCCGGAGTTTTACATCAACAACGGGGGGTTATGGCTTTTGCTGTTTATTGTTTTTGCGGAAACCGGGCTAATGGTGGGTTTCTTTTTACCCGGCGATAGTTTATTATTTGTGGCAGGCATTTACAGTAAGATGCTGGTGAGCAGTCTTATACCAGGTGGTACAGGCAGCGATTTTGCAGATCTGTTGTTACTGGTAATATTGGTAGCAGCTTGTGGTATACTGGGCAATATGGCGGGATATTGGTTTGGTAAAAAAAGCGGCCCCTTTCTTTTTACACGAAAAGATACTTTTTTATTTAAGCGCAAACATTTGCTGCGCGCCAAAGACTTTTTTGAGAAGCATGGCGGTCAGGCAGTTGTATTTGCACGGTTTGTGCCCATCATACGAACATTTACACCCATTGTGGCCGGAATAGTGCAGATGGAAAGGAAGAAGTTTATGTACTATAACATAATTGGCTGTGTTGCCTGGGTTACCAGTATGCTTTTTGCCGGCCATTACCTGCAAAAATTTTTCCTGGTTAAATTTAATTTTGATCTGACTAAACACCTTGAACCCATCGTGATTGGTATTGTTCTTATCACAACGCTTCCTGTTATTTATAAATTATTTTTTGGTAAACGTGCAGGTACCGACGAAATGCCGCCTTCAGAAAACATGTAAGTTTCCATGGAAAAAAAGCAACAATCTGTTTTTGGTCTTGCTGTTATTGTAGCCGCCCTTGGTTACTTTGTTGATATTTATGATTTGCTGTTGTTTAGCATTATCCGCGTTCCGTCTTTAAAATCTTTTGGCCTGGATGACGCGGCAATTGCTGCTGATGGCCTCAAGATCATCAATATTCAAATGATGGGATTGTTGGTAGGGGGTATTTTCTGGGGTATACTGGGCGATAAGAAAGGCCGCCTCAATGTTTTGTACGCTTCCATCATTTTATATTCATTGGGCAATATTGCCAATGGATTTGTTCATACAGTAAACCAGTATGCTGCTGTAAGATTTATTACGGGGTTTGGCCTTGCGGGCGAACTGGGCGCAGGTATAACACTGGTGAGTGAATTATTGTCGAAAGAAAAGCGAGGGATTGGTACATCACTGGTGGCCGGCATCGGACTAACCGGGGCCGTATTTGCGTTTTTCATAAAACAAAATTTTGAATGGCGCACCTGTTATTTTATTGGCGGCGGTTTAGGATTTCTGTTATTGTTTCTGCGGGTGGGTGTGCTTGAATCGGGCATGTTTAAAAGTGTTCAGGAAAGCAATATAATACGGGGCGATTTTTCGATGCTGTTTACCAATGGAAAACGGTTGAAAAAATACTTAACAGCCATTTTCTTAGGGCTGCCTACCTGGTATGTCATCGGTATCCTTATTTCTTTTTCAAAAGAGTTTGCGCTTAAGATGAATGTACAGGGTACAGTTGATCCGGGCAAAGCCGTAATGTTTGCCTACGCCGGTATTTCAATCGGCGATGTGGCCATTGGATTTATCAGCCAGTGGATGCAGAGCCGTAAAAAAGCGGTGTATTTATTTTATGGATTAACTGTTATTGGCATTTGCTTGTTTTTTAACATGCAGGGGCAAACCATCAATGCCTTTTATGCAGATTGTGCGCTGCTGGGTTTTGCAACCGGTTTCTGGGCAATGTTTGTAACCATGGCAGCCGAGCAATTTGGTACCAATATCAGGGCAACGGTGGCCACAACCGTACCCAATATGGTAAGGGGCTCTTTGAACCTGGTTTCATTATTGTTTGTTTCCCTGCAGGCATCGCAAGGTTATCTGAAAAGCGGATGGATAACGGGTATTGTAGTAATGATAATCGGTCTGGTATCCCTGCTGTTTACCGAAGAAACTTTTGGTAAAGATTTAAATTACATCGAACAATAGAAAAGAGTTCGCCGTTCTTAGTTCAAAGCCTGCAAATGCCGCAGATAAATTTAGCAGTTAGGATGAATTCGTAACATTTAGCGTTAACTTCTGTAATGAAATTTCTTATCATCCGTTTTTCTTCTATCGGCGATATCGTGCTTACCACGCCCGTAGTGCGCTGTCTTAAAAAACAAGTGGTTACAGCCGAAGTGCATTACCTCACCAAAAAATCTTTTTCAAAAATTTTTGAGGCTAATCCTTATATCGATAAAGTTCATTACCTGGAAGATAACC
>Ga0075026_100001297_pt1 | contig 10497 bp, 8 predicted proteins | sample Str012_2_FD_71392 | JGI IMG/M metagenome (GOLD analysis project Ga0075026, IMG submission 71392) | Freshwater sediment microbial communities in response to fracking from Pennsylvania, USA - Straight Creek_MetaG_SC_2012 | ecosystem: Environmental > Aquatic > Freshwater > Creek > Sediment...
CCGCACGATGGCGGAGAGGATGCGCCATCCGACCGGACCGACCACCGCGACCACGACCACAACCGCGATCGCCAGCGCGAACGCCGAGGGACCGTTCGTCCAGAAGCCGACGAGATAGAAGACGTGCGCGACGAGGAATGCGGCGAGCCCGGCGACGAAGAGGTCGTGCGGCAGCATGAGGACCACGTCGCCCGCGAGCGAGAACACCAGCGCGGCGACGAACCATGCCCGCCACGTCTGCGTGCCGGCCGCCGGGTCGAGGAGCGCGGCGGCCGCGATCAACGCCGCGAGCGTCGCCGGCTTGCAGACGTATTCGAGTACGCGGGACGCATGCGTCCGGTCGGTCTTCCCCACCGCAATCCAGTTGCCGACCGCGAACACCGCGGCCAGCGCGAACGCAACGGCGGCGGCCGCGTTCACGGCGCGAGGCGTTCGCGGCGCCAGCCACCGTTCCCGTCGGCGCGATACCGAACCCGGTCGTGCAGGCGATCCGGGCGCCCCTGCCAGCACTCGAGCTCGTCGACGCCCACCACGAACCCGCCCCAGAACGGTGGGAGCGGCGGATCGGAGTCCGGGAAACGCGCCTCCACGTCGGCGACGCGTGCGAGCAGCTCATCCCCGCTCACGACCGCACTTTGCGGCGACGCGGTCGCGCTGACGCGATGACCATGTGGCCGGCTGTCCCAGTAGCGCGCGGCTTCGTCGGCGCCGACCCGCTGCACCGAACCGACGACGCGCACCTGCCGCTCCTGCTCCCGCCAGTGGAACACGAGCGCGGCCCGGGGATGGGCCGTCAGTTCCCGGCCCTTGGCACTCTCGAAGTTCGTGAAGAACACGAAACCGCGCTCGTCGAGGCCGCGCAGGAGAACCGTGCGGGCCGAGACCGCGCCGTCGGGCGACCCGGTCGCGAGCGTCATCGCGTCGGGCTGGCGCACCCCCGCGGCAACCGCCTCGTCGTACCAGCGCCGGAACTGCGCAATCGGCTCGGGGTCGACCGAATCGGGATCGAGGACGTCGGGAACGGCAGGCACCGTGTCAGCTTGCCTGCTCGGGTGCCAGAATGGCGCCATGGCTTTTCACCACGTCGCTATCGCCTGTCGAGATCTCGAGGCCACCCACCGCTTCTACACCGAGGCCATGGGCTTCGAACTGGTGCGGGTCGAGGCCCAGCAGTACATGGAGAACGGTTGGGCTCGGCACCTGTTCTACGACACCGGCAATGGCCAGATGCTCGCGATCTGGGATCTCCACGACGAGAACCTGCCCGACTTCGATCCCGCGATCTCGACCGGGCTCGGGCTGCCGAGCTTCGTGAACCACATTGCCTTCGACTCGCCGTTCGACGAGCTCGACGCCAAGCGCGACCGCTGGCTCGAGCACGGCTTCGATGTCGTGCGTATCAACCACGGTTGGTGCACATCGATCTACGCCAACGACCCCAGCGGGACCATGGTCGAGTTCTGCGCGACGACGCGCACGTTTACGCCCGATGATCACCGCGAGGCGCAGGAGCTACTCGCCGCGTCGATGCCGCCGTTGAACAAGGTCGAGCCGCCCATCGAGTTCTTCGAAGCGAACTCACGCGACAACGCCGGAGTCTCGTAGACGCGCGATCTCCTCGTCGGTGAAGCGCGCGAGACCGCGCAGCACTGCGTCGGTGTGCTCGCCGAGCGCGGGCCCCGCGGCCCGGATCGCGCCCGGGGTGCGCGAGAACTTCGGGACCACACCCGTCATGGGGACATCGCCCGCGAATCCCGCGGCGAGTCTCTGGATCATGCCGCGCGCCGCGATGTGTGGATCGGTCAAGAGATCGGGTGCGGTGTTGATGAGGCCGACCGGCACGTCGTGCGCGCGCAGGAGTGCGATCAGGTCGTCGGCCTTCATCGTCGCGGTCCAGGCCGCAATCTCTTCGTCGAGCGGATCCTGTCGTTCCGCGCGCGCTTCGTGGGTTGCGAGATCGCGCGCGAGGTCGGGCCGGTTCATGGCATCGCAGAGGCGCGCGAACACCGCGTCGGCATTGCCCGCGATCACCACGTCGCGACCATCGCTCGTGGGATACGCGTTCGCGGGCGCGACGTCGCGCAGGATGCCACCCGAACGCATCCGCGTCACCGCGCCGAGCTCGTAGTCGGCGACCGTCGACTCCATCAGCGCCATCACCGCTTCGTAGATCGCCACGTCGACTTCCTGGCCCTTCCCGCTACGGCTCCGTTCGTTGAGCGCGGCGAGCGCGCCGACGACGGCAAAGAGGCCGGCGAGCGAATCGCCGATCGACACGCCCGTCCGGGCCGGGGGACGATCCGGTTCGCCCGTGGTGTGCCGGATGCCGCCCATGGCTTCGCCGATCGAGCCGAAGCCGGGCTCGGCCGCGCGCGGCCCGCTCTGCCCGAAGCCGGAGACGTGAACCAGCACCACGCCCGGATTGGCGGCCGCGAGCGTGGGGTAGTCGAGACCCCAACCGGCCAACGTGCCGGGTTTGAAGTTCTCGACCACGACGTCGCACGAGGCCGCGATGCGACGCGCGGCGTCGCGGCCGCGCTCGTCCCGGAGGTCGATCGCCACCGAGCGTTTGTTGCGCGCGATCGCGGGCCACCAGAGACTGCGACCGTCGACGCGCACGCCGTAGCGACGCATGATGTCGCCGATCCCCGGCGGCTCGATCTTGATGACGTCAGCACCCAGATCACCGAGCAGCTGGCCTGCGAACGGGCCCGCGATGAACGCACCGAGTTCGAGCACGCGCACGCCGGCCAGGGGGGTGTCGGTCACGGGCCGCAAGAGTAGGGTCTCGCCATCTTGCCGCGGCGTGTCAGGGGGTTTGCATGGATTTCGCATTGAGCGATCGGGCGAACGAGCTGAAGGCCCAGCTCGTCGAGTTCGACAATGAGATCGTGCGGCCCGCGGAACCGCTCTACCGCGACCAGCGCGCGGAGTCGGGCAACCCGCATTTCGCGCCGCCCGTGATGGAGGAACTGAAAACCGAGGCCCGCAAGCGCGACCTCTGGAATCTCTTCCTGCCCGAAGAAGATCACGGGCCCGGCCTGACGAACCTCGAGTACGCGCCGTTGTGCGAGGTGATGGGAACGTCGCCGCTCCTCGGAGAGGCCACGAACTGTTCCGCGCCCGACACCGGCAACATGGAGATCTTGGCGCAGTTCGGCACCGCGCTGCAGCAGGAACAGTGGCTGCAACCGTTGCTCAACGGCGAGATCCGTTCGTGCTTCGCGATGACCGAACCGTGGGTCGCGTCGAGCGACGCCACCAACATCTCGAGTCGCATCGAACGCGACGGCGACGACTACGTGATCAGCGGGCACAAGTGGTTCACCAGCGGTGCGCTCGACCCCCGCTGCAAGCTCGCGGTGTTCATGGGCGTCACCGACCCCGACACCGACACGTACCACCGCCAGTCGATGATCCTCGTACCGATGGACGCGCCGGGAGTGAGTGTCGTGCGCGGCCTCCCCGTGTTCGGCCACTCCGAAGGCGGTGGCCACGGCGAGACGCTGTGGGAGAACGTGCGGGTCCCGAAGGAGAATCTCCTCGGCGAGGAAGGCAGCGGCTTCGCGATCGCGCAGGCGCGGCTCGGTCCGGGCCGCATCCATCACTGCATGCGCGCCATCGGCATGGCCGAGCGCGCCCTCGACCTCATGTGCATGCGCGCGCAGACACGCGTCGCGTTCAAGAAGCCCCTGGCGGATCAGGGCGTGGTGCAGGCGACCATCGCGGAATCACGCATGCAGATCGAGCAGGTACGGCTGCTGACGATGAAGGCCGCGTGGATGATGGACACGGTCGGCAAGAAGAACGCGCGCACGGAGATTGCCGCGATCAAGGTGGTGGCGGCGCGCGTTGCCACCGACGTGATCGACCGCGCGATCCAGCTGTTCGGGGGCGCGGGCGTGACCGACGACTGGCCGCTGGCTTCGATGTACGCCCACGCCCGCACGTTGCATCTCGTCGACGGCCCGGACGAAGTGCACTTGCGGCAGATCGCACGCAACGAGCTCGGCAAGTACGCCGACCTCCGCCCCGCGGGCTTCTAGGAGTCCGCACATGAAGGTCCGGATCGGATACGGGCTGGGCAACCTCCGACCCCTCTCCGGCGACGCGCTCGGCGCGATGGCCGAAGGGCTCGAGGCCAACGGGTTCGATTCGCTCTGGCTTTCGGAACGCATCAGCGGGCCCGCGCCCGATCCGGTGCTCGCGCTCACGTACGCCGCGGCCCGGACCCGCAAGATCAAGCTCGGCACGAGCGTGTCGGTGTTGCCCGGTCGGAGCCCTGCGCTCGTCGCCAAAGAGTGGGCCACGCTCGACGTGCTCTCCGGCGGCCGCGCGCTCCCCGCGTTCGGGCTCGGGATCGCGCACCCGATCGAGCAGCAGGCGTTCGGCGTGGAGCGCACGGATCGGGCGTCGATCTTCGACGAGGCGCTCCCGTTGCTGCGCCGGCTGTGGGCCGAGGACGACGTCACACACGACGGGAAGTGGTTCCACTACGAGCACATGAACGTGCTGCCCAAGCCCACTCACCGGCTCGATGTGTGGCTCGGCGGCCGGGCCCCGTCGGAGCTGCGGCGCATCGGTCGGATGGCCGACGGTTGGCTCGCGAGCTTCACCACCCCCGAGCAGTGCAAGGCGGCCCGGGTGGCGGTCGAGGAAGCGGCGGACGCCGCGGGCCGCGAGATGGATCCCGAGCACTACGGCGTCATGGTGTTGTACACGCACGACGCGATCCCCGACGCGTTCGCGCAGGCGATCAAGAGTCGCAATCCCGACATCGAGACCGACGACCTCGTCGCGCGCGGCTGGGCCGAGGTGCACGACCTGTGTGCGCGCTACGTCGCGGTCGGCTTTTCGAAGCTGGTGCTCGTCCCGCTCGCGGAACCGGCGAACTGGGACGACGAGCTCACCGAGGGCGCCGCGGCCCTCCTCTCGCTCCAGACGTAGGTCTGACGCGCCGGTCAGGCTTCGAGGAAGCGGCGCAGCCCGACGATCGAGCCGATCACGCCGATCCCGGCGCCGATGACGAGGATCAGGATCCCGATGCCGATCGCGTCGGCGGACGTGACGCGGAACGTCGACAGCAACGTGTGCTGGTTGCTCAGCAGGTTCGAGATCACGATCTTCAACAGCCACACGAGCCCGAACGCGAAGCCGGCGCCGATCGCGCCCTGCACGAGCCCTTCGGCCATGAAGGGAACCCGCACGAACCAGTTCGACGCGCCGACCAGCTTCATCACTTCGATCTCACGACGCCGCGCGAACGTCGCGAGGCGGATTGTGTTCACGATCAGGAACAGCGACGACGCGAGGAGCACGCTGGCCATCGCGATGAATGTGAGCCGGATCCACCGGGTCGCGGTGAGCAGGCGCTTGATCTGTTGGGCCGCGGTGATGACCGTGTCGACGTTCGGCTGATCGGTGTACTTGAGCGCCAGCGGCTGGGTGAGCTCGGCCTTGAGCGGCGCGACCCGGAAGGACTCGGGCAGGTCACTCGGCTTCGTCGACTCGACCAACGCGGGCTGATCGGCGAAGTCCTTCTTGAAGATGGCGTAGGCGTCGGCCTGGGTCAGGTGGGTGTAGTTCTTCACCTGCGGGTCGGCCTTGAGCTCGGCCTCGACCGCGGCGACCTGCGGTGCGGTCGCGCCCGTCTTCATGAAGATCTCGAGCTCGATGCCGTGCTTCCACTGCTGCGTGCCGTGATCGACCGTGGCCGAGACGAGCAGGATCCCGCCGAACAGGAACAGCGAGATCGCAACCGTGATGATGCCCGCGATCGTCATCAGCAGGTTGCGACGCAGCGAGATCAGCGTCTCCCGCACGAAATAGGCGAGGCGCGACATCAGCTACCAACTCCGTAGACACCGCGTACCTGGTCGCGCATGAGCGAACCGCGGTCGAGCTCGATGACGCGCCGGCGCATCGCGTCGACGATGCGCTGGTCGTGGGTGGCCATCACCACGGTGGTGCCGGTGCGGTTGATGCGATCGAGCAGCCGCATGATGCCGACCGTCGTGGCCGGGTCGAGGTTTCCCGTCGGTTCGTCGGCGAGCAGGATGAGGGGCCGGTTGACGAACGCGCGCGCGATCGAGACGCGCTGCTGTTCACCACCCGACAACTCGGTCGGGAAGTTGTCGGCCTTCTTGGTGAGCCCGACGAGGTCGAGGATCTGCGGCACCTGCGTGCGCACGATGTGCTTGGGCCGGCCGATGACCTCGAGCGCGAACGCGACGTTCTCGTAGACGGTCTTGTTGGTCAGCAGCTTGAAGTCCTGGAAGACGCAGCCGATGTTGCGCCGCAGCTGCGGAACCTTCCAGGCGCCGAGGCGACCGATGTCCCGCCCGGCCACCAGGACGCGGCCGTCGGTGGCCACCTCGTCGCGCAGCAGGAGCTTCAGGAACGTCGACTTCCCGGAGCCCGAAGGGCCCACGAGGAAGACGAACTCACCCTTCAGGATCTCGAGGGAGAGCGCCTTCAGGGCGACGACGTCGCCTTTGTACGTCTTGGAGACGTCTTCGAAACGGATCATGTGGTGCGCAGCATCGGAAGCGGAACGAGGGTAGCAGCGGGGTCCGTGTTCACTATGACAGTACCGGATTATGCCGAATTGCGTGATCTGCGCCAGTGCAGATACGCCTCGATGAACGCATCGAGATCCCCGTCGAGCACTGCCTGCACGTTGCCCGTCTCGTAGCGCGTTCGCTCGTCCTTCACGAGTTGGTACGGCGCGAGCGTGTAGGTGCGGATCTGGTTGCCGAAGGCGACGTCCTGCTTGTCGCCCGACAGCCGCTCCAACTCGCGGCGCTGCTCCTCGCGCTGACGCTCCGCGAGGCGCGCCGCCAGGATCTGCATCGCCTTGGCCCGGTTCTGCAGTTGCGAGCGCTCGTTCTGGCACGAGACGACCACTCCGGTGGGGATGTGGGTGATGCGCACGGCGGAGTCGGTCACGTTGACGTGCTGGCCACCCGCACCCGACGAGCGGTACGTGTCGATGCGGAGGTCGCCGGGGTCGATCTCGGGCTGCTCCGCCTGTTCGAGCGCAGGAACACAGTCGACCGACGCGAACGCGGTCTGTCGGCGCGCGTTCGCATCGAACGGCGAGATGCGGATCAACCGGTGCACGCCGCGTTCGCCTTCGAGCATGCCGTACGCGTAGCGACCCTTCACGATGAAGGTCGCCGAGGTGATCCCCGCCTCTTGGCCCTCGCTGATCTCGTCGACCTCGACGTCGAAACCCTTCGTCTCCGCCCAGCGCCGGATCATCCGCAACACCATCTGCGCCCAGTCCTGCGCGTCGGTGCCGCCCGCGCCGGAGTGCACCTCGCAGATCGCGTCGCGCTCGTCGTGTTCGCCACTGAACAGCGCGCGCAGCTCGAGCTTGTCGAGGTCCTGCGCGAGATCGGCGATGTTCTGCGCGATCTCGGGCTCGAGCGATGCGTCGTCTTCCTCGCGCGCGAGCTCGTGCAACGTCTGCGCATCCGACAAGCGGCCGTCGAGCTCATCCATCAGCTCGACGTCTTTGCGCACGCGGTCCATGTCCGATGTCACCTGGCGCGCGTTGTCGGCATCGTCCCACAGATCGGGCGCGCTCGCCGCCTCCTCGAGCTCGACGAGACGCGCGCGGGCTTCGTCGATCCTCAGGTACTTGTGGGCGTCGGAAACACGACGCGCGAGATCACCGATCTCCTCGGAAAAGTCCTTCATTCAGCGCCACTTTGACGGGTCGATTCCGGCCGCGCTCGCCTCACGGCGCCGCTCCACCTCATCTCCCATGGCAGAGCTTGTACTTCTTGCCGCTGCCGCAGAAGCACGGCTCGTTGCGGCCGGGCGTCTTCTCGGCCCGCACCGGTTGCTGCTGGATCTGCTCGGTCGGCAGGGCGACGGGCTGGTCGTCGTCGTCGAACGCGAGCGGAGCCTCGGCCATCTGCGCGGCCCGGGCGGCCTCGATGGAATCGGAACCCTGCACCGGATCCTCGGGCGCGCTGTACGAGACGTTACGGATGTCCGGACGCGGCTCCTCGTCGACCACCACCTGCAGGTGGAATACGTACCGAACGAAGTCGTCCTCGATCTGGCCCATCATCGCCTCGAACATGTCGAAGCCCTCGCGCTGCCACTCCGACAGCGGATCCTGCTGGCCCATGGCCCGCAGGTTGATGCCCTCCTGCAGGTAGTCCATCTCGTAGAGGTGCTCGCGCCAGTGCTGGTCGATCACCGACAGCATCACCCGGCGCTCGATGTCGCGCAGCGTGTCGACGCCGATCGCCTCGGCCTTCTCCGCGTAGAGCACGGTCGCGTCGGCGACGAACATCTCCTCGAGCGCCTCGCGCCCGATGATCTCGTCGATCTGTTCTTTCGTGATGCGCGTCGGGTAGTAGAGCTTGGCGGCGTCGAGCAACCCGGGCACGTCCCAGTCCTCGAAGTACTCACCGAGGCAGTACTGCGCGACGAGCCGGCTGATCGCCGACTCGATCGCGAGGACAGCCTCTTCGCCGAGGTCTTCGCCGTCGAGGATCTGCTGGCGGCGCTTGTAGATGACCTTGCGCTGCTCGTTCATCACCTCGTCGTACTTGAGCACGTTCTTGCGGATCTCGAAGTTGCGATCCTCAACCGTTCCCTGCGCGCGTTCGACGGCCTTCGAGACCATCTTCGACTCGAGCGGCATGTCGTCGGGGAACGACGCGTTCATCACGCGCGACATGAGACCGGTTGCGAACAGGCGCATGAGCTCGTCCTCGAGCGAGAGATAGAAGCGGCTCTCCCCCGCGTCGCCCTGACGACCCGCACGGCCTCGCAACTGATTGTCGATGCGGCGGGACTCGTGGCGCTCGGTACCGAGCACGTAGAGGCCGCCGAGCCCACGCACCTTCTCGCCCTCGGCCTTGCACTCCGTCTCGTACTCCGGCAGCAGCTTCTCGTAGCGCTCGTCGAACTCGGGCGTCTCGGGCTCGAGTCCTTCCTTCAGGCACTCGCGCCGGGCCAGCCCCTCGGGGTTCCCACCGAGCAGGATGTCGACGCCCCGGCCGGCCATGTTCGTGGCCACCGTCACCGCGTTCAACTTGCCCGCCTGCGTGACGATCTCGGCTTCCCGTTCGTGTTGCTTCGCGTTCAGCACTTCGTGCGGAATGCCCTTTTGCTGCAACGCGCGCGACAACTTCTCCGACTTCTCGACGGAGATGGTGCCGACCAGCACGGGCTGGCCGTTCTCGAACCGCTCGCTGATGTCGCTGACCGCGGCGTTGTACTTCGCGTCCTCGGTCTTGTAGATGTAATCCGCGTTGTCGAGCCGGACCATCGCCCGGTTCGTCGGGATCGACACCACCTGCAGGTCGTAGGTGTGCGCGAACTCCCCCGCCTCCGTCGACGCGGTTCCGGTCATGCCGCCGAGCTTCTCGTAGAGGCGGAAGTAGTTCTGCAGCGTGACGGTGGCGAGAGTCTGGTTCTCCTCTTTGATCTTCACGCCCTCTTTGGCCTCTACGGCCTGGTGCAGACCTTCGCTCCAACGCCGGCCTTCGAGGATACGGCCGGTGAACTCGTCGACGATCTTCACCTCACCGTCTTGGATGATGTAGTCGACGTCGAGCTTGAACAGCTCCTTGCCCCGGAGCGCCTGCTGCAGCTGGTGGACGTAGTTCTGGTGAATGTTCTCGTAGAGGTTCTCGACCTGCAGCGCGGACTCGACGCGGCCGATGCCCTCCTCGGTGGGAACGACGGTGCGCTTGGCTTCGTCGACCTCGTAGTCGCGGTCGCGTTGCAAACCCTTCACGACCCGGGCGAACTGGTAGTAGAGCTCGGCCGCGTCGGCCGCGCGCCCGGAGATGATGAGCGGGGTACGGGCTTCGTCGATCAGGATCGAGTCGACCTCGTCGACGATGCTGAAGTAGTGCGGCGACCACGACTGGTCGCGCAGGCCACGCTGCACCTGATCCTCGATGCTGACGACCATGTTGTCGCGCAGGTAGTCGAACCCGACCTCGTTGTTCGTTCCGTACGTGAGGTCGCAGTGGTACTGCGCGCGCTTCTCCTCGGGGCTTGCGTCGTCCGGAACCACGGTGCCGACCGTGAGCCCGAGGAAGCGGTGCAACCGCCCCATCCACTGCGCGTCGCGGCGGGCGAGATAGTCGTTGACGGTGACGAGGTGCACGCCCCGACCCGCCAGCGCGTTCAGGTACGCCGGCAGCGTCGACACGAGCGTCTTGCCCTCGCCGGTCTTCATCTCGGCGACCCAACCGAGGTGCAACGCCGCGCCGCCCATCACCTGGACGTCGTAATGGCGTTGACCGAGCACCCGCCGACCGGCCTCGCGCACGACCGCGAACGCCTCGGGCAGCATGTCGTCGAGGAGGTCGGAAACGACCGCCTTTTCGCGCTCCTCGTTCTTGGCGTCGGCGCGGGCGTTGTCGACCCGCTGCTTGAAATCAGCCGTCTTGGCGGCGAGCTGCTCGTCGGAGAGGCGCTCCATCTCGGGCTCGAGCGCGTTCACCTCGGGCACGATCG
>Ga0075026_100001298_pt1 | contig 10492 bp, 7 predicted proteins | sample Str012_2_FD_71392 | JGI IMG/M metagenome (GOLD analysis project Ga0075026, IMG submission 71392) | Freshwater sediment microbial communities in response to fracking from Pennsylvania, USA - Straight Creek_MetaG_SC_2012 | ecosystem: Environmental > Aquatic > Freshwater > Creek > Sediment...
GGCTTGTTGCTGCGTCGCGCGCTGCGCCTTGCGTCCCCTGGGGGCTGAATTCTGCGCAAGAGCAGGCGCAGCAGCCTCCGCTGGAATAGGCCTGCGCCATAGCAGCGCCACGCCAACGGCAAAAATCGCCGCGAGGCCGCCCAGCAAAATCCATTTCTCGTCGCCGATACGCGCGGGCGAAACATCGACGACAGGTCCGTTTCCGGCGTCGCGTCCATTTACTTCGTCCGCAGGCGGCGCGCCTTGACCGGGTCCCGCGGCAGCGCCGGGCCCTGCCGCGGAAGCTTCCTGCGGAGGCGGCGCTGTGCCGGAGATGGAAACGTCAAATCCCATGCCCGCTTTGAAGGATTCCTTGGAGAAAACATTAAAACCCTGCTCCGTGCCCGCCGGATTAAATCCCGCGCTGGAAAGCTGCATGGTCGGAGGAATCACCAGCAGCACACGCGCGGCATCGTACGTGGACGATTCCTTAATGGAAGCGGCGTTGCCCGTGTACGGAAGAATATAGGAAATGCGCACTCCGTTTTGCCCCGGCTGAAACGCGTAGGCAATCGCGTACTTGCCCTTGCCTTTATCAATGGTGCCCTGGCGAACCGGCATGCCCGAAGGGCCAAACGTGGAGGCCTGATCCAGTTCCGCGCCGGGCGGGATCGTGAACTCGAAATTGCCATCCTGCTTGAAATACGCCGCCGGAGGATTTGAATTGTTCTGAATGGAATATTCCTCGCCGACCATCAGTTTGTCGCCGTTGGGCTGAAATACCAGCAGGCGCAGAGGAACCTGAATGGATTTGGGATTGGTGGTCGGTTCGTAGACGGTCACGTCGACGGTGGTGGTGCCGGGAGTGAGCGGCTGGTGAAAAAATACGCCGCGGTAGACGGCGCGGATCAGCATGGGACCAGTCCCGATGGCGGGATTGTCGAAGTGATAGCCGCCTTGTGCATCGGTCTTGGTGTTCCCCACCGTTTGCATGCCGCCCATGAGTTGAATCAGCAGGACGTCTATTCCAACGGCGGGCTTATTGCCGTTGGTGCCGTTGTGAATGGTGCCGGAGACGGTTCCGGCTTGTGCGGTTGCGGCTGCAAGGCACAGGCACAGCAGCAGGGAAATTCGGCGCAAGCGATTGCAATTCGGCAAAGTCTTCATGAAAAAAGTTTGTCCTCTTAAAAGTTTTGTAGCGCCCGCCCCCGTCATGTTAGGAGCGCGAATCGCCGGCGACCGACGGATCCCGGCGCGGAATCGGGGCCTGATTTCCAGTTACGTTTTCAATTTCCAAAAGCACTTGCGCCGCTTCGTTTTCGAGCGAGTCCCGCATCTGCTCGTAGTCCTGTTCGGCATACTTGCCCGCGCGATTCTCGAATTTCAAGTCGCGCAAATTGTCATAAATGGAATCGCGGCGCTCCATCAATTGATCGAGCTGCGAGCGGCGCGGCGCGGAATCGCCCGGATCGGGTTCAATCCAGAAAACGAAAATGAGCGCCGCCAGAGTGAGAATCAGGCACGCAGTGGCCATGACGGCGTCGGGCATGACGATCATCGCAAAGGGAAAAGTCATCGTCATAATTCCTCGGTCTCGCGATCTGCTTGTTCGCGGGCGCGGTCCAGGTGAACGTCGCGAAGCTGTGTCGCCGCATTGACTGGAGCGGAAGAGGCCGACGCGAGCCTGTCAATATCGCGCTGCCGCCACATGCGGATCAGGACGATTACGATCCCCAGGCCCAGAACAAAGGCCGCGCCCGGAATGTACCACGCGATGCTGTTGAAGCCCGTTGAGGGTGGCGCGCTCAGAACTTTTTCGGTGTACTCCTGTATGAAATCCTGAACGATCAAATCGTCGGCTTCGCCCTTGGCGACGTGCGCATCCAGTTCCTTGAGCATCGGGCCGGACGACGGGCAGTTGATGTGATTGCACTGCGTCAGAATCTGTCCGCAGCCGCACATGCACATGAGCTTGGTGCCCACGGACTTGGCGCGGTCGGTTTTCTGCGCATCCATGTGCAGGGGAATCATGGCCGAAGCCAATCCTACGAAGGCAGCGCAAATTAGAGCGAGGCGGTTGCGTCTATTCATGTTGCCCCGGGAGTTGCGAGCGCGCTGAATACGATGCGGGGACACGCAGCGGATCCCCGGGCAGCAGCGATCCGCCCGTGGCAGGCGCCGCGGACATCACCATGACAGCCTGACGATTGGGAATGAGCGCAAGAATCGTTCCGAGGACAACGACAACGCCGCCCAGCCAAATCCATTTCACCAGCGGATTTAAATACGCGTGAATTACGGGAAGATTGGTGTCCGGGTTCGTGCCCGCGTAGACGACGTACAAATCCTCGCGCAACGTCGAGGAAATGGCCACCATGGTGCCCGATTCCTGGTTGGAGGGATAAAAACGCCGCGTGGGATAAAGCATCATGACGGAGCGGCCGCCGCGATCCACGTCAATGGTGGCGCGCTCGGAAGAATAATTGGGCTGCTGATCGGAATCGAAATTTTGCAGGTGCATGCGATACGGCCCAAGCTCCATTACCGACCCTGCGGACATGTCCATCTGCTTATCTTGATTGAAGGCGGTTCCGGAGATGCCGATAAATACCAGAACCATGCCGAAGTGGACGACGTAGCCGCCATAGCGACGCGTGTTACGCATGGTGAGCTGCGCGGCGGAGGAAATTAAATTGGCTCCGGTGCGAGCCGCGATGACGCGGGCGCCGCGATAAAATTCATTCAGGATCGTCAGCGTTACAAAGACGCCAAGCAGCAGGCACAGACCCACATAAAATTCGCGCAAGCCCATGACCACGGCGATTAGCGCCGCAATGCATCCACCGATCAGGGGATACCCGAAATTCTTTTTCAGGCTTTCCACCGAAGTCTTGCGCCAGGCCAGCAGCGGGCCGACTCCGGTCAGAAACAGCAGGAACATGGCGATGGGAATATTCACGCGATTGAAAAATGGCGGCCCGACGCTGATCTTCGATCCGCGGACAGCCTCGGAAAGCACCGGGAAGAGTGTGCCGGCAAGAACGGCGACGCAGGCAACCAGCAAAATCAAATTATTGAACAGGAAGCTGGACTCGCGCGAAAGCATGGAATCCAGTTGATTGTCGCTGCGCAGATAATCCTTGTTTTTGAAATAGGCCGCCAGGCACACGATGATAATCGTCAGCAAGAAGCCCCAGAACCAGTGGCCGATATTGGATTCCGCAAAGGCGTGCACGGAATTAACCGCGCCGCTGCGCGTTAAAGATGTTCCCAGGATGCACAACATGAATGTCAGAAACACCAGCCAGACATTCCAGACGCGCATCATCCCGCGTTTTTCCTGCATGATCACCGAGTGCAGGAAGGCCGTTCCCGTCAGCCATGGCATCAGCGATGCATTTTCAACCGGGTCCCAGCCCCAGTATCCGCCCCAGCCGAGCACGGCGTAGGCCCAGTGCGCGCCCAGCAGAATTCCCGCGGACTGGAAAGCCCATGCGATCATGGTCCAGCGGCGCGTCAAATGGATCCACTTCTCTCCCGGATACCGTCCCAGCAAAGCAGCCAGTGCAAACGCAAACGGAATCGTAAATCCGGTGTAACCCGAATACAGCGTGGGGGGATGAATGGCCATTTCCGGATACTGCAAAAGTGGATTCAGGCCGCTGCCGTCGGCGCGCGTCACCATGTGCATCAGGCCGCCGGCTCCCGCTCCCGCGAACACTTGATACGGGCTGGCGATGAAATTATTCATCGTGAGGAAGAAAATCTGCACGCCCGCCATCACCACGCCGACGTACGGCATCAGTTCTGGATGCTTGCCGCGGTAGGTAAAGAGAACGGAGAACACATAGATGGATAGCAGGAAACTCCAGAACAGCAGTGAGCCTTCCTGTCCCGACCAGAGAGCGGAAAATTTGTAATACGGCGCGAGAGAGCGATTGCTGTGCGCGGCAACGTAGACCATCGAAAAATTGTCGGTGTAAAATAAATAAACCATGCTCGCCGTTCCCATCCAGATGAGAACGCAAACGGCGAACCCCGCATTGCGGGCTGATTTAATTAACAGCGGATGGCGGGTAATAATCGCGGCAATGCCCCCGACAATCGCGTACACCGCGAAGGCAAACGACAACAGGAGTGCGTAGGAGCCGAATATATCCAACTTAAAACCTCGCTTCCGGCCGGGTCAAAAAATCTGGGGTAACTCCTGCTGGTCAATTCCCTGCTGGTCCCTGCTGGAGCGCCCCGAACATCCAACGAAAATTCGACTAGCTCTTCCGGTCTTGATACGCGCCAGCCGATCCATTGGCCGGCTGTCCCTGATTGGGGGCAGCTTCATATTTAGACGCGCACTTGGCCTGAACCGTCTCGGCGACAAAGCGGCCATCGGGCTGAACTTTGCCTTCCACCAGGCATTGTGCGCCGTCCTTAAATGTGTCTGGCAGCGGATCGGTGCCTACGTAGCTGACGGGCATGCCTTTGCCCTGCTCGACGAGAACAAAATCAATTCGTCCGGAATAGTGCTGGATCGAGCCGGCTTTCACGTCGCCGCCAACGCGAAGCCGCTGATGCAGCGCGGAGCCGCTTAACGTGGGAATTTCAGAAATTGTGTGGTAATACGTTTTGCTCTGCTGCGCGCCGACGTATGCCAGGCAGGAGATCGCCACAACGATGATTCCCGCGCCGATAGCAAATTTCGATTTGGCTTTCACGAGCTTCCCCCTGCTGTTAACTATTGCTAGGTCTGCTTAGGCTAAATTCTATCATATTCCGAAATGGGATATTAAGCCGGTGCGCCAATTGACACCACTGTACGAAGGCCAGCACGGAACACTGTCCTGGCGGACAGGTCTCCCGGACTGGGCACCGCCAGAGGTTGGCGATTCTGCAGCAATAAGAGCGGGCCCATGCCCGATTCTTCCAGTGTTTCAATTAGGGGCTTCACGTTGCTTCCCAAAAGCACGATGTGCTTGGGCTTGTAGTTAAATTGAATTCGCCGAACCAGCGCCGGGATGAGCGAAGCGATTGCCGTAGATGCATTCCCACTTTCGTCCGGAATCGGACATTCCGATATATAGGACATGTAGAAGCCCCTGCGCTGGAATTCAGCAAGCCTGGCCGCGTCGTTCATGGACCGATCCGCTTCGGTTGAAGCCTTCGCGGATGGAGCCGCAATTTCGAGGGCATCCATTAGCGAATCAAAGAAATCCCGAGATTGCGGAGGTCCGTAAAAATCATCCGCCGGGTTTTGCAGCGGAGCAAGGACCACGAAGAGCAAATTCATGTGGACGGGGCGAAAGCGAGTGGCGAGTTCCAGGCGTGCGACGCGCTCGGCGATATGAACAGGCGAAGCCGGGTATCCGCACCCGTCGCAGAGGATCGGATAAGAAGTATTTGCCATGCGGATAGAGTATCGCACAGGAACGTTGGAACCAATGATGCGACGACGGAGGAACCGCCTGAGGATATTAGCGCCCCTGGGAACGCCAATCTCCCGATTGGCGCGGTTGGCATATTTATTGAAAAACGCCAATCGGGAGATTGGCGTTCCCAGGGCTTCCAACAAATGTTCCGGGGAGGAAAATTTACAAATTTAGCGCCTCGCACTGTTTTGAAAATAAAAGTTGAAGGGCGCGCCGCAATCGGGGGCGGAGCGCCCTTCGATGCTCAAAACCCGAGGCCCGGGGGGTTCCAGGGGAGGAACTCGAGCCTCGAGAATGAGCAAACCCATGTCTGCCTGGTCATTCAACACGAAGGGCGAAAAATAGTTGCGCGAAATAGTAAGGTAAAGATGAGGAAGTGCTGCTGAGATTCGGTTCGGGCGGGACTATGCGCGGAATACTTCGACTCTTACTTGCGAAGTTTCCTTTGCAGGCAATACTTGAGCTCGGGGCTGATCTCGGTAATTTCCATGCCCGGGCTTACCAGAAACTTGCAACTGAGCAGTTCGTGCGGCTGATCTTCGTCCAGGAGCTTTCCGGTGACGCGGCAATACTGGCAGTCCTGATTCCAGCAGAATCGGCCGTACGGGATGGTTTCGGGGCTAATGTATTGAAAGGCGCGGAGAATGGTATTTTTTTCCGGGACCTCAAAAATTTTCCCAAGAATCTTGATTTCCACCAGGCGTTCGTAAGGACGAAATACCTGAGTTGTCCCGTTTGCAGCGGGTGCTTCCGACACTTGTGTATCACTCTGCTTTGGCATGAGAGGCCCGTCTCCGTTCATTCAGACTAGACGAGTTATTGCAGTGCAACAATGGAGATGCGGGCAAGTGATGCGAATGCAGCAATGGCGTGCTGGAACGTTGCGTAGAACAGGCTTCCGCCTGTCTGGTTTGGATTTGCCTCGCCGGGCGGAAAACCAGACAGGCGGAAGCCTGTCCTACTGGATCGCGAAACGGATTTTAGGCAAGCTTCGCGGAAGGGAGGATGGAATGACGGTTTTCGCGGAGAAAACTTTTAGCCGCGAGTGGTTTCAAAAAACAGGCCCATGCGGCGGAATTTCATGTAGCGGCGTTCGAGCAGTTCGAGGGGCTTCAAGACCAGAAGATCGCGCAGGGAGCGGTCGAGGACGCGGTCCAAAAGGGCGGCCGCCGCTTCGTGATCCAAATGCGCGCCGCCTTCCGGTTCAGGAATAATTTCATCAATGATGCCAAGCTCGTTGAGGTCGTTCGCGGTGATCTTCAGGGCTTCCGCAGCCGTTTCCGCTTTGCTGGGATCGCGCCACAATATCGAGGCGCACCCTTCCGGCGAGATGACGGAATAAACTGAATTTGCCAGCATGTTGACTCGATCGCCGATGGCGATGGCCAGCGCTCCGCCCGAGCCTCCCTCGCCGGTGATCGTCACCACAATGGGAACGGGAATTCGCGCCATTTCGCGCAAATTTCGCGCGATCGCTTCCGCCTGGCCGCGCTCCTCAGCGTCAATGCCGGGATAGGCGCCGGGCGTATCAATGAACGTGAAAATCGGGCGGCCAAATTTTCCGGCAAGCTGCATCACGCGCAAAGCCTTGCGATAGCCCTCGGGTTTGGCCTGTCCAAAATTCAAGGCCACGCGTTGTTTGGTGTCGCGGCCTTTTTGCTGGCCGACCAGGACGACCGGGCGGCCTTTATATTTTGCGAATCCGGCGATCATCGCGGCGTCGTCGCCGTAGGCCCGGTCTCCGTGCAATTCGTGAAAATCCTCGAAGAGCAGACGGACGTAATCCATCATGTAGGGCCGCTGAGCATGGCGCGCGAGCAATGTGCGCTGCCAGGGGCCGAGGTGCTCAAAAAATTCGTGACGCAATTGGGTGACTTCGCCGCGCAGGCGGTCCAGATCGGCGGCGGGGATTTCCGGCCGGGCCAGGCGCTGCAGATTTTCGACTTCGCGCCGAAGTTTTTCGATTTCGTCTTTTTGTGAATCTCGCTTCATATAGGTAAGGAATTAAGCTAGCCGCGCGCTTCCAGGTTTACCGCATTTTCCCCGCACAGCCGGCAAACTTCGCGAACCAGTTCCTGATCCGCGCGCACGCGTTGATCGGCGCGCAACGTGGCGACGGCGCCTTCGGAGGAAACCAAATCAAACGCCACCGAGCACGAACCCGGCTTGCCGGCAAACAGCTCTTTCAATTCATCCATCTTGCCGGAATCCATCGCCGCCATATCCACGCGGACGCGCATTACGCCGGGCGTCCGCGGGCCCATGTCTTCCAGCTTGCGTGCTTCCATCACGGCCAGGCGCGTCCCGGCCTCTTCCACGTTGACGCGGCCTTTCAGGATCAGCGGCGCATTACTTTTAAAGACGGCTTCCAGGCGCGCGAACGATTCGGGAAAAGCCAGAACCTCCAGCACGCCAGTGGTGTCCTGCAAGGTAAGGATACCCCAGCGGTCGCCCTTGCGCGATCTCATGCTGCGCATGGCGATTACGATTCCGGCAACGGCGATCTCTTCTCCATTTTTGCGGCCTTCCACGGCCGCCAGGTCCACGGCTTTCAACTCCGCAAGTTTGGCGGCGTATTTGGAAAGGGGATGCCCGGAAATATAAAAACCGACAGTGGAAAATTCCGAGGCCAGCATTTCGTGCTCGGGCCATTCTTCCAGGTCCGGCAAAGGTTCATCGGCGGGCTCGGGCGCGGCGGCTGCCCCGCCGAAAAGGCCGTGCTGGCCGGAGGCTTTCTCGCGGCTGAGGCGCTGGGCGCGTTCCATGGCGCGGTCAATGACGGCAAACATCTGGGAACGGCGAGCGCCAATGGAATCCATGGCGCCGGATTTGATCAGGCTTTCCAGAACTCGGCGATTGAGCAGGCGCGGATCAATGTGGTCGCAAAACTGATAAATGGAATGGAAGCGGCCGAGTTCGGTGCGCGCTTCGAGGATTCCCTTCACCGTGTTTTCACCGACGTTTTTAATGGCGCGCAATCCGAAGCGGATCGCTTCGCCGACCGGCGTGAAATCCAGATCGCTGGAATTCACGTCGGGAGGAAGCACGGTGATTCCCATGCTGCGGGATTCGTTGATATATTTCACGACTTTTTCGGTGTTGCCCGTTTCCGAAGTCATCAGCGCGGCCATGAACTCGACCGGGTAGTGTGTTTTCAGATAGGCCGTCTGATACGCCAGCAAGGCGTAGGCGCAGGAGTGCGATTTATTGAATCCGTAACCGGCGAATTCCGCCATCAGGTCGAAAATCTTTTCCGCTTTTTTTGCGGAAAATTTTCGAGTGGCGCTTCCGGCCAGGAATTTTTCCTTTTGCGCGGCCATCTCGGCGTGGTTCTTTTTGCCCATGGCGCGGCGCAGAATGTCCGCTTCGCCCAGGGAAAAGCCCGGCAGGCGGTTGGCAATCTGCATGACCTGTTCCTGATACAGGATGACGCCGTAGGTTTCCTCGAGAATTTCCTTTAGCTCGGGGAGGTCGTAAGCAACTTTTTTCTTGCCGTGTTTTCTATTGATGAAGTCGTCGATCATGCCGCCCTGGATCGGGCCGGGGCGGTAGAGAGCGTTGAGCGCGGTAAGGTCTTCGAGGCGTGTGGGCTGGTAACGGCGCAGAATGTCCCTCATGCCGTGGGATTCAAACTGAAAAATTGCCGTGGTTTCGCCGCGCGCAAAAAGTTTGTAGGTCGCTTCATCGTCCAGGGGAAGCGACCCCAGGTCCACGTGAACGTTGCGATTTTGCTCGACCATGCGCACGGCGTCGTCCAGGACGGTGAGCGTGGTGAGGCCCAGGAAATCCATTTTCAGCAGGCCGATATGCTCGAGGCCCTTCATGTCGTATTGCGTGGTGATTTCTTCCCTGCTGGACTTGTACAGCGGAACGATGTTGGTGAGCGGTTCGGGAGAAATCACGACGCCCGCGGCGTGCGTGGAGGCGTGCCGCGCCAGGCCTTCCAGGCGCTTGGCCACTTCCATCATGTCCACATAGCGCGCGTCGCTTTCGATTTGCGCGCGGAGTTGCGGGGCCTGCTTCAGCGCTTCATCGAGCGTGATGTTCAGTTGATTCGGGATGAGTTTGGCGATGCGGTCCACTTCGCCGTAGGGCAGGTCCATGGCGCGCCCCACGTCCTTGATCGCCGCCTTTGCCGCCATGGTGCCAAAGGTGATGATTTGTGCGACGTTTGCGCGGCCGTATTTCCCGGTGACGTACTCGATGACTTCGCCGCGGCGCCTCATGCAAAAATCAATATCGATATCGGGCATGGACACGCGCTCGGGATTCAGGAAGCGCTCGAACAGCAAATCGTATTGCAGCGGATCAACGTCCGTAATCTGCAGTGCGTAGCTGACCAGGCTGCCCGCGGCGGAGCCCCGGCCCGGGCCCACGGGAATTCCCTGCGACCGCGCGTGGCGGATGAAATCCCAGACGATCAAAAAATATCCGGCGTACTTCATCTGCTTGATCATCCGGATTTCGTTGGTCAGGCGGGTTTCGTATTCGGCCAGCGTTTTTCTTAAAATGCCGGTCTTGGCGCGCGCTTCCAGCACGGGCACGCGCGACACGAATCCCTCGCGCACCACGGCCTCAAAAAAAGTGTCGACGGTATGCCCTTCGGGCACTTGAAAATCCGGGAAGGAATTTCGCACCGCTTCGATTTTTACGTCGCAGCGCTCGGCAATGGCCACGGTGCGTTCGAGTGCTTCGGGAATTTCGCCGAACACCTGCGCCATTTCCTCGGCGGTCTTGAAAAAAAATTGGTCGGTGGCGAATTTCATGCGGTGCGTGTCGCTCATGGTCTTGCCGGTTTGAATGCACAGCAACACTTCCTGGGCATGGGCGTCGGAATGTTTCAGGTAGTGGCAATCGTTGGTGGCGACAAGGGGAATTCCAGATTCTTTCGACAGCGAGACGATTTGAGGATTGACGCGCTTTTCGACGTCCAGGCCCTGATCCTGAATTTCCAGGAAGAAGTTTCCTTTTCCGAAGATGTCGCGCAGGCGGTAGGCCGCCTCGCGCGCCTGCTCGGGCCGCTCTTCCACCAGATTTTGGGTCACCGCGCCGCTCACGCATGCCGACAGCGCGATCAGGCCGTTGCTATG
>Ga0075026_100001299_pt1 | contig 10488 bp, 8 predicted proteins | sample Str012_2_FD_71392 | JGI IMG/M metagenome (GOLD analysis project Ga0075026, IMG submission 71392) | Freshwater sediment microbial communities in response to fracking from Pennsylvania, USA - Straight Creek_MetaG_SC_2012 | ecosystem: Environmental > Aquatic > Freshwater > Creek > Sediment...
GGTTTGTTCGTCTCGGGGAACGGCCGGATCAGCTCGCCCTCGTCGGCCACGATGTGGCGCACCTCCGCGTCGGTGGAGAGCGCCTTGAGGTCGACGCCCGCGCAGAAGGCGGGATCGGCGCCGGTGAGGATGATGACGTCGACATCGTCGCGCGCATCGCACGCCGCCATTGCGTCGGGCAGCGCGGCGGTGAGCGCGGGGTTGAGCGCGTTGCGCGACTCGGGCCGATTGAGGGTCACCACCGCCACCCGATCGGTCACATCAACCAGGATCACGTTGTCGCTCATCTCGTCACCGTCCTGTCCATCGCGGCTCGCGCTTCTCGAAGAACGCGGCCATTCCTTCGCGGATGTCGTCGCTGGCGCGGATGGTGTCGGTCGCGCCCGCCGTCGCCTGCCACCCGAGCTCGTCGCGTTCCGCGACGGTCTGTTCGAGCGCGCGCAAGCTGGCCCGCGCCGCGACCGGGCCCGCCGCGCACACCCGGGCCGCGAGAGCCAGCGCCGCGTCAACTGCGTGACCCGGTTCGGCGATCACGTTCACGAACCCCAACGCGTACGCGCGTTCCGGGTCGAGCCGGTCGCCGGTGAGTGCCATCTCCCTCGCGACATTGAGCGGGAGCGCCCGCGGGGTGCGGAACAGACCACCACAGGTGGGCACCAAGCCTCGCTTCACCTCCGGGAGACCAAACGACGCGGTACGCGCCGCGACGACGAGGTCGCACGCGAGCACGATCTCGAACCCGCCTCCGAGCGCGGGACCCTCCACCGCGGCGATCAGCGGCTTCACGCGGTCGCGCCGGATCAGCCCGTACTCGCCGCCGCGTTCGGTGGCTGCGCTCGACGGCTTCTGCCGGGCGAGGTCGCTCCCGGCGGAGAACACCGTTGTGGTCCCGGTGAGGACGCCGACCCACAGCTCCGGATCGTCCTCGAGAAGGTCGAGCGCGGCGCTGATGCCGTCGGCGAGCTCGTCGTCGATCGCGTTGCGCTTCTCTTCACGCTGGATCCTGATGATGAGCACGCGCTCGCGCGTCTCGGTCTGCACGGGCATGCGCGGAGTCTACGGTCGACGGCGCGATCAGGGTTCGAGCACGACCTTGATCGCGCCGGATGAGCGGTCGCCCGAAGTGCGGAACGCCTCCACCGCGTCATCGAGGCCGAAGCGGTGGCTCACGAGTGCTCCGGCGATCTCGGGGCGTGCCGCCAGCAACGCGGCGGCGGCCTCGAACTCGCGCGCGCCGTGGTCGTGGCCGTACATCGCCGCGGGAACGACCGTCGCCTCTTTGGTCAACAGGTCGGTGCCGATACTCACCGGCTCCCAGTAGGTGGCAGCGACGAGGAGGGTGCCGCCGGGGCGCACTCGCCCGACCGCACCGTCGAGCGACGACTGCGAGCCGGCGGCATCGACGACGACGTCGTACTCGTCGGCGACCGTGCGCCGCGCGCCCAGCATCTCGCCGGCCGCGTGCTGGTGGTCGTAGCGCGCCGACAGATCGACGTCGACGCCCTGCGATCGCGCCACTGCCGTGATCGCCAATCCGATCGACCCGCCACCGATCACCAGAATGCGCGCGCCGAAGTGGACGTCGACCCTTCCGAGTGCGTGGCCGGCGACGGCTAGTGGCTCCACCAACGCGCCGATCGACGCGTCGACGCCGTCGGGTAGGGGCACGAGGCAACTGCGGTCGACGATCACCTCCTCCGCCAACCCGCCGTCGACCGAGAGGCCGTGCAGTCGGCTGAGCCCGGTGCGGCACTGCTGCGTCTCGCCCGCGCGGCACCGATCGCACGTGCCACACCACACGTTGGGCTGCACCGCGACCGCGGTGCCGTCGTCGAGCACGCCGGCGAATTCGTGACCGAGGGTCACCGGTATGTTCCAAGCCGCGAGGTGGAGGTCGGACCCGCAGATCCCGCACGACCGCACGCGCACCCGCACCGGATCAGTGGCGTGTGCCGGCGTCGTCGACTCCACGTCGACCACGCCCACCCCGCCGTCGCCATCGGCCCGGACCGCTCGCATCGGCGTCGAGTCTGGCAGGTCCCGGCCCCGGGAGTGGGCGGAGGACCCCGCTACGCTTCGGCCGTCAGAACGGCGACAAGCGGTGGAGCAACGATGGCGGATCTTGGTTTCGACGGCAAGGTGGCGATCGTCACCGGTGCAGGCGGCGGACTGGGGCGAGAGCACTCCTTGTTGCTCGCGAGTCGCGGCGCGCTGGTGGTCGTCAACGACGTCGGTGGCGCGGTCGACGGCACCGGTGGTGACGCGACCCCCGGCCAGCTCGTGGTCGACGAGATCAAGACGGCTGGCGGCGAGGCCGTCCTCGACACGCACACGGTGGCGACCCCCGAGGGTGGCGCCGCCATCGTCCAGACCGCGATCGACGCCTTCGGTCGCGTCGACATCGTCGTGAACAACGCGGGCATCCTGCGCGACAAGAGCTTCCACAACCTGACGCCCGAATTCGTCGACCCGGTGATCGACGTGCACCTGCGCGGCGCGTTCAACGTCACCCAGCCCGCGTGGGTCCACATGCGCGGGCAGTCGTACGGTCGGGTGATCGTCACCGCGTCGTCGGCCGGCATCTTCGGCAACTTCGGTCAGGCGAACTACGGCGCCGCGAAAATGGGCCTCGTCGGACTCGCGCACGTGCTCGCGCAGGAAGGCGAGCGCTACAACATCAAAGCCAACGCGGTTGCGCCGGTGGCCGGCACGCGCATGACGCGCGAGATCTTCGGCGACCTCGCCGACAAGCTCGCGCCGGGTCTGGTGTCACCGGTCGTCGCGTGGCTCGCGCACGAGGACTGCCCGGTGTCGGGTCACATCTACTCCGTCGGCGGTGGCCGGGTGGCGCGCGTGTTCGTGGCGGAAGGTCCCGGCTACATGCGATCCGACGCCCCGCTCACCATCGAAAACGTCCGCGACCACTTCGACGAGATCGAGCGCATCGATGACTTCACCATCATGCGCAACGCGACCGACGAGCTCCGCCTGCTCGCCAAGCTGCTGAGCTGACGCAGCCCATCGGGTTGGAGGTACCCATGACGACGACCGACGCGAAGACCGAGACCGCCGATGACGTGACTTCCGAGGTCACCGCCTGGCTGGAAGAGAACTGGGACCCCGACCTCACGGTCGAGGAGTGGTGGGACCGCCTGGGCCGGTCGGGATGGGCGATGCCGATCTGGCCGGTCGAGTGGTACGGCCGCGGGTTGGCGCGTGCCGACGGCGTGAAGGTCCAGCAAGCCATCACCGCGTTCGGCGCGCTCGGCGCGCCCGGTGGGCTCGGCACCCTGCTCGCCGGCCCGACGATCACCGTGCACGGAACCGACGAACAACGCGAGCGCTACCTCCTCGACATCGTCACCGGCCGGCGCGCATGGTGCCAGCTCTTCAGCGAGCCGGGCGCGGGCTCCGACCTCGCTGGCCTCAACACCCGGGCCGAGCGCGACGGTGACGAGTGGATCGTCAACGGTCAGAAGGTGTGGACCTCCGGTGGTCACTGGGCCGATCTCGGCATGTTGCTCGCGCGTACCGACGCCGACGTGCCCAAGCACCAGGGCATCACCTACTTCGCCGTCGACATGCGCCAGCCCGGTATCGAAGTCCGCCCGCTGCGCGAGCTCACCGGGCGTGCGATGTTCAACGAGGTGTTCCTCACCGACGTGCGCGTGCCCGATGACGGCGCGATCGGCGGCGTCAACAACGGCTGGGCAGTGGCCAACACCACCCTGATGTTCGAACGCAGTGGGCTCGGCGCGGGTGGAGGCAGCGCGGGCCTCGCCGCACTTCCGGGCACGGTGGCGGGCGACCTCGGGAAACGCGTCGGCGACTTCATGCGCGAACGCGATCGGATCTCGGGATCCAGCGGACTCGGTCCGTCGGTGAAAAGCCTCAGCGCGCTGGCGCGGGAGAACGGATCCATCGAAGATCCCGATGTCCGGCAACAGCTCGTGCGCCTGTTCAGCATGAACGAGATCGCCCGCTACACCAACCTGCGTCAACGCGCGCTCGCGCGGTCGGGCCAGGAGATCGCCGGGCTCGGCAACATCGCCAAGCTGTCGATGAGCCGGATCCTGCGCCTCACGCGCGACCTCAGCGGTCGCATCCTCGGTCCCTACGCCACGCTCCACGGCTACACCCCCGAGTCGGCAGACGCGCTCGCCGACGCCACCGGCGGTGCGGCGCAGGCCGGCATCACCGAGGCGATGCTGTTCGCGCAGGCGCCGCAGATCTACAGCGGCACCGACGAGATCCAGCACAACATCATCGGTGAGCGGGTGCTCGGCCTGCCCAAGGAGCCCAGCGCCGACAAGGGCAAGCCCTTCCGGGAGCTCCCGAAAAACGGCTGACCAACCCGCTGGCTCTCAAGTGGCATCGGTTGCGTGCCGATCCGCGTGCGATGGGACGGTTGCAGGGCAGGGGACTCTTGTTCGGCGCGGCGTTGGTCGTCGTTATCGTGGGCGCGTCGGCATCGGCACTGGTGTTCCAGGGCCGCGACGACGGACCCTCAGTGCGCGCGGTCGCCGCGTCATCGACGAGTTCGACGACGTCCACCTCGACGTCGACCTCCACGTCGACAACCTCGACCTCGACGACAACTTCCACCACGACGACGATCCCATTCACCCCGCCCGCTCCGGATCCCGCGCCGGCACCGGCCGCGGAACCGGCGCCCGCACCCCCCGTCTTCGTGCCGGTCCCCGCGGCCGGGCCTGCATGTGACGGTGGTGGAGGTGCGGTCGTCGACGCCATGAACGGCGACCGATCGGCCAACGGTCTCGGAGCGCTCTGCGGGAACGCCCAACTCGCGGGGATCGCCCAGAGCTGGGCCAACTGGATGGCCGAACACGGCTCGTTGAGCCACCAGGATCTCGGCGCCGTGCTCGGTGGCACGTCGTTCTCGACGATGGGCGAGAACATCCTGGACGGACCCGCGGGCATGTCGCCGGGCGCGATGGAATCGGCGTGGATGCAGTCGGCGCCGCACCGGGCGAACATCCTCAACGGCGCCTTCCGCGCCGTGGGCGTTGGCATCGCGACCGGGCCCGATGGCCGGGTGTGGGTTGCCGTCGACTTCGGCGGCTGACCGATCGGGAGACTTCGGGTAAGTTCGCGACCCGTGGCGCTCCTCAACGTCGAATCCGTCTCGGTGCGTTTCGGTGGTCTCCAGGCATTGGCCGCTGTCACCATCGACGTCCCCGAGCACGAAGTGACGGGCCTCATCGGTCCGAACGGCGCCGGGAAGACGACGCTCTTCAACGTGATCACCGGGCTCCAGCCGCCCACGGGCGGCACCGTCGTGCTCGACGGCAAAGACATCACCAACACCAAGCCGCACCAGCGCGCGCGGCTCGGTATCGGGCGCACCTTCCAGCGCCTCGAGACGTTCGGGACCTTGAACGTGCGCGACAACGTGCTCGTCGCCGCGGAGATGCGCCGGGGTTGGTCGCGCGAAAAGTTCAAGCCCGGCGACCTCGCCGACGAGTTGATCGAACGCATCGGGATTACCTCGGTGGCCCAGGAACGGGTCGATCGCCTCCCCACGGGCACGCAGCGTCTCGTCGAGATGGCGCGCGCACTCGCGACCAAGCCGCGAGTCCTGCTGCTCGACGAACCATCGTCGGGCCTCAACGAGTCGGAGACTGCCGACTTCTCCGAATTGCTCATCGAACTTGCTGCCACCGGTCTTGCCGTTCTGCTCGTCGAGCACGACATGGGCCTGGTGATGAGTTCGTGTCACCACATCCACGTGCTCGACTTCGGGCAGATCATCGCGTTCGGTACGCCCACCGAGGTGCAGGCGAACGCGCTGGTGCGCGCCGCGTACCTGGGGGAAGGCGACGAAGCGGAAGAGGTCCCCGCAGACCAGCAGGCGCTGCTCGCCGAAGTGTCGGCGCTCCAGACCGAGGTGCGCGCCGAGACCGACGCGCCCAACGGCACCTCGCCCACGATCTCGGTGTCGGAGGTCGCGCCCGCGCCCGCCGCAGCACCGGGACAAGCGACGCCCGGCGCGGCCATCGAGCTCGTCGACGTGAAGGCGGCCTACGGCAGCATCGATGTGCTCCACGGCGTGAACATCACCATCCCGCCCGGCACCGTCTACGCCCTGCTCGGTCCGAACGGCGCGGGCAAGAGCACGACGCTGAAGGTCGCGAGCGGTCGGCTCAATCCCACGGGGGGCGACGTCTTCTACCTGGGCGAGCGCATCAACGGTCGTGCCTCCGACCGCCTCGCGCGCGACGGACTGTGCACGATCCCCGAGGGCCGCGGCATCTTTCCGAACCTCACCGTGCTCGAGAACCTGCGCACCATGACCTACTCGGGCGTGTCGCTCAGCACGGTCGAGGATCGGGCCTACGCCCGCTTCCCGCGGCTCAAGGAGCGGCGCAAGCAGATGGCGGGCACGCTGTCGGGCGGCGAGCAGCAGATGCTGGCGATCGCGCGCGCGATCGGCACCGACCCGAAGGTGCTCTTGCTCGACGAGCTGTCGATGGGGCTCGCGCCCCTCGTGGTCTCCGAGCTCTACGACGTCGTGAAGCGCATCGCCGCCGACGACGTGTCGATCCTCGTGGTCGAGCAGTTCGCCCACGAGGTGCTCGACGTCGCCGACGTCGCGGCCATCATCCTGCACGGCCACATCGAGATGGAAGGTCGCCCCGCCGACATCGCCGACGCGCTCCAAGACGCCTACCTCGGCGGCGCCATCAGCACCTGATCGAGCCGCGACGTCCGCGCCGCGAGAGGGGCTCCTATGCTCCGCGGTCTGTCTGGCAGCAGCCAGGCGACGCCGAGATCGAGGAGCGGCAATGAAGCGGATCTGGGGGGCGGCCGTCTGCGTCGCCATCGTCGTGAGCGTGGCGGGGTTGAGTTCCGCCGCGAGCGCGCAGTCGAGCAGCAGTCAGAAGCCGAAGGCGACCGACGTGGGGATCACCGACAAGGAGATCCACATCGCGGTGATCGCCGACGTCGACAACCCGATCGTGCCCAACCTGTTCAAGTCGTCGGTCGACGCGGTGAAGGGCGTCGCCAACTACCTGAACAGCAAGGCCGGTGGCGGCGGGTTGGCCGGTCGCAAGGTCGTGGTCGACTTCTACGACTCGAAGCTGAACGCCAATGCCACGACCAACGCCGAGATCCAGGCGTGTGAGAACGACGTGGCCATGGTGGGTACCTCGGCGGTGTCGCTGAGTTCGGTCGACAACATGCGCAACTGCAAGGACTCGACGGGCGCGGCCACGGGCCTCCCCGACGTGCCGTTCGTGACCACTGCGTTGGTGCAGCAGTGCTCCGACCAGTCGTTCCCGATGGCGCCCCCGCAGGTCGACTGTGCCACCAAGGACCAGCACCCGCAGACGTTCCGCGCCAACGTTTCCCGCGGTCGTTACTTCAACAAGAAGTACGGCGAGGGGAAGCTCCACGGCGCCTACATCTTCGGCAGTGACTCGAAGTCGGCCCGCGACTCGTCCTTCACGAGCGGCGGTGCCCTGAGAACGATCGGAATCAAGTCTGACAAGGATTTCGACGTGTCGGGCTTCGCCAACCAGTCGGCCTACACGCCGATCGTGCAGGACATGAAGACCCAGGGTTCGAACTACGCCCAGACGTCCACCGCGTCCGGCACCACCCTCCTCCGCAAGGAGGCGACGCTCCAGGGCCTCACCAACGTGAAGGTCTGGGATTGCGGGGTGGGCTGCTACGACAAACAGTTCATCAGCAACGGCGGTTCCGACGTCGATGGTCAGTACGTCGACACGCTGTTCCTGCCCTTCTACAGCAAGGCCGAACAGAAGGCGAACCCCTCCACCGCCAACTTCGTGAAGTACACCGGCGCCGACAAGGTCGCCAGCTTCGGGGCGTACGCGTGGGCCGCGGGCCTCGCCTTCCGCGACGCGGTGAACGCGGCGGCGAAGAACAACGGCGGCGTCAACGGGGTCACCCGCAAGACGATCTTCGAGGAGCTCAACAAGATCCACAAGTTCGACGCCGACGGCATGTTCGCGCCCATCGACCTTGCCGGCCGGGGCATTTCGAACTGCAGCGTGACCATGCAGGTGCAGAAGGGCCAGTTCGTGCGGGTGGAGCCGACGAAGCCCGGGACCTTCGCATGCTCGCCCAAGAACACGATCAGTTGGAAACTCGACATCTTCACCGGGAGCTGAGCCGAACCTGACCGATCCCCTCCCGGCTGGCCTTCATCGGATGCCTTGTCGGGAGGGGTCGGCCGTTCTATGCTGCCGCTCGAACCTGACGACCCGTCAGATTGGCGATCGTCAAGCACCCGTTGCTCCGCAGCGGGCACATCCTTTCCAGGGGGGAACTGATGAAACGAACTCGTTGGGTGGCGCTCGCCGCCGTCTTGATTGTGTCGTTGGGCACCTTGACGGCCACCGCGGTCACGGCCGGGGCGCAGTCGAGCAGCAACGAGAAGCCCAAGGCCACCGACATCGGGATCACCGCCACGGAGATCCACATCGCGGTGATCGCCGACGTCGACAACCCGATCGTGCCGAACCTGTTCAAGGCCGCCAAGGACGCGGTCGAGGGTTTCGCGAAGTACCAGAACGCAAACGGCGGTCTGGCGGGTCGCAAGGTCGTGGTCGATTTCTACGACTCGAAGCTGAACGCCAATGCCACGACCAACGCTGAGATCCAGGCGTGTGAGAACGACGTCGCGATGGTGGGTACCTCGGCGGTGTCGCTGAGCTCGGTCGACAACATGCGCAACTGCAAGGACTCAACGGGCGCGGCCACGGGCCTCCCCGACATCCCGTTCGTGTCGACCGCGCTCGTGCAGCAGTGCTCGGATCAATCGTTCCCGATGGCGCCGCCGCAGGTGATCTGCTCCACGGCGACGCAACACCCGCAGACGTTCCAACCGAACATCGGCCGGGCGTACTACTACAACCAGAAGTACGGCAAAGGGAAGATCCACGGCATCTACATCTTCGGCAGCGACTCGAAGTCGGCCCGCGACTCGTCATTCGTGAGCGGGATCGGCCAACTGCGCACCCAGTGCTGCACATCCGACAAGGACTTCGACGTGTCGGGCTTCGCCAACCAGTCGGCCTACACGCCGATCGTGCAGGAGATGAAGAACGCCGGATCGAACTACGCCCAAGCCACCCAGTACCAGCAGACCGTCCTCCTCCGGAAGGAGGCGACCCTCCAGGGCCTGACCGGGGTGAAGGTGTGGGACTGCACCGTGGGTTGCTACGACAAGCAGTTCATCTCGACCGCCGGTGCCGACTCCGATGGTCAGTACGTCGACACGCTGTTCCTGCCCTTCTACAGCAAGGCCGAACAGAAGGCGAACAAGTCGCTGGCCAACTTCGTGAAGTACACCGGTGGTGGCGGCGCGGCCAGCTTCGGTGCCTACGCGTGGGCTGCGAGCTTCGCCTTCCGCGACGCGGTGAACAACGCGGTCAAGAACAACGGCGGAGTCAACGGGGTCACCCGGAAGACGATCTTCGCGGAGTTGAACAAGATCCATGCGTTCAACGCCGACGGCATGTTCGGCACCATCGACCTCGCCGCCCGGACCACGTCGCCTTGCCACGTGCTCATGCAGGTGACGAAGGGTGACTTCAAGCGCATCTTCCCGACCAAGGTCGGCACCTTCGACTGCGCGAAGAAGAACGTCACCAGCGTCAAGCTTGACGTGTACGGGAAGTAGTCCCCATGATGAGAACCGGTGCCCCCGCTTCGGCGGGGACACCGGCCTCGTCGTTCGACCCATGCCGGTGATGGAGGACCAATGACGGCGATCGCGGCGCGCGCCAGGAACACCTCGCCCGAGTCTCGCCGAACGCTCGTCGCCGGGTTGGTGGTCGCGCTCTTCGTCGGCGTCATCTGTTACATGTCGTGGGCGGGGAATCCCGTCACGGTCAACTCGATCACCTTCTGGTTGATCGTCGGCGTCACCTACGGGTCGGTCTACGCCGTCGCGGCTACGGGTCTCGTCGTCACCTACACCACCTCGGGCATCTTCAACTTCGCCCAGGGCGCCATCGGCATGTTCCTGGCCTACGTGTTCTGGCAGTTGCAGGTCGACTGGGGCATCCAGACGCTCGCGGCGCTGCTGCTCACCGTGTTCGTGGCCGCGCCGCTCATGGGTGCGCTCATCGAGCGGGTGCTCATGCGCGCCATCGCCGACGCCCCGCTCGTCGCCCAGCTGGTGACCACGGTGGGGCTCATGCTCGCACTGATGGGGCTGGCCGGGCTGATCTGGGACCCGCAGGAAACGCGGCACATCAACCGGTTCTTCGGCACCAGCGGTTTCCAGATCGGCGAGACGCTGATGCCGTGGTCGCGGTTCATCACCATCGTCGTCGGGCTGGGCCTCGCGCTCGGGCTCAAGATCCTGCTGTCACGAACGCGCCTCGGCGTCGCGATGCGCGCGGTGGTCGACAACCGAGAGCTCGCCGGCCTGAACGGCATCAAGCCCGGGCGGGTGTCGATGTTCTCGTGGGCGCTCGGGTCGTCGATGGC
>Ga0075026_100001300_pt1 | contig 10486 bp, 6 predicted proteins | sample Str012_2_FD_71392 | JGI IMG/M metagenome (GOLD analysis project Ga0075026, IMG submission 71392) | Freshwater sediment microbial communities in response to fracking from Pennsylvania, USA - Straight Creek_MetaG_SC_2012 | ecosystem: Environmental > Aquatic > Freshwater > Creek > Sediment...
GTCTTAAGCGCGGGGGATTAGAACAAAAAATGCAATCGATTGCAACAATCGATTGCAATAGGTACTCGCTGCAGTCGCGGTGCACCAATGACGTCGGCTGTCAGATCAGGAAATAAGCAGAGAAGGACGATTTTGTTGCTAGGATACAACGTCTCTCGGCAAAGCCACATCGAAGGCCACGACCAGGCGCTCGCCCTGATCGAAGGGAATCGTTGAATGCCACATCGTGGAGGGAAAGAGCACCAGCCGGCCGACCTTGGGCTCAATTCGCGCATAGGGCGCCAGCTCGAGCTCGAGTTCGGGCGGCGGTGTACCAAATTGAATCCACCCCGCGGGTGTTGCACCCAATTGCGCCGCCTCGGGCAAGGCCACGTATAACGCCGAACTGATCCAGCCCAAGGGGTGGGTGTGGCTGACATGGAATCCCTGTGCCTGCAGCCGCACCGACCAACTGCCCGCAAACAGCACCGGCCCCTGAGGCATACGCGCCGCGCCGAGCAGCGGGTGCGCGGCATCGTGCGCGGGCAGTCCCGCGATATAAGCGCGCACCGCCTCCACAATCATGTCTTTCGAGCGCGCGATGATCGGCTCGTGCCGGAAGAACAACGGACGATCCGTTTGCGTTCCACCCCGCACCGATTGCTCCAGATAGGGTGCACGCGCCGTATGGAGTAGACGGAGCAGAGCCGCAAGCTCGGTCAATTCAATTGAGGATAGCGGCAGATCGAAGGTACTGATGTAGGGAGGCGAGCCATCCAGCCACTGTGCCCGCGGATCTGCGCGCAGGCGCCAGATCACGGACAGGTACGGCCAGGCCGTCCGCGCCGCGGACGAACGACTGAGTCGCAAGCCCACCGCCTCGGCTTTCGCCAGCTGCCTGGTGCGCAGGTAATGGCGGATTCGGCACAGCTCCACGCCGGCATCCATGACCGATTCCGTTTGCTGGAGTAATGCCTCGGTTTGATCTTGTGCGCCCGTTTCACTCGCGACGAAGAGTCTCGCCAGCGTGAAGGCCTTGCCCTCACCGAGTGCGCGCTCACCCTCATCGAGCACCGCCGTTGCGGCCTCCCAATCGCGCAGCATCGCCAGCGCGTAAAACCACCCAAGCCGCAGCGCCACGTTGCGTGGTTGAGCGCAGCAGGCTTCAGCGTAGCAGCTGGCAAAATCGCTCCGCTGGCCACGTGCCCAACGCATGGAACTCAGGCTCTTGTAACCCTCGAGCCAATCGGGGTTCGCCGACAGCACCTGGACCAGCAGTTCTTCGGCCGCCGCCTGTTGACCCTCGGCCGCCAGTGCGATAGCAGTCAGGCGCGTGACGTCGAGATCGTGAGGAGCAAGTTGGCGCGCGCGGGCAAACAACTCAGCCGCGGGCAAGCCCGATGCGAAGCGGGTCCGGGCGTAGTTCAATGCCGCTTCAGGATCATTGGGCAACAGCGCGGCAGCGCGTGCCATGGCTTCGGTGGCCTCCACCATGCGCTGCTCATCGCGATAGGCGCATCCCCGCGTCTGCCATATCTGCCCCTCCGGCTTACTCATTGTTCCGATGATTCTGCATACGTGCGCGGAGCTTAGCGCATTGGCGGTGCTAAGATCCGGCTGGGGGTTCGCCTCGAGATCGGCAGGCGGCACCTTCACAGTACCGGCGCGCACCACGACCGTATTCGTCCACTATCATTGAAAACATTCCTGTTCAATCCACGCGCCACGGTTCGTGTCGTAAAGTTCGACGACCGTCATTTCTGCCTGGTCGTTGATGACGCACCGCTTGACCCGGGGCGGACGGTGCAGATCGCTGCCGCCCGGCGCCGGACAGATTGACTATCAACGGCTTCTTCACGTGTTGACGAAATCTGGCGTTAATCAGTGATACCGCATATGGACCCCTCAGTGCGCGCCGGCTCCATTACCTCGGTGGTCATTTTGGGCGGCGGCACCGCCGGCTGGATGACAGCGGCGTCTTTGCTGCACCGGTTGGGGCGGCTGGGCGTCAAGGTCACGCTGATCGAGTCCTCGCAGATCGGCACCATCGGCGTGGGCGAAGCCACGGTGCCGGCGATCAAGCGCTACTTCGAGTCGCTCGGGCTCGATCCTTACGAAGTCATGCGCGCCACCAACGGCACCATCAAGCTCGGCATCAAGTTCGATGGCTGGCGGCATGAGGGCCACAGCTTCATCCATCCCTTTGGACGTTACGGCATCCAGGCGGGGCCAGTGGCCTTCCACAGCATCTGGAACCGGCTGCGCGCCGCCGGGGAAGCCGCGCCAATGGACGACTATTCGCTGGGCACGCAACTGTGCCGGGCCGGGCGCGTATTCCTGCAGCCAAGCGAGCCGCGTGGGGATTTCGAGCATTTCGACTGGGCGGTGCATTTCGATGCCGGGCGCTTCGCACAACTGCTGCGGCAATTCAGCGAGGCGCGCGGCGTGCGGCGCATCGACGCACGACTGCAGCAGGTGCGCCTGCACCCGGAGAGCGGACACATCGAGCAGCTGCTGCTCGACACGGGCGAGTCGGTCGGCGGCCAGCTGTACATCGACTGCTCGGGTTTCAACCGACTGCTGATCGATGGCGCGCTGCAGGCCGGCTACGAGGACTGGCGCCACTGGCTGATGTGCGATCGCGCCATCGCCCTGCCCTGCGCGCTGGCCGACGCGAATCTGCTCGCGCCCTGCACGCGCTCGCGCGCCATGAACGCGGGCTGGACCTGGCGAATTCCGCTGCAGCATCGCGTCGGCAATGGCTACGTCTACAGTTCCGATCACATCAGCGACGACGAGGCCCTGGCCGTACTGCGCGCCGAGCTCGAAGGCGAGGCGCTGGCCGCGCCCAATCTGCTGCGCTTTCGCGCCGGCCATGTGCGGCAGTTCTGGCTGAAGAACTGCGTCGCCATCGGCCTCGCGGGCGGTTTCCTCGAGCCGCTGGAATCCACCAGCATCTCGCTGATCCAGATGGGCATCGACAAGCTGCTGCATTTCTGGCCCGACACCGACCTGGCGCCCGAGCTCGCGAGCGAATACAACCGCCTGTCGATCCAGGAATACGCGCGGGTGCGCGATTTCATCATCCTGCACTACTCGGCCAACGCGCGCGCGCACGGCGAGCTTTGGCGCTACTGCCGCGAGATGCCGCTGCCCGACACGCTGCTCAACAAGCTGGCGCTGTATCGCGCGCGCGGCCACATCGTGCAGTATGAATCCGAGAGCTTCTTCGATCCGAGCTGGGTGTGCATGTATGCGAATTTTGGCGTCGAGGCACGCTCCTGGGATCCGCTGACCAACCTACTGGCGCTCGATGACCTGAAGGAACTGACACGCCGGCTGCGCGCCGACATCGCCGCGATGGCGCGCGAGGGTTCGCCGCACCGGGAGTTCCTGCGGCTCGCCGGCGCGCTGGCGGATGCTTGAATGGCGCGCGTGACCAGCGCCGCTGACTGCGGCGCGACTCAGCTCGCGTGCGTCACCGGCGTCACGGCGGCTGGCGAACGGCAGTGGCGATTGATGAACTCCTCGTGCAGCGGGAGCTTGCGCGCCGCATCCGCGATCAGGTCACGGATGCCCTTGAGATAGTCGGCGCGATCCTGCGGCGACACCGTCTCGACGAAAGGATGCGCGGCGCGCGGCTTGATCCCCTGGCCCCACAGCACCTGCAGCCAGCTGGGCAGCTGGAACAGGTCCTGCGCCGGAATGAAGATGCCGCCGGTCTCGCGGAACAGCTCGATCCTGTGAGTCAGCGAATCGGGCACCGACATGTGGCGGCAGTGATCCCAGAACGGCTCGCCCACGCGGTTGTTGGCGTAGTAATGCAGGATGATGAAATCGCGCACGTACTCGTACTCGGCCGCGGAGCTCTGGTTGAATTCGTCGCGCCGGCGCGAGTTGTCGCCGCGATCGGGGAACAGCAGCACCAGACGGTGGATCGTCATCTGGATCAGATGGATTGCGGTCGATTCCAGCGGCTCGAGGAATCCGGCGGCCAGCCCCATGCTCACCACGTTGCGATTCCACAGCTGCCGCCGCCGCCCGGTCGTGAAGCGTATCGGCCGCGCGTCGGCGAGCGGCTTCGAATCGAGGTTCTGCAACAACAGCTGGTGCGCGCGCTCATCGCTCATATGCGCCGACGAGTACACGTGGCCGTTGCCGGTGCGATGCTGCAGCGGGATGCGCCACTGCCAGCCGGCATCCTGCGCGGTAGAACGCGTATACGGCGTCAGCGGGCTGACCCGCTCGCTCGGCACGGCCAACGCCCGGTCGCAGGGCAGCCAGCGCGTCCAGTCCTCGTAGCCGGTCTTCAGCGCCTGCTCGATCAGCAAGCCCCTGAACCCCGAGCAGTCAATGTACAACTCGCCCGTGATCTCGCGGCCGTCCTTCAGACGGAGCTTGTGCACATCACCGTTGGCGGGATCGAGCAGCACCTCGACCACCAAGCCCTCGACGCGGCGCACGCCCTGCCGCTCGGCAAAGCGGCGCAGGTAGGCCGCATACAGCGAGGCATCGAAATGGAACGCGTAGGTGATGCCCGGGAGCGGAGTGCCCTCGATCTGCGCCATACGCATGAAGCGGTTCTGGTGCGCGGCCTGGTAGTCGAGGCTGTAGTCCCACAGCGAACCACCGCGCCCTAGCAGCTGCTCGTGCAGCCAGTAGTTGTGGAACGGGATGTAGGCCAGGTCCTTACCGATCGTGCCGAAGGAATGCATGTAGGAATGGCCGCGCTCGTACCAGTTGGCGAACTCGATGCCCAGCTTGAACGTGCCGTAGGTGCTGCGCAGGAAGTCGTCTTCGTCCAGGCGCAGCATCTGGTTAAACAGGTTGATGGCGGGGATGGTCGCCTCGCCGACGCCGACGATGCCGATCTCGTCGGATTCCACCACCGTAATCAACAGGCGCGGCCCCAGCACTTTGGCCAGCGCTGCCGCGCACATCCAGCCCGCGGTGCCGCCACCGATGATGACAACCGACTTGATCTCGACGCCGGGCATGGCCTGCTCCAAAAGAAAACACCTGCCGGCACTGCTGCCGGCAGGTGTGATGTTACCGCGACGCGGCCCGGCCTAGAACTTGTAGTTGGCCGAGAACGTGTACACGGCGCCGTACTTCTCGTACTTCTGGTTGAAGTAGGCAGGATCGCCCACGTTCCACTGCACGAACGGCGTATCGGTCAGGTTAGTGCCCGACAAGTTCAGCGACAGGCCCTTCGCGGCGCCCTCCTGGAACTCATAGCCGACCTGCGCGTCGAGGAGTGATTCCGACTTCACTTCGCGGACATCGATCGAACCGGTGAAGGTCGGTACTTCGCCAATGAATGCGCCGCGGTACCGATTGCTGACCCGCGCTGAGAAGCCATGGTTTTCGTAGAACAGCGTCGTGTTGATGACCCGCGGCGACAGGCCGGGCACCGGACTGGACGAGCCTGGCTTCGGGCTGACCGACGACTGGGCCCAGGATGCGCTGACAATCAGTCCGAACCCGTCTAGTGCGTCAGCGATGATCGAGCCCGGCAAGGAGCCCGACAATTCCGCACCGCGGATGTAGCCGCCACTGCCGTTGATCAGCGTTTGCGCGATACCTGTGCGACTGGCATTAGCCTCAGTATAGGCCGTCGGGTCGCCGGGATTGGTCTGGTCAGGCAGCAGCGCGCCGTCGAAACTGACAACTTGGACGTCGCTGAACAAAAAGGTCTTCAGTTGCTTGTAGTAAACCGAGGCGGCGAAGTAGCCCTTGTTGTTGGCAAAGTACTTTTCAAACGACAGGTCGTAGGCATTGGCTTTCCAGGGCCTCAGGCGGGGATTACCGCCGCCATTGCGCAGCCAATAATACTGCTGGCCATTATGATTGATCAGCACTCCGCCTCCGCCGTTTTTTACGTTGGCGGACGTAGTAAGGCTGCCGCCGCCGGCCATGTCGTCCATGCGCGGCCGGGATACGGTGGTCGCGGCGGCAAATCTCAGCTTCATGTCTTCCGCCAGCGAAAGGCTGAGGTTCAGGCTCGGCAGCACATCAGTGTACTTGGCGCCATCCTTGACTGCAGACACTGCGTGGGCCGTGCCGATGGCATACAAGTAAGCCGTCTGTTCAGCCCTTTGTGCTTGCACGCCGATGTTGCCAGTCAGAGCGTGCGAGCCGAGGTGACTATCGATGTCGAACTTGAAGTACGGCGTCGTCAGCTTCTCGCTCATGCGCCAGGTGCCCTTGTTGTCATCGTCCAGCGTACCGCCATCGACGAGCGGATCGTGGCGCGCATCGACGACGTAGAAGAAGCCGTCGTGGAACATCTTCAACGCGTCGTAATTGATCATCCCGTTGGGATTGCCGAAGAAACTGGTGTTGATGACACCGCGGCGATATTGCGCGGGAACTGACTCGTAGTACGGGCCGGCGGTTTGATTGCTCGTGAAGTACAACGCATTTTGCATGCGGTACTTGTCCTTGGTGCGCTCGGCATAGTTCACGCCAATGGACACGGAACTCAGGAAACCGCCCTGCAGCTTGCGGCTCGCAGCCAGGCGGATTCCCTTGATCTCGTCGTTGACGGTCTGGTCGTCCCAGAATCCGGCGCGGTCGGTGGGCGCCTTCGTGCTGCTGGCCCACCCGCCCGGATCGGCCAGGAAGGTTGTGTTGTAGCTGCTGTAGTTGCCGGTAATGGTCGGCACTGAAACCCCGTCAACGCCCGTCGTGAAAGTCGCGGTCTGCTTGGTCGGAGTGAGCGGTGAACCGGGATCTCCCGAGCCGTCGCCGCCCGTGGACTCCAGTCGCAGCTTCTCGCGATGGGCCTTCGAATAGCTGATGTCGTTGTTCAGCGTCCAGTCGTCGGTCATCCTGAAATCGGTGTTCAGGCCAAACGCATCGACCTTGGCATGGGTCTCGTTGTTGTAGTTCTCGGCGACGACGAACGGCACGTTGATATAGGTACCCGAGGTAATGCGGTTGTCGACCACGGGGCCCGGATTGGTGAGCATGCCACTGCCCCACTGCAGGGGGTACTCCATGCGCCGGATGTTCTGCAGTTCCTTGAAGTCGGAGTGGTAGCCGTCGAAGGTCGAATGCAGCCGGTCGTTGGGCTGGAACTCGACCACGCCCATCCATCCCAGGCGCTGGAAGTAGGACGACTGCACGCCATCCTTGTTGCCGCCAACGATCTTGGTGCCATTCGGTCCATCGGCATAACCCCAGGATTCTCGCGCCTGCGCCTGATACGGCGTCTTGTTATAGGCCACACCGAGCGCCACGCCCAGCGTGTGGTCCATGAACTGATCAATGTAAGTCGCGCTGGCGCGGTTGCCGGTATCCGACAGCGACGGCACGTTGGATTTCTGCCCATCCTTCTCGTACTTGTAGCCGATCGAGCGAACGCGATGGCCATAAGCCAGCGGCTTGACGGTCTCGATGTCAGCCGTGCCGGCGATGCCCTGGTACGACATGCCCGCGTCCGGCGTCTTGAAGATCTTGACCTGGCTCACGAGCTCGGACGGGTACTGGTCGAACTCGACCGAACGGCTGTCACTGGTGGACGGCTGCTCGCGCCCGTTGAAGGTCGTGACGGTGTAGTCGGGACCGAGGCCGCGGATCGACAGCGTCTGCGCACGGCCGGCAGTACGCTGCGCGGCCAGGCCCGGCAGGCGCGCAATCGACTCGGCAATCGAGTTGTCCGGCAACTTGCCGATATCTTCGGCGGACACCACCTCGACGATGGAGGAATTGTTCTTCTTCGCCGCGATCGAATCCTCGATGCTCTTGCGGATACCGGTGACGACGATTTCTTCGACGGGCGCATTCGAATCCGCCGCTCCCGCCGCCTGATCAGCCGCGCGCGCCGCACTGGTCGCCGCCATCAGCAGCACCGCGCAGCCCGTAGCCGTGGAACTCACCGCAAACATGGCGCGGCGCGCAGCCGGCTGTGTGCAATAGGCCGTCTTGAAGGTCTTCACCTAGGCGTCTCCTTAGAATGTTTGATCGGCGCGTCGCAGTCTCCCCACAGACTTGCGGCGGCCCTTCCCCCCAGGGAAGTGTTGTAAATATCCGGCAGTCGCAATCTTAGCGATCAGCCGCCCTTTGCCAATGCTTATGCATACGTATTCATATCTTCCTGTTGCGTGCCGGTCACAACACTCAGTCCGTGCCCATCAGGAAAGTATTCACGGTCAGCCGTCCTTCGCGCGGGTTGGACGAGTACGACAGACCCTCCGGCAGCAGTGCGCAGTGCAATAGGTGCCCGCGATACACCAGGGCGCGGTTGAAACGTCCTTCGAAGCTGGCGGTCTGCTCATACATCGGCGTGTCGCCGCTGATATAGGCGGGCCCTGGCAGCCCATACAGTTCCCTGTCACGGTCGAGGGCGGCGCAGAACTGGGGATAACGCGCTGCATCCACGCTCTCGAAGCCGGTCGAGCGCTGCCGATAGAAGGCTGTGCCACTGCTGCGGTCGCGGCCAACGAAATGCAGCAGCGCCAGGCGCTCGCGTTCCAGCCCATCGAAGTGCGGCAAGCGCTGAATCGGCCGCAGTTCGGCGGGCCGCGTGGTCACCAGTGAGTAATAGGCCTCAATCACCTGCAAGTGCGAACCGCAGTCGAAGGTGCCGCACACCAAGTCCACGATCGGCGCCAGGAAGGCGCGCACCTGCGCCGCTGACACGCCGGCGCGGATGCCCGGGTAGTGCGGGCCGATCGGTGTGAATGCCAGTGCCGCTGCTTCGTCAATGAGCGCCTGGGGCTCGGGCACGAAATCGTCGATCACCAGCAGCGGCTGGCGCTCGCGGCCGAGGTAGTGCAGCTGCGCCGCGCTCACGACTTCGCGGTCACGGCGTCGCGAGGCGCCGATACACGCGGTAATCCCAGGCGCCCAATGACACCGCCGGCAGGCTGGCCGCGGCGTCGGCGTGGCCCGGCGTGACGTCCTGGTAGTGCCCCTCGCCGGACGTGACCACACCGGTGAAGGGCGCGCTCGACAGGTTGATCGCCACCACCAGCGACTCGCTGGCGTCATGGCGTGCGAAGCTGACAACCCGGCTCTCGTCGCTGTTGTGGAGCCATTGGACCTCGCCACCGCGCAGCGCGGCGTGCGCCTTGCGCAGCGCGACCAGCTCGTGGAAGAACTGCGGAAACTTCGGTCGCACCTGGTCTGCCTGCCAATACACCGGCAATTTCTCGAACAGCGCCGGTGCGGTCGATTCGGCGGCGTCGCCAACTTCCATGCCCTGGTAGAGCAGTGGCAGCCCGTCGAGCGTGAACATCAGGGCGTTGGCGGCCAGCGTCGCCGCTTCGCCGAAGCGGGCAATGGCGCGGCGCTGGTCGTGATTGTCCGTAAAGCGCAGGTGTAGTGCGCCGCGCGGATAACGCGCGGCGCTCTCGCGCCAGTTGTCGCTGATGATCGAAGCGGGCTTGCCGTTCTGCAATACGTCGGCCAACGCATTGTAGAAAGACCAGGCGTAGTCAGCGTCGAAGGCCTTCACCAGCAAATCGGGCGAATCGGCTTCGGCGAGCATGAAGATATCGGGTTTGGCCTGGCTGAGCGCGGCCCGCGCCGGTTCCCAGAAATCGGTGGGCACGCCGGCGGCGTAGTCGCAGCGGAAGCCGTCGAGGTCGAACTCCTTCAGCCAGTGCACCAGCATGTTGGTCATGTACTGGCGCAGTTCCTGGTTGTCGTAGTTGAGATCGGCGACGTCGGTCCAGTCGGGGTCGGGCGGCATGATGTTGCCGCGGGCGTCGTGGGTGTAATACCCGGGATGCGCCATCAGGTTCGAATCCCAGGCGGTGTGATTGGCGACGATGTCGATGATCACCTTGAGGCCGCGCTGGTGCGCCTCGCCGATGAGGCGATGCAGGTCCGCGGCGCTCCCATAGTCGCTGTTGATGCCGTAGTAATCGCGCACCGCGTACGGACTGCCGAACGTGCCCTTGGACTTCAGCTTGCCGAGCGGATGAATCGGCATCAGCCACAGTATGTCGACGCCCAGCTGCTGCAGGCGATCGAGCTGCGCGGTGATGCCCGCGAAGTCGCCGCGCGCCGAGAAATTGCGCGGGAAGATCTCGTAGACCACGCCATCGTGCACCCAGGCCGGGCTGCTGCGGGCGCTGTCCTTCGAATAGTCGTGCGCAGCGCCGGCCGCGATGGCGACGCTGCTGACGGCGGCCAGCATGAGCACGGGCACGAGCGGGCGCACCACACGGCGCAATAGTTGCAACATACGATCCCCCTGGCGAGTCTTATAGCTGCGCCTCGCTGCGCTGAACATAGCCGCAGCCGGTCGGCGGCGGCGAATGAATACGTATGCGGGCCCGACGGGCGGCACGCAACAGCAGGTAAGCTTTCCAGACGAACTGATCAGAGGTCGGTCTTGAGCAAGGACATAGCGCTCGAAGAATCGCGACGGGCAGCGCTGGCGCCAGCGCACGCCTGGTGGCATGGTGCGGTGATCTACCAGATCTATCCACGCAGCTTCCTCGACACCAACGGCGATGGCGTCGGCGATCTGCCGGGGATCATCGAGCGGCTC